>Ga0335078_10013115_pt1 | contig 12278 bp, 7 predicted proteins | sample Lox_Sample_32_FD_206711 | JGI IMG/M metagenome (GOLD analysis project Ga0335078, IMG submission 206711) | Soil microbial communities from Loxahatchee National Wildlife Refuge, Florida, United States - Lox_Sample_3.2 | ecosystem: Environmental > Terrestrial > Soil > Wetlands | place: USA: Florida... | reverse complement strand
TTCAGAAATAGTGGTCAGACTATGACGCCAAAGCTCAAGCTGATTCATGCTGAACCGATAGCGTCTTCGGTGACAATGAAACCATAGTTCATGAGTTTGTATAATACACTGAACGGCGTCTCTCGTTCTTCAACTAACTAGAGTGAATGCTCCTTCTGTGAGATATCTGATAGAGATTCCTCCTCATCTCTTTTCTCGAATACTCTTTCAGATACAGGTAAAGTGATCTCCAATTATATATACTACCTGTTGGTGTACCCTATCCATATATGCGCCTGGAATCCACCGCATTCCTCTATAACCCTCACCCTTTTATAATATATGCTGTCTTTTCATATACATTCTGATATATCCTGTAGTAAATACCTCACAAACTGTGTACGCACGTACGTGGGTCTGCGCGTCTCTACATACATTTTCCATACATTAACTTTTTTCCCCTATACCCCTTTATCATTTATTTCACGTTTTATTTCCTCAAGTCGTATTACTTAGTACACTTATAGCACTCACAACAAACACCATCCATCCATCGCGTGGCCACCTGGCCAGAGCCTTCACAGGCCCGGTAAGACCCTCTAGTCAATTCAAACCTGCCCTCGAGGCAACCCCGGCCCCAGGATCAACGCCGAGCAAAAGTTTTCAATGCCACCCAGGAAGAAGGTAACGGAAACAAGCAATGTCCATAAGGTCACCCCAGTCACATTCATATCCAACAACACAACGGAAACGATTAAAGAATCGATCACCGTAATGCCTACCCCTCCTGAGTCAATCCAAGCAAAGAGCAAGCAACCCTCAGAAACTATGGCTCAAAACCTTGCCAATCCTCCAAACCCAAAAGCAGCAACCGCCGTCACAGCAACATCTATGCCACGCCCTCATACAAGAGCGGAACAGCAGCTTATTAGTGTGGGGTAGCGAGACTCCGCTATATCTAACGTCTGTTTCGTGCGTTGCATTTTGAAATCTAATGTCTGATACGGACACTAAATATGGCGAGTCTTGCTTCACCACCGTTCTCGCTTCGTACCTGACTTCACACCGTTGGGCGGGATCCGGGAGTACTATTGGAAATTCTACCACACAACTCGGTCGTGTTAGAAAATATACTGTAAGGTGTGAAAGCACATCTCGTTTAACAGAATTTTGATTTGATGAATTTCATCACTCAGTTTTAATATGGAGAATGATCAGATCGCTAGATCCCCCTCCTACATATGTTCAGCAAATATCCGGGCCCCTTTGTGGATAAAGTATATATTTTGCCCGAATTTTAATTTTCATCCTGTGTGGTTGCACAGCCTGCTGATTGGAAGAGGAACGGGAAGCAGAAAGCTAAATTGCAGCAAAGGAGGTCATGCAGCTGGGGATGAGGCATAAACTTCCAGTGAAGCGCAATTTCTGACCGTTGCAGCGGCGGATATCAAGAAGTTTATTTATTGGTCAAAGGATAATATATCCGCGCTGCACCTTATCCACTTTGGGAAGATCACCTATCTAGCAACTGAAGATCTTTCTCTCCGGTACCATCTTCCTCTCAGTTTTTATCCATCCATCTCTCAAATCCATCAAAATCTGTCGTTACCGCCTCCTTTACTGACCCCTTCCTCCCTGTTTCGGAATTCCTGTTGAGAGCTTTTACGGTGTAACTCCCTGCGTATTCAACATACCTAATTTAGCGGATTCACATCTTCAAAATCACGATGTTATGTGGAGGATGCTCTAGGGTTGTAAAGACTGCACAATATTGTGGTAGTTGCGGCTACAAAAATTGGAGGATTAGCCGTCCATGGCGCTTTATAGGACAACGTACCTAAGAACAATCGTGGGCCGCTCAATGCAGGTATTTGACAGTTTGGAATGGAGCGATAGTGTGTTATGAAGACAAATTCTACCACACAATTTGTATTTATATCATACCTCACTTATTTGATGCTTCGATTAATACTCCTCATTTCTATCCTCATTAATAGTTCGTTTAACATTAGTTGATACCTTTGATCAGACTCAAGAGCGACCATCGAAAAGACTAAGCCAAGGGTAATGCTTCCTTATGATTTCAGCGGACGCTCCCGCGAGAAAATTCTCCCTGGGTGCGGGAATGAAACCTGCCTTTTCCCAGTCAAGCAATCCCACAACTTGTTCTCCTTCCTTGTCGATTAAGACATTACATCTAAACCAGTCCATATGATCCAAAACAGATCTTGTCTGAGACGTGAATGTCGGGTTGTATTCATAGAGCTCCCAAACGTTTTGTCTGTACTCTTCAACCGTTTTGAACGGGCCGTTATTGCGCCAAAAGTTTTGCTGCTTGCCAGGAATGCCAGGATTGTTCAATAATTCATGAGTAGAACATAGAGTGCAGACCGCGAACACCTCCTTCAACGGATTCTCAACCTTCTCCAATTGAATAATATAGCCATGCAATTGTCCCATCACTTTTTCCTTTTGCTGCATCGTTAACTGGTCCCACCTCTCCTCCAACGAATCTCCATCGATGTACTTCCAGACGCTAAAGTAACAGCTTGTTCCATCGAAACGCGAGACATATCCATCTTCAACGAACTGGGGTATAGGAATTGTGGTTGCGTTGGCGACGAGCTCCGTCATTGCCTTGGCGTTTTCATTGAGAAGACGCGTGATTGAGGGGTCGTTAAAATCACCATACTCGTCGGGTTCGTTGGCGGCCAAATCGATTTTGACAACGCAATCATCAACTCGATAAATATGTCGACGAAGACTGACTTGGAGTTTGTTCTCTTCTTTGCAAAGCGCAAGCCATTCGGCTCCTGAACGTATTGACATGGTTGATGGGAATTTTCTTTTGGTAAATATTCGACGACCAATAAAATCCTGTGGTAGTTTACGGGTTTAGCCCTGTATAGCTGGCGGCCCAGATCAGAATCGAACATTCTGACCCACCTCATGGCGCCAGCCTGTTGGAATGTAGGGTTAACCCTGTGTAGCAGTCACGACATCTTCATATATTCCAGACGAGATAATCTCCATAAAGAAGACATCTTGTCAGTCTGGACTGAAATTTTAGATCTTCAAAAAGCAGACATATTGTTCCTATATATTTTGTGTAAAATATGTGGATAGGATTTGGATTAGGGTTTTTAAATAAGGAATTTTTCATGCTGATTTTAATGAAATGCCTTTCGTTTCGATTGCGTTGAGAGTCATTGAGAGTAGTCAATATGATTTCAAAAATACCGATCTTTCGGAACCAACTGTAAAGTCCATTCTTTGGTGCTCCGCACCACAGGGAGATGGCAGCACAGCCTCAGTGCGGAAATGCAGTTTTGGTATATTAAGATTTATGGAACTAGCAAGTTTCAATTTCACATTACTTTTCAGCCGTGACGGAAAGTAATGCGAAGACAGAATAAAGTTTTGAAGAGGCATCAATGTAAATTCATACTACAGACTATCTTCCCCACACAGAATGACCAATCAAGGCCATGAACAAAATCTCCCACCCGACCGCCTTTCCACACAGCATGAATTATAGACCGAATCATCCTTTTATTTAAGTTGATCACACGACTACGCCTCGATCTTTATTGGCTGGTGGTATTCGCTGGAAATGTGGGACTGTCAGAATGTCTTAGTGAATAACCGGATTTTTCGAAAATCAGACAGTCCCACCCACCGGACTGTCGGGTTGCAGCATAGTCGCCCACACGGACTGTCTGATTTTACGGGAGAAAGTTCAATTCCGTTATCGGAGGTGGCTTTGCAATCAACCTTATTCAGAGCACAAAGAGTGCGTGGCCCCACGCCAAACCCGTTTCACACCCGAAACTTGAACGGTATCGGACTTTGCTCAACAAATCAGGTAACCTCATCTGGCCTTTCCGGAATTAACAAACCTGCCTCTCAGTACCACCCCTTCTAACGTCTTCGCAACAAAGACATGGATCAGCTATTATCCGTTTGGCTTGCCACCATCACGAATTTTATTGCTCAATTTGTAGCCTGGATAAGGAATTCAATTGCCCAAATGAGCGCATTTATGCCAACCACGAAAGTCACTTCAGTCAAGACAGTCCTTTACAATGATGAAGAACAGTGCCATTTGTTCGATACTAAGATATGTGCGAAAATATATGGACAGTTGACTCCCATGCTGAGACCGAGCTAATGTGCGTGTAGAGGTGAATCGTCTTGGGCAGATCAGTGGTTTGGAGACCTACGGAACGTCCAGAAAGCGGTGGAAAAGAGCCGCTCGACCGATTTCTCCCCTGTTAAAGTCGCCATACTCGATACCGGTGTAAACTTTCAGCATTGCAAAATCAAGGACGCAATCAACGCAGAACGCTGTCAAGGTTTTCCAGCCGATCCCAAATATGATCCACAAGCCGATAATAATGGTCATGGAACACAAGTGGCTAGTGTTCTACTTCGGACTTCGCCTGATATCTCTCTGTATATTGCCAGAGTGGTGGACGATGCTGGAAAAATAACGAGCGATAGTGAAGTCGCAAAGGTAAGAATCTTTAATTTTCAGTGCTAAATTCTGAAGGCCATCAAGTGGGCTGCTGTCCAAAATGATGTGGACGTGATATCCCTCTCTTGGGGATTTCCTAAGGTCATTAAGGAGATTGAAGATGCCCTTGTGACGGCTCGCGACCGTGGGACCGTCATTGTTGCCAGCGCCGCAAATCACGGAAAAAGACATGGAATCGCCTTTCCCGCCAACCTTAAAGATTGCGTTATCTGCATCGGCGCCGCGGATGGAAATGGGATGACCTCATCCTTCAGTGCCCAGGACCCAGAACTTGAAAAGTATGCTGCACCCGGCCAAGCGGTTCTCGCTGCCTCGATTGCCAACATGTGTCGAAGGCCTTGGTTCAACTCCTCCTGGAAATCCTGCACATGTGCTACTAAACGCTATGATGGAACGTCGATCGCAACTCCCATTGCGGCTGGGATCGCGGCTTTGTTTATTGAGTATACTGGTCAACTACCGAATCAAGTCAAAGACAAAAGCAGGCATGAGAATATGCTCAAACTGTTTTCCAAAATGTCGAAAGAATATCCTGGGGAAACATACCGCTTTCTGACTCCTTGGCTTTTATTGAGTGAAAATGGCAAGCTTTGGAGAAGCGAGATCCAGACAACTCTGGATGCAGGTAAGCCCGTAACATAATTCCGACTGATAGTGCTTTAGCGGACAGAGATTCCAAGAATGCTCTTGGGAGAGGTAAAGGTTCATCTTCTTTAATTCAGGCTAACATTAATCAGCGATCGATAAGAACGTGAACACACTTCTGAGCAAAGAAGAGGGTACGTCGTCTCTGGGAGGAATTTGACATCTTGCTAATTACAAAAGCAAAGGAAAGGCAGCAGCATTTGGACTGGTTATCACCAGAAAACTTCAGCAGCAGGTATGACGAGATAAGAACTCATCCTTATCGGGTCGAGGGTTCTGGAAGTTGGTTATTCAACTCGGACAAATTCAAAGATTGGGTCAATGGGACTTCAAATTTGCTTATCATTTCGGGAACAGGTACAACCTCACCTCACTACCATCGCTAACTGCAATATCAGCTGGTGCAGGGAAGTCATACTTGACGTTTCTTTCGATCTCAAAGCTTGTCTAATGAGCCAGATATGGTGCGATCGAGTATCTGAAAAGTTCCGACACCAAATCCGTTTATGTCTTCTTCGAGAAAGAGCGGAAAACACAGACCGCATATAATGTTGCCGCAAGTTGTCTCAAGCAGCTGGCGTCGCCGGCCGATGAATACCGGCCATATCTCAAAATTATCTATGAGAATATCAAATGCCGCGTACGGCCCACTCCGAAAACGACTATCGATCTTTTCATAAAATGTGCCCAGTCCCTCAAAGTCAGAGTTCTTTTTGACGCTTTGGATGAATGCAGTGACTCGGAAGTAGGGAAAGTATATCAACTCATCCAAAGCTTCTGCGACGCGCACATTGGAGTGTACATCACTACAAGAGCTAATATGATCGGTCATCTAACGGAACGGTTTTCAACCGCCAGTTTATTAGAAGATATCCAAGCGGATAAAGATGATATCCACAAATTCCTCAAAATGCGGATACGTGAAAACCGGGAACATATTGACGAAGATTTTGAAGCCGAAATTATTAGTAAAATAGGCCGAGCCCAGGGAATGTAACTCTTCTTTGACGGCGAAGATCGGACTGATTCTAGATTTCTCCTCGCGTCTTTACAGGTAAACCATGTGCTCTTGGCAAAGGGCAAAGATAACATGAGGAACGCTCTGGGAGGGATGCCATCTGTGCCTGATGAAGCCTACGACGAAATAATTACGCGGATTGAACAGCAAGAATCGGGTTCGGCAGAAACAGCCAGACAAACACTCACTTGGCTCTATTACGCACGGCGGCCTCTAGAAATGGACGAACTTCGCGAAGCTCTTGCAGTTAAAATTGGCGATCGTCATCACAAAGAGAATAGCAACAGCGCCGCTGCCATTATCGATTGTTGTTTAGGTCTTGTTACGTATGAGAAATCTACTGGCATTATTCGCTTTATACACCCTTCGGTTCGAAGGTGGCTGGATAAACGCCGTGGAAAACTCTTAACAGAGCGGAAGTTGGCAATGACATGTCTAACGTACCTTAACTTGGAAGTATTTGAGGAGCCTTGTCACAATGACGCTTCGATGAGAAAACATTCCGATATTTGCAAAACGTGCCTAACGTACTCTGGGCTTCCTCGGTTGGAGCATTCTTTTGCATCTTATGCCTCATTATTCTGGATGGTACATAGTAGAAATGTATCTGACGGCATTGAAGATGTCATGGAATTAATAAAGGAACTTTTCTCGCAGAACGCTGAGAAGGTCAGAAGATGGCTTGAAAGTTACAAAGACACAGGCAGGTGTTTCGTGCCGGAAATCGGAGGTAATGTCGGCTCTCTTCATGTTGCTGCATTTACGGGGATCGAGCAATTCGTTTGCGTAGTTTTAGATAAGTGGGGCGCCGATGTCGCCGCGACTGATAGTGACAAAAAGACGGCGTTGCATTGGGCGTCGATGTGCGGGCACGCAGACGTCGTCAAGGAGCTCCTGGCGAGGAAGGCGAAAACCTCGATTGACAATTTAGGTCGCACGGCGTTGCACTACGCGGCGATAAACGGGTACGCGAACGTGGCCGAACTGCTCCTGAAAGAGATGGACAATGCCTCGATCGCCGTGCTCGACGGTATCGGAAAGACGGCGTTGCATCATGCGGTGGAATATGGGCACGAGAAAGTGGTGCAGCTGCTGGCGAAAAATCCCGATCTGATCGCCGAGACCGATCAAGGCGGAATGACCGCGCTGCATTGGGCGGCGACGTTCAGGCACAAAGAGATGGTCGCGCTGCTCTTGGAACAGATGAAGAAGAATCCCGATCTGATCGCCCAGGTCAATTCGAGGGATGATGGCGGACGGACGCCGTTGAGCTACGCGGCTGAGAACGGCAATGCGGACGTGGCGAAAGAGCTGCTGCAGGCCGGGGCCCAGGTCAATTCGAAGAACAGCAAATCGTTCTATCCCTCCCCCGGATGGATGCCGCTGTTGGCCGCGCAAAGCCGCGGCCGTCTGGACGAGGTCCAGTTTGTGGTGAAGGAGGCCGGCTCCGACGTCGAGGGAAAGTTCGGAAGGACGCCGTTGAGCTACGCGGCTGAGAACGGCCATGCGGACGTGGTTCAACTGCTGCTGGATTTCAAAGCCGACGTCGATTCGAAAGACCATGAGAGACGGACGCCGTTGAGCTACGCGGCCGAGAACGGCCACGCGGACGTGGCGAAACTGCTGCTGGGAGCGAAACCTAGGGGAGCCGACGTCAATTCGGAATCTAACTCAGGACGGACGCCGTTGGGTTGGGCGAAGGCCAACCGGCATGAGGCCGTGGTCACGCTGCTGCAGAGCACTGGGAACGGCGAGGGAGCGGATGACGTTGAAAATGACGATCATTAATGAAATCTTCTGCCTATCTTACCTATCTACCTGTTACGATTAGGATCACGACCGCGAAGCAGTCACAATATATATGTAGAAAACTCTTCAGGTAGTAATACACTTGGAATCTCGCCTCCGGCGAGTTGTGCCCGAACCTGGTAGCTGACGTTGTCCGAGTTACAATGGCGATAATGAGTCATGTCAGTGGTTACATGCAAAGAACGAATTACTACAGTAGATCAATCTACAATCTGACCTCTATATTTGCAAGCCCGTAAAATTGCAAGCCTTCTTGATCCACTGACCCAGGCCTCCTTAAAAGGGAGGAAACAGGCTGTGTGTCTCCCTTTTAAGCATTTTAAGATTTGAATTTTCTTTATGCAATGTTCAATGAACGATCGACTGACTGTCTCATTTCATCGTAATCAATTCCACAAAAGCACGCCCATAAATCATGTAAACTTCCCAACCAAATAATACGCAAGCCACGCATATACCAGAATTGCTACTGCAGAAGTATAATATAACCACCACGGGTGACTTTCTTCAAGCATAACCATCCGTTCCGTAGACTTGTCACCATCCTTCGGCTCAATGACCTCATATTTCCCTTCAATCATATCCTCATTTGCATCAGTAGGAGAAAGTATAAAGGGTGGAAAGTCAGCAACGGCGGTAGAAGCCGTAGAAGTTTGATTGTTTGTATCGTATAACCCGAAACCGCGAGGAGGAACTGTAAACCCAGAAGCAAGCCCGCAACCATCGCGGTCGCTAACAAAACGTTTAATCCGATAAGCGAATATGAACTTGCTGTTAATTTGAAATTTTTGCGACATCTGGGATCCCATGTTGATATCTACCTGGCCGCCGACTTCGGCTCCAGTGGCACCAATTGGAGCACCACCTGTTGCACCGCCGCCTTGGGTGTTTTGGTGAAGATGATAGACGATCGCGGAGTCAGCGACTTGTAATCCAACAATCATATACGCATTACCCTTTCGAATAGCCGAGTCAAAACCCGCGTTGTTCATGGCTTCCGCGACATATTGGGGAGTAGGTTCAAACGTATGGATGGTATAGTTCGGGATTGTCATTTGATGGTGTCTTCGACCTTGGAAAGCGGCATATAATCCGAGTGTGATTGCATTGAGAAAATGTATAAATACTCTACCGGTGAAATTTAAGGATGTATTGAGTCTGATCGTTTGGTTGCAGCATTGTAGGGTATCTTCAGCAGCTGGGGGTAGGTGTGGGCGATCGATTCGACTTTGTGCATCGCGTGGGTCGGTGATGATTTGGCCGAGTTCGATGCTACCGCCTGGAGCATGACTCGTGTCTAGTGAAATAAACCAGGTCCTTCCATTAGACTGAGTTCATTAGCGATTTTGAGTAAGTGGAGAAAGTACCATCCCTAGAAAGATTTATCGAAACTGCAGGAGGTCTTTGAAGTCTTTGAAGTAATGTGAGCGAACGGTGGGGAGGCGGAAAACGGGAATGTGGGCGAAGACAACGAACGGACACAGAGAAGGTGTCGTAAAGTACGGAAAATTGAACTTTCTCCCGTAAAATCAGACAGTCCGTGTGGGCGACTATGCTGCAACCCGACAGTCCGGTGGGTGGGACTGTCTGATTTTCGAAAAATCTGGTTATTCACCAAGACATTCCGACAGTCCCACATTTCCAGCGAATACCGCCAGCCAATAAAGATCGAGGCATGGTCGTGTGATCAACTTAAATAAAAGGATGATTCGGTCTATAATTCATGCTGTGTGGAAAGATGGTCGGGTGGGAGATTTTGTTCATGGTCTTGATTGGTCATTCTGTGTGGGGAAGATAGTCTGTGGTATGAATTTGCGTTGGTGCCTCTTTAAAACTTTATTTTATCTTCGCATTACTTTCCGTCACGGCTGGAAAGTAATGCGAAATTGAAACTTGCTAGTTCCATAAATCTTAGTGTACCAAAACTACATTTCCGCACTGAGGCTGTGCTGCCATCTCCCTGTGGTGTGGAGCACCAAAGAACGGACTTTGCAGTTGGTTCCAAAAGATCGGCATTTTTGAAATCATTGACTACTCTCAATGACTCTCAACGCAATCGAAACGAAAGGCATTTCATTAAAATCAACATGAAAAATTCCTTATTTAAAAACCCTAATCCAAATCCTATCTACATATTTTATACAAAATATATAGCTAGTCGAAATTGTAATTTGGTGGTTGAGATTGAAATTTGATCAGTCTTAATTAAAATAATATAGGGCGGAGGATAAAAAAGAAAGAATGCCGGAGTAGAGTCAGACTCCCAGGTCAGAGTTTCTAGGCACAAAACACAGCATTTATATATATTTACATTACATTTACGTTTTAGTCGTGTGTGGTTGCACAGACTGGTGATTGGCTGCTGCCAGCCGTGTTTTCCATGGTGGAGCTCAGTCCTGGTGAGGGGACTGTCGTGTTTTCCGGATGCTGCCCCAATTCGTCACGGTCCACCTGATCATGGCCCCCACGTAGAGTGGCCAATCAAGGCGGTGAACGAAATCTTCGGACCCGACCGCCTCCAATTTCGACCACGCCCCGACTGTCGGAATTTCCTAATTATCGGGTTACTAACGTTCGGATCCCCCAAGCATATATATAGGTTGAACCTCCGCAAGTTGTGTATAATTGTATCAGGAAGTGACACATAATGCAAATGGCAGACGCCTCAACGATCTGGGAAACGCATTGCAGCGGCGGTCCGAGCGGATGGGATCGAGTGACGACCTCGACCTCGATCGCGCGATCGAGAAGAAGGAGCAAGCCATGGCGTTGGTGGCCCAAGGGAACCATCCCCTTTATGCAGCGATTCACAGCAATCTGGGGATCGCATTGCTGAGTCGGTTCAAGAGCATCGCATCAACGGAGGACCTCGAGCGCGCAATTGAGATGATTGACAAAGCCGTGAAGTCGACCCCCCCTGACGATCCGGATCGTGCAATGCACTTCAACAATCTGGGAAACGCATTTTTTTTGCGGTTCGAGAGGAGGGAATCGAGTGAGGACCTCGACCGCGCGATCGAGAATTACGAAAAAGCCTTGGACCCGACCCCAGTCGACCCTCAAGATCGTGCAAATCGTGCAACGTACCTCAACAACCTGGGAAACGGATTGCAGAGGCGGTCCGAAATGACCGGATCGAGGGAGGACCTCGATCGCGCGATCGAGAAGAAGGAGCAAGCCGTGGAGTTGGTGGCCCAAGGGAACCATCCCCTTCATGCAGCGTTCCTCAACAATCTGGGAAAGGCATTGCATACTCGGTTCGAGAGCATCGGATTGATGGAGGACCGCGAGCGCGTAATTGAGATGATTGTCCAAGCCATGAGGTCGACCCCAGAGGACGATCCGGATCGTGCAATGCACTTCAACAATCTGGGAAACGCATTTTTGAGGCAGTTCGAGAGGAGGGAATCAGGGTTGGACATCGACCGCGCGATCGAGAAGTACGACCAAGCCGTGGAGTTGACCCCAGAGGACTATCCGGATCGTGCAATGCGCCTCTACAATCTGGGACTCGCATTGCTGAGTCGGTTCAACTGGAAGGGAAAGAGGGAGGACCTCGATCAAGCGAAAGAGAGATTTTCCGAGTCTCTTAATCAGGACAACAGCCCGCCTCTCATTCGAATCAAAGCAGGAAGATTTGCCGGCTTGCTATACTCATCTAGTAGTGATTGGGTGCAGGCAAATGAGAAATTTGAAACTGCGGTCAAACTATTGCCAAGAATCAGCCCACGCTCGCTTACTCGTGATGATCAGCAGTACGCCTTGACTAAACTATCTGGTTTATCGGCACTGGCGGCCTCGGCCGCGCTTGAAGCAAACCGGTGCCCTTTTGAAGCTCTTGCCTTGCTAGAAGCTGGTCGTGGCGTGATTGCTAGTCTTGTCATCGATTCGAGGACGGAAGTCAAGGACTTGGAAAAGACATCTCCGAAATTGTTTCAAAAGGATACAGCACTGCGACAACGCCTTTCTCAACCAGACCCAACGATTGAGTCTTCACCCAACCTGAATACTCACAATTTCTCAAAACGGCGTGAAACTGTTAAACAGCTAGAGAAAGTCGAAGAGAGGATTCGCGCGGAGGTAGACCCAGACTTTCTACTCCCACCCACTAAACGCGACTTCACCAACTGGGCTAAGGACGGTCCCATCGTTGCTTTCAACGTCACTAAGGAGAGGGTTAGGGTTAGGGTTAGGGTTAGGGTTAGGGTTAGGGTTAGGGTTAGGGTTAGGGTTAGGGTTAGGGTTAGGGTTAGGGTTAGGGTTAGGGTTAGGGTTAGGGTTAGGGTTAGG
>Ga0335078_10013114_pt1 | contig 12281 bp, 12 predicted proteins | sample Lox_Sample_32_FD_206711 | JGI IMG/M metagenome (GOLD analysis project Ga0335078, IMG submission 206711) | Soil microbial communities from Loxahatchee National Wildlife Refuge, Florida, United States - Lox_Sample_3.2 | ecosystem: Environmental > Terrestrial > Soil > Wetlands | place: USA... | reverse complement strand
GCCCGGTCGCGGGTGAGTGGATACAGCCGCTCGCCCGCCCCTCCCGCCAACAAGACTCCGAGCGTGTCCTTCATTTTTCCCCGTCCGCTTTGATGCAGGCTGAGCTAACCCGGGAAACGTCACGAACGGTAGATACTAGCACAGGGGAAAACATTCGGGAGGACCAGCGCGGGCTGCGTACTTTGCGCTAGGGTGGGATTCCCTGGATGTCCCTGGCGGGGAATCCCAAGGCTGGCGCATCGTTTGCGCTACGGTGGGATTCCACGGCCCGTCTTCCAAGTCCGAGGGACAAGCTCATGCCGACTCACCGACCCCGGCCACACGCCGAACATCGTTCCACTCTGTCTTTAGCCCCAATTCAGCGATCCATCTTTCAAGATAGGAGCGGTCTAGCGCCCCCCAGTGCACTCTCAGTATTCCAGCTACGTCCTCAATGTGCCTGTGCGATTGCCCCAGCTTTGCCCATTCCAGCTTCGAGACGACCACATCCTCGGCACTCGCCACAAAAAGAGAGAGACCCTGCAGGTTCACCAGTTGGCGACGGCGGAATTCCTCCTGGCTGAATGCGCGGGACTTGCGGATAATCAGGTCGATCTTCCAACCTGTCACCTGGTCAATCACGTTGAACAGGGATTGTCTCTGGTGAGCTTCCAGGGCCGCATCCAAGTCCACGTAGTACTCATCGCTCCTCAGGCTTTGGGCGAATGCTCGCAACTGCGGCGGAGTCGCTGCGATTACGAGGTCGATGTCTTGTGTGGAGCGCGGGGCCCCGTAGTAGGCGCTGGCGAACGATCCGGAAAGCATGTACGCAATACCAGCCTGATCGAGGGCTGCCGTTATCCTTGGGAAGACTTCCGGGACGATCATTGCAGTCGCGCTGGCAGTGGCGCCGGTAGGAATGCCAGCTGAAGGAGTTCTCGCGCGACGTGCGTTTCTGGCCAATCCGGATGCTCTCGCCGGATACGCTCCTTCGCCAATTCGCGGGCAAACAGGCTCATCTCAAACGCCAGGAGCAGGCGCTGCTCTCCTGACATCCCCTGGTAGATTCTCGTTTGGACAGCTCGCGCTGAAGGGCCTGTATCGGAGATCGCCACGGCCAAAATGTTATCACGCAGAGACCGTTCTTCTCGCCCGTCATGATTCACCTGCCTGTGGCGGGGGCCTCACGCGCCAAAAAGCACAGGGCGAAGAGAACTCCGGCGGCCTCGGTGATCGCCAACAGCCATGCAGTGATGGTGAAGGTAGCTGCCCACTCCCCCGAGCCCTGCTGGCCAACGCGATCAATCCCCGCGACTGCAAAATGGTGGCAGGTACCGAAAATCAAGGAAGCCGTCATGCTGACTGCCAGCAGATCCAACCCCGCTTTTCGCTCCTTCGCCCATACGAGCGCCATCGCGAGCAATGGACAGACGAGGATCACGACGCCCACGAACAGACTCCCGACAGCACTGAGTCCAATGTGGAGACGGCTGCGGGCTGCCCCGTGAACCAGGTTTATCAAAAGGTGGGTGAGAACGATGACGGCGCCGTAAGAGGCAACAGGGTCTTTCACATCTGGCAGCTCACGCCGCGTCGTCCTCGATCTTAATGCGCAGGGATTTCAGAAACTTCAGATCCTGATCGCTGATTTTCAACTCGGGATTGCTGGTGAGCGTGGTCACCAAAGACGTCTTGTCAGGAGACTTATCCCCGGGCTTGCTGACGCCGATGGTGGCTTCCAGCACCAGGAAGATATCGTAGCCGCCCTCTTTGATGCGGGAAACGACCTCGGCAATTTGATCGGAGTCGGCCAGCGACTCATTGATCGCCTCACCCAGTTCCTTCATCAATTGTTTCAATTGCTGGTCCACGTCTACCCCCTGCTTCAAGTCCCGACTGATTAGATGCGGTTGCCCGTCACAATGCTTCGTGAGCAAAACTGCCCGCGCCGCGCTATTGTATCGCTGATGCTTGATAAAATCGATGGGAATGGCGAACCTCTCTACCGCGCGTAAGTTGGGGGTCGTGGCCCGGGTTGCCGGCCGGCAGGTACGCAATACCCGCACCTTCGCCGCCGTCCTGCAAGCTGGCCGGACCACCGTAACCCATTTCGCGCGCGTGCTGTCCCAGCTTTGGCTGGAGGTCACCGGGTTTGTTTTCTTGGCCTTAGCTGGGATCGGAGTGCTGGCCTTTTTCCGCGAGTATGTCAAGTATCGCGGCGGGCATGCGGGCGCCGGCCGGGTTGTATTGGCGGTTTGCTTCAGCGGTTTGTTTGGCTGGTTTGGGTTAAGCTCGTTTTGGCGAATTCGCCGCAAAGGGTGACCAGAAAGGTACAAACCTTGTGGGTGTTTTCTGCCTTGCCTGCGATTCAGGTTCTTGATGACTAAGAAACCAAAATCCGTCGCCAGTTCGGCTGATCCACAAACTTCCTCGCAGGTTCCGGTGCGTCAGCTGTACACCCCGGCCGATCTCGAAGGCTGGGACTACGACCGCCAGGACGGCTACCCCGGACAATATCCCTTTACCCGCGGGGTCCAGGCCACGATGTATCGCGGCCGGCTGTGGACTATGCGCCAGTATGCCGGCATGGGAGGGGCGGAGGAGTCGAACAAGCGCTACAAGTATTTGCTGGCCAATGGGACTACCGGGCTTTCGGTGGCGTTCGATCTGCCCACGCAAATTGGGCTGGACTCGGATAATCCCCTGTCGTTGGGCGAAGTGGGGAAAGTCGGCGTGGCAATTGATTCTATCGAGGACATGCAGAGACTTTTTGATGGCATCGAGCTGACGAAAATTTCCACCTCGATGACCATCAACGCCACGGCGTCGATTCTGTTGGCGTTGTATATCGCGGTTGCGCGGCGGCAGGGCGGCAACATTCGCCAGCTTTCAGGCACGGTGCAGAACGACGTGCTCAAGGAATATGTCGCCCGCGGCACCTATATTTTTCCCATCAAGCAGGCCATGCGCATCATTACTGATATGTTCGCCTGGACCCATGCCAATGTCCCTGACTGGAATACGATTTCCATCTCCGGTTACCACATGCGCGAGGCGGGATCGACTGCGGTGCAGGAGGTCGCGTTTACGCTGGGAAATGGCATGGCATACGTGCAGGCCGCGCTTGACGCCGGACTCGATGTCGACCACTTCGCCCCCCGGCTTTCGTTTTTCTTTAACGCGCACAACAATTTTCTGGAGGAAGTAGCCAAGTTCCGCGCCGCCCGGCGCATGTGGGCGCGAATCATGCGCGAGCAGTTCAAAGCCAGGAATCCGCGCTCCTGGATGCTGCGTTTTCACACGCAGACCGCCGGCTCCACCCTGACCGCTCAGCAACCGGAGAACAACATCGTCCGGACCGCGATTCAGGCCATGGCCGCGGTGCTCGGGGGCACGCAGTCGCTGCACACCAACTCATACGACGAAGCCCTGGCTCTGCCCACCGAGGCGGCCGCGCGCATCGCCCTGCGCACTCAGCAGATCATCGCTTTTGAGTCCGGCGCTCCGCAGACCATCGACCCGCTGGCCGGGTCGTATTATGTCGAGTCGCTTACCAACCAACTCGAGCAGCGAGCCGGCGAATACCTGGACAAGATCGCAGCCCTCGGCGGGATGCTGAAAGCCATCGAACGCGGTTACGTACAGATGGAAATCCAGAATGCCGCCTACGATTATCAGCGCCAAGTGGACCACAGCGAGGCCGTCGTGGTTGGCGTGAACCGCTTCGCCGTGGAGGAAGAAAAACCGATTCCCACACTGCATATCGACGAGGCGCTCGAAGGCAAGCAGGTTGAACGATTGAAGGCGCTGCGCGCCCGGCGCGACCAGCAGCCTTGGAAAGATTCATTGAAGCAGGTTGAAGACGCCGCCCGCTCGGGCGCGAACCTGATGCCGCGCATCGTCACCGCCGTCGAAGCCAATGCCACTGTCGGCGAAATCTCCGACACCATGAGGAAAGTGTTCGGGGAGTACAAGGAGGCGGTGGTAATTTAGGGGCGGGATTGCCTAGACGATTAGAACCGTAGCTTTGCCTTCGAAGCTTAGAACTCCTTCGCCAGCCTTCATAACTCAGGTGGCTAGTCGACGCGGTATTGGTCGGCGACTTTGTAGTCGCAGGCTTCGCGGCAGGGCAGGCAGTAATAGAGGCCGTCCTGACAGAGACGGATATCCAGCTGCGCCTGGCAAAGGCAGCAGTACCTTTCGCACTCGCAGCGGTCTTCCGCCATTTCACAATACGCGCAGCGGTGTTTTTTGGTAGTGGTGGACATAGACGAACTTTAGCGCGCGGGCAGATGAGTGAGAAGTTCCGTTGGTAACAGCGGAGCAGTGCCGGACGGACGAAGTCCATCTGCCCCCATTCTGGCCGTTTGCCGCCTTCGCCGCCTGCATGTTAGGGTAATAAGTCTCGCCATCTAGCAACCCAGCCTGTGCGTTCGCTCGAGGAGAAATTGTCCGCTGTTGAGGCCACCACGCCGTTGATCCGCAAGACCGCGCTGAATGCCGTCCACCGCAAAATGGGCGCCAAAATGGTCGAGTTTAACGGCTGGGATATGCCGGTCGAGTATCCATCGGCGGGAGGGATTATCGCGGAACACAACGCGGTACGCACCGGGGTGGGCATTTTTGATGTGTCGCATATGGGCGACATTCGGCTGCAGGGGCCGCAGGCGCTGGCGGCGGTGCAGCATATTTCCATGAATGATGCCTCGCGGTTGGCGATCGGCCAGGCGCAGTATTCGGCCATGCTGTATCCGCAGGGGACATTCGTCGATGACGTGATCGTGCACCGGCTGGGCGAAGACGAGTATCTGCTGGTGATCAACGCCGGAACTCGCGAGAAAGATTTTGACTGGGTGCGCGACCACACGCGGCAGTTCGACTGCAGCGTCGAGAATCTGTCGGACGACTTTACCCAGATTGCGGTCCAGGGGCCCAAGGGCGTGGAGTTGCTGCAGAAGCTCACGGATGCTGATCTGGCGGCGGTGAAGTTTTACTGGGTTACGCGGGGGACGGTCTGCGGATTGAAGAACATCCTGATCGCGCGCACTGGGTATACGGCGGAAGACGGCTTTGAAATCTACGTGCCCTCGGACGATGCCACCAGCGCGATGGTATGGAACCAGTTGCTGGAGATGGGCATGGAATTTGGCGCGAAGCCCTGCGGCCTGGGCGCACGCAACACTCTGCGCCTCGAAGGCAAGCTGCCGCTCTATGGGCACGAGATTTCCGATACGATTAATGTTTGGGAAGCTGGACTGGAACGCTTCTGCAAGATGGAGAAGCCGGAGTTCGTCGGCCGTGCCGCCCTGCAGGAAGCAAGAACAGAAGGCTTGAAGCGGACACTGGTTGGCCTGGAGATGATCGGGCGCGGGATTGCCCGCGATGGTTATAAGGTTCTCGATGAAGGCGGGGGTGAAATCGGCTACGTGACCAGTGGATCGTTTGCGCCGTTCTTGAAAAAGAACATCGCCCTGGCCTACGTCCCGCCGGGCTTTTCAGATGTGGGTTCGACGGTCAACGTTGAGATCCGGGGGCAGGGCGTGAGGGCGCAAGTGGTACCAACGCCGTTTTATAAGAGACCCAAGAAGAATTAACCACAGAGAGCACGGAGGCTTGAACCAACGGCGAACGGCCACAGAGCTAGAAACCAGGAGCGAGCAGCGATATGCCATATCCCAGCGAGTTTAAATACACGAAAGAACACGAGTGGATCAAGGCCGACGGCAAAGCCGCTACGATTGGCATTACGAACTATGCGCAGGAGTCCCTCGGCGATATTGTGTTTGTCGATTTGCCCAAGCCGGGCTCCGAGGTTACCGTCGGCAAGACTTTTGGATCGGTTGAATCGGTAAAGGCGGTTTCGGATCTGTTTGCGCCGGCCTCTGGAACGGTGGCCGAAGTGAACGCCGAGTTGGCGACTGCGCCGGAGAAGATCAACCAAGACGCGCACAGCGCATGGATGGTCAAAATCGCGCTGAAGGATGCGAACGAGCTGAATTCCCTGATGTCGGCCGCGGACTATGAGAAGTTCGTCGCCGAAGAGGGTGGGCACTAGCCGCGATGCGCTATTTGCCAAAATCCCCTGCGGACCGCGAGGCCCTGTTGCGCGCGATTGGCGCACGGTCGATTGATGATTTGTTCGCTTCGATCCCGCCCGAGTACAAACTGAATCGCAATCTCAAGGTTCCGCGGCAGATGGCGGAGTCGGAAATTGTCGACTGGTTCCGCGAGCGCTCACGCGAGAACGGTGACGGCTACGCTAGGTTTCTGGGAGCGGGAGCTTACCACCATTACCGACCGGTAATTATTGATTCCCTGATTTCGCGTGGGGAGTTTCTCACCGCCTACACGCCCTACCAGGCGGAGATTTCGCAGGGCACGCTGCAGTCGATTTTTGAATTCCAGACCATGATTTGCGAGCTGACCGGTATGGAAGTCGCGAACGCTTCCATGTATGACGGTTCGACCGCGGCGGCCGAGGCGGTCATGATGGCCGTCCGACTGACCGGACGGCGATCGGTGGCGGTGGCACGCAGTTTGCATCCGGAATATCGCGAGGTGCTGGCGACGTATGGAAGACACCAGCAAATGCCGATGACCCCGGTGGGATTCGCTGAAAACGGTCGAGTGGATATGAAGGCACTGGAACAAGCGATTACGGCGGAGACTGCCTGCGTGCTGATCCAGTCACCGAATTTCTTTGGAACTATTGAAGGTGTTGCGGCCGTGGCCGATCTGGTGCATAAACAGGGCGCGCTGCTGGTGGTGTCCATCGCCGAGGCGGTATCTCTGGGTATCGTGGAGCCGCCTCGACAGGCGGATATCATCGCCATGGAAGCGCAGTCGTTTGGTGTTCCTCTCGGCTTCGGTGGCCCTTACTGCGGCGTAATCGCTACCCGCGAACAATTTGTCCGCCAGATGCCGGGCCGGCTGGCGGGGCAGACCACCGATCGCAACGGCAAGCGCGGCTTTGTGCTTACCCTGGCCACGCGCGAGCAGCACATCCGGCGGGAAAAGGCGACGTCGAATATCTGCACCAACCAGGCTCTGGTCGCACTGATGGTAAATATCTTTATGACAATCTACGGCAAGGTCGGCCTGCGCGAACTGGCCAAGCAGAATCTCGCCAAGACAGCCTATGCCGCGCAGCAATTCAGCAAGCATGCGCAGGTACTGTTTGGGGACGCGCCGCGCTTCAATGAGTTCGTGGTGCAGACCAGCGAGAGCCCGCAGGCAATCAACAGCCGGATTCTGGGACACAAAATTGTGGGAGGATTGCCGCTGAAGAAATTTTATCCGGAGCTGGGAAATGCGGCGCTGTGGTGCTGCACCGAGATGACCACACGGACCGCGATCGACACGGCAGTGGGCCTGGTCGCCGAGAGTGAAGGTTCCGCAAGGCCCGGCGCGGAAACCGATGTGGAAGAGGTGACGCGGTGAAGCACATCACGCGAAAAGCCACCCGTCACGTCAATCAGAATGAAGGCCTGATCTTCGAGAAATCCTCGCCCGGAAAGGCGGCGTGGAAACTGCCGCCGCTCGACGTACCCGAGGTCGATACGGCGCAGCTTCTTGGCTCCTTCGAAAGAAAAGACCTGGGCAATCTGCCCGAGGTCAGTGAGATCGAAATCATCCGCCATTTCACGCGCCTTTCGACCTGGAATTACGCCATTGACTTGGGCATGTACCCTCTGGGCTCCTGCACCATGAAGTACAACCCGCGGGTGAATGAAGTGGTTTCGCGCTTCGATGGCCTGGCCAACGCGCATCCTTATCAGCCTGAGAAAATTTCGCAGGGTGCGTTGCGGATCATTCGGACCTTGAGCGAGTGCCTCATCGAGATTACCGGCATGGATGCGATCACCCTGCAGCCTGCGGCCGGCGCCCATGGCGAAATGACCGGGCTGCTGCTGGTGCGGGCTTATCAACAGTCGAAAGGGCATCCGCGCAAGAGAATTCTGATTCCCGACTCGGCGCATGGCACGAATCCGGCGACGGCAGCGATGGTTGGCTACGCGGTGGAGAACCTCAAATCGAACGCCCAGGGGATGGTCGATGTGGGCGCATTGGCGGCGCAGATGAATGAAGACGTCGCCGCGCTCATGCTCACCAATCCCAACACCTTGGGCGTGTTCGAGCAGGATATCCACAAAATTGCCGATATCATGCACGCCAAAGGCGGCTTGCTCTACATGGACGGCGCCAACATGAATGCCCTGGTCGGCAAGGTCCGCCCCGGTGACTTCGGCGTGGACCTGATGCACTTGAATTTGCACAAGACTTTCTCCACGCCACACGGTGGCGGCGGGCCCGGCTCTGGGCCAGTCGCTGTTAAGAAAATGCTGGAGCCGTTCTTACCCGCACCGGTCCTGATGACCAAGGCCGATGGGACGCTCGGCTTCGATTACGACCGGCCGCAATCGGTGGGACGAGTGCGGGCATTCTACGGAAATTTTGGCATGTTCGTGCGTGCGCTGGCGTACACGCTGGCCAACGGGCCCGAGGGTTTGCGGCAAACCACCGAAGATGCTGTGCTGAATGCCAACTACATTCGCAAAGGACTAGAAGGCGCGTACGATCTTCCCTACGCGACGCCCAGCATGCACGAAGTTGTCTTCAGCGACAAGATTCAGGCAAAGAAGGGTGTACGCACCATGGATATTGCCAAGCGCCTGATCGATTACGGCTTCCATCCTTACACCACGGCATTTCCTTTGATCGTCCCCGGCGCACTGATGATTGAACCGACCGAGAGCGAATCGAAGGAAGAGATGGATTTGTTTATTGAGGCGATGCGGTTCATCGCGGAAGAAGTGGAAGAAGACCCGCAGATGGTGCTGTCGGCGCCGCATAGCACACGCGTTTCACGCCTGGACGAAGTGGCGGCGGCAAGGAAGCCGGTGCTGCGCTGGAAGCCGAGCTAATGCGGGCCGGTTTGATGAATGGTGTCGCCGTGTTTACAACAGTCTGAAGAACAGGTCAATGCGTAGTCCTGAGCACGACATCTCGCAGAATATAGGCGTGTTCAGACTCCACTCCCCAGCGCTCGAAGCTCCGCCAATACCAGCCTGGACGCAAAAGCCCATGCCACCCCCAACGAATCCCATGCTGGCCGTCACTCGCTAAGACATATGGCCTCTCCATTCTGTGCGTCTGGAAATCGTAGCCGCAGTCACATCTTGTGGATGTCGGTGGATTCACGAATTTGCACTTTGGGCAAATCATCTCGGAGGATTGTATAGGTTGACCGTTGGACCCATCCACTATGATGTCATCGCGTTTCTGATGTGGAGATGACGTTCCCGGCTCATCCATTGATGAAAGTGTGCCCCCTGTGCTGAGATTCCTCGTTTAGTCTGTCCCTATTTGTCGCAGGTTCTCTGCAACTGTTTAGCAATGTTTTATAATATCGACATGAAAAGCGCTCAGACTGTCTCCATCACTCTGCCGCCGGAGATGCTTAAGCGGGCGCATGCACTCGCCCGCCGCGAAAGCCGCACCATGAGCGAATTGGTGCGCGAAGCTCTGCGCCACTACGAGCGCCGCTCGTGGTGGGACGAGGTGAACCGTTACGGGCAGGAGAAGGCATCTGCACTGGGAGTTGGCCCATCCGGCGTCGAGCGGTTGGTGAAAGAGACCCGGCGCGTCTCCGGGCACCGTGGCGCGAAGAAGTAGATGAGAATTGTGCTGGATACGAACGTCATCGTGTCAGCCCTGGTTTTCGGCGGTTTGCCGCGTCGCGTCTTCGAACTCGTCGAGGACGGTTTTTACGAGTTCTGCTATTCCGGCACAATCCAGCTGGAAACATCCCGGGTTTTGCGTTCCAAATTCGGATGGGATCGGAAAGCGCTAAGCGCGTTTTTGCGGCCCCTATGGGCGCGAGGGACGAAGGTTTTCCCGAGGGAAAGGATACGGGTTGTCCTCAGCGATCCGGCAGATGATCGGATTTTGGAGTGTGCCGTCGCAGCGAGGGCAGGAGTCATTGTTTCGGGGGACCGCGATCTGATCCGTGTTGGTGCCTATGGTTCCATCGCCATCGTGACGCCTCGCGAGTTCGTCGAAGCGCATCGCAGAATCGTCCATTTGTAGCCCCTCATTACTTTCGTTTCACTGCTTTCTCTGTGTCCGCCGTGCCCTCTGTGGTTAAATTTCTTATTGGCCACTCCAGCGCCAATCCGCGTGGAATCAGGACCGAAGACCTGGCGTATCTTCTCCTCACCCGAGCAGCGGAATATCGTGCTTGGACTCTTACTGGTCCTGGGCACGCTGGCTCTATATAACCCGGTCGCCCGCCATCCCTTTGTGAATTATGATGACGACCGCTACGTCACTGATAATGCCCACGTGCGGGCCGGGCTGCACTGGGATACGATCAAGTGGGCCTTTACCACATTTGATGAAGCCAACTGGCATCCGCTGACCTGGCTGTCTCATGCCCTGGATTGCCAACTTTTCGGCCTTGACCCGGCTGGGCACCACTACATGAGCGTTCTGCTGCACGCGCTCAACGTGGTGCTCATCTTCTGGCTTCTGTGCAAGGCCACGGGATTCACTGGACGCAGCTTCATAGTGGCAGCCCTATTTGCGCTGCACCCCATTAATGTGGAATCGGTGGCGTGGGTGGCGGAGCGCAAGAGCGTGCTCAGCATGATGTTCCTGTTGCTTGCGATGGGAGCATACGGGTGGTACGTGCGCAAGCCGGACGTTGGGCGATACACAGCCGTGGCGGGACTGTTTGCTTGCGGACTCATGGCTAAACCCATGGTCATCACGCTGCCCTTTGGGCTGCTGCTGCTGGATTACTGGCCGCTCCAACGGATGGGTACGACCGCTGACGCCAGAGATTCAATCCCGACAAGGTCGCTGCCCTGGCTCTTTCTGGAAAAGATCCCGCTGTTAATTCTCTCCGCCGCCAGCGCGGTCGTGACTATCAAGGCGCAAAAAGCGGGGAACGCGATTGGTTCGGTTACCCGATACCCGATTCCGATCCGGCTGGAAAACGCGCTGGTTTCTTATACCCGCTACCTGGGAAAGTGTTTTTGGCCGTCGCACCTTGCGCCTATGTATCCCTTCCGCGCCGGTTCGCTTACCGTTCCATGGGTAGCGGCTTCGGCGCTGCTGTTGATGGCGGTCACGGCGTTCGTCTTCGCAGGAACGCGCCAACGCGCTCTCCAGGTCGGCTGGTTGTGGTTTCTGGGCACGATGATCCCCATGATTGGCCTGGTGCAGGTGGGCCGGCAGGCGATGGCGGATCGCTATGCGTATCTGCCCTTCCTGGGCCTGTTCGTGATGGTGGTCTGGGGGCTGGCAGATTTGGCTGCCGAGAGGCACGCTCCTGTCGCGTGGTTGGCAGCCACTGGCGCAGTGTGCCTGGCTGGCGCGGCGTTCGTCGCCCACCGCCAGATCGGGTATTGGAACGACAACCTGGCGCTGTGGTCACACACCGCGGCGGTCACCGAGGGCAACGTGATTGCGGAGGACAATATTGGAGGAGCGCTGCTCGAGCAAGGACGCCAGGACGAGGCCATGCCGCACTTCCGCGCAGCCGCGGCACTGGATCCTGCCGACGCTATGAGCCGGCTCAACATTGCGGCCGATGAGCAGCGCCACGGGGACCTCAGCGCAGCCATCGTTCACTACAGCCAGGTCGTCAAGATCACTCGGGATCCCAGATATCGGGCCACCGCACTCACAGACCTCGGCTACGCTTATCGGGATCTTGGCGATTCAGGACACGCGCGCAAAAGTTTCGCGGCAGCCGTATCCCTGCGGCCCCGCAACCTGCACGCCTGGCTCGGGCTGGGGCTGGTATCGCAGAAATCCGGTGATTATGCCGAGGCCATCAACGATTACCAGCACGCCCTGGCCATTCAGTCCTGGGATCTGGGTTATTGCCTGCTTGCCCGCGCTCTGGAGCAAAGCGGGAAAAAAGACGAGGCGCAGGCGGCGATGCAACAGGCCCAGCGCCTCACCGACAACTTTGATCAACTGCAGCGCTCTGTGGATGCGCTGCTCGCGAGGTAGAACCGTAAATGTGTTTACAGTCCTTGCGCTCTTTGGCTTTCCTTTGCCGTCTTGCGGTCTTAAATGTCAGCTCGGTGGGGAGCGTCACACTCATTCAGCCGCAACGTGCGCAAGAACGCCATCTGACTTTGTTTCCACCGAGCTTTCCCTACTTCGACTCCATGACCTGTACCGAAGACTTATTGTCGTCCCAGATAACGTTCATGGTGCAGGCTGCGCCGCTCTGATCAAACGAGATGGTGAAGTTCTCCACTGGCGAAGGGGTTTTTGAGACCATC
>Ga0335078_10013113_pt1 | contig 12282 bp, 10 predicted proteins | sample Lox_Sample_32_FD_206711 | JGI IMG/M metagenome (GOLD analysis project Ga0335078, IMG submission 206711) | Soil microbial communities from Loxahatchee National Wildlife Refuge, Florida, United States - Lox_Sample_3.2 | ecosystem: Environmental > Terrestrial > Soil > Wetlands | place: USA... | reverse complement strand
CGGGTTTCTTGACCGGAGAGCCGATCGGCGCGCTAGTGGTGGGAGGCAGCGCGGCCTCGAATCCGGCGACCCAACTGGCCCTGGCGGGCAGCAACAACGGCAGCAACCTGCCGGTGGCCCGCACGCTGTTTACCTATGAAGACCGCGTGTCCTTGACCAAGGGCCGCCACCAGCTCAGCTTCGGGGCGTGGTTCCAGAGGCTGCGGTCGAACGAAATGCTGGCGCTCAGCCAGTTCGGGCAAGCGACGTTCACCAGCCTGCAGACGTTCCTGCAAGGAACGGTGAGCTCGCTTCTCTACGACCCGGCGCCGACCCACATGGCCTGGAGATCCTGGTATGGGGCCGGTTACGCACAAGACGCCATCCGGCTAAGTCCCCGGTTGACCGTGACGCTGGGCTTCCGCGATGAATTTACGAATGGCTGGAACGAGGCTTACGGACGGGCGTCTACCTACACTTATCCGGGCGGCGTGATCTCCTCGCAACCCACGGTGGGGAACTCCGCATTCACGACGAACAACGCAAAATTCCTGCCGCAACCCCGGATCGGGCTGGCGTGGAGCCCGTTTCACAACGCCAGCCGGACCGTGATCCGCGCCGGCTTCGGGATGTACAACGACGTGCAGGATGCCCTCGGCTATCGCACCGACCAAAATCCGCCGTACAACGCGACGTACAGTCTTCCCAACGTCCCGGTTTCGCAATTGCCGATTGCGACCTCGGCGGCGGTGCCCGCCACTGCCAAGGTGGTGCCGGGCGGCGTGCAGCCGGATTTGCAGACGCCCACGCTGATCTCGTGGTCGTTCCGGATCCAGCAGGAGCTGACGGCCAACACCTCGCTGACCGTAGGATACGTGGGATCGCACGGATACCACGAGATCCTCGGCATCGATGGCAACGAACCGTTTCCGGTAGTCTGCCCAGCCGCGCCATGCCCGGCAATGTACCCAGCCAGCTTCCCGGCCGGCCTGGCCGGTACGCCGGTTCCGGCGGGCGCGTATTACGTTCCCTCGGCCACCAAGCCCAATCCGGCAATCAACAACACCTGGACCTACTTTTCAGAGGCCGACAGCTCGTACAACGCGCTGCAGGTGGACGTCAATCACCGTTTCAGCGGCGGCCTCGCGCTGCGCGGAACGTACACCTGGTCAAAGACCCTGGACGACGGCGATTCGGTGAATGCCACCACCTCCGGCAACGAACCGGCGCTGGCGTCGAATCCCTTCGACTTGCGCGCCGACCGCGGGCTGGCGAATTTCGATGTGCGCAACGCGGCGGCCATCAGCGCCGTGTACGCGCTGCCCTTCGGCAAAGGCAAACACTTCCTGCGAAACGCCAACGGTCTGGGCAACACGCTGGCCAGCGGCTGGACCCTCAACTCGATTGTCACCTTGCAAGGCGGCTTTCCGTTCACACCGCAGCTCAGCTATAACCCGTCGAACAACGGCGACACGCGGAACCCGGTGCGGCCGTTCGTCAACCCGACGTTCACCGGTCCCGTCATCCTGGGCAACCCGAACCAGTGGTTCAACCCGGCGGCGTTCCTGGCGCCTCCGAACGGCAGCGGGTTTTATGGGAACCTCGGCCGCGATACGCTGCTTGGGCCGGGCCTGGCGACCTGGGATCTGTCCGCCATGAAGGACACCCGGCTCCGTGAGCGGCTCAACCTGCAGTTTCGGGCGGAGTTTTTCAACGTGCTGAACCGGGCCAATTTCAATTCGCCGAACGCGGTGACGTTTACGCCCTCGGGAGTATCACCCACGGTCGGCCTGATCACCAGCACGGCCACCACCTCCCGGCAGATCCAATTGGGGCTCAAGCTGCTCTGGTAGGGGAATCGGGAGCGGTCGCTGGATGGGCCCCGGCGACCGTTCGACCCCCGATCGGCGCCACTTAGAACCGGAACCTCAACAAACGAGGCAACTTGTGTTCTAATATAAAATTCCCTATGGCGCATTGGGCCAGACGCATCCGGAGAACCGCGATTGCCGCCGAGCGGCGTGCCCGCGAGGTGCGGATGATCGCCAAGGCGCTGGCGTCGACGGACCATCCGATCCTGGCGCACGTGATTCCGATCCGGCGCTGCAATCTCTCGTGCGCGTATTGCAACGAGTACGACGATTTCTCGAAGCCCGTGCCGACCGAGACCATGTTCCAGCGGCTGGACCGGCTGGCGGACCTGGGCACCACCATCATCACCATCAGCGGGGGCGAGCCGCTGCTGCATCCCGAGTTGGACCGGATCATCGCGCACGTGCGCCGGCGCAGCATGATCGCGGGCATGATCACCAACGGCTACCTGCTGACGGTGGACCGCATTCGGAGGCTGAACCGCGCCGGCCTCGAGCACCTCCAGATCAGCATCGACAACGCGATGCCGGATGACGTGTCGAAGAAGAGCCTCAAGACGCTCGACAAGAAGCTGGTGCTGCTCTCCGAGCACGCCGATTTTCACGTGAACATCAACTCGGTGGTGGGCGGCGGGATTCACGATCCGCACGATGCCCTGACGGTGGGAAAGCGCGCGGTGGAGCTGGGATTCACCTCGACCGTGGGGATCATCCACGACGGGGATGGGCAGCTGCAGCCGCTGGGCGACGCCGAGCGCGAAGTCTACATGGCGATGCGCGCCATGGAGAAGAGCAGCTACGCGCAGATCAATTATTTCCAGGACAATATCGCGCACGGCCGGGAGAACAAGTGGCGGTGCCGCGCGGGCGCGCGCTACCTCTACATTTGCGAAGACGGCCTCGTTCACTACTGCTCGCAGCAGCGCGGCTACCCGGCCAAGCCGCTGATGGAGTATACCGTGGAAGACATCCGCCGCGAGTACCGCACGGTGAAGGAGTGCGCCCCGCGCTGCACGGTGGCGTGCGTGCACCAAGTGGCCTACCTGGATTTCTGGCGCGGCCCGCAAGACCTGGCGCCCACCCCGGCGACCGAAGGCGAGCCGCAGGGACTGGTGCAACTGCAATAGTCGGGCCTTGGCTGGTTTAACGCTGTCAAGGAATCAGGGCTCTCAGCTTCAATCGGATCTCGTCGCGATAGAGGACCTCGACGCACTTAATCTGCTCGTCCACCACGTCGAGAATCAGCATACCTTCGTCCGGTTCAAGCATCACGTTCCGGTGTTTGGGACCGTAACTGGCAGACGGTACCGGCGCGGTATAGAACGTCGCACAGAAACCGTCGCCGCACCGACACCGGTCCACGATGGTCAGATGAGAAACCTGCTCTGCAAGAACAGCTTCACCAGCCTGAATGAGGAGTCCTTTGAGCCCTTCGGAGAACTCGGGCAGATATTGAACCAACGGTAACACGGCTTGTTTTCGCGGCGAAACTGATCAACCAGGCTCCAGTCCTGGCGTGCTGCATTTAACCGACCTCATGCCACTACTTCCCCGGCCTGGTGCTGATCAAGTGCTGGACGTCCTTGTTGTTCTCGGTGCAGGAGTATTCGAGCAGCTCGGGGAGGCCGGCGGTGGGCTTGAGCGGCGTGAGGGTGCGTTGGTGCGTCCAGGGCCTGGCGTACATCACGGGATCGTCGACGGTGTATTCGTAGGCGATGGCGTCGGGGCCGGTGCGGCGGAGTTTTTCGATCACGTGGAGCCGGTCGCTGTGCTGGTGGCCGGCGGTATCGAGCCAAGTGCGATCGTTGAGGGCCACGGTGTCGATGACCAGGGTGTCGCCTTCCCACCGGCCGACCGAATCGCCCATGAAGGTGAGGTCGGCCTTGGCATTGTGCGGGCGGCCGTCGGTGTAAATGGCGCGCCACATCTTCATATATTCGAAGAGCATCAGAATCTGGTTGCCGGTCTGGACGAACTGCACCGGATAGGGAGACTGCATGATGCGCGGCACACCGGGAAACAGGCAGAAGCCGGTGGGATCGTCCTTGGAATCGTGATTCTGGTAGGCCGCGCGGCCGGCGGGCGTGTAGGGGACGGTGTCCTCCTTGCCCACAGCCATGTTGGGAACGTAGGGCAGGTTCCAGTAGCCCGAAAGATCGGGCTGGACGGGCGCGGACTGCGCCAAGGCGAGCGTCCAAGGCAGAAGGGCCGCCGCCACTGCGCCGGGAAGTGGCAATCGCATGCTCCTTATCATGCAGCAGGCGGCCGGGCGGCGGCAAGGCCGGCCGAGGTGCTGGCAGCCTGTACTCGCAGGCGAAACCGCCTGCGCCACCATTGTGGCTCAACGAGTTGTGGGCCTCGGTGGGGCAGGCATTCAGCCTGCCGGACTTGCTACTGGCGGCCCGCGACGTACAGGAGCAGGGCAAAGATGGTGACCGGAATGGCGGCCAGCGTCGAATAGAGGAGGACCTTCTTCGGCAGCGGCGGGCGCGCCGGCGGTCGGGCTTCGGCGTGCACGCCGGAGGGGTGCCGGAGGTCGGCTGCGAAGTCGCGAGCGCTGGCATAGCGCTGGCGGGGGTCGCGCGCCAGGGCCCGGCGGAGGATTTCTTCGAGTTCGGCGGAGATGTCCGGATTGACCTCGCGCGCCGGCGCGGCATCCTCCTGGAGACGCGCGTTCATGACCGCGAACGGATTCGGCCCGCGGAACGGCGTGGTGCCGGTGAGCATCTCGTAGAGGATGATCCCGAGCGAGTAGACGTCGCTGCGCGCGTCGCCGCGCTTGCCGCGCACCTGCTCGGGCGAGATGTACTCGGCGGTGCCCATGACGTGGGAGAGCTTGCCGAAGGTCAGACGCCGTGCGCCGGCCTTAGCCGCGATGCCGAAATCGATGAGCGTGACGCGGTCGTCCGCGCCAATCATGACGTTTTCGGGCTTGAGGTCGCGGTGAACCACGCCGCGCCCATGAATGTAGTCGAGGGCGTCACAGATGTCGAGCGCGATTCGCACGGCGCGCTGAGGCGCCAATTTGACTTCCGAGGCGAGGATCTCCCGCAAGAGCCGCCCCGCGACCCATTCCGACACCATGTAGACCCGGCTGGGCTGGTCCTCGGGCAGCACCTTGACGACACCCGGGTGATTCAAGTCGCGTCCGATTTGCGCCTCGCGCGCGAAGCGGTCGAAGAACACCACGTCACACTCGGCTTCCGGGTGCGGGACCTTGACGGCAACCTGGGCGCCGGTGCGCAGGTCGGTGGCGCGAAAAATCGAGGCCATACCGCTGCGCGCGGCCAGGCCTTCCAGGCGGTAGTGGTCGAGCTGCTCGCCGGCGTGCAAGGGAGTCATCTTCAGGTCCGCCCTCGGGGGCTGTCCCTACCTTAGGCGAGGGCGCATAAAAAACACATAAAGAAGTCATCAGGATTTCGTGAGGCCGCGCGGTTTCAGGCCCTAAGGCACGCTACGATGGTGCCAAGACCATGCACATAGACCGGCTCACGCTCTTCGGCTTATTCGCAGTGACGGCAATGTTGGTGTTCTACGCCCTGGAAAAACGGAGCCGCTGGTTCGTCCTGGCCTTCGCGGGGTCGTGCGTGCTGGGATCGGCGTACGGATTTTTGCAAGGCGCGTGGCCATTCGGCCTGGTGGAGGCGGTGTGGTCGGTGGTGGCGTTGCGCCGGTGGTGGAGCGAACGCGACGGGCCGCGCGTCAGCGTTTGACGGGCTTGCCGTAGACTTCGATAAACCCGACGTCGGACCACCCGCCGGCGCCATGGCCGCTGCCAGGCATCAGGTCGGTGAAGCCGACTTCGTCCACCTTGCTCAAATCGGGCTTCTCGACGAAGTTCCCCTTGGTGAGCACCTTGTTGATGTCGAGCCGCAGCCAGCGGACTTCGGAGATGGAAAATTCGTTTTCGTGCCAATCCACGGTTGAGCCATCGGCGTGGTCGCCGACCAGCCAGGTGCCGTCGGCCAGTTTGAGGATGGGGTGGACGTGGTGGAAGCCGGACACCTTGGTCAGCCAGCGGATCTTGGCCAGGCCGGTGAGATCGACGTAGTTCTCTCGATCGCGGAGAGCGGCGGCGCAGTTAGAGGCGCACAGGCCGGTCCACAGGTGGGTGGGATTGCTGTCGCTGCCATCGGCGCCGGTGATCTGAATGTTCTTCCCATCGCCATAGAGCTTGAGCTCCAGGTTGGAACCCGAGATGCCTTCCGGAGTGACGGCCTGCTCGGCGCCATTGGGCGCCTGTTTCCAGGCCTCGCGGAAAAATAGCGGCGGGCGCGGAGGACCGGCCGGCTCCCGCCGGGCGGCGCGCGCGGGCGCCGCGGCAGGCTCTTGCGCCCAAGCGCCGGCGGCGAATGTCAGGGCCACGAAGCCCGCGCCCGCAATCATCGTAACGATTCGTCGTAGCATGCAACCCTCCCAGATCCCGGGACATTATATCAATGTGCCAAACGAGAGGCGTCACGCGAACCTTCGCAAGTGTGGCTGGTATGCTAGGGGACGATGGAGTTCAATCCATCTTCGGTTTCGAAGGTGCTGGTACGGGCGACGAACTGGCTGGGCGACGCCGTGATGTCGCTGCCGGCGCTGCGCGCCATCCGCGGGGTGTTCCCGCACGCCCATGTGGCGGTGGTGGCGCGGCCATGGGTTGCCGAGCTGTACGCGCGCGAGACTTCGGTCGATCGGACAATCGTCTATTCCGCGCGAGGCTGGGGCGAGAAACGCCGCTTCGCGGTGAGCCTGCGAGACGAACGGTTCGAGTGCGCCATCCTGCTGCAGAATGCGTTTGAAGCGGCGTGGATGGCATGGACCGCGCGCATTCCGGAGCGCATCGGGTACCGGCGGGACGGGCGTGGGCTGCTGCTGACGAGTGCCATTCCCGTGCCGGAAGCGGGCGAGATTCCCCGGCACGAGCGGTTCTATTATCTGGAGTTGCTGCGGCGCGCCGGGCTGATGGAGCATTTTCCGGAGGTGGACGCGATCCGGCTGGCGGGCATCGAAACGGCGCGGGAAGCGGGCTTGCACCGACTGGCGGAACTGGGGATCGCCAGGCCGGCAATCGGAATCAGCCCCGGGGCCGCGTACGGCAATGCCAAGCGCTGGCTGCCAGAGCGGTTTGCGGAGACGGCGCGAAAACTACCGGGACAGCCGTTGGTATTCGGCTCCGCCGCGGAGCGGGAGCTATGCGCGCAAGTGGCGGAGGGCTGCGGCGGGCGCAACCTGGCGGGGGAAACCACGCTGCGGGAATTCGTCGAGCTGGCGGCGGCCTGCCGCGTGTTTCTGACCAACGATTCGGGGGCCATGCATGTGGCCTCGGCGCTGGGAGTGCCGACGGTAGCGGTCTTTGGCGCCACCGACGACACCACTACCGGCCCGACCGGTTCGCGGGCGCGGGTGGTCCGCGAGTTCGCCGAGTGCAGCCCCTGCCTGCTGCGCGAGTGCCCGACCGATCACCGCTGTATGACGCGAGTCACGGCCGACCGGGTGGCGGCCGCGGCGCTCGAACTCTGGGAGGAATCCGCGCCCGCGTGGACACACGAAGCAAGATCGTGAGCCTGGCGGAGGCCGAGCGAATGGCCGGCCCGCTGACGCTGGTGACGGGCCGCTTCGACGTGCTGCGGGTGGAACATGCGAGAGAGCTGGAGCGGCTGAAGAGGCCGGTGGTGGCGGGCCCGAGCCGAATTAGCGGCTGCGTTACGCATGGTAGACTACGTGGTGATTGCAGACCATGACGAACTGGGCGGGTTCATCGAACGGTTGGGAGCGGCGGCCGTGGTGCGACTGGAAGCGGGCGACGACGCGCGGATTCGCCGGTTGAGAGAACATGCTCGAGGGAGCCAAACCCCTTAGCGGGGGGATCCTGGTCGTCCGGCTCGGCGCGCTGGGCGACATCATACACACGCTGCCGGCCGTGGCGTCGCTGAAGCACAGTTTTCCGGGGGCCAGTCTGGCCTGGGCCGTGGAGCCGCGGTGGGCGCCGCTGCTGGCGGCCAACCCATTTGTCGACCGGGTGGTGTTGCTGCGACGGGAAACGCCGGGCGGCTTGCTGGCGAGCGTGCGCGAGCTGCGGGCAGCGCGATACGAGTTCGCGGTGGATTTTCAAGGCCTGCTGAAGTCGGCGCTGGTGGCCGCCGCGGCACGCCCCGGGCGCATCTACGGATTTCACCAGAGCCAGACGCGGGAGCGGGCGGCGGCGTTGTTTTATTCCAATAAGACCGTCAGCAACTCGGCTCACGTGGTGGACCGGAACCTCGATCTGGCCCTGGCGGCGGGGGCGGCGAGCGCGGTGCGCACCTTTCCGCTGCCGCCGGGGCGGGCGGAATGCAAACTGCCGGCCGGGGATTTCGTGCTGGCTTCTCCTCTGGCAGGTTGGGGCGCCAAGCAGTGGCCGCTGAGCTTCTACGGGTCGTTGGCGACGCGGCTGCGCCGCGAACTGGGAGTGCCGCTGGTGCTGGACGGCCCGCCCTCAGCAGAGAACGTGTTCGCGCAGGTGGAAGACGCGGTGCCGCACGCTTCGAGCCTGGACGGCCTGATCTACGCGACGCGGCGGTCGGCGGCCGTGGTGGGAGTGGACAGCGGTCCGCTGCACGTGGCCGCGGCGCTCGGCAAACCGGGGGTGGCGATTTACGGCCCGACCGATCCGGCACGCAATGGCCCCTACGGCGGTTCGATGTGCGTGCTGCGCAGCGCGGCGGCGGCCACCACCTACAAGCGCGGCAACGCGATCGACGTGAGCATGGCCAGCATCTCGCCGGACGAAGTATTCGAGGCCCTGCGCGCGGTGATCGGCAAGCGCTGCCGCCCGGCCGGCTATGCAAGCTGATGCCGCCGTTTCCGAAGCGCTACGCCGACACGGTGGCGCGGTTGCGGGTCCCGAGCGGGTTTCTGCTGGTGGCGGCGTTCGCCTGGTTTTCGCAACCCTCGCTTCAGTCGCTGGAGCTCGGCCTTCCGCTGGCGGCGTTCGGGCTCGCGCTTCGCGGGTGGGCCGCCGGGTGCCTCGCCAAGAACCAGCAACTGGCGACCGGAGGCCCGTACGCCTACGTGCGGAATCCGTTATACGCCGGCACGCTGGTGGTGGCGGCGGGGCTGGCGCTGGCCTCGTGGAATCTGGGACTGGGGCTGCTGTTTGCGGCGGTGTTCCTGCTGGTGTACCTGCCGGTGATTCAACTCGAAGAGCAGCATCTGCGGGAGCTGTTTCCGGAATACTCGAAGTACGCGGCGGCGGTGCCAGCGCTATGGCCGCGGTTTGGAGCCGCGCCCGTCAGAGGCGGCTTTCGCTTTGCGCTGTACGTGAAGAACCGGGAGTATCAGGCGGGCGCTGGGTTTGCCGCCGGCGTCGCGTTTCTGGTGTGGAAGGCAGTGCGCGGGTAGGCCGGCGGCATTGGCCTCTCCCCCGTCAACTGCCATCCGGGTAGCCGCCGCGGTGAAGCACCATGGGACAATGCGGCAGGGTTTCCGGTTTGGGAACCGACGCGCGCCATCCGTCCGGGTAGGGTTCGGGGGGCTCGACAGCCAGGCTTTCCAGAGCCTCGCGCTGCGCTTGGATGGCATCCTCGCCGAATCGCGTCATCCAGTGCTGTTCGATGGCGCCCAGCAGCCGCCCATAGCCGGCCTGGGCTTCCCGGCCCTTGGCCGTAAGACGGGCCATCTTCGTCCGGGTTCCGGCCGCATCCGGCTCGACCACCGCCAGGCGCTTTTTTCCGAGAATGCCCAAGGCCATTTGGATGGACTCCTTCGACACGCCCGTTCGTTGCGGAAGGTCGCGGACCCGGACTCCTTGTTCGTCGAGCACCCGCAGGAGATTGGCGCCGATCGCGAGGGACACATCCGACTCCTGCTCGAAGTCGAGAATCCAGGCGAGGAGCACGCGAGAGAGGAGGGCCGGCAGGACCAGAGGCGACTCCGGGCTGCTCCTGCTTCCATCCGGCCGGGGCCGAACTTGAACCCGCCCTTTGCAGAACAACCCGTATCCGAGGATCGGAAGACAGTCGGGCAGCTCGAACGGAAGCGCGTCCGTCACGCGTTGCAGCGAGTTCCGAAGCCGGCTGATCTGACTCTTGCCGAAGCGGGCCTCCCAGCGCGCCTCGATGACGCCGGTCAGCGGCCGCCAGACCTCCCGCGCCTCCTGGCCTTTCGGAGTGGCGCGGATCCGCCAGTCTGAGTGAGGAGGCTTCTTCCGGCTGTCGGCGGGGTCGGGTGCGACGACGACATACCCCCACCTTTCCATCCCATTCAGGTTGGTTGGCGTTCCCGCGAGGTCCTCCAGCTCGCGAACGCGCACTCCTTCGCCGGTGACGAATCGCATGCAGTTCCACCACATGACCATAGACGCCAGCCAGGGGCCCTGGAACGGGCCGCCGGTCGAGCCATGACGAGTGGTCCGGTGCGGCGTCCGATGTTCGAACTCGTTGTCGAACTCGATGGTGAACGCGACCAGCACCTGGGAAAGCAAGGCGGATAACGGAAGCACTGATGGCATGCCGCTTAAGCGCCCGCGAACTCGGGGCTTCTGAATCCTAACACAGCCGATTGACACGCCGGCGGAAAGGTAGTGTCTGAAATGATTTCAGACACTACCTGCGGAAAGGGGGGACTTGTTATTCCCATCGTAAGGTCCTCACGGGATCGATGGACGCGGCGCGGCGGGCCGGGGCCCAGGCGGCGGCGAGCGAGACGGCGGCCACGAAGACCGCCACGGCGGAGAAGGTGACGGCATCGCGAGGCGAGACGCCCTGGAGCTGGGACGCGATGAAGCGCGTCAGAGCCCAGCTCACCGCCGCCCCGGCCGCGATGCCGAAGGCCGTTAACGAGAGCGCCCGGCGCAATACCTGGCCGACCACCGAACGCGGCCGCGCGCCGATGGCGATGCGGATGCCGATTTCGCGGGTGCGCTCGGCGACCGCATGCGCCAAGGCGCCGTACAGCCCGATGGCCACCAATACGACGGCCAGCAGCGCGAAGCCGTTTAAGAGGCCGGCCGAGGCGCGCTGCGGGGCCAGAGAACGGTTTACCTGCTGCTCGCCGGTGCGAATATCCAGAAGCGGCACGCCGGGAGCGATGCGATCCCATTGCCGGCGGATCTCCGGGATCGCCAGTTCCGGACGAACACTGGTGCGGGCTATCGCGGTCGCGCCGGGAGTCCGGGCCTGGAGCACGTCCAGATACAAGTGGGGTTGCGGCTGGTCCCAGACGGAGTGATACTTGGAATCCCCAACGATGCCGACGATCTGGGCGGGAGGACCTTGCGACAGATTCACGACGCGCCCCACGATCTCGACGCCGGGCGGCAGAAGAGCGGCTAACGCCTGGTTGATGAGGGCCACCCTCGGCGAGTTCCCGCGGTCATCCGGGCCGAACTCCCTTCCGCGGATCACCGGGATGGCGGCGGTTCGGAAAAAGCCGGGGCCGACGGTATCGTACTCCACCGTGAGCAGGTCCGCGATCGACAGAGTGGTGCGAAATGGGGTGAGCGGAGCAGCGGCCAGCGAGGCCGAATCGATTCCGGGGAGGGAAGAAAGCTGCCGCGCGAGGTTCTCTTTGAACGCGCGCACGCGCTCGGCCGACGCGATTTGCGACTGCGGAAAACTGTACATCACCACGAGCAGGTTCCGCGGGCGAAAGCCGAGATCGATGGAATTTGCCTTCCAGAGACTTCGGGCAAAGAGTCCGCCGCCGGCCAGCAGGACGAAGCAAAACGCCACCTGCACCACCACCAGGGCATGACGCAGCCAGCCCAGCCTGACGGAAAGCGCGCGGGCGCTGTCCTTCAAACCCGGCAGCACGTCCGCGCGAATGGCTTGCGCCGCGGGAGCAAGGCCCACCAAGAAGGCGGCGCCCAGCGTGACGGCTGCGCAAAAGGCGAGGATTCGGAATTCAAGCGACAGGTCCAGGGTGAGGTCCAAGCCGAACGCTCCGGGAAACTGCAGCAGGATCTTGCCGAGACCCTGCGCGACGAGGAGGGCGAGAGCGAAGCCCGGAACAACCAGCAGGAGATTCTCGGTCATCAACTGACCGAGCAAGCGCCGGCGGCCGGCGCCCAGAGCGAGCCGGATGGCGAATTCCCTTCGGCGGCCCAGAGCGCGTTGCAGCAGCAGATTCGAGATGTTGGCGCACGCCAGCAGCAGGACCAGGACAGTGGCCGCCGCCAGGACCGCCATCGAGAGGGTGACCGTCTTTCGATACGAGGGCCAAAACTTGGAGCGGCTGAGTTCGTACACAACCGCGGTGAGATCCCGATTGGTAGCGGGCTCGGATTGGGCGAGGACCGCGGCGATGGCGCGCAATTCCGCCTGGGCGCGAGCCGGCGTGACACCGGGACGGAGGCGGCCGGCCAGCGGCACGAACGGCAGGGAACGGTGATGAAAAATGTCGGCGGCGGCGAAACCCGGCACCACCAGGGCGGTGGCATGAATCGGAATCCAGACGCGCGGCGGTT
>Ga0335078_10013112_pt1 | contig 12282 bp, 10 predicted proteins | sample Lox_Sample_32_FD_206711 | JGI IMG/M metagenome (GOLD analysis project Ga0335078, IMG submission 206711) | Soil microbial communities from Loxahatchee National Wildlife Refuge, Florida, United States - Lox_Sample_3.2 | ecosystem: Environmental > Terrestrial > Soil > Wetlands | place: USA... | reverse complement strand
AGAAGCAGGTGACGCCTCCAGTTTCTGGCGGCCGTACCATCCTGGCAGCCCCGCCAGCGCCGTTGCGTCAGCGCCTCGGCCAGCAGATTGGGAATCGCTCGCAGATACGTTCCCAGCGGGATATCCTTGCCGCGCGTCAAAGCCCGGAACATGCGGGCCGCGTTCACCAGCAGCAGCACGCCCAGCAGCAAGGCCAGCAACCTGTCGGCCACGTGGACAGTTTCCTTGGGGGCGAACTGGTCGAGCCTCACGGTATGCATGGCCGCGGGCGATTGCGCCAGCAGTCCAAACCCGAAGCCGTGCGGCAGAACGAAAGCCAGCACCACGAGCGCCGCCGCCAGCGCCAGGGCTCCGATTTCCCAAAACGCCGAGCGATACATCAGGCCCGACAATCCCGTCCAGTCGTACTGCGCCGTCAGGTAGCGGCGCATCGCCATCATGGCTTCGCCGGGATTCGCCTGGCGCGGGCAGCGCTTGGAACACTCTCCGCAATAGAAACACAGCCAGGGCCCGGGATCTTCCATCAGCCTGTCGCGCAAGCCCCACTGCGCGGCGAGCATCTGCCGTCTCGGAAAGGACGCATCGTCCGCCGATAAATCGCAGGTGACCGTGCAGGTGGCGCACTGGTAGCACTTCTTCAGATCGCCGCCGCCCATGGCCATCACGTCCCGGATCAGCGAAGTATCGGGTTGTACCAGCGCGGCTTCCGCCATCGTCAAAGTTCCTTGTACGGATTCGGACCCAGGTCCCGCATCCGTTCTACGAAGCTGTCAAACAGTTGCGGCAGCTTGTCCCATTCATTAATTGCCAGTTGTGTCAATTGCAGCCGTTCGGGCTCCAGTTGCAGCCGTTCCAGCGTCTCCTTTACGTTCTCCAGGCGCTTGGCCGCCAGCTCACTTCCTTTGGTGAAGTGGCATTGGTAGTCATCGCCGTACTTGCAGCCGATCAGCATCACGCCGTCGATCCCGCGCGAGAGGGCATCCGCGATCCACACGATGTTGAGCGACCCGAGACAGCGCAGCGGAATCACGCGCACGTTGGCGTCGTATTGCCGCCGCTTGAAGCCCGCAAGATCCAACGCGGGATACGCATCGTTCTCGCAGACCAGCGCCAGCACGCGCGGCTTCTCCTCGTCTTCCTCGGGGACCTCGATGGCCTTGATCATGGAAGCGATCATGTCCACCGAGTAATTGCGGAAAGAAATGATGCGCTCCGGACAGGCGCCCATGCAGACACCGCAACGCCGGCAGCGGTACAGGTTCGGCTTCGGCGTGCCCTTGGCGTCCTCATCCAACGCGCCAAAGGGACACTCTTCCGTGCAGCGCTTGCATTGTGTACAGCGTTGGAGCGCAAACGACGGATAGGATTGGTCGCCGCCCCGCGGGTGCACGGCCTGTCCCTGCCTGGCCAGTTCCATGCTCTGGATGGCTTTGAACGCCGCGCCCATGCCATCCGTTTTGGCGTGTGCTTCGTCCATCGGCGCGCGCGCGGGCCCCGCCGCATAAATGGCCGTGCGGCGCGTCTCGTACGGGAAGCAGATGAAATGCGAGTCCGGAAAGCCATCCTGCAACACGGGCAGTTCGGGACCCTGGCGATAGGCCAGATTCAGGATCTGCTCGCTGCCGTTGGGAACCATTCCCGTGGCGAGCACCACCAGATCCACGCACACAGTGATCGATTCGCCCAACAGGCTGTTGTTGATGGTGACGGCCAGCGTCCCATCGGACCACCGTTTCACCGACTCGACTTCGCCCTTGGTGAAGAAGTTGAGCGGGTGATCCTGCACCTGCCGGTATATGCGTTCGTCCTGCCCCGGCGTGCGGATATCCTTGTGAACCACGTAGACCAGCGCTTCGGGATCCTGTTGCCGCAGATAGCCGATCTGGTTGAGCGTCCCCATGCAGCAGGCCGACGAGCAATATGGGAGATGGTCCTTGTCGCGCGATCCGGCGCACTGCACGAACAACACGCTGCGCACGGGTTGCTGGCTGGAAGGACGAAGGATCGGTCCGGCGGCAGCCATACGCTCCAGGTCCGCGTTCGTAATTACATCGGGACTGACCCCGTAGCCCAGGTGCGGGAGCCGCGAAGCGTCGTAAGGCTTCCAGCCTGTCGCCACCACGACCGCGCCGGCGCGGACGGTCTGCTCACCGGCCGGTGTTGCGAGTTGCACATCGAACATGCCCGGCTGCCCTTCGATCTTGAGAACGTGCGCCAGGCAGATGGTGCGGATGCGCGGGTTGTAGAGCGCCGATTCCGCCAGCTCCTCGATCGCCTGCGCCTGCCTTCGCGAATGGAGCGCGCGGCCGCCCAATTCCTCCTCCTTTTCCACGAGGACCACCTGGTAGCCGGCGGCGGCGGCTTCGAGCGCGGCGGTCATGCCCGTGACGCCGCCACCCACGACCAGCAGTGTCAGCGAGATCTCGTCCTGCAGCGGTTCCACCGGCTCGGTCTTGAGGGCGCGCGCGATGCCCATCCGCAGGTAATCCTCGGCGAGCATTTGGGTGTCTTCGTCCTGCGGCTTGTGCGACCATGCCACGTGTTCGCGCAAATTCACGCGCTCGACCACCACGCCGTGATTGAAGTTGAACGCCTCCGTCTTAAAGCGCGGCGAGCAGCCCGCAATCACGATCGTATCGGCCGCACCCGCTTCCAGGTCCTGGCGGATCAGCCCACAGCCTTGGGCGCCGCACAGCGCCGGATGCGTCCGGCAAACAGCCGCCTTCGATTCACCCGCAGCAACTTTGGCCAGCTTCGCAGCATCCAGAGCTTCGCCGATCCCGCAGCCCGTACAAACGTAAACGGCAAGCTTACCGGGCATGGATCACGCTCCTATTGGCGCAGGCCAACGCCTTCAACGCCGCGCCGGTCGCGTCCTGCACGGTGGAGTAAACCTCCTCCGGCCGCCGGACGCATCCCGCGGCATAAATCCCGCTGGTTCCGTTGGAAACCTTCAGAAATCCGAATTCATCGCGTTCGAGCGCGACTGGAAGTCCATCGGTCTCGGGCACCATTCCGGCCGCCAGCACCACCAACTCGAAATGCTGCGTGCTCTTGCGGCCGGCCAGAGTGTCCTCGGCGGTCACCAGCAGGTCGTGCGTGGCCGGGCTTTCTTCCACGCGGGCGACCTTGCCCTTGATCAGCCGCAGGTGGGCATCCCGGCTGACGTTCGCATAAAACTCCTCTAGCCGGCCGGGCGTGCGGATATCGATGTAGAAAATCGTCACTTCCGTTTCCGGATAGAGCGCGCGGATGTAAGCGGCATGTTTGATCGACGCCGTGCAGCAGACTGCCGAGCAGTACGGCAAGTGATTCTCGTCACGCGATCCGGCGCACTGCACGAAAGCCACGGTGCGCGGCTCTTTGGAATCCGACGGCCGCAGGACATGGCCGCCAGTCGGGCCGTCTGTGGCCGCCATGCGCTCCAGCAATACGTTCGTGACGACGTTCGGGAATCTGCCGAAGCCCAGGTTGTCGAGCTTGGAAGCGTCGTAAGGTTTCCAGCCCGTGGCCGCCACGATTGCGCATACGTTGAGTTTCTTTACAGCAGGCTGGGCATTCAGGTCAATGGCTCCGTATGTGCACGCCTCTTGGCACGCATGGCAGCCGGAAGTGCAGGCCGCGCGATCGATCGCGTACAGCGGAGGATATGCCATACCGTGCGGCAGGTAAGCTGCCTTGGTCTCCGCCAGACCGTAGTTGAAATCGTCGGCGCGCCTGGCCGGGCAAGCTTCCGCGCAGGCTCCGCACAGCGTGCACGATTCATTCACAAAGCGCGGTTTCACCGCCACGGTGACTTCGAAATCGCCTGCGCCGCCAGTCACGTCTACGACTTCGGCCAGCGTCAGCACCGTGATGGCTTCGTTGTTGCGAAGCCGGCGGTAGTGCATTTCGAGGCCGCAGGCCGGCGGGCAGAGTTTGGGGAAGTATTGGTGCAGACGGGCTACGCGGCCACCGAGGCTGACGGATTTTTCAACGAGCATTACGCGGCAGCCGATATCGGCCAGCTCCACCGCCGCCGTCAACCCGGCGATGCCACCGCCAATCACCAGCACGGGTTTCGCCGGGGCGGGGGTCACTGGCGGTCCCTCCGAAGCCGCAGGGACCGTTCGCCAAAAATGGCGAAGCGCAGCCACTGCATGCCGAACTCGAGCAGTTCCTCGTCATCGTTCCGCAACGCTTCAACGCGCGCTTCATCCACATCGAAGAGCTGCAGGAACCTTGTCTCGAACACGAAACGGCGGAAACGGTCCAGGTCGTAACACGCCATGTAGAACATGTCCGCCTGCTGCGGAGTCAATTCCTTGTCGCCGTCCCAGAAGCCGTGGAGCGTCAGCTCCTTGAACCCGCCGCTCATCATTTCGTAATCCTCGGCTCCCTGGCGGACCGTCCAGTCGCGCACGGAGACCTGGCAGCCCTTCCCGTGACCGTGACACAGATTCTCACGAACCACAAAGTGGAAGGCATGCTCGTCCGGCGTGGGCGTTTTGGGTTCGGCCGCTCCCAGCGGATACATGCGGCAGGCCCAGGGACGATCTTCGTAGATCCCGCAGCCCCGTTCGGAAACAAACGGGCACTGCTTTCCCTCATCGTCCATCCTCAGAATCACGATTGGAAACTTCTGTCCGGGAAAGGTGGGGCGCAGTGTGTGCTTTTCCAGAAATTCGGAAGAATCCATGTGCAGCGCGCGTCGCATGCGCAGCACGTCATAAGGTGTGAGAACGATCGTGACATCGCGGCAGCAGTCGCCGAAACAATCCAGGTCCGGACCGCAGCGGAACGTGAAGCAGTCGTCTGGCGTCATTCGCGGGCATTCCGTCAGAATCTGCTGCGCTGAAATCGGTGCTTCACACGGCATGATTGCGCTCCTCTCCCGGTTCCGGGACAATCTGATTCCGGAAATCTTCCGGAGACCACACCGGCAAAGGTCCGCTCTCACCGGTCTCCGGATCCAGCCGGTGACGATAAGACCCTGTCACGTTGAAATGACCTTTCATCCACTCCCAGCCGCGCACATAATACGGGCAAGCGTCGTTGAAACATACATACTGGAATGCGCCGGACCAACTGCTGCCTTCGGGATTGGTCCACCGGCGCATCGCCTCCCCGCAATGCGGGCATCGGATTTCGAGTCCTTGTGTCATGACCGGGAGAAACAAGGCGGGAGGCCTCCGGTTGCCCCCCGCCGTCTCGGCAACCTCAGACGCTCGCTAAAGCGGGCTCCTTCGGCTGCGAAGCGAAGATGTGCAGAATCGGCCGGCTCTTCACTTCCCATGTGTTGCTCTGGGGATCGAACCGGCAATTGGCGAACACGTGCCATTTCTCCTCGTCCAGCCCCGGCTTATCGGCCCGGAAGTAATATCCCGGCCAGCGGGTTTCCTGACGGAACAAAATGGTCCGGACGTGCGCCTCGGCCTGCCACATGCGATGCACGTTCTCCCAGCACCGCATCAGCTCGTGCAGATTGGCCGCTGCGAGTTTCTCGGAGTCCTCTTTGAGGAAGGCGAGCAGTTCCAGCGCCTTCGTCAGCAGGGCTGCGTTGGTGGTGAATTGAGCGGTGATGCCGCCGGCATATTCGTCCATAATCTTCTGCAGACGGAACATGAACATGCGGGGCTTGATATAGTTCGGGTTGATCTCCGGGTCGGTGGTGGCGTTCTTATATTGATCGAACGTCGCCAGCGGCGCGAGGATCTCGGCTTTCAGCGCTTCGATGGCGGACGGCTCTACCGGCGGCATCGTGTTGTGTTCGACGATGAATTTGATGGCGGCTTTTGCGGCGATGCGGCCTTCGGCGTGCGATCCCGACGAGAACTTATGGCTCGAGGCGCCCGAAGCGTCGCCCGCGCAGAACAGCCCGCTCACCGTGGACATGTTGGCGTAACCCCAGAAATACTCGCCCTTGGTGTCGGCCGTTTGCAGGTCCTCGGGGCCGCTCACCCAGGCGCCGGAAGCACCGGAGTGCGATCCGATGAAATACGGCTCGGCCGCAGCGATCTCGGAGCTGCGCTCTTCGGGTTGAGTGTTGGTCGAAGCCCACAGCAGCGCCTGCGAAATCGTCATATCCAGGAAGTCTTCCCAGGCCTCGCTCTCCAGCTCTTTCATTTTCTTCTTGTAGGCCTTGGGATCGTCCTTGTAGGACTCGGCGATTTTCCCGATGGCTTCTTCCGTGCGCATGAAGATCGGGCCTTTGCCTTCCATGGTGTCCAGCATGCCGAGGTAATTGCGGAGGTTCGCCGGAACCGGCTTCACCCGGCCGTACGGCCCCCACTTCGCCAACTCGGATTGCCGCTCGACCATATAGTTGCCACCCTGCGAGTTGGTCGCGCGCGACTTGAACAGCAGGAACCAGGCGCCCACCGGTCCGTACGCATCCTTGAACCGCACCGGGATGAAGCGTACTTCCTGGCAGGTCATTTCCGCGCCGGCCTTCAGCGTGAAGTAGGCGGACGATCCGGAATTCCATGGTGGATACCACGCGCGGCCCATACCTTCGCCGGAGCTGCGGGGCTTGAACACGTGTACCGCGCCGCCCATAGCCGCCAGCGTGGCCTTCGCTTTGAAGACGTAGAATTTGTTCTCGCGAACGGAGAATCCCACGGCGCCCGCGCAGCGGTCGCCGTCCATCAGCGGTCCGACGATGAACACGCGCTCGAAGATCTCACCCACGCCGGTCTCGAGCATGGCGTTCTTGGCGGCCTCGGCGACCACGACTTTGTACGATTCGCCGTTGATCATAAGCTGCCAGCGGCCCTCGTGCACATAGTTGCCCTTTTCGTCCTTCCAGATCGGCAGACCCCACTTCTCGAACAGGTGTACGGTGGAGTCAACGTGGCGGGCGATGTTGGCGACCAGGTCTTCGCGGGTGATGCCCATCAGGTCGTTGCGCACATAGTCCACGTAATCTTTTACGGTGTTGGCGCCGTCCTTCAGGCCCACGTATTGGTTGATGGCGGAGAGACCCATGGCTACCGCGCCGGAGCGGTCTACCGCGGCCTTGTCTACCAACGTGACTTTCAGGCCATTCTGTTTGGCCCAGTAAGCGGCTTCCACGGCGGCACCGCAGGCCGCCATGCCTCCGCCCAGGATCAGCAGATCGGTTTCGACTACGACAGTTTCAAATTCGGCCATTCGTTTCTCCTCTCAGTTCCTCAAAGTGAAGACCGCCGGGAGCCCCAGCGACTCGGGCTCGGTGAACAGGGCTGGCGCGTTGAGGTCGCCGTTAGTCGGGAAGCCTCCGTCCGGCGCCGCCTTGCCTTCCGGCGTCGTGCGGATGGGAAACTTGAAGCGCTTCACAGTCCCGTTGCGGAACTTGACAGTCCACAGGATCGAGTCGGTGGAACGCATCGGCGTCGCCGAAGCGCCCAACGGAGCAAAATCCGCATAGCTGCGGATCTCGACAGCCTGTGTGGGACAGATCTTGACGCAGTTGTAGCACTCCCAACACATCGTGACGTCCCGGTTGTAGGCTTTCATCTTGTCTTTGTCCAGGACCATCAGATCGTTGGGGCAAATATGCTGGCACGCGGTTTTGTCCAGCGCCTTGCACCCATCGCACTTGTCCGGATTGACGTAACTCGGCATCAGTTCACCTTTCCTTCCGCGGGACCTGCCGGAGGTACGCTCCTTCGGTCCTGCGTCTTGTGATGTTGATAAAAACAATTCCGCTGCCCGTATTCCCCGAACTTGCAGTGATCGCGAAAGTAGATTTCGCACTGCATGCACACGGCGTTCGGGTCAGCGCTTCCGCTGACAATGGCGCCCGCCAGCCGGTCAAGCAACTCGGATGTCCGGCGCAACTCATCCGCTGGAAATTGGCCGAGCGCCAGTTTGGTCCGGTAATCGCGCGCCGCCTGGTATGCCTCCATCAGCTTCCGGCTCGTTTCGGTCAGTGAGAGCCGGTACGAACGCCGGTCTTCGACCGGTGCCACCCGGCGCAACAACCGCCGCCGGACCAGCTTGTCCACCGCTTTGCTGGCGGCCCCGCAGGTTACTCCCAGGAAGGCCGCGGCATCGCCGATGTTCAGCGCATCCGTGTGGGCGACCAGGTATAGCAGCTTGAGTTGCGAGAACGTCAGCTTGTCGCCCGCGATCTCGCGGAGCACCGTCCGTTCGATCACTTCGCGCACCGACCATGCGAAGACCCGTGCGCTCGAAAGAAACTCGTTACTCAAGTCAGACGTGATGGCTCCTGCCACCGCGTCCTGCCCACCTGATTGCATCGGTTGCTCACTTGAGCGAATTGTTTAACCAACTCAAATGTAGAGCGGGTAAACAATCGGCACAAGATTCTATTGATCTAATGAGACCTTCTACTCTCGATTGAGCTGTTTTTATGGATTTTATGGCTTCGGGCTTCACCAATGGCCTAGCGAAGAAACGGCGTCAGATTGTAGCGCTGTAGCGCGATTCAGCAGTTCTGCCCGCCAGCAACTGCCCGAGCGTTAGGGATTTCCCGGAAACTCCCGTCCACGCGGGCAAATAACCCATAATTTCCGGATTTGAACATAGAGGAGAAAAGCCGACGTGGAGGAACTCTACACGGGCCGCGCGGTCACCAGCTGAGCCCCGCCTGGAACCGGTTCCGTCTGCATCACCTCAAGGCCTAAAGAAAGCAGTTCCGCGCGCAAGCGGGCCAACGACCAATTCCGGCAGCCGCCCCGCAGGACGTGCCGCCCCAAGGCCGATAACACAACTTCCGGCGGCGTGAGCGAATCCGAACACAAGAACGAATCGTGCAGCACCAGGAGGCCATCCGCCTTCAGGATTTTCGCGACACGCGCCAGCGCCGGCGCGAACTGGTCGCGCTCGCAGCAGGGCAGCAGCCCGGAGAGAATCACTGCACCGTAGCGATTCTCACCACACGGGAGGGCCCACAGCGGGTCGGCATCCAGATCCGGCTGAAACGGATTCCGCACCTCCAGTTCGAGTTGCGGCCAGCGTTCTGCGGCCAGATCGCGGTAAACGGTCCCGCCCCAACCAAACAGCAGAGCCTGCCGGCAGCCCGACAGATCGAGCTTGTCCAGCACGTGCGGCGCGGCGAAGCGGGCCAGAGATTCGCAAGACTCCTCGTGCAGCTTGGGCATCTCGGGCGGTGCACCGTTCTTGCGTCCGTTCAGGACGTAGCGTCCAATCGAGCTGACCGGCGTGAGACTTGCCGCAATCTCCAACAACGCCGGCCGCAGGCTCTGCGGAGAGTCCGCCACCAGGTAGCGGGACGCCAGTTCCAGGTTGCGATACCCTTGCGGCCCGCATTCGAGCAGGCCCAGTGACACCAGGCACTCCAGCACTTCGCCCAGTCCGAGTGTGTTCAGCCCAAGCATATGGGCCAATTCCTGCAGTGTCCGCCACTCCTCAAGCCGCTCGAACAGCGAGGCCGCCAGCGCGAACAGCAGCACCTGGCTGCCGATGCCGGCAGTGGCCAACCGCAACAGTTGATCCGGTGCGGGCGCGGGCGCAAAGTGCGAACTGGCGTCGGACCGGCGGCACAGATCCCGCTGGGAGACCTTCAGCTTGTCGTGCAGCTTGACGGCTTCTCCGACTACTAGCGTGGCCGGAGGACTAATGCCGGCCCGCTGGACCTCGAAGGCAATGGTGCTCAGTGTACCCGTCACCACCTTCTCGCCGTGCCAGAACGCCATCTGAATCATGGCCGCCGGGGTCTCCGGATCGCGCCCGTGGCTGATCAACTCACGGGCGATCTGACCGGAGCTGTGCACCCCCATCAGAAACACCACGGTGTCCATGCCGGCCAGCGCGCTCCAGTTCAGACGGCTCTGCTCGCGCCCGGCTTCGTGCCCGGTCACGATCGCCACTCCGGAGGCGATTTCCCGGTGCGTCACCGCGATTCCCGCACTCAGGGGCGCAGCCAGCGCCGAAGAAACTCCCGGGACTACCTCGAACGGAATACCTTGCTCGGCCAGAAATTCGGCTTCCTCGCCTCCGCGGCCGAACAGGAAGGGATCGCCGCCTTTGAGCCGGATCACGGTTTTGCCCTCGCGCGCTTTGCGGGCCAGCAAGTCATGGATCTCCGGCTGCCGGCTGTCATGCCGGCCGACCGTCTTACCCATGTAGATCCGCTCCGCCGAGGGTTTCGCCATGGCCACCACCTCTTCCTGAATCAGACGGTCGTAGACAATCACATCGCCGGCCTCAAGGAGCTTGGCGGCTTTAACCGTGAGCAGTTCGGGGTGCCCCGGACCGGCTCCCACGAGGTAGACTTTTCCTGGCGGCACGAAAACCCTCGCAAAACTCAGAATGGCGTGCGCGTAGCTATTGAATAACATGATAACATGATCTCGAACTCTGAAACCGTGCGGACATGAAGCGCGAGGGTGAGATATGTCGGTAATTACCATTTCCAGGGGATCTTTCAGCGGCGGCAAAATGCTTGCCGAGTGCCTGGCCGAGTCGCTCGGCTACCGTTGCGTCGACCGGGAAGTCATTGTAGAGAGAGCGGCCGCGCACGGCGTTTCCCAGGAAGAGTTGCGCAGCGCGCTCGAGAAACCGCCCACGCTTCTCGACCGGTTTCAGCACCGGAAATACCTGTACCTGGTTCTTATCCAGGCCGCTCTGGCCCAGGAAGTCTGCACGGGAAAAGCCGTGTATCATGGCAATGCCGGCCATCTGCTCCTGAAGGGAGGGCCGCACATCGTGCGGGTGCGCATCATAGCTCCCCTCGAGTTCCGCGTCAAGATGGCGCGGGACCGGCTGAAACTTACCCGTGCCGAGGCCCTGGACCATATCGCCCGCATGGATCAGGACCGTCGTAAGTGGACACAGTATCTTTATGGCGTAGACTGGGGCGACCCCAGTAACTACGACATCGTTCTGAACCTGGAGTTCATGGACATTACCGAAGCCTGCAAGACGGTTTCGGTCCTGGCACGCCAAAGATGTTTCGAGTTTACGCCTGGCTGCCAGTCGGCCATGAACGATCTCGCGCTGGCCAGCCGGGTGCGCGCGGAGTTAGCCCTCGCCGGACCCACCTCCCACCTGGAATTCGAAGTAGACGCCAAAGATGGTGTGGTGCGCATTCGCGGCGCGGTGTCCCACGTACGCGACGCCGGGGAAGTCCGGCGCATCGCCGAAACGGTCCCCGGCGTCAAAGCATTGAACCTCGACGAACTCGCGTCTCCCGTGCGGGCATGATCCGCCTGCCGGACCTTGCCGCTCGCGGCGGATGCGTCCGTTCAAGAGTCAGACTTTGATCCCGGCAGGCAAAGTGTGCTATAAAGTGCTCGAAGGTCAAAAAACAGACTTTCAGAACTGATGATCCGGCATCAGGCGCCGTTCTTCTCAAGGGAAGAACAGGAAAGAAGGGGGTGGAATGTTTCTCCCATCGCCACGTCCGCGCCGGGTTTCCCTCCAGACACAAAAGGATTTCCGCGCTCCCGGGCTTCGCACGGCGAGTCATTTCCGCGCGGGGAGGAGCCTGTGCTGACCTGCCCTGCCACAACCGTGCTGCTGATCTCCCGCGGCACCATGTCGGGCGCTCGCATGATCGCCGAATGCCTTCTGCGCTGCGGAGGAATTCGCTGCGTCACCCGGGAAGACCTGCTGGCCACCGTGAACACGTACGGGGACCTGGCGACGCGCATCGCCCATCAGATCGCCAAGGCTGAACAGGAGTACGACGAGTTCAGCGAAATACGGCGGCCCTATCGGATTCTCATGCGGCGCGCGCTGCTGGAGCATGCGCGCCAGGGAAAGCTCGCTTATTTTGGCTACTCAGGACATCTGCTGGTGCCCCGCATCGCGCATTTCGTGCGCGTGCGGCTGATCGCGCCTATGGAGATGCGCGTGGCCCGCACGCGCGAACTTCTCGGCTACTCCGCGGCGGAGGCGCGCGAGTATATCCGCCGGGTCGATCAGGAAAGGACGCACTGGGCCCGCCTGGTGTACGGCCTCGATATTCGCGACCCGGCGCAATACGATATCTGCATCAACGTGGAGCGGCTGTCTCTCACGGGCGCCTGTGTGCTGCTAAGTCAGGTGCTCGAACAGCCGGATTTTCAGCCTTCGCCCGAATCGGTGGCGCAAGTGGAGAACGAGTACTTGGCGACCCAGGTGCTGGCCGCGCTGGCGGCGGACCCCGCCACGACGCGTTTCGAGCTGGGGGCGAACGCATCGGGAAACGTGCTGCGGCTGACCGGCCCGCTCCTTGCCGATAACGAGAAGCGCCTGGTGCTCTCCCTGGCTGGCGCCGTTCCCGGCGTGCGAGAAGTTGACTACGAGCCGGGCTACGCGCCCGCCTTTGCCTCCTGAACCGCGAAAGGCGCC
>Ga0335078_10013110_pt1 | contig 12283 bp, 9 predicted proteins | sample Lox_Sample_32_FD_206711 | JGI IMG/M metagenome (GOLD analysis project Ga0335078, IMG submission 206711) | Soil microbial communities from Loxahatchee National Wildlife Refuge, Florida, United States - Lox_Sample_3.2 | ecosystem: Environmental > Terrestrial > Soil > Wetlands | place: USA: Florida... | reverse complement strand
GGGATTCGACGATGGTCGAGGGCACCCCGGCTTTGGCCAGATAGTACGCCGTGGAAAGGCCGGAGATCCCTCCTCCGATGATGACGACGCGAGTCACGCGGCTACCCTGTGGTCCCGCCTGCCCCACATTACAGGCACCGCTCCGCCACCTTGGCCAGGGCCCTGGTGAAGGTCGCCGATCCGTTCAGCGATTCCGGCCGCCCCAGCGCGATTCCTTTGGATTTCGCATATTCCCGAAATCCGATGTCGATATCGTAGAGCACTTCCACGTGATCGCAGACAAAACCGATCGGATCCAACACCACTTCGCGAATTCCCGCGGCCGCGTACCGGTCCAGGCAGGATTCCACGGTCGGACCCAGCCACTTGTCGCCCGTCATGCCCTGGCTCTGATAGGCGAATTCCCAATCGCCGATTCCGGCGCGCGACGCCACCGCCGCTGCCGTGGCGCGGGTCTCGCGGTCGTAGGGATCGCCGCCCGCCACGGCTTTTTCGGGCAGGCTGTGGGCCGTAAACAGGACTCGCTTCCCCGGGCCGTTCAGGGCTCCGCTGGCCGCCGCGTATTCGCCGAGCCGTTCCGCGAAAGCTTCGATCAAAAGCGGCTCGTCGTGGAAACTCCTGGCCCAGGAGATCGAGCCGGAGAATCCAACCTCGCGCGCGGCTTCTTCCGTGCGCTTTATGTAGAGGCCGATACTGGCTTCGGAATACTGCGGCGCCAGGCAAATCGCCGCCAGCTTTTCGATTCCGTCGCCGGCAATCCGGGCCATGGTCTCTCGAATAAATGGATTCCAGTTTCGCATCCCGAAATAGACCGGCAATCCGACGATTTGCTGCACGGCTTCGGCCTGCGCCCGGGTCCATCGCAGCAACGGGGAAGATCCGCCGATGGCCTGGTATCGATGCCGCACTTCTTCGAGCACTTGCGGAGATCCCGGACGCCCGCCGCGCACGAAGGACAGATAACTTTCCACGTCCTCCACGCGCTCGGGTGCGCCGTGCGCGAGCAGGAGTACCGCCGTCTTCATGGATGGAATTCCCGCACCATCTCCACTACGGCCTTGACATTCTCCACTGGCGTCTCCGGCAGAATTCCGTGTCCCAGGTTGAAAATGTGGCCCGGGCGGGTTCCCGTCCTCTTCAGCAGTTCGTGAACCTTATTGCGCAATTCGTGGAGCGGCGCAAACAATGCCACCGGATCCAGGTTTCCCTGAATCGCCGAACGGTAACTGATATCCATCCAGGCCTGATCGATGTTGATGCGCCAGTCGACTCCCATGACGTCGCCGCCGGCCGCGTGCAATTCCCGGAAGAAGCCGGAAGCGCCGGTGCCGAAGTGAATCACGGGAGCGCCGGTGGAGCGGATGCGCTCGATCAGAGCCCGCGAATACGGGGCCGCGAAGCGGACGTAATCGTCCGACCCCAGCGTGCCGACCCAACTGTCGAAAACCTGTATGGCGCGCGCCCCGGCGGCGACCTGCAGGTGCGCGAAAGGCGCCAGCACATCGACGATCTTGCCCATCAGCCGGCGCCACATGGTTTCATCGCTGTACATCAGCTTCTTGGTGCGGATGAAATTCCGCGAGGCGCCGCCCTCGATCATGTAGCTCGCCATGGTGAAGGGCGCTCCTACAAATCCGATCACCGGAGCCTTCCCGGCCAATGCCCGAACCACCTGTTGGATGGTCTCGCCGACGTAGCCCAGGTCGTCCGTGTTGGCGGTGGAAAGCGAATCCACATCGTCGCTGGTCCGCACCGGATTGTCGATGATCGGCCCTTCGCCCGCCGCATAGCGCAGCTTGAGGCCCATGGGAATCACCGGCAGCAGGAGGTCGGCGAAAATGATGGCGGCATCGACATCCAGAATCTCGACCGGATGCAGGGTGACGGCGGCGGCCAGATCGGGCCGCCGGCAGATCTCGAGAATTCCGTGGCGCTCGCGGATCTGGCGGTACTGTTTCATGTAGCGGCCCGCCTGCCGCATGAACCATACCGGCCTCACATCCGTGGGACGCCGCCGGCAGGCGTCCAGGAAACGGCTGGTCATTGGAGCCACGCGCATGGCTGATCCGTCCTGTTCTCGCAAAAAAACACGCGAAAGTCCTTTGGCTTATGTTGTTCCGCCCAGCGGCGGCCATTAATGAAGTAGGGCTTCGCCCAGACTTCGCTATCCAACGTTCGCGGGGCGATCACGGAAACCGCTACCGCCCCCTGCGCCGGGTATCCGGTGCGCGGGTCCATGATATGGGCGTAGACGCGCCCCTCCGCCCGAAAAAACTTCTCGTAACTGCCCGATGTCGAAAGCGACGTATTCTTCAGGTAAACGGACGCCGCAGTCCGGCTTTTGTCCCAGGGGTCCTTGATCTCCACCGGCCAGCCTCGCGGCTCGGCGGGCGGCGCTCCCATACCATAAATGCTGCTGTCCGAACCCGCCACCAGCGCGATTGCAACTCCCCGTTGTTTCAAAATCTCCACCATCCGATCCACGGCGTAGCCTTTGCCGATCCCGCCGGGATCGAGCTCCACACCCGGCCGGTCGAACCGCACCGTGCCGGATCCGGCATCGAGCTGGATGTGCCGGTATCCCACTCTGGTCAGGGCCGCCTCCACTTCCGCGGCGTGCGGCAGGTGGCCCGTGCCTTTGTAGAACCCCCACACTTTCATCAGAGGTCCTACCGTCATGTCGAACGCCCCTTCGCTTTCGCGGCTGTACTCCACGGCCTGGGAAAGCAGCCGGAAAAACTCAGGCGAAATCTTCACCGGCCGCTCGCCGGCTTCCCGATTCACCAGGCTCAATTCGCTCTCCGGCTTATAGTTCGAGAGCATTTCATCGAGCCGCTGCGCTTCCTCCAATGCCGCGTCGGCCGCGGCTTCCATCTTGACCCGGTCGGTTCCGTAAAGGGCCACCGAAAAGGTGGATCCCATCGCGCCGGCGCTCTTTTCCAGGCGAAGCAGCTCGGGCGATTGTCCCTGTCCGGTCAGAAGCGCCGCCAGAGCCGCCAACAGAAACAAAACTATCACACCGCGTTTGAGTTTAGGGCTAATTTTCGGTGCGTCCACGACTTTTTTTCGCCCGTTTCAGGAGGAAATCGATGCGGCTTTCGACATCCGGGTTGCGATCCTGGTCAAAGTGCAGTTCCGGGACGTGCCGCAGGCTCAGGCGTACCGCCAGTTCGTGACGCAAATAATGCCGGGCGCCGTCCAGGGCCTTGAGCGCTTCCCGGCACTCCCGCTCGTCGCCCCGCAAAGCGACCCGGACCGTGGCATGCCGGCCGTCGGGGCTGACGTGAGCCTCGATAACTTCCACAATCTGCAGGCGGGGGTCGGCCGTCTCAAATCCGATCAATTCCGTCAGTTCCTCGCGAACTGCCTCGGATACCCGCTCTGTCCGTCTTTCGTCCATGGTTTTCCCGGCGGGCGGAGCGGGTCCTCAACCGACCCATTCCAGCGATGCCGTCGCCAAACTCTCTCCGAGCATGTCGAGCGCTTCCTGCTCGACGGCGCGGAGAACCTTATCCGCGAACGCCTGATCGCGCGAAACCGTGACCGCGGCCACCACCGAGCGCTGCCACAGGTCGTGGTAGTCGATTTCGGCTACCGAGACGTTGAATTTATGACGCAGCCGGTCCTTCAGGCTTTCCAGAATGTGACGTTTTTCTTTGAGCGAATGGGAATGTTCCAGCCGCAATTCCAGCGTCAATACCCCAATGGCTGCCATGTCGACGTAGGAGCAGGCGGCTGTATTCCGCCGCCTGTCAGATCCCGCAATGCGTCACCGCCCGACAGGCGATAAAAAGGCGCCGCCTGTCCCACATTTACCGCTAAAAACCTTCCTGCGCCACGCGTTCGGTAAGGAACGCCTCGATCACGTCACTCTGCTTGACGTCGGAGTAATTCTCCAGCGTGATGCCGCATTCCTGGCCGCTCTTGACTTCGCTGACGTCGTCCTTGAACCGCCGGAGCGAGGCGATCTTGCCGGTGTAGACCACCACATTGTCGCGCAGCAGCCGGACTTCGCTCTTGCCGGGAATGCTGCCCTCGGTCACGATACAGCCGGCCACGTTGCCGACCTTGCTGATGCGGAACGTCTCCTTCACCTCGGCCTTGCCCTTGTAGACCTCGCGGAACACCGGTTCCAGGAGGCCCGACATGGCGCGCTTCATTTCATCCGTCAGGTTGTAAATGATGGTGTGCAGGCGGATGTCGACCTTTTCCTGCTCCGCCAGCGCCGAGGCGGCGCGTTCCGGACGGACATTGAATCCGATGATCACCGCGTTGGAGGCCGAAGCCAGCAGGACGTCGCTTTCGTTGATCGCGCCCACGCCGCTGCGAATGACGCGGATCTTCACCTTGTCGTTGGAGAGCTTTTGCAGCGTTTCCGTGAGGACTTCGGCCGATCCGCCCACGTCGGTCTTGATGATGATGGGCAGCTCCTTGACCTCGCCTTCCTTCATCTGCTTATGGAGCTGTTCCAGGGTCAGGCGGGTGGATTTAGCCATCTGCGCTTCGCGTTCTTTGAGATCGCGGAATTTCACGATCTGCTGCGCCTTGGCGGTATCGGTCACCACCTGGAAATCGTCGCCGACTTCGGGGAGCGATTCCAGGCCGAGCACTTCGACCGGGGTGGAGGGCTCCGCTTTGCGGATCTGGGCTCCGCGGTCGCTGATCATGGCGCGAACCTTGCCGAATACCGCGCCGCAAATAAAGTAATCGCCCACGGCGAGGGTTCCGTTGCGCACCAGCACCGTCGCCACCGGACCGCGTCCGCGGTCCAACTGCGCCTCCAGCACGGTTCCCGTACCGGGCCGGCCGGGGTTCGCCTTCAGATCCTGAAGATCGGCCACCAGGAGAATCATTTCGAGGAGCAGGTCGAGATTCTGATGGGTCTTGGCCGATACCGGAACCATGACCACGTCGCCGCCCCAATCTTCGGCCAGCAATCCGCGATCGGCAAGCTGCTGCTTGATCCGCTCCGGCTGCGCTTCGGGCTTATCGATTTTGTTGATGGCGACGATGATGGGCACGCCGGCCGCCCTGGCGTGATCGATGGCTTCCAGCGTCTGCGGCATGACGCCGTCGTCCGCCGCCACCACCAGCACCACGATATCGGTCACCTTGGCGCCGCGCGCGCGCATGCGGGTGAACGCTTCGTGGCCGGGCGTGTCGATGAACACGATTTTCTTGCCGTTCATCTCCACCTGGTAGGCGCCGATGTGCTGGGTGATGCCGCCGGCCTCGCGCGCCGCCACGTTGGCTTCGCGGATGGCGTCCAGGAGCGAAGTTTTGCCGTGATCGACGTGGCCCATGATGGTGACCACGGGGGCGCGTTTCACCAGGTCCTTGGTATCTTCGGCCTCTTCCACCGCCTGCATGGCTTCCACTTCGTAGCTCACCGTCGATGTCGACGCGCCGAATTCGCGCGCCATATCCGTGGCCAGCTTGGAATCGAGCGTCTGGTTGATGGTGGCGAAAATGCCGCGGTCCAGCAGCTTCTTGATGACCATGCTGGCTTTCACGTCCAGCTTTTCGGACAGTTCTTTGACCGTGATTCCTTCGGAAATGGTGATTTCGCGGCTGATCGGCGGCGGGCCGGCTTCCTGCTGCCGGCGCGCCGGACCGCGCAGAATCCGCTCTTCCTCGACGCGTTCGCGGGGCTGCCGCGCTCGCGGTTTTTCGCCCGGACGGCCGCGCGGCTGCTCGACGGGCGGCGGCGCCAGTCCCGGCTCCATTCGTCCGCGAGAGGTGGGATGTTGCGGCCGCGGTCCGCCGGGACGCGACGGCGGAGCACCCGGACGAACGCCGGGCTTGGTCACCAGCGGCTGGCCGGGACGAATCGGCCCGCGATAAATCGGCTGCCCGGGAACCGGCGCGCTGGCCGCGCGCGGAACCCCCGGACGCGGCGGCGCAGGCTGCGCCGGCATGGCAGGACGCGGCATGCGCAGCTTCTCGGCAAGATCGGGACGAGGCGGCACCACCGGACGCGCCGCGGGCTGTCCAGCCAGCGTCCGGCCGGTAGCCGGGGGAGCCGGCGCGGGCTGCGCCGGCATGGCGGAAGTGCGAGCCTCCGGGCGCGGCGATTCGGGATGCCGCGCGGCGGGCGGACGCGGCATGGCGCGGCCTTCGGGAGCGCTGATCGTGGGCCGGGACTCGACGCCCGACGAGGGAAACGGCTGGCGCGGACCGGAAAGAATCTGGCCGGGCCGGGGCGCCTGCGGGGCGGACGGTATAGGCTTCGCGGCCGGGGCGGCGGGACGGCCGGGCGCGATCACCGCGGCGGGCGGCATCACCGGAGGAGCTGGCGGCGGCGCTGGAGCGGCCGGCGGCGGGGCTGCCGGAGAGACGGCAGCCGGCGGCGCCGCGGGTGCGGCCCCATGCCGGCCGACGGGGGGTGCGATCGGACGGCCTGCCAGGGGAGGACGAATGGGCGTGACATGCGCGGGAACGGCATCCACCGCGCCGTCCTCGCGCGCGTCCTCGGCGGACGGCGGCGGAGGAGCAGGCAGGGCCGGCTCATGCCGCGCCGACGGCCGCTTTTCTTCTTCTTCGGGCGCCTCCAGCTCGAGCGGCGCCTCGGCCACGGCGACCGCGCCGCCATCCCGTTCGGAGGCGCTTTCGGCCGCATCGGGAACATCCAGGCCATACAGGCGCCGCAAGCGGATCGCCACGTCCTCATCGATGGAGCTGGAATGCGTCTTCTTCTCGGTCACGCCCAGTTCCGGCAGGCGATCGAGAATCTCGTGGGCTTTGACTTCCAGCTCGCGAGCCAGCTCGTTGATCCGAATCTTCTTCATAGGGTAATGCGAATCTTCTTCAACCGCAGGTGTTACGGCGCTCCTCAACGGTTCTCTTCCTCCGCACCAGTTCCTTCGACAGACGGCTCGCCGGAACCGGCTCCGGCCGTATTGTTGGTGGGAGTACCCGCGTCCTCTATCGTACCAGACTGTTCCGATTCCGCTGCTTCCGCCGCTTCCGCCGCCGGCTCCACATCCACGGATTCGGCTTGCACTTGGGGGGCCTCCTCGGGCTGGGCCGATTCCGCGGCCGCCGCTTCCTCCGCGGCCGCCGGTTCCTCGAACTGGCTGTAATAGGCGTTCACCGAAACCTGAATCTCTTCCACCATGTCGGGACCAACGCCCTGGATTTCTTCCAACTCCTCCGGAGTCATCGCCCCCAGCTTTTCGATGGTGGCGATGCTGGCTTCAATCAGCTTTTCGGCGACCCGCTCGGAAAGACCGTAATCGACCAGCACCGACACCGGAGCTCCCGGAGCCACCAGCGCCGCCATCTGCGACTCCACTTCCTGCCGCTTCTCTTCCTCGCTCTTGATGTCGATTTTCCAGCCCAGCAGCTTGGCGGCTAACCGCACGTTCTGCCCTTTTTTGCCGATGGCGAGGGAAAGCTGCGAATCGTCGACGATCACTTCCATGTGCTTTTCCAGCGGATCGAGCACCGTGATGCGGCTCACTTTCGCCGGGCTGAGCGCGTGCGTGGCAAACACCACCGGATCGTCGGAGTACTCGATGATATCGATCTTTTCACCGCGCAGCTCGCGGATGATCGACTGCACGCGCATTCCTTTCATGCCGACGCAGGCGCCCACGCTGTCGACATCGCGGTCGCGGCTCTGCACGGCGATCTTGGTGCGCTCGCCGGCTTCGCGCGCGCAGCCCTTGATCACCACCGTCCCGTCGTAAATCTCGGGCACTTCCTGTTCGAACAGGCGCATCACCAGCTCCGGCGCGCCGCGCGAAACCACCACCCCCGGACCCTTGGAGCCCTTGTCCACCAGGCGGATGACGCAGCGCACACGGTCGCCCACGCTGTAGGCTTCCAATCGCGATTGTTCCTTTTTGGGGAGCTTGGCTTCCGTCTTGCCCAAGTCGAGAATATAGTCCGGACCTTCCACGCGTTTGATGGTGCAGCTCACCAGCTCGCCGGCGCGGCCGGAATATTCATTGAAAACCGTCTCCCGCTCGGCCTCGCGAACTTTTTGAAAAATCACCTGTTTGGCGGTTTGCGCCGAAATGCGTCCCAACGCCTCGGTGTTCTTGGGAATGCGGATTTCCGAGCCGATTTCGGCGTCCGGCTGCCACCGCCGCGCTTCGGCGAGGGACATTTCGTGGACCGGGTCGGTGACTGTCTCGGCTGCTTTTTTCACCGCGTAGAGCTGTATGGCCCCGGTCTTCGGATCCATGTCCGCCACGTAGTCTTCGTTGGTGCGGTAGTGCTTTCGCGCCGCGATCAGCATGGCGTCCTTTACCGCGTCCAGCACGATTTGCGGATCGATGCCTTTTTCCTTGCTCAGAGTTTCGATGGATTGAAAGATCGTTTCCAAAGTGCCCTCATTATTCCCAGTCTGATGGATTGAAAAGTGTCGTTTCGCCCGGTGTGCCTTACCACTCGAACTTCAAGTGCGCCTTGGCAATGCCGGTAAGTGGCAAGTCCAGCTGCCGCCCGGTAGTTTCCAGCCGGACGCGGCCATCCACAACTCCCGCCAGTGTGCCTTCCCAGGTTTTCCGGCCATCCAGCGGCTCACGCAGCGTGAGGACGGCTTTTTTGCCCTGAAATCGCGAAAAGTCCTTGTCGGTCAAGAGCTTCCGTTCGACGCCAGGAGAGCTCACTTCCAGCGTGTAACGGCCTCCCGGGACCACATCCTCGACATCCAGGATGGTCCCTACCTGTTGCGACACAAGTTCGCAATCGCCGTGGGTGATGCCGGCCGGTTTGTCGATCGAGATGCGGACAAGACGGTGAGCGCCACCGCCTTTCACTTCGACTTCGACCACTTCCATTCCCTCCGACTCCGCGACCCGCCGCGCAATCTCTTCGATCTTGGACGCCACTTCCGCCTGCATGGTGTACGCAAACGCCGAATCCAACAAAAAAGTGGGCTTTCGCCCACTTCTTCGGCTCGACATGAACAATTCGATTGTACCGCAAACAGGCAGGATTAGTCAGCAGGCTGCGGCCGGATAAGTGGCGGGTTAGCGCACGACCGCGCGGCTGAGACCGGGGGCCGAATCGACATCCAAATGCTGCCCCTGTACAATTTACACCTATGCCGCGAGGTCCGGCGTTAGAGTTTGAGCGTCCAAGTAAGCCGGATCAGACGTGGCGCCGCGGCTGAGACGGCCCGATCACAAGGGGCAAAAAGGGAGATCACGAAAATGCTTTTTCAACCATTGCGGATACGTGTGTGCCTTCCGCTCGCGTTTGGGACGATCCTGCTCCTGGGCCCAAGTACACTGGCGTTCGCCGACAGTGGAACGCTTCCACCGGGCAGCGGCGTCTGCTCGCAGCAGGTGCACGCTACGGGCGTCTATTTTTCGGGCGGCGTCGCGCCCATTCCCGATCCGGCGGTCTGGACAATCCAGCAGCAGGCCGCCCCCACCGGAGCGGCGACCCAAATCTACAAGGCGACGCTACAAAACTCCGCGGGAATCACGGTTATGCCGGCGGTGCCGGGCTCTTACTACTTCCGGGTCTGCGTGGCCAATGCAAGTAGTAAGACCACGACTTACAGTTACGATGTAGCCGGTCCGCACGGCGCGGTCGCGCCGCTGTCGGGCGCCAACACCGCGACGCCAGGGCCGCAAGGCGGCGCGTGCGCGGAGTTTGCCACCGGTCCGGCACAAAGGCTCGGGCTGTCGAATGTCCCGGTGCTGTGGTACATGGAGGAATTCGACGGCGACGGCGACGATCTCGGCAGCGACCAGGCGGTGCCGGCGGCCAGCGTCAACGGGACCGTGACGCCGAACGCCGCCGCGGGCGCGTTCATGATGGAAATGTGCGTGAGCAATACTTCGAAGAGCACAGCTACATTGACGTTTCAACTTATTCCGCAGTAAGCAGGCGAGCGGGCCGCCACGGAGGCAAATCTTCGCGGCGGCCCGGCTCATGATTCATGGGGGGCTGCCGCGGTATGTGCAGCCTCTATCGCTAACCCCTCCGGCTGCGGCGCGTCCAATTTCGAAAGATGTTCACATCCATAGCCAACGATTTGCGGTATGCCCTGCGGACCCTGGTGCGGAATCCGGGCTTCGCAGCGGTTTCGGTGCTGGCGCTGGCGCTCGGCATGGGCGCCAACAGCGCCATCTTCACGGTGGTGAACACGCTGCTGCTGGAGCGCCCGGATTTTCCGAACCCGGACCAGTTGATGGTGGTCCGCGAACGGAATTTCAAGGCGGGTTTCCCGGAGTTTTCGCTGTCGCCGGGCAACTATCTCGACTATCGCGACCACAACCGGTCATTTACCGGCATCGCGGCGTTTACCGGGGAGGGATTCAACCTCGCGGCCGGCGGCGAGCCGGAGCGGCTGCGCGGCGTCCTGGTGACGACCGATTTCTTCCGGGTGCTGCAGCGCGACCCGATCCTCGGACGGCCGTTCACTGAAGCGGAAGGCCGGTTTGGAGCGCCGCACGTCGCGATCATCAGCTACGGAGTGTGGCAGCGCCAGTTCGCGGGCAGCCGGGACGTGTTGGGCCGCACACTGAGGCTGAACGGGCAGCCGTATACCATGGTGGGCGTGATGGCGGCGGATTTCATTTTTCCCCGGCGAAGCCAAATCTGGTCGCCGCTCACCCTGAACCAGGCCGACTGGCAGCAGCGCGGCGGCCACTATCTCACCGGCATCGGGCGTTTGAAGGCGGGCGTCACGATGGAGAGCGCGCTGGCCGATCTCGATGCGATCGCGGCTCGCGCCGAACAGCAAAACCCGGCCACCAACATCGGCTGGGACGCCAGGCTGCAGAGCCTGCAGGACGCGCAGGTGGGAAGCGTGCGGCCGGCGGTGCTCACGCTCGGCGCGGCGGTGGGATTCGTGCTGCTGATCGCCTGCGTCAACCTGGCCAACCTGCTGCTGTCGCGGTCGACAGGCCGGCGGCGGGAAATCGGAATTCGCAACTCTCTGGGCGCGTCACGCGGGCGGCTGGTGCGCCAACTGCTTACGGAGAGCCTTTTGCTGGCCGGGCTGGGAGCGTCGGCGGGCCTGGCCCTGGCCTGGCTGGCGACGCGTCTCATTTCCAAAATGAACGATATTCTGCCGCGGGCGGCCCAGGTCTCGCTCGATTGGCGGGCGATCGCCTTCACCGGCGCGACGGCAATCCTGACGGGCCTGCTCTTCGGCCTGGCGCCGGCCATACAGATGGCCGCGGGCAGCCTGGCCGACGCGCTGCGCGAGGGCGGACGGGGTAACGCCATCGGGTTCCGGCGCAACCGGCTGCGAAGCCTGCTGGTGATCGGGGAGGTAGCGGTTTCACTGGTCTTGCTGGTGGGCGCGGGGCTGCTCATGCGCAGCTTTTACCGCCTGCAATCGGTGCAGCCGGGATTCGATTCGCGCGGCGTGCTGTTATTCCGCACCAACCTTCCGCGCGCGCAGTATAAGACCGACGAATCGCAAGCGGCTTTCTTCCGGCGCGCGCTCGATCAGATCCGCGCGCTTCCGGGTGTGTCGGCGGCGGGCGCCGCGCAGATTTTTCCGCTCAGCGGCGACTACATCCTCTCGTTCACGCAGGTCGGCAAAGCGCCGGTTCCGGCCGGCCATGAACCGAGCGCGATGTATTACGCCGCGACCCCGGGGTTCCTGGCGGCGCTGCGAATTCCGATCAAGGCCGGCCGGGATTTCGACCGCCATGACGACGCTTCGAGTCCGCCGGTGGCCATTATCAGCGAGGAGATGGCGCACCGTTTTTACCGCAACGAGAATCCGATCGGCCAATACATCGAGATGGGCAACGGGACGAAAGCGGCGCAGATCGTCGGCATTGCCGGCAATATTCACGACGAAGAGCTGGAGACGGCCGGGATGCCCACCGTTTACGAACCGGCGGAGCAGGTGCCCTTTGCCGAGATGTATTTTGGCGTGCGCGCCGCGGGCGACCCGATGGCGCTCGCCGCGCCGGTTCGGGGCGTCATCCGCCGGCTCGATCCGGAGCTGCCTATGGACGCGGTGGGCACGTTCGACAAGCTGGTCGACGATTCGCTCTCGCAGCGTCATCTGGCGATGGTTCTGATGGCGATCTTCGCGGCGGTCGCGCTGATTCTGGCGATGGTCGGCATATACGGCGTCCTTTCTTATTCGGTGACCCAGGCCACGCAGGAAATCGGCATTCGCATGGCGCTGGGGGCGCGCCGGGGCAACATAATGGCGATGGTTTTCCGCTACGCCGGCGTGCTGCTGGCGTCGGGAATCGCCATCGGCGTGTGCGGCGCGTGGGCATCGGTGCGGCTGCTGGCGTCGCAACTGTACCGGGTGCGGCCGACGGACGGCGCGACGTACGCCGCGGTG
>Ga0335078_10013109_pt1 | contig 12283 bp, 8 predicted proteins | sample Lox_Sample_32_FD_206711 | JGI IMG/M metagenome (GOLD analysis project Ga0335078, IMG submission 206711) | Soil microbial communities from Loxahatchee National Wildlife Refuge, Florida, United States - Lox_Sample_3.2 | ecosystem: Environmental > Terrestrial > Soil > Wetlands | place: USA: Florida... | reverse complement strand
ACGAGCAATTCAGGGGAGTCGAACCCGGCGTCGACCCATTGGGCGATCAGGCCCAGAAACACTCCGGACCAGGGCTGGCAGGGTGAGAGAACCTCAATCTCGGCCCGATGCGCTTCGAGCGTCTGGATGCCATGCTGAATGCGGCGGTAGCCTAGGTCATCCCGCAATTGCGCAAACAGCGGCACAGTTTCCCATGCGGGGCTCATGATTGCAGTATGTAAGGTTCAAGCGGCGGTGTAAAGACCAATCAGCGCGCAGCGGACATAGATCCGAGACAGTCATAAGCCCTCAGGGTGAGGAACTCCGGAAACTCGGCATTGTTGAGCATCTCCGCATACAAGCGCCGGGCTGTTGTAAGTTGCATCTCAGGGAGCCTAGCGCTGAGTTTCTCAACGGTGTTTTCCATCAATCCGTCAACCAGGGGCCAGCTTATAGTCCTTCCGTCTTCGATTTTCGCCGAATGCCGGATCCATTGCCACACTTGTGCCCGGCAGATTTCCGCGGTAGCCGCGTCCTCCATCAGGTTATAAATAGGCACGCAACCGTTACCGCCGAGCCATGCGGAAAGGTACTGCAGTCCCACGTCGAGATTGAGCTGCAGACCTTCCGTTGTGATGGCGCCGGGCGGCGTCTGCAACAGATCGCGCGCGGCGATCTTGCGGGACGGCATCCGGTCCAACTGGTTGGGGAAAGGCATGTAAGTATCGAAGACGGACTTCGCCAGCGGCACGAGGCCGGGATGCGCCACCCATGTCCCGTCATGTCCGGCCCACACCTCCCGCAGCTTGTCACTGCGCACTTTGGCCAGCGCGAGATCGTTTGCGGCCGGGTCGTTCTTGATGGGAATCTGCGCCGCCATTCCGCCCATGGCATGCGCCCTGCGGCGGTGACAGGTAGCGATCAGCAGATCCACATACGACGACAGGAAGGGGCAGGTCATGGTCACGCTGGAGCGGTCCGGCAGGACATAATCGGGCCGGCCGCGGAATTTCTTGATGAAGCTGAAGATGTAGTCCCAACGGCCGCAGTTCAGACCCGCGGCATGTTCCCGCAACTCCCAGAGAATCTCGTCCATCTCAAAGGCGGCGAGTATGGTCTCGATAAGGACGGTGGCGCGAATGACGCCCCGCGGCATGCCCAGCAGCGATTGCGCGGCCACGAATACGTCATTCCAGAGCCGCGCCTCGTGGCGGTTCTCCAGTTTAGGCAGGTAGAAATACGGTCCCGAGCCGTTCCGGATCAGAGTCCGGGCGTTATGCAGGAAGAACAGGCCAAAATCGAAGAGTGACGCGGAGATCGGGTCGCCATCCACCAGGAAGTGTTTCTCGAGCAGGTGCCATCCGCGCGGCCGGACGACCAGAACAGCGGGTGTCTCGCTCAACTCGTAATGCTTGCCCTCGGGGCTGGTGTAAGTGATGGTGCCGCTCACAGCGTCCTGCAAGTTCCGCTGGCCTTCGATGACGTTTTGCCAGGTGGGCGAGTTGGAGTCCTCGAAATCGGCCATGAAGATCGACGCGCCGGAATTCAGCGCGTTGATGATCATCTTGCGGTCGGTGGGACCGGTGATTTCCACGCGGCGATCCATCAAGTCCGCGGGTGTCTCGGCGACCCTCCACGCCGACTTGCGGATGCCGGCTGTCTCGGCTGGAAAATCGGGCTGCCAGCCGTCGTCGAGGTCGCGCTGCCGCGCGCGCCGCGCCTCCATCAGCCGCCGCCGGCGCTCTTCAAACATGGTGTGTAGCTTCACGAGAAAACGAATGGCCGCGGGCGTCAGGATGCGCTGTTCGAGGCCGGTCGAGGGCCCGGTGATCTGTACGGGTTCGCATTGCGTAGCGATCATGAAATGACTTTCTCCAGTCTTGATGCTACCGCCGGCGAACAGAAAACACTAACTCACCGGTCCGATCCGGACGACTCGACCGCCGCGTGCCAGTGGAGTTGCTCCGACGGCCAGGCATGCGGTGTACTTGACGCAGGCGGAACTGCCTGCCGAGGAGACGAAGAAGCATGAGTGGAACCAACGGACGTATGCATTTGCCCGAACGTTGGAGGGGAATTACACGGCCGTATTCGCCGGAAGCGGTGGAGCGCTTGCGGCCGTCGATTGCGATCGAGCACACACTCGCCCGTTTGGGCGCCGAGCGCCTGTGGGAGATCTTGCACACGGAGCCGTTCGTGGCCAGCCTGGGCGCACTCACCGGTAACCAGGCGGTCGAACAGGTGCAAGCCGGCCTGCAGGCGATCTACGTGAGCGGCTGGCAGGTGGCGGGCGACGCCAACCTTGCCGGACAGATGTACCCGGATCAAAGCCTGTATCCGGCCAACAGCGTGCCAGCACTGGTCCGCGCCATCAATAACGCTCTGCTGCGCGCCGACCAAGTTTGCCGTACCAGCGGGGACGCCGGCCCCTACTGGTTAGCTCCGATCGTGGCGGATGCCGAAGCCGGATTCGGCGGCGTGCTGAATGCGTTCGAGCTGATGAACGCCCTCATCGAAGCCGGCGCGGCGGCGGTGCATTTCGAAGACCAGCTCTCTAGCGCTAAGAAGTGCGGACACCTGGGAGGCAAAGTACTGGTCCCGATTCGCGAGTTCATTCAAAAACTGATCGCAGCGCGTCTGGCGGCCGATGTCCTGCGGATTCCCACTATTCTGATCGCGCGCACGGATGCTGACAGCGCTGCACTGCTGCTCAGCGATATCGATCCCCGCGACCATCAGTTTCTCACCGGCACACGCACAGAGGAGGGTTTCTTTGGATACCGCGGCGGCCTCGAGGCGGCTATCGCGCGCGGGCTGGCGTATTGCCCCTACGCGGATATGCTCTGGTGCGAGACGTCACATCCCGACCTGGATCAGGCCCGGCGTTTCGCTGCGGCCATCCATGCGGAGCTCCCGGGCAAGTTGTTAGCTTACAACTGTTCTCCTTCGTTCCATTGGAAGAGACATCTGAACGAGAGGCAGATCGCCGAGTTTCAGCTCAGGCTCGGCGAGATAGGGTATAAGTACCAGTTTGTCACGCTGGCGGGTTTTCACTCGCTCAACGCCGGTATGTTTCAACTGGCGCACGAGTATGCCTCTCGCGGCATGAGCGCCTACGTCCGGCTGCAGGAAGACGAATTCGCCCTGGTAGAGCACGGTTATAGCGCTGTGCGCCATCAGCGGTTTGTCGGCACGGGTTACTTCGACGCGGTTCAAACCACAGTCACGGGAGGACACACCTCCACGCAGGCGCTGCGAGGATCTACGGAAACCGAGCAGTTCACTTCCGCCGCGGCCTGATGTAGTGCGTTACCGGCTGGAGCTGAGAAGCGCCACTGGAAAGCGATTCAACACGCCGGCAAGGGACAGTACCTTGTGTCCGGCCGGCGTCTTGTAGGCTGCAATTGTTTCGTCAGTTAGAACGTTGTGCCAGGTTTCGGGTGACTCCGCCGGAAGTAACAAGCTGGTGTCGCCCCACACGGCTTTTCCCACCGGCCGACGGCCCGCCGATACCAGCTTCGCCGTTAGTCTCGGAGCTACGGTAACGCACCAATTATCATCCTTATGCCGTGCAAAAGCGCAGATATATTGTTGATTTGTTCCTTCGGCTTCCAGGGCTGCGTAGGATCCCTGCAGATACAGTTCGGCATTGGCGCGTCGAAAGTCCAGCGCTTCGTCCACAAGGTACAGCTTCACCCGGCCATCCTGCCAGTGCGACAGGATGTCGTTCAGGAAGAGTCTCAGATTATCACTATGCTGTCTGCGAACCGCGCCCAGCATCTGGATGCGCTTCCGGAAATCCACCGGACGGCGATTGTCCGGGTCCACCAAGCTGAAGTCCCACAGCTCGGTGCCTTGATAGAAATCGGGGACGCCGGGAGCGGTGATCTTGATCAGAACCTGAGACAGCGAGTTGAGCGCCCCGTGCCAGGCGATCTTTCGCTGAAACCGCAGGAAGTCCTCCCGAAAGCGGCTTGATTCCAGCCCCAGGATGTTCTCCGCAAAGCGGAACAACGCACCCTCGTGGGCCTCGTCCTGGCTGATCCATCCGGAATGGGTCTTGGCTTCCCGCACGGCCTTCTGCAGAAACTCGAGCACCCGAGTTTTGAAATCTCCCTCTTCCCGGACATCAAACGGCCAGGCTCCCAGGAGCGTTTGATACAGCAGCGCCTCTTCGCCGGGCGTGGGCACTGGCATCCCGTTAACCTCGGTCTTGTGTTGCCGGTTCAACCGGCGCCAACGCAGCAGATGATTCTCCCATTCGTCCGGGATTTCGGAGAGCACGTTAATACGGGCCCGCACGTCCTCACTGCGTTTCGTATCGTGAGTGGAGGTAGCGTTCATCGAGTACGGCCACAGCTTCTGTCTCTCCCTCAGAAACTGATGGAACTCGGGAAGATCCGCCGGTGGAGTGTCGCGCAGCGGATCGCCGCCCACTTCGTTCATGGAGATCAGACTGTTGTGTACGTAGTAAGCGGTGTCTTCGAGTCCCTTGGCCATGACCGGGCCTGTGAATTGTTGCCAGCGCATGACGAAGCGGAGGTATTCGGCCTTAAGTTCCGGTGCGTACGGCGGCGGTTCGAGGAACAGCACGCGCCGCAGAAAATCGAAGGCCGGGTCGCCGATCTGATCGCCCGTGGTGCGGCGGCGCGCCAGTTCCAGGGTCCGCTGCAGGCGGATGCGGTCGCCCGCGCTCACTTCACAGCTGCGGATATAGGTTCGATACACCGGCAGGCACGCGGTCACCTCTACCAGCGCGCTCATCAACTCCGACAGCGGGACATCCCGAGCCTGCCGGTCCTGAGCGGCCAGTATCCCCAGGTGATGGCCCAGAGCATTCACCTCGCCCGCGAACAGCTTCCGCATCGCCTGCTTGTTGCGCGCGTAGCAGACTTCGGCGAACGGTTCCGTCTCGCCGGTGAATCGCGCATACGCGGCCTCCAGGGCCCGCAGGCCGGTGGGTTCGATGAACAATCCGTTTAACGCGTTCAGGAAATCGTAACCGGTTGTCCCGCAAACCTGCCAGTTTTGGGAGAGCGACTCGTCGCGGCCGAGGATCTTCTCCACCACCACGTACACGGGGCGCTTGGAGGATGCCGCGCTGGCCGCAGCCTGCAGCCGGACCAGATATCCTTCCGGGTCGTGCAGGCCGTCCACGTGATCCACGCGCAGGCCCGTCACTTTGCCTTCGGAAACGAGTTGGAAGATCACCTGGTGGCGAGCCAAGAATACATCGTCCTCTTCGACTCGAAGACAGACTAGGTCGCTGATGTCGAAGAAGCGGCGATAATTGATTTCTTCGAACGCTATTTTCCAAAAGGCCAGCCGGTAGGCCTGATCTTCGAGTAAGTGATGCAACCGGCCGGAGTCTCTGCTCACCGCATGCAGAGCGGAGTCGATCGCCAGCCGGGATTCCAGGTGATCCCGGTAGAGATCGAACAGCCGCTGTTTCACCGAGTGTCCTTCGTGGAGTCTCCGCTGGATCTCCCGGGAGTCAGTGCTCATGCGAGGTGGAATGCCGTTCGCGAGCTGGCATATCTGCTCGAGCGCCGCGATGGAGGCGTGCTCGCGCCCCAGGCTGCGCTCGAGGTGCTCCAGACACACTTCGAGGATGGTGCCGTACGATTTCGGATCCAAAGGAAACTTCCGCTCGAAATAGCGCAGGAAGAATCCGGTTTCGTCCAACGCCAAGACCAACCGGCCCCGTTTGAGAGCGTTCCCATACAGATCGCCGAGCACCGGCAGCAGAACTCTGTTTTCCTGCAGGAAGGCCGCTTTGGATGTAGCAGGATGCCAGTCGATATCGAAATAATGGGCGTAGGGCGACGCCGGTCCGTTCTCCAGCACATCCATCCACCAGGGGTTCTCGTGGCTCGCCGCCATGTGGTTCGGAACGATGTCCAGGATCAGGCCGAGGCCATACTGGCGGAGCCTGGCGCAAAGATCGTCGAACTCTTCATCCGTTCCCAACTCCGAATTGACGCGCAAGGGGCTGGCCACGTCGTAGCCATGCGAGCTCCCCCGGCGGGCCCGGAAACGCGGCGAGGAATACAGCGCGCCGATGCCCAACTCGTGCAGATAGGGCACGATCTCGCGGCAATCCAGAAACCGGAAATCTTTGTTGAATTGGGTGCGATAGGTCGAGATGGGAATCCTGGGGCGTGTCATTGCGAAGCCTTCGCCGCCAGGAAACTCGTGTTGATGTACAACTTTTCACCCAGCGATCCCGCCACGGCTAGCCAGGCCTGCGCATCCGGATCGCCACTCGCTGCCCGCTGCAGGTATTGTTCCGCCAAGCCTCTGACAACTTCGAAATAGACGTTCTGCGCGATCCAGAGATTGACTTCGAACGGCAGAGACGGGCAGATGGCTACCGCCCTATCAAAGGCCCGCAGCGGTTCCAGGGCGTGTGGATCTTCCTGGAATCGGGCTGCGGCCCTGCTCACGGTTTTTCGGAACGTGAATTCCAAGGGGACCGTGTCCAGAACGATGCCCGCGCGCTTCACCTGCTCCAGAACTTCGCGGATCCTCTCCGCGTCGGGATCATCCTTGGAAAGCGCAGCGTGCAAATCTTCGTTCAATGTAAAATCCACCGCCATCTGGAATCGTTGTGGCAATGGGATCCCCAAATCAGCAAGAAAGCGAATCAGACTCCCATAGTGTGCGTAGAAGCCGCGATACAAAGCCGCCGCCTCAGTGGTGGCGTTCTCCAAAATGCGGTTGACGATCTTTCTCTGCTCGTCGCGGAACAGGTACCGGAGCGAAAATGTCCCGCTGGCGAAATTCCGGTCCACTACCCGGATTAATTCCGGAATGTCGCCGCGCCGAAAAACGTCGGCGGTCTCGTGCCGCATCGCTTGGTAGGCCTCGTCGCCAGCGAACTCGCGCACACCGCCGTACACATTCTGGTCGCCGAGGTGCAAGACCCCGAAGGTGATCGAGTCGGACTCCTGGGTGATGTTGGAGGTGATCCCGGCCCTTCCTAAAGCCAGCCGCGCTTTGCCTTCCTGCAATACGTGAAAATCCTCCCGATTCACCGTGTAGCAATATACGGGCGCATTCTGTTCGTAGCTTTCAAACAGCGAGCTGATCGCGTAGTGAGCACCGACTTTGTCGAGGTTCACTACCGCGGGTCTGACGAACTTCTCGAAGATCAGGCGGCCGTCGCGATGTTCCTGGAGATTGCTCCTGGCCCGTTCGAGCCTCTCCAGGAAGCCGGCCTCCAGGCCGTCGCCCGGCAGTTCCTGCGCGAGCTGCAGAGCACGCGCGGCGTACTGCATCACCTGCACGGTTTCGATACCGGAGAGCTCGTCGAAGAACCAGCCGCAACTGGTGTACATCAGCATCGCGTGGCGCTGAAGTTCCAGAAGTCTCAACGCTTCGATTCGTTCGGCGCCAGACGAAGCATCGCGCATGTGTGCGCGCAGAAAGCGCTCGACACTCTCCGGCGCGCGGTCGAGGATGACGTCAATGTAGCGGTCGCGTGCTTGCCAGGCATCCGCGAATACACGAGCGCCCCGAGTCTCGAACTCTGCGGTAAGCCGGTCCCGAAGCCAGTCCAGGGCTTCCCTCAGCGGCTGCCGCCATTCCTGAGTCCATCCGGGATGACCGCCGGAGTTGCAGCCGCAGTTGCTGCGCCAGCGCTCCACGCCGTGAATGCAACTCCACGAAGTGTTCTCCACAATCTGCACTTCCTGCGCCGGCGGATGCCGTTCCAGGTACTCCGCGTAATTCGTCAGACGTGCAAGTTGCTGGGATTCGATGTAGTGCAACGCGTAGGCCAGCGCCATGTCCGCGTGACGGCGGTGGTGGCCGTAGGTTTCCCCGTCCGTGGCGATGTGCGCCAGTTGCGGCCAGTTCCTGCTGTCGGAAAAAGCTCCGGCCAAGCGGTTGGCCAGGTTCTCCCCGCGTTCCAACAGGTTTTCAAATGCCACCGCGCGGGAGATCGGTCCGTCGTAGAAAAACACGTTGATAGTCCGGCCAGATCGCAGCCGCAAAGCGTAGGCCCTCGATGGATCGATCTTGCCTCCCCTCACGTCGCGCCACGCGCGCCCACCCAATGGCCGGACACGGCTGGCCTGGTAGGGGCTGAGGATGGTGAACTGGAGGCCGGCCGCGGCAAGAATCTCCATCGTCTCCAGATCCACGGCGGTTTCCGGAAGCCACATGCCCTCGGGCTTCCTTGCGAAGCGGAATTCGAAATCGCGGATACCCCACAGCACTTGAGTCTGTTTGTCCCGCCGGTTTGCCAGCGGCAGAATCATGTGGTTGTAGGCCTGTGCCAGTGCGGAGCCGTGTCCGGAGAAGCGCCGGAGGCTTTCGCGGTCTGCGTCGATCACGGCCTGATGCGTTTGGGGAACGTGAGAGGCCATCCATACCAGCAGCGTAGGACCGAAGTTGAAACTGATGCGCGAGTAATTGCTGACGATCTGCTCGATGCGATTGTTCGCGTCCAGGATGCGCGAGGCGGCGTTCGGCGCGTAGCATTCCGCCGTGATGCGCTCGTTCCAGTCGTGATACGGATAGGCGGAATCCTGGAGCTCCACCGCTTCGAGCCAAGGGTTCTCCCGAGGCGGCTGGTAAAAGTGCCCGTGGATACAGATGTAGCGCTCCATCTACGCCTCTGTTGCCTTTTTGTAAACTACCACCGAACCTGGATGAAATTGAAGCGCCGCGGAGGCGCCGCCCGGTATCCGATCCGGGAGCGAACTGCCCGGCCCTAGCCAGCTCGGGCCACTCGAGTCCAGCACCTTGCGCCAGCTTCCTGCCGGCATCGGCAACGCCGCTGTCACGATACTCACTGAGAAGCACAGCAACACCAACACTTCATCGCTGCCGTGCCAACGCCGCAGACACAAGACGCGCTCCGCTTCGAGTAGCGTCACTTCCATCTGTTCTTTGCTGAGCTGTGCGAGGGGGGAGAGCGACTTTCGGAGGCGGATCAGCTCCCGGTAGAAATCCAGGAGCCGGCCATTCGTGGGTTCGTCGCGGAGTTCGTGGTTGAGCTTCGATTGCTGAAACGTTCGATCATCTTGTGGATCGGGCGGCTCTCCCTGCCAGGCGAAGGCCTCGAACTCCTTTTTGCGGCCGGCCCGCACCGCGTGAATCAGTCGCGCGTCGGAATGGCTGACGAAGTAAAGGAAGGGCGCGGTTTCGCCGTATTCCTCACCCATGAATAGCAGCGGGATGAACGGAGACAACAGCACGGCCCCGGCCGCCAGTTTGAGACTGTCGAACGGGACCAGCCGGGTCAACCTTTCGCCGAGCATCCGATTCCCCACCTGGTCATGATTCTGCGAAAAGACCACGAACTGGCGCGCCGGACGGCCGGCGGAGGAATTGCCGTGGCGGCAGCGCCGGAACCTCGAATACTGGCCGGAGTAAACGAAGCCTTCGCGATAGGTTTTGGCCAGGTGCGCCAGTTCACCGAAGTCTTGATAGTATCCACCTCGGTCGCTGGTGAGTAGCGTGCGCAGGGAGTGATGGAAATCGTCGTTCCACTGCGCATCAAGTCCCATACCGCCGGATTCCCGCGGGCGAATGATGCGCGTGTCATTAAGGCTGCTCTCCGCAATCACCTCGATCTGGCGATGCAGCCGATCCGCCTCCCGATGCACGGCCTCGCCCAACTCGGCCAGGAAGGGAGAGGCGGACTCGTCGTGAATCGCATGCACGGCGTCCAGGCGCAAACCGTCCACGTGGCATTCGGCAACCCAGTAAAGGGCGTTCTCCACGAAAAACCGGCGCACCTCGTCGCTATCCGCGCCGTCGAAATTCACGGCTGGCCCCCAAGGGGTCTTGTACTTTCCCGTGAAGTACGGAGCGAACTCGGCGAAGTAATTACCTTCGGGCCCGAGGTGGTTATACACCACGTCCAGGACGACCGCGAGGCCCTGTTGATGGCAAGCGTCCACCAGCCGCTGGAGCCCGCCTGGGCCGCCATATGAGTTCTGTGCGGCGAATGGGAGAACGCCGTCGTACCCCCAGTTCCGCACACCGGGGAACTGAGCCACGGGCATCAATTCGATGGCGGTTACTCCGAGGTCTCTAAGATAGGGGAGATACGGGATAACTGCGTCGAAGGTGCCGGCGCGGGTGAATGTTCCGACGTGAAGTTCGTAGAGTATATAATGCGCGATCGGCAATCCTGCCCAGCCGGCATCGTGCCATTCAAACCGGGGATCCACGACTTGGGAAGGGCCGTGCACTCCGTCGGGCTGGAAGCGCGACGCGGGATCGGGGCGATCCCGGTCCTCCACCTGGTAGTAATAGGTCGTGCCGGGACCCGCATCGTCCACCAGCGCCTCGAAGTACCCGCCTTCGCGCGCTTCCATGGCGATCAAGCGGCCGGCGGGAGTCAGTAGCCGCAGGCCCACCCTGGCCGGGCGCGGCGCCCAGAGCCGGAAACGGCAGCCGCCCCCTTCCAGACAAATCGCTCCATGCCGCCATATTGGTGGTTGGCCGCTCATCTAAATCCCCGCCGGTACGGCTGCATCCCGCAAGTGCCGGTTGATTCATCATACCGGGGCGCCCGCAATGCCGGCAATTGCGCCGCTTCATGCAGCCGGCCGTGGTAGAACTTCGTGTTCGATTTGCCTGCTGAGAGCGTCTTGGGCCACCGCCAAATCGTACTTCGACTGCAGGTTCATCCACATCTGCGCTGAAGTGCCGAAATAACGAGCCAGCCGCAATGCCGTGTCGGCGGTGATGCCCCGCTGGCCTTTCAGGATAGCTCCGATCCGGTTCGCCGGGACGCGCAAAGCCAGGGCGAGAGCGTTTGCGGACAGACCCGCCTCATTCAGCAGGTCCTGCAAAACGTCGCCGGGGTGAATGGGTGGCAACTTGCTCTCTCTCAGGTGATTCATATTTGTGCCTCCGTGCTGTCTAGTGATAATCCACGATTTCGACATCGTAAGCGTCTCCATTCCGCCATGCGAAACAAACCCGGAATTGTTCGTTGATCCGGATGCTGTACTGTCCGCGGCGGTCTCCCTTCAGAGCTTCCAGCCGGAGCCCTGGAAGCCTCAGGTCGTCAAGCGAAGTGGCCGCGTCGAGCAGTTCCAGCCGGATGCGCGCCGTCTTTTCAATAGACTGAAGTCTCCGCGAAAATTGCCGGTCCAGCAGTTGCAAGACATCCCTGTCGCGGCAGGAACGGATCATATGGATATCATATTACGTCTGTCGTACAGCCGCAACCTCGCCTCTGCTGATAGGCAACATGCTATGATTTCGGCCAGTGCTGCATGAGCCGCGAATCAAAGTTTGAAGGCAATATACAGATCTGTTCCGAATGGTCGGATATCACGCGCGAATTTGACTCGCTGCTGAAAAAGGTACCTAATATGGAGGATACGGGGGAAGATCTCGTCTGGCAGGGCTGGATATTTCGCGGGCATAAACGAGCGGAATACGCGCTGGAACCATTGATTGAGCGGGTCCATCGCTGCACGGGATGGGATTTGGCTGAGCATAAGGCCATGCTTGACTTTCAGTCGAAGGCTCCGTTGCACATGGATCCGATGCAACTTCCTCCGACAACACCTGAACACAAGCTGAGCTGGCTTGCGATCATGCAGCATTATGGAGCACCCACGCGGCTTCTCGATTTCACCTATTCGCCGTATGTGGCGTTGTTTTTCGCTCTGCGCAATCGGGAAAAGAACGAATCTGATTATGCCGAAGTGTGGGGCATCAATGCAGACACTCTCATGCGATGTGCCCGTGAGCTTAGCCAGGAGGCAGATAAACGTGAGGGGCAAACACAGCCTGAATTTCGTCGGGTCAAGTTTGGACGGACGGAAGAGTATCAGTCATATCTCCAGGAAGCTGAACAAGAGGAAACACGTTTGAAGAATCTGGTTCTCAACGCACTGAGTTTTCGCCGCGACAACATACGCCGAGATCACTATAATCGCAAGGGTTTTGTCGTCGTCGCGCAGCCGCCTGCCCAAAATGCCCGGCTCGCCAGCCAGCAGGGGGTATTCCTCTTCAATGGCGCAGAGAGCCGCACTTTTGAGGAATCGTTAGAACTCATGATGAAGAATATCAAGGTGTGCTGGTATAAGCGTTTCCGAGTCCCTGCTGATAAGCTTACAAAGATCGAGGAAAAGCTTTTCCAGTTCAACATTCATGATCTGTCACTTTTTCCGGATACCGAGGGATTAGCTGGCTTTGTCCGGCAGAAGCTGCGGCTGAGGTTTCAATGAAAATTATGCGCCTCCGCCGCTGCGCCTGCCCGCAACGCTTCCACCCGCCCCACCTTCACCGAGATCACTCCATCCTGATTCTGCAGCACGCCATCAAT
>Ga0335078_10013108_pt1 | contig 12284 bp, 10 predicted proteins | sample Lox_Sample_32_FD_206711 | JGI IMG/M metagenome (GOLD analysis project Ga0335078, IMG submission 206711) | Soil microbial communities from Loxahatchee National Wildlife Refuge, Florida, United States - Lox_Sample_3.2 | ecosystem: Environmental > Terrestrial > Soil > Wetlands | place: USA... | reverse complement strand
AAGGATTAATTCCGGACTTCAAGGTGTCTGCAGAGCTTCTGAACGAACGGGGAGAGTGGCTCAAGTCATTTGGGGCGGACGTTTCATTCCCGCCAGATGTGTACGGGATTTTCGACCACGGGTTAGAGCTTCTGTGGAGAGTCACGCGCATCGAGTTGAACAGCCGCGCCCTTGCTGAGGATGGCTAGCGGCGAGCCGCGACCTGGGGAATGTTGGGCGCGCCGTGCAAAGGTGTCCGCCTCTACGAGTCAGTAGGTCACGGCGCTACTAGTCCGGAACTTCAGCAAGTAATCCGACCAAGTTATAGACAGTCCGCTCGGGCCGGTTTAGCTCGCGGACAACGCGGACATTCATCAGTATTCGCCACACTCGACCGACCGGGTTTGTCTCCCTATCAGCGATCAAACGATGATACCGAGGACTGACACCGGACGAGACCGTACCGTGAATTACCTCGCCGTTCTCAAGTTGAATCTCAAACCGTCGGGCGTGAGGAAATAGCCCAAGAATTCGGCCAATCACGACTTCGTTGGGGTGTTCTTCAATTTCTGTCGCTTCCACTCGTCTCCGACCGCGACGTATCGCGTTGCTATCCAACGCCTGGTCGTGCGCATCGTCAACTATCCGAAGAGTCGCATCCCCTTCATCCAGCGTTACAAAGAAATCCTTAAGCGACATCAAGACCCGCGGAGCCAGAGACTCTACCGCGCGTTCAAAGTCGTCGTCCTGTTCAGAGGCGGCGCCCCGAATGATTCCCGTGATGTCATCGATCGCATGCTTCACCGCCGTCTCGGCCAGGGTGTCGTTTATCGTGACTTCCTCAAGAACGAACCCGACTGACCCGCGCACCACGTCGGTTATGGCAAGACTCGTCTGCGCGTGAAGGGGTATGGGTCCGCGGGCTCCGAGTTCGCCAACCTCTTCTGTGGCGATGCGCTTGCTTATCAGCTCTTGATACGTCTTCAGTACCGAGCTGGCGAAAGTAGCGTCGATTGATCGTGAGCCATGAGTAGGAGCACCGCCGAAAAGCAGTGCGACTTGTCCGATCATTGTCCGGGCGGCATCGAGTGTTCGAAGGCTTTCTTCTATCTCCGCCATTCGCGACTCAAAAGACATGCGCCCCAACACGTCATCCTCTGGGATAGTGTCGAGGATCCTCGCGACCTCCTCGCGGTCCGCCACCAAAGCTTCTTTCTCTAGCTTCTTCACGGTGTAGCAGAAGAATGGAGGGTGTTAACGTAGGCCAACGCGTTAGCGTCATCGGAAACTAGCGGGACTTGCACCATGCCCTTCCACTGATGCGTGGCGCGCTGGTGCGTGAAAAGCCCGTACCAATACGTTAGCTGCGGGTGCACTACGAAGGCAGGCAGCCCTGTGTTCAGAAAGAACGCATCGCAATGGTATGTCGCCTTGATCTGATTCCTCTGAAATAGCTCAGGATGCGAATTCCACAACGCTTGAATATCAGCCGGCGTGAGGCCGGCCGGCGCGAGCACAAGGTTCACCAAGTCAATATCCGCCGGAGGCCCTCCCCTAAGCTTCTCGCAGTCTTCACAAAAGCTTCCGTCGATCCATTGGATTCCGGTGAATCCGAGAGCGACAAGTTGAGCTCGGTAAGCGCAGAGACCCCGGAATAGATCAACCCGCGCTTGGCTCGTGCAGAACCGCTGAGCGAGCTCGGACATAGTTGCGACATAAGGGGAGTGCCCTGGGTCGGCCGCCGTGGCTCCAATATACGGCGGAAGTGTTCCCGATGCTGTAAGACTGGGAATCGGCACGCAAGATTCAAGAGCCGGCGTTTCTTATGGGCGGGGCATACATTTCTAGGGGTTATGGTGCCCTTGACGTAGTAGCTAGGCAACATCGCCTGAACTCGGGCGTTTTCTCATCCAGCGTGCCAGTGCAGTGAGGGCTGGATGAGCAGTGGGCGGGAGTGACCGCTCCCCGCGGACGGCAGCGCTAGACCTCTGGAACTAGAGATCGGCGAAGGTTCTGTCGCTTCTTGGCGCGCCGAAGTGCCAAATCGATCAGTCGCGTAATGAGCTCGGTTGGCGACACGCCCGAGACGGCCCAAAGCCTCGGGTACATTGATATCGCTGTAAACCCTGGGATTGTGTTGATTTCGTTGACGAGCATGGTGCCCTCGGGCTTTAGGAAGAGGTCTACTCTGGCCATGCCTGCGCACTCGAGGACTTCGAATGCGCGTAAGGCCAGCTTTTGGGCGTGGGCCAATTCTTCCGCCGAGATCTGCGCGGGCGCTTCGAGCTTCGCACCGTGCTCGTCGAGGTATTTGGCGTCGTACGAATAGAAGCCGTCGGGATGCTGTACGACGACCTCTCCGGCGACCGAGACCTCGGAGGGCTCGCCGCCGAGGACCGCAAGTTCGAGCTCGCGCCCCTGGACGGCCACCTCGGCAAGGATCTTGGTGTCGAACTGGAAGGCGTACCGCACGGCATCGAGCAGATCCACGGCGCCCGTAATCTTGCGGATTCCCACGGATGAGCCGGCATTGGCCGGCTTCGTGAAGAGGGGAAAGCCGAGCGCCGCGATATCGCGGCACGTTTGCTCCGGGTGATCAAGGAAGTCATCGTGGCGGACGGTGCGGAAGGTCGTGACAGGAATGCCGGCCTCGCGCAGCAGCCGCTTCATGACGTCCTTGTCCATGCCGATGGCGGATCCGAGAACCCCGGCGCCGACGTAGGGGATACCGGCGGCCTCGAGCAATCCCTGGACGGCACCGTCCTCGCCCAGAGTGCCGTGAAGTACCGGAAACACGACGTCGATCTGTCCGACGGTCGGCGTTTGTGACGGCGGCAGCCCTGCCGACGACGGCAAGTGCACCGGCAACCCGGGGCCGACATGCACCAGCCGCGGATCCCGCTCGCTGGCGAGGAGCTTCTTCGGGTCCTGCGTCAACCACCGGCCCGCTTTGTCGATGCCGATCAGGACCGGCTCGAACCGGGAGCGGTCTAGCGCGGCGAGCACGTTGCGCGCCGAAAGAATCGAGATCTCGTGCTCGGCAGACTGGCCACCGAGGAGGATCGCCACTCGGATCTTTTCACTCCCAGACATCAGCTCTCCGGACTCGATGAAGCCGTTTGCGCATACCAGTCAAATTTGCGGGTCAAAAACATCGTCGTAGCAAGCAGCGCGAACAACGCAAGTGAGCCGACAAGGAGCGCGTAATTCTCGGAGCTAACTAATAAGTAGAGCAGCGCGTAGGTGGCGGCAAAGATGCTGCCGGATACCAAACCGGCACGCGCGCTACGAAACCCGCCAGCGAGGTAGACGCTCATGAGGATGCACAATGCCGCTGTCGCAAGCACGTACGCCAGTAGAAAACCAATGTGCTCCGCCAAAGCCAGCAGTAGCAGGTAGAACACGCTCAGGGCCAAACCCATCAGCCCGTACTGGATCGGGTGGACGGGTCGACGTTGCAGATTCTCAACGAGAAACAAGGTCAGGAAACTGAGGGCGATGAATAGCCCGCCGTATTTTACGGCGCGCGTGCTTCTCTGATAGATGTCTACGGGCTGGACGAGTTCGATCCCGAAACCGCTGGCGAGGAGTGTTTCCTTCGACGTGGAGCCTTGGAACCAGCGGTCCCCATAGGTGCGGTTCAAATCCAGAACTTGCCAGCTCGCTGTGAACCCGTGCGCATCAATTCGACGCTCGGAAGGTAGGAAGCCATCGGTGAAGCCCGGATCGGGCCAATTGCCGCGCGCCTGAACGCGCACGTCGCGCGCGAGAGGCAGGAATTCGAGGGATTGTGTTCCAGCGAGATCGAACGACAGGTCGAATGTATGCGGGCCTGCTGCAGGGATATTAAGCGGCGCAGCAAGGACCGGAATGGGAAAGCCAGCTGATGGCTCGAAATTCAGCACTTCCTGGGTCCCTGACGTCAGATCGCGAAGGCCTCTCGGGTCCTGGACAGGGAGCAGGAGACGGGCCTGTTCGAAATGAATATGCAAAGACGTCCCGTCGCGGGTGAGGCGGGTTATCTCGCGCGGAAGGTCGAATTCACCCTTGGCGCGGACCCGTGCGATGTAGACGGGCACATCGTATAAACCGAGTCTGCGCCGTGTTTCTTGAACCTGCAGCTCCACGCTGATATCCAGCTGCTCCGGGAGCACGTACCAGTCGCAGGTGCGAGCTGGATCTGTCTCGATGGTCACCGGAATGGCCAGGAGCGGCCCTCCCACCCATTGCCGATCGCCCCACCCTCGCGCCACCGACTGCACGGCTGCGTCGCGTAGAGCGGTGCGCTCTGTAACTAGGCTCGCCAGTAGCGCCAACGGAATGAGCAGCAGAAGCGCGACGCCCGTTAGCACCGCCGCCTTCACTGAAGCGGAATGAGTATGTGTCACGTCGCCGTGTCCTCCCTTTACGGGAACAGCTTCGCGTCACATGGTGGCCCCACCGTGGGGCAATAATGATGAACTGTGGCAGCCGCGCTCCCTGCTCATAGACGGCAGGGGTGTCGCGCGCAGGAAGCGCGCTATGAACGCTCAGGGAATACAGTACCACAACCGGCGGCTTGATTAGCGCGGAGGGTTGACCACGACGTACGTCGTGCTAGACCCGCTGATCTGAGGTTGATACCAAGTGCTGCCACATTGCTGGTAGGCGAGGCCGTTCACGATCACGCTCGTACAACTGGGTGGCACAGAGTTCACGATAGAGCCGACGACCGCGGCGGTTGCTACGACGGCCGCGGTCGTCGCCACAGCGGTCGCCACCGGGTGGTAGCAGCAACCGCCGCCGTAATAGCCACCGCCCCCGTAGTAATTATTGTGTACATTGACATTGACGTCCCGATTCACGTTGACGTTGGTGTTGCGGTTGACGTTGGCGTTGCGATTGACGTTCGTGTTGACGGAGGATCGCGACTGGGCACGGACACCCCCGCCTCCACCCCCGACGCGGCCGGCTAAAGCCGGCCGAAATGTCTCGCCGCCAACGACAGCTGCAAGCACGACCACGAGCCAAATCTTGTAGCGCGACATGGTGCAGCTCCTATTACTTGGGGGTCGCAGGCTTGTTCGTCGGCGCGCTCGCAACCAAGGCAGACTTGGCAAGCGGCACACGGTGCACCCCAGGCGGCGGGGCGAACGTGAAGGTCGCCTCGTTGAATGACGGTGCAAGGTCCCAGGTGTACACGGCAGTGTGCTGCGGCCGCTCCTCATCGGTCCTGGTGCTGATTACGATCTTCCGGGGCAGCGGGTAGGCGCCGAGCTGCACCCAGATCTGCCAGTCGATGTCCTTCTGCCGCACCGCGTACTGCTCGCAGGTCGTGCCATTCACCTGGCTCGGGCCGACGTCCATCAGGCTCTCGACGCTGCCTGAGTCCCATCCGGCGCTGCCCCAGACAAACAGATCCCGAAGCGGTATTGAAAAGTCGTACTCATTGACGAGTACCTTGTCGAGCTGCGCGATGGTGGGCGGGGCCGCGATACTCGCGTAATAGCCAACACTTGGCGCGAACATGCTCAGCGTCTTGCCGTCGTAGTACAGAATTCGCTCTCTACGATCGCCGAGGACCTCGGCTCGCAGATGACTCGGCGTGCTGGCGAGAACGTCCACCGACTCCGAGTATTGGATCTTCTGCCCGTCGTCAAGCACATCTTCGTCGGTGGTCACGCCCTGCACGCGAAAGGAGCTCAGGCTCCTCAGATAGGCCCCCATTTTCTGCAGGGCCGCCATCGCCTTCGCGTCGACGTTCGGGTTCTCAGCGGCTTGCGCGATGCTGGAGCTAACGGCGATCGCCGCCACGGCGATGATTTCAATGAGGTTGTTTCTAACCATGATTGCGTATCCTCGCGACTGAGGCGTCGATCCTGGCCTGAGAAGCCAGCGGCAGAGCGAGCGACTTCAGGCGACCTGCTGTTGAGTCCGTCTCCCGAAAGATTAGGGTGCGCACACTGGAACCACGACTCCTGCGCTGCAAGGTTGAGCTTGCGGTCGCGTCGCACCAGGGAACTCACGTGTCATTGCCGTTGTTATCGCCCTACGCTTGCCTCCAGACCATCCGACGTTCGTCCAATTGCCAAAGACACCGCACAGACTTGAAGTACCGGTGCGAAAGTGCTCGAGGCGCCTCGCCCTCGCTGATGAACTCGAGGGCGGTGACCACAAGAGTATATTCGCTCGGTCCAAATATTCTCTTGGTCCAAGGTCTGACGGACCAGTTCGACGTCGCCATGTTGTACTTGGGGGTTTGGAAAAGAGGGCTTAAGCGTGGCAGCTAAGATTGGAAGATGCTTAAATGTCGCGGCCAAGACCTCCGACCAGCGATCCTCTGATTATCTCCCGCGGCGGTCTCGGTCTCTCCGGAAGCTTTCCATCTACATCCGTGGTGTCCATGAGCTCGGCGTCGGGCTTCGAAATAGCTGAGGTACACCCATGAGCGTGGCTGCGTCGGGGGACGATTTATTGTTTGCCGGCGATCCGCTGCAGACACTTGAGGCCTCGGCGGGTGTGATCCGGCGTGGGAAGCCGCAGTTCATGCGACGCGCGTTCCTCGTGGTGGCGGTCGGCTGGTTGCCGCTGGCGCTACTCACCGTCCCGAACGGCGATTTCATATCCTCCGACGAGGGGAATTCTTTTCTCTTCGACTTCGGTGTTCACGCACGCTTCCTGCTCGCCGCTCCGCTGCTGATACTCGCGGAAGCCATCTGCGTACCACGGCTGGCCGCGATTGCCAGACAATTCATCGACGCCGACCTGGTCACGGATGCTGACCGTCAGCGCTACAACTCGGCGGTTGTCTCCAGCCGCCGACTGATGAACTCCCGAATCATCGAGCTAACGCTCACTGTGCTCGCTTACGCGCTGGCCGTCATGTTGATATGGGTTACCCCTCCGGAAGCCCTGCCGGCGTGGCATGGCCGATCCAGTTCTTTCGAAGCCTCTCCGGCGGGCTGGTGGTCGTCATTCGTCAGTCTTCCCCTCTTACTCCTGCTGCTGCTCGGCTGGTTGTGGAGAATCTGCGTTTGGACGCGCTTCCTGTGGCTAATGAACCGCCTACCCCTGCAGCTCGATCCTGCGCATCCGGACCGTGCTGGGGGCCTCGGGTTCCTCGGTTCATCTCTTGAGGGTTTCATACCTATCGGCTTCACCATCGGAGTGATCGCCGCAGGGCCCGTGGCGAATCAGGTGGTCCATCATCACGCCAACCCCCTGCAGTTCAGACCCGTGGCGTACGCGGCGATCATCATTTCCATCGTGCTGTGCGCCACTCCGCTTCTGATATTCCTAAGCCGCCTCATCCGCGTGCGCCACTCTGGAATACTCCAATACGGCGCACTTGCGATGCATATGAGTGAGCGGTTCCAGCCCCGGTGGCTCAGACCACCGCCGCGCCTGAACCAGGGTACGCTCGACATGTCGGAGCTCACGGGCACAAACGCGCTGTACACGATCGCGGCGAACGCGCGTGCTGTGCGAATCTTGCCGCTGGAACTCAGGAGCGTGTGGCTGCTCAGCCTGGCGACGTTCCTGCCGTTCTTCCCGGTGTGGCTGGTGGCTGTCCCTTTCACTGAGCTTGCCAAAAAGATCGCTGCGTCCTTGTTGTGAGACCGAAAGGCGGAGCCATCGGAGCAGCGCGCTCGGCGGAGTTCCGCGATGAGCGTCGCGGGCAGGGTCGCGGGCGTTTAGCGTGATTGGACCTCCTCGAAGTCCGTCAACGGCCACGACCTATCGAAGTAGGCTTGGGTCGGCTGGTAGAACCGGAAATACGCGAACCAGTTCCTGCCGGGGACGGTGGGAATCCAGTTCTTCTCGAAGCCGGCGGGTGTCCGCGGACCGCAATAGATGTCCACCGAGCCATCCTCGTTCTTGCGCAAATCCATGCGAGAGGAGCGATCGGCGATCTTCTGCTGGTTGAGGATGAGTGCGCGTGTATCGACATCGTACAGCGTGACCGACCAGAACAACTTAATGGGAGCATCGGCAGGCACGCGGAGCCGATACGATGTGCCGCCGTCGAGCCATCGGCCGGCTTTGTCCTTGTAGGCGCTGAGGTACGCCGAGGATGGGCCGGGGCGCTTGGGCGCCATGTCCGCACCAGCGCCCACGGCCTCGTAGAACCAGGACGCGCGTTCATCGAGCAGGTTCCAGAAGGCGCTCGGATCGTCGGCGTCGAGACGCAGCGCGAAGTCCCAGTGCGCATCGGATCGATATCTCCCCTCCGCAAAACGGCGGTCAGCGGAGTTGGCCTTTGCCATGGCTTCACCGACCAACGCTGCGTCGGTCAGGATTGTCCGCTGCCGCGTGTCCGGCTCGAAGGGTTTGCCCTTCTCGAGGCCGAGCGGCCGCAACATTGCATGAAAGAAAATATCGCGCGGCTCGACCGGCTCGCGTTGGAACACGTCATCGACCCGCTCCCAGTACTCCATCCCGCGCGGCGGCAGACCGCTCCATGCTTTGGTGCCGGCGTCCAGGATCTTCATCTGTGGCGGCCGCTCGCGTTGCGCGTACGGATACATCTTCAGCTGCGCCAGTGCCGTCCTGGCGCTCTCTGGATCGGGGTCCGTGAGTCGCACGCCCAGAAAAATGTTGACGGTCGGCGAGCGACGCACGGCGTAGTCGCTGACGTTGTCTGGGGTCTTTTGCCCCGGGGCCAGCACGAGATACTTCCCGGGAGCATCGGTCTCTGGAATGGCGTTCTGCCAGGAATCATTGATCGCCCCTTGCACGCCGCGCGCGGGCATCTCCAGCACCAACGGCCCAGCGGACAGATCGGCGAACCCGAGGTAATACGGCGTGGTCGCATTGGCGGTCAGGATGCCGCGCCGGGCCTCGTATGACAGGATTGCCACGATCTGACCATTCTGGGCGCCGAGGTCCTTCGTGACACCGCGCTGCCAGGCCGTGAATGCGACCGCCGGGAGCGCCCAGAGATAGGCCTGGCAAGCACGTTGAAAATCGCGCTCGTCATAAAGCCTCTGAACCGTTGCGTCGGTCGGATAACCGTTCGCGAAGTCATGCGTGAACTCGAGCGTGCCGATGCGCGTCTCGATGGCTTGCGGTCCGCCGTTGACTGTCGACATGGCCATGCACTCCTCGAGTGGACTTCAGACTTTCTCGATGTCCGGCAACCGCCAGGTTTTATCGAACAGCGGTTTCTCCGGACCGTAGAAGCGGAAGAGCACTTCGAACCCCGCGCCAGCGCGGGTGGGGATCCAATTCGACTCTTTTCCGGACGGTGGCTTGGGTCCAAAGTGGACGTCCGCCGATCCATCAGCACTCTTTTGCAGTCCCGGTGTCTGGGATGAGCGGCTCGGCCATCGGGCATTGCGTATGGGCGCATGGGTGGCGCGGTCGTAGACCGTCGCTGACCAGTACTGCTTGACCGGCGCGTTCGCTGGCACCGAGAGGCGATAAGTGGTGCCCCCGTCGAGGAGTTGCCCTCCCTGATCCGCGATCGTCAGCAGATAGGACGAACCGGCGCCCGCATGCTTGGGCGTAAAATACGCATAGGAGAACGTAACGCCCCGGACGTCGACGGGGTAGCTATCAGGCTTGGCGAAGAACGTCGCCTGTCCCTCAAAGAGTTCGTGCGATCCGGGCCGCGCCCAGTGGCCCCCCTCATAGAAGGGTTGCATTGAAAGCGACGTCTCATATCGGGTCACGAGCCATGCGTGGGCTTCGCGCGCCGCGTCGTTCAGCACGTCCTTCGTCCTCGAGTCGGGATCGAAGGCCTTGCCCTTCTCGATGCCGATCGAGGCAAGCGGGTCGATCATCGCCTTGTCTCGCTCCAGCCAGGGCTCTGCCTGCACGATCCGATTGAGCGATTCGAAGAACCGCATGTCGTAAGGGATCGTGCTGTCATACACGACATCGATCAGGTCGATGAAGATGGTCCGCGGCGGCTGGGCGGCTTCTGAGAGCGGGTACAGCCTGATGCGTTTGCCATAGGTGACCGCTTTGGCAACGTCCGCCTCGCTGCCGCCTTCCGGGATTGAGCGCAGCAGCGCATAGCCCTCGTAAGTGTCCGAGCGCAAGGCGATATAGCCCTTAGGCAGCTTGTCCTGGTAGCCCGGCGGCATGATCAGGTACTTGCCGCCGGCGCCCTTGTCCATGCCCGCGGGCCCAACGTCCTCCAGCGCACACTGCCAGGCATCCATGACGGTACCGGTGATCGACCCTTCATCGGCGGCTGGAATCTCGAGCACCATGGGCCCCGCGTCCCTGGTATTGATGAAGGGAGTGAAGTAGATGGCATCAGGGTTCGGAGTCAGCGTCTGAATCTTCCAGTCGGGAAGCCGCGACCAGTAGGCGATCTGGTTAAAGGCACCGTTCGCGTCGCGGACCAGTGCCTGATGCATGAGGTCGTAATTGACCGCTGGCATGCCCCAGATCACCGCCTCGATCGCGCGTCCGTGCAGCCTACGTTCCGTGAGCTCCGAAGGACTCATTAAACCTCGCCCGGTGACAGTCAATATTGTCGACGGGAGCGCTGCTGCTCTCCATTGGACATTCGTCCTACTTCGGCAAGAGCGACGTACTCCGGTTGGACCTAGGTCCCATTTACGCAACGACAGGGGCCATCAGACGATTGATGACGTCGCTGACATTCCAGCAGCGGGCAAATCCGCCGTCCAGGTGTTCAACCATGCGACCCGAAGCCGCTAGTTACATGGAGGCACCGTGTGCGCCGGCACGGCCATGTCGGACAGTCCGGAAAGCGAATTTTGGGAGGCGCCTCGCGGCCACGCTAATGCTCTCGCTCCCCGCCTGCGGGTGGGGCGCGGAAGGGGCGAGCACCGAATATGTCGGAGGCTTCACCGGATTCGCGGCAGGCTATGTGCCGACCGATCCCGGGACGTACCTCGCCAACTATCTCTACTACTACAACGGCAGCACCGCGGCAGTAGCGGTTAATGGCAAGGTGGCGCTCAACGTCAGCACCAGCGTCTACATCGAAATACCGCAGCTCACGTACATCACCAAGCTAACGCTTTTCGGTGGGAACTACGGCTTCGGTATTGCTGTGCCCGTGGGATACGTCAATGTGGAGGTCGGAATCAATCCGGTTGGCGTCGACCGATCGGCTTCCACCTTCGGGCTGGGTGATTCGATCCTGGTCCCGGCTGTGGTCGGTTGGCACTCAGGTAATTGGCATACGAACTTTGCTCTCAGCGTGTTCGCTCCGACCGGACAGTACGATCAGAATCAGGCGATCAACCTCTCCAAGCACTTCTGGGCGATTGACGGCTCGTACAGCGCGAGCTTCCTCACCGATACAGGCTTTGATCTGTCCGGCTGTCTCGGCTACACGGTCAATTTCGAAAATCCCACCACGCACTACAAGAGCGGAGATGTGGTACATCTCGACCTGGCCGTCGGACAGAACCTGAGCAAGCAATGGAAAGCCGGCTTGGGAGGCTACGCGGTCGTGCAGATTACTGGCGACAGCGGCTCGGGCGCCACGCTCGGGTCGTTCGAGTCCGACATCTACGCGCTGGGAGCCATCCTCGGATACTCCGCAAAGCTCGGTCAGTCGGACGTTGACCTGCAGCTTCGTTGGTACCGCGAGTTTGACGCGAAGAACCATCTCGAGGGCAACGCGATCTACCTGACTGCCGCTTTAAAGCTCTAACGCTGTGCGTCCGCCGAAATTCCCCGTGAGCGACCGATTCCGCAAGCCAGTCCATCAGTGCGCCTACTGGCCCGGGTGCAAACGTGGCCGCGCCCATCCAATCAACAACGACTGAACGAAGAAGGGGAGGCTCTGACATGTCCCGCTTACCGGTCTTACAAACAGTCGTCGCAACGACGCTTGGCGCATTGGCGACCGTCAGCGCTTTCGGTGCCACGACGGCTGCGACGGCACATCAGGAGAAACCCAACATCGTCTTCATCCTGATGGACAATCTCGGCTACGGCGAACCGGGGGTCTACGGCGGGGGCATTACGCGGGGCGCTCCTACCCCCCGGGTGGACCAGCTGGCAAGCGAAGGGATGCGCCTCACCAATTTCAACGTGGAGGCGCAATGCACACCGAGTCGCTCTGCGATCCTGACCGGGCGCTTTGCGATTCGCTCGGGCACGCAGTCGATTCCGATTGGCGGCGGCCTGGATGGGCTGACACGCTGGGAAGTCACCACTGCCAAACTGCTGTCAGGCGTCGGCTACGCCACCGCGTGCTTCGGCAAGTGGCATTTGGGAAGCGAGCAAGGCCGTTTACCGAACGACCAGGGCTTTGACGAGTGGTACGGCATCCCGCGTACCACTGACGAGGCCTTCTGGCCCACAGACCCCGCCGCCCACGTGGGCGGTGT
>Ga0335078_10013106_pt1 | contig 12286 bp, 7 predicted proteins | sample Lox_Sample_32_FD_206711 | JGI IMG/M metagenome (GOLD analysis project Ga0335078, IMG submission 206711) | Soil microbial communities from Loxahatchee National Wildlife Refuge, Florida, United States - Lox_Sample_3.2 | ecosystem: Environmental > Terrestrial > Soil > Wetlands | place: USA: Florida... | reverse complement strand
CTTCATGTCCTCAAGGTACTTGCCGACAAGATAGGCGACCCCCGCGCCGGTGGCCTCGCGCCGGCCCTCCGATCCGCCGAGCGACAGCGGCTTGCCCGTGACGACGCTCGGCGAGATGTGGCCGGCGTGGTTCGAGTAGGTGTCCATCATCCAGGCCATGATCTGCTCGTTGGTGCCGACGTCCGGCGCCATGATGTCGACCTGGGGCCCCACGTAGCCGATCATCTCCTGCATGTAGCGGCGCGACAGATGCTCGAGCTCGGTGGCGGAAAGCTCCCGCGGGTTGACGATCACCCCGCCCTTTGCGCCCCCGTAGGGCAGGCCGACGAGGGAGCACTTCCAGCTCATCCACATGGCGAGGGCGGCGACCTCGCCCAGCGTGACGTTCTCGTGGAAGCGAAGGCCGCCCTTCGAGGGGCCCGTGGAAAGGTTGTGCTGCACGCGGTAGCCCTCGAACACCGTCACGCTCCCGTTGTCGCGCTTGATGGGCAGGGAGACGGCGAGGCAGCGGCGGGGGTACTTGGTGCGGTCCCTGATGTCCTCGGGCAGGTTGATGGCGTCGGCGGCCTTGTCGAATTGGCGGCAGGCCATCCGGAAGACGTCCGAGTCGTACAGGGTCGAAACAACGGCCTTTGACATGGGGGCAGATTGCCCGATCTCATCGGCATTGGCTATGCTATTTAAACTGAGCTCCGCGTACGCGCCGACGGGCGACCAGCCGCAGGCGATCGAGAAGATCGTCGGCTCGATCGCCGCCGGCAACCGCTACCAGACGCTGATCGGAGTCACGGGCTCGGGGAAGACCTTCACGATGGCGAACGTCATCGCCCGGTGCGGGCGCCCCGTGCTGATCATCAGCCACAACAAGACCCTCGCGGCCCAGCTCTACTCGGAGTTCAAGGCCTTCTTCCCCGAGAACGCCGTCGAGTACTTCGTGAGCTACTACGACTTCTACCAGCCCGAGGCGTACATCCCGTCCAGCGACACCTACATCGAGAAGGACTCGTCGATCAACGAGGAGATCGAGCGCCTGAGGATCTCGGCGACGAGCTCGCTCGTGAGCCGGCGCGACGTGATCGTGGTGGCCAGCGTCTCCTGCATCTACGGGCTCGGCTCGCCCGAGGACTTCACCGAGCTGCGGATCCCCATCCGCCTCGGGAGCCCGCTCGGCCGCAACGAGCTCCTGGAGCGGCTCGTGGACAACCTGTACGACCGGAACGACTACGAGCTCAAGCCGGGGCGCTTCCGCGTGCGCGGCGACGTGGTCGACGTGATGCCCGCCTACCTGGAACACGGGCTGCGCGTCGAGTTCTTCGGCGACCGGGTGGAGGCGATCACCGAGTTCGAGCCGCTCACCGGCGAGGCGATCCGCCGCCTCGAGAAGTTCGACCTGTACCCGGCCAACCAGTACGTGCGCAGCCGGGGCTCGCTCGCCCCGGCGGTCGCCTCCATCCGGGCGGAGCTCGAGGAGCGGGTGGCCTGGTTCGAGGCCCGCGGCAAGCTCCTGGAGGCGCAGCGCGTCAGGATGCGCACGAACTACGACATGGAGATGCTCCAGGAGATGGGCTTCTGCAACGGGATCGAGAACTACTCGCTCCACTTCGGCAACCGCAGGCCCGGCGACCGGCCGTTCTGCCTGATCGACTTCTTCCCGAAGGACTTCCTCGTGATGATCGACGAGAGCCACGCCACGGTTCCGCAGATCGGCGGGATGTACAATGGCGACCGGTCCCGGAAGCAGACGCTCGTCGACTTCGGCTTCCGGCTGCCGTCGGCCCTCGACAACCGGCCCCAGAGCCTCGCGGAATTCGAGGCCATAACGGGGCAGACCCTCTATGTCTCCGCGACGCCGAGCGAGTTCGAGCTCGGCCGGTCCTCGGTTGTCGCCGAGCAGGTCATCCGGCCGACGGGCCTGCTCGACCCCGAGATCCAGGTCCGCCCGATCCGGGGCCAGGTCGAGGACCTGATCGGCGAGATCAAGGCCGCGGCGGCGGCGGGCGAGCGCGTGCTCGTCACTACCCTCACCAAGCGCCTCTCCGAGGACCTGACCGCGTACCTGCGCGAGGCGAAGATCCGCGTCGAGTACCTGCACTCCGACATCGACACCATCGAGCGGATCGAGATCCTGCGCAACCTGCGCCTCGGCAATTTCGACGCGCTCGTCGGCATCAACCTCCTGCGCGAGGGGCTCGACCTGCCCGAGGTCGCGCTCGTCGCGATCCTGGACGCGGACAAGGAGGGGTTCCTGCGCAGCGAGACGAGCCTCATCCAGACCGCGGGGCGCGCCGCGCGCCACGAGAAGGGTAGGGTCATCTTCTATGCCGACACGATCACCGGCTCGATCGCTCGCACGATGGAGATCACGAGCCGGCGCCGCGAGAAGCAGATCGCGTACAACCTGGAGCACGGGATCGTGCCTCGCAGCGTGAAGCGCGGCGCCCAGGCGAGCCTGCAGGCCTACGGCGCCGCGGACCGGAAGGACGAGGGCGCGGTGGCCGAGAGCCCCGACGACGTGGCCGCCGTGATCGCGGAGCTCGAGGAGGAGATGCAGGAGGCCGCGGGCAGGCTGGAATTCGAGAAGGCGGCCCTCATCCGGGACCAGATCACGTCGCTCAAATCCGGCGCCTACAAGAGGCCCGCCAAGAGGGCGGCGCGGGTCAGACCCAGCCGGCCTGGATCTGCAACTGCGGGCTGAGGACGCCGATGCAGGGTAGGTTCCGGTAGCGCTCGGCGAAGTCGAGGCCGTAGCCCACGACGAACTTGTCGGGAATCTTGAAGCCGACGAAGTCCGCCTCGAACGGCACCTCGCGCCGCCCGATCTTGTCCAGCAGGACGCACGTCCTCAGGCTGGCCGGCCCGAGCTTCGTGATGAGCCCGGAGACCAAGGTGATGGTCTTGGCGGTGTCGAGGATGTCGTCGATCAGGAGCACGTGGCGCCCCGCGATGTCGATCGTGAGGCTGGACACGATCTGCGGCGTCCCGACCGAGTGCGTCTTGTCGCCGTAGCTCGAGATGCGCACGCAGTCGAGGCGCACCGGGTTGTCGATCTCGCGCATCAGGTCGGCGGTGAACATGACGGCGCCGTTGATGATGGAGATGATCGTGAACTCGCCCTGCCCGTAGACCGCCCGGAGCTCGCCGCCGAGTTCGCGCACCCGCTTCTTGATCTCCCTTTCCGTGAACATCACGCTTTCCAAGTCCGGGTGGGCCTTCAGGGTGATCTTGCGGGACGCCATGGGTGAGGGGGCAGCCTGCCAGAGGGCCGGTCCGGACGCAAACCGTTACGCGCACGCCTGGCCATGCGACGAGGCGTCCGTCAGATTTGCACGCTGTCGCTCGGGCACACGGCGCCTGCGGGCTTCCTGGGTGAGTGAAGCAGGCGGTGCACGGCGCCCAGGAGGTCGGAGGCTTTGATGGGTTTCAGGAGAAACGCCTGGGTCACCTTTTGGGCTTCCAGGGCGCCGGAGCCGCCCGCCGAGTCGGGAGCCAGCCCGCTCATGGCGATGATCGGTATCTCGGGGCGGAGCTGCGGCAGCGCGCGGGCAAGCTCCGTGCCGCCGAGACGAGGCATGTCCACATCGGTGATGACGAGGGAGATCTCCGCGGCCCGGGAGATAAACAGCATGATCGCTTCGACGCCGTCGGCGCAGCTCACGACGCGGTAGCCGTGTTTCTCCAGGATGGCGGTGCCGATGTGGCGGAACCCGGTGTCGTCGTCCACGACGAGGATCAGCTCGCCGTGACCGTCGGGCAGGTCGAAGGGCGATGCGCTCGCAGTCTGGGGCGCCTCGCTCTCGACGGCCGGCAGGAAGACCTGGAAAGTCGTGCCGCGGCCGACCACCGTGTCCAAATGCACGAAGCCCTTGTGGTTGGCCACGATGCCGCGCACGGTGGAGAGCCCGAGCCCCGTGCCCTTGCCCGTCCCCTTGGTCGTGAAAAACGGGGTCCAGATCCGTTCCAGATCCTCGGGCGTGATGCCGGTGCCGGTGTCGCCGACCTCGAGCAAGAGCCAGGGGCCCGGCCGGGCTCCCGGAATCTTGGTGGCCTCCGCCGCATTGAACCTGCGGTTCTCCGCGGTGATGTGCAGCGTACCGCCCTGTGGCATGGCGTCGCGGGCGTTCACGCAGAGGTTGAGAAGAACCTGGTGGATCTGCGTGGCGTTGCCCATCACGGGCCAGAGGTCGGAGGGGATCTTGTGCCGAAGCTCGATGGACTTGGGGAACGTCTCGGTGATGACGCCGATGATGTCGCGCGCGATGTGCTTCACCTGCGTGGGCTGGAGCTCGCTGGCGGCGCTGTGCGCGAACCCGAGTATCTGCTTCACGAGCCCGGCGCCGCGCGCCGCGCTCTTGTTGACGGTGTCGAGGATCTTGAGGTCCCGAGGCGTGGACAGGCCGTCACGCAGGAGCGGCGCCGCGAACATGATCGGGGCGAGGACATTGTTGAGGTCGTGGGCGATGCCGGCGGCGAGCATGCCGATCGTGTCCAGCCGCTGCGCGTGGAGGAATTTCTCCTCGAAGAGCTTCTTCTCGGTGATGTCGGCCAGGAAGTTGAGGCGCGCCTTTGGCTGGCCCGCCTCGTCCCGGACAAGAGTGGTGCGGGTTTCCACGACAAGATTGCTGCCCTTGCGGTTCCGCATTCGGATCTCGCCGTTCCAGAAACCCTTGCCGTCGACGGCCGCGCGCACCGCCGCCAGGGCCTCGAGGTCGTCCATGCCCAGCAGCTTCTCGGGCGCCTGGCCGAGCGCCTCGGCGGCGGTCCAGCCGAAGATCTCCTCGGCACCCTGGTTCCAGAACGCGATCTCGTTGCCGAGATTCACGATCACGATGCCCTCGTGCGACTTGGACAAGATTTCGTTCTGCTCGCGGATTCGCGCGTCGGCGAGCTTGCGCTCCGTGATGTCCTCCAGCGTGCCCTCGTAGTGCTGCTCGCCCGGACCGTCCTGCACAACGTGGATGTTCAACAGGACCGAGATATGGGTGCCGTCCCTGCGTATCATCTGGGTCTCGAAACCGACAACCTTGCCGAATTCGGTGAGGCGGCGCCGCAAGACGTCGCGCGCGGCGGCGTCGACGTAGCCGCTCGTCGCGCTGGATACCTCGCGAAGGGAGCTTTCGACGGACTCGTAGCCGAAGATCCGCGCCATCGCTGGATTTGCGGCCAATATCGTCCCGTCGGGCTTCGTCGCGAAGATCCCGATGCGCGCGTTCTCAAAGATGCCGCGGTAGGTGGCCTCGGCTTCATGGCGTTTCGTGACGTCGACGACGATTCCCTCTAGATCCCACGCGTTCGGCCCCGCCGGCCGGATGACGACCTCCTCGCTGAGCCAGTGCGGGGCGTCGGGGCCGATGATCCGGAACTGCTGCTCGTAGCCGCTCTTCCCTTCGGCGAGCGCCTTTTCGGCGGTGAGCCTAGTCCTCTCGCGGTCGGGCGCGTACTCATCCTTCCAGAGGGTGCGGTCATTGGCCAGGGAGGCCAATCGGTAGATGGGGTTGTCGCGAAGCTGCGGCGGCGTTCGGACCCTCCAGTTGTAGGCCGGGCCCTCGCGCGTCACCCGGGCCCACCAGATTAGGACATTGGCCCGCTGGAGGGTGTCCAGAATCAACCGGCCCTCCTCGGGCGCGGTGGTGCCGGCGCCCTGCAGGTCGGCGGACGCGCCCGCGCGCGCCCGCCGTGCCTGGAGCAGGTAGATCAGCGCCACCGCGACAAGGCCCGCGACGACAAGAGCCGCGAAGGGTGCGGTGAGAACTGCAAGAAGCACGGGGCGGAGGGTTTTCTCTTGGGCGCTCGAACGAGGGCGCGGTGGGCGGGCGGTCCAAGGACCAGTCAGGTCAAGCTGCGACGATCCCACGTTCGACGGGATGAAATGAACTGTCAAACACGCGCCGCTACGGAAGTTTACCCATCCGGTCAATCTGGGGCCGGGCGCGTCGCGCGCCGGGAGGAGGCGGGCGATCGCGAAGCTCCCCGGCGCTGTCAGGGCGTCGGCGCCGCTTCAAACGGTCCGGGGCGCGCCGCCCACCGGGCGGGCGCATGCGGGGCCCCCGCGCTAGGGCGTCAGTGCATCCGCACCGTACGCTTGTTCAATCCAGCGGCGGTACTCGACGGCGCTGAACGGCGGGTCGCCGGCCAGGTAATGGTTGCGCCCCTGAACGCCCGGCGACACCCAGTCGATGACCAGGAACCGCTGGCGCCCTCCGTCGGACGGCAGCCTCTCAAGAAGGGTCGCGGCATCCGCGGCGGCGATGCATCGGCCCTTCAGCAGGGGTTCGTCGACGCCGACCTCGCGCACGACGTACTCCAGGGCGACCGGAACGGGGGTGTCGTTGCACGCGACAAGATCGCGACTCGAGCCCTGCGCCTCGCGGAGCATCACGATAAGGGGCTGCTGGGCGCGGCGAATGAAGGCGAACGCCGCCTTCTTCTCAAAATAATAGTCCACGACGGCGTCGGAGAACTCGGGCCAGCCGTCGATGAGGTTCCACCAGATCAGCCCGGTTCTGCGCCATTTCGAACCGCGGAACAGCTCGATGAAGAACTTGTTGGCTTCCGCCTGCACACACTGGCTTTGCCAGGCGAAGTCCTCGAGGTTGTCGGGCGTTCCGCCAAACATCTGTCGGACCTGCTTGCTCATCAACTCGATGCGATAATCCCAGAGATCGGCGCCGGGGATGGGCGACGTCGCGTGCAGGAGCCACTCGTCATTGCCCGGGGGCCAGAGCTTGTCCTCGGAGATGAAGCGCCGCACCGACTTCGCCGAAGGGCAGCCATGATAGCCGATCTCGCTGGCGAAATGGCAGAGTGAGCGAGTGTAGTAGGGGCTCCTGAAGTAATCGCGCGGCCCCCACAGGTGGTCCTCCGGGAGGTACCGCCGGTCGGCCGCGAAGGCCTTCGCGTCGACACAGGGCGACGACGGCAGGTAGGGGCGGCTGGGATCCTCTTCCGCCAGCACGCCCGGCAGGACGATTCGCGTGAGGCGATTGCGGTCGGGAGACCCTCGGTGGTACCAGTCGTGCGCCAGATCGCACTCGTTGTCCCCCGCCCATAGGGCGAGCGAGGGATGCTGGCGCAGGCGTCGCACCACGCGGCGCCCCTCGTCCTCGATGATCCGGCAGAATTCGGCGTCCTGGGGATAGACCGCGCACGCGAGGCCGAAATCCTGCCAGACGAGGATGCCATTCTCGTCGCAGAAGGCGAAGAAGGCGTCGCTCTCGTAGACGTTGCCGCCCCAGCAGCGGATCAGGTTGCAGCCGCATTCCTTCGCGAGGGCCAGCATGCGGGGGAGCCTGGCGGCGTCGCGGGAGTGATAGGCGTCGGCCGGCACCCAGTTTGTCCCTCTGATGAAGATCCGCTTTCCGTTGACCAGAAAGCAGAATTCGCCGTGCCCCTCTTCGTCCGTGAGGCTCGTGCGCTGAAGCTCGACCGTGCGTATTCCATGGCGGAACGCCGCGCGGTCGATCTCGCGGCCCCGGCTCAGCAGGCGCACCGTGACACGGTAGAGCTCGGGAAGGCCGCTGTCGCGCGGCCACCAGCGGCGGGGATCTTTCACGCAGAAGGAAAGCCGCCCCGCCTCGAACAGGACGGGGCCTCGGGCCTCCATTGTCGAATCGGCGCATTCCCCGCTGACCTGGACCGAGTAGCCGGACATGTCGCCGGCGGGAAGGCGGGCGCGGAAATGGAGCGTCAGCTGCGCCTCGCGCTCGTCGGCGGCCGTTGTTTCGAGCCAGACGGTGTCAAGCCGCGCCTTGGGGGCGAATTCGAGCCGCACGGGCCGCCAGATGCCGCCCGACACGGCGCGCGGCATGATATCCCAGCCGAACGCGTGGGGCGGCTTGCGCACGTACAGACCCTCATAGGAGCAGACGTGCGTCACGGCGCCGGGCGGGAAGTGATGCTTGCGGGCCTCCTCGGCCGCCGGCCTGATGTGGACCACCAGCTCATTGGCTCGCTCGCGGAGCCCCGTTGCGGGGAAGACGTGCTCGATGAGGGCGTTGGCGGAAGAGCCGACAGCCTGGCCGTTGAGGTAGACGTCGGCGAAGCAGTCCAGGCCCTCGAACACGAGCGCCGGCTCCGCGTCCTCGTGCATCGCGCAGTCAAATCGGCGGAAATACCAGACGTGCGAGGACTCGTAGGCCCGCAGGCCGGCGATGTTCGCCGCAAAGAAGGGCTCGGCGATGCGGCCGTTCGCGAGGAGGTCCAGCTCGAAATTCCCCGGCACCTGGCAGGGGAGCGCCTCCAGGCCGTTCTTCTCGACGTCGGCGATGGAGCGCACGGCGATCGCCCGATCGCTCCAGGCAAACGACCAGGAGCCGTCCAAGGCCAAGGCTTGGCGCGAAGGAAAGAGCGGCGTTGGTTTGCGGTCGGTGTCGGCGGAGGTCATGGGGTTGCCCCGTTGGCAATCGCGCCTCGAAGATCCTGCGGGTGCGCCGCTTCGGATGCAGCGAGAAGGCGAGCCTTGCGCACGCCCGCGACAATGGCAATCGGGACCTTCAAGGGTGCGTTCTCCCGGGCCCGTAGGCCCGGATCACGCGATCGATGGTGCCCGTCGTCGACCGCCCCTCGACAAGGTCGGCCAGGATCACGGCGCCGCCGTGCGCCTCGACGATGTCGCGCCCGCTCACATAATGGGCCCAGTCCCGGGACTTTACCAGCACATGGGGAAGGATCTGGGCTATCAGGTCGCGCGGCTCGTCCTCGTCGAAGATGACGGCGAAATCGACCGCCCGGAGCGAGGCGACCACGAGCGCCCTGTCCTCCTCGGGATTGATGGGGCGGCCGGGGCCCTTGTTGCGCCGTACCGAGGCATCGCTGTTGATCCCGACGCCGAGGGCGTCGCCCCGGGCGCGGGCAAAGGCCAGGTAGGTCGTGTGGCCGCGATGCAGGATGTCGAAGCACCCGTTTGTGAAGACCAGCTTCTTTCCGGCGGCGTGCAGGGCGTCGCGCGCCGCCCGCGCCTGGGCGGGCGTGCAGATCCGGGGCGGGGCGGTGCTCACGGTCGGAACGCGGCGCTCTCAGCGGAACCCCAGGGCGGCCAGGAGCGCGTCCGCCTCGCGGTAATCGGGGATGACGAGGTCGGCCCCGCTCCTGATGAGGCGGGCGCGCTTGTGCAGGTTGAGGCCCTGGCGCCGCACCTCGTCGCTCGCGACCCCCACGGCGAATGCGCCCCGCCGCTTGGCCTCCCTCATCTCGACGGGCCCGTCCCCGAAGACCGCGATCTCCTCGGCGCGCGCGCCGGAGCCCTGGAGGATCCGCGCGAGGACGTCGCGCTTGGCCTCGACGCGAAGGTCCCCCACCGCGCCGAAGATGCCCCCGGAGAAGAGGTGCGCGTATCCGAGCTTCCGGGCTTCGGCTATCGCGTCCGCCTCGTCGGTGCCGCTGACCAGGTACAAGGCGACCCCTGCCGCCCGCAGCCGTTCCAGCATCTGGCGGGCGTTGTCGACCTGGAAGTCCAGCTGCGAACTTTCGCCGCGCTCCAGGCGCGAGAGCCGCCCGCGCACGAGCGCGAGCAGCTCCTGGTTGTAGATGGCCTTGAAGCCGTGCTCGTCGAGGACCTCGTCCGCCGGCACGAGGCCGAACTGCCGCACGAGATCGACCAGCCCCTTCATCTGGGCGAGCGTCTGGATCCCGGTCGTCCGGTCGATGAATGTCCGGACGGCCGAGACGATGGCGCCGCGGGTCCTGTCGTCGACGCCGTCCTGGCGCGCCCCGATGATAGCCCGCACCATCATCGGCTCCATGACCTCCTCCCAGCCGTGGCGGAGCACGGAAATGGTGCCGTCGTGGTCGAAGATCGCGTGGCGGAGCCCGGCCGCCGGCCGTCGTCCCGTGACGGTCTCGATCCGGGTCCCAGGCAGGTACTGGGCTAGGTGGGGCCGCGCGGCTAGCCCCGGGTGGCGCGCGTAGTCCGGCGCCGGGCCGACGGCGCGAAGCTCCTCCGGGGTCGCGACGCCGGTCATGCGCACCTTCCCGGTCGTGATGGAGGCCGCCAGGTTGGCGAGCGCGCCGGCCTCAAGGGGCGGCGCGCCGACCGCGAAGGCCGCGGCCAGCGCGGCAAGCGCCGTGTCCCCGGCCCCGACCGGGTCTATGGGGCCCGCCAGCTCGATTCCCGGGATGTCGAAGAGCTCGCCGTTCACCGCGAGCGCCAGGCCGTGCTCTCCCCGGGTGACGAACACGGGGCGGCGCTGACGCGCCTCGAGCAGACCGGCCGCGCGCAGGGCGTCCTCCGGCTCGAGGGCGTCGGCATCCTCGCCGAGCAAGCGCGCGGCCTCGCGCAGGTTCAGCTTGAGCGCGGTGTCCCGGAAGCTGCCCTCATGGTCCCTGGAATCGACGATGAACAGCGTCTTGGGGTGGCGGCCGATCAGGGCCTTGACCTCGCCGACCATCTCGGGGGCCCACCCGCCCGGCGCCTGCTGGTTGATGACGACCACCGGGCAGCTTGAGGCGGCGGCGTCGAGGCGGCCCGCGAGCCGCCGCCAACTTTCGGCCGGCACCGCCTTGCCCAGGCCGAAATCGAGGCGGTTCAGCTCGGTCGCGCCGCGGTAGGGCTTCGCATAGACCAGGGTCTGCCATCCGGGGGGCCCCCGGAGCACGCCGTCGATGCACAGGCCCCGCGAGGCGAACTGGCGCACCAGCTCGTCGCCAAACATGTCCCCGCCCACCAGGCCGACCAGCTCCACGTGCCGGACTCCCAGCGCCGCGACATTGGCGGCCACATTGCCGCCGCCGCCGGGCGAGTACCGCTGCGCGCGGACGCGGTACGCGTCCAAGCCGGTCTCCAGCGACGTCTCGCTCAACGGAGTGTCTAGGAACCAGTAGGCGTCCAGGAAGAGGTCGCCGAACACGGCGACCCTGGCGGCCGGCAGGCGCCGGAGCAGCTCGTCGAGCCACGGCGAGTCGGCCTGGAATAGAGGGGTCTGTACCATCGGTTGGTCCCCGCCATGCTCCCGAATGCCGGTCGCGGCCTCGAACATAAAGCCTGACAGCCGGCATAAACCTGTAATGACAATTGCACCATGAGCGCCTTGCACAAGCACGCGGCGATCTTCCAGAAGCTCCACGAGGAGATCCGGCGCGGGCGCTATCGGCCCGGGGACCGCCTGCCGAGCGAGGTGGCGCTGGGCAGGCGCTTCGGGGCCTCGCGGCCCACCGTGGCCCAGGCGCTGCGCGAGCTGCAGCGGCTGAACCTCGTCGAGCGCCATGCGGGCGCCGGCTCCTTCGTGAGGGGGCCGGGTCCCGCGGAGTCGGGAAGCCTCGGGCTCATGGCCGACGGGCTGAACGCCACGGAGATCCTCGGCCCGCTCTCCATCGAGATAGCCGGCGCGGCGCAGGCCGCGGGGTGGAGCGTGCTGTCCGGAAGCGCCGTGGCCGACCGCAGCCCGGACGCCATCGGGCGGGAGTGGAAGGCGCGCGGCGTCTCCGGCGTCTTCTTCGCCCCGCTCGAGCATCATCCCGTGCGCGCGGCCGTCAATCGCGCGCTGGCCGAGCGGATCATGCACGTGGGGGTGGGGGTGGTGGTGGTGGACCGCGACGTCAGCGAATTCCCGGAGCGCAGCGGCCTCGACCTGGTGGCCATCGACGACTTCTTCGCCGGCTTTGACCTGGCCGCCCATCTCCTGGGCCGCGGGCGGCGCAGCATCGCGTTCGTCGCCCGGCCGTCGTACCCGTCCACCACCGACCTGCGCCTCGCGGGCGTGCGCGCCGCGGCCGCGCGGGCGCCGGGCGCCCGCGTCGAGTTCTGCGTCGGGGAGCCCGGCGAGCCCGGCTTCGTGCGGAGGGCGCTCAGGCGCCACCGGTGCGACGCGCTGATCTGCTCCAATGACGCGACGGCCGCGCAGCTGATGCAGACGCTCCGGACGATGGGGTGGCGCGTTCCGGACGACGTGGGCGTCGCCGGGTTTGACGACGTTCGCTACGCGCGGCTCCTGTCCCCCCCGCTGACGACGATGCGCCAGCCGTGCGCGGAGCTCGGGGCGACCGCCGTGGCGATGATGCTCTCGAGGCTGAGGGACGCGCGCGCCCCGGCTCGCCGGGTTCTGCTTCGGGCGAGGCTGGTCGCGAGGGCGTCGACCTAGGGCCGGGGAGTCCATCGCGGGGCCGGAGTCGCCGCGGCCGGGGCCCCTGCCGGCGCCGACGTCGGTTGGGCGCCGGACCAGGCCGCGGGTCCCTTTTGACGTCGACTGAAAGGCGTCTTCCGTCGCAAATTGCACGAGCGCGCGCCATGATCTCCATCCGAGTAGAGAAACTGACCAAGCGATTCGGCGACGTGGTCGCGCTCCGGGCCCTGGAC
>Ga0335078_10013102_pt1 | contig 12288 bp, 11 predicted proteins | sample Lox_Sample_32_FD_206711 | JGI IMG/M metagenome (GOLD analysis project Ga0335078, IMG submission 206711) | Soil microbial communities from Loxahatchee National Wildlife Refuge, Florida, United States - Lox_Sample_3.2 | ecosystem: Environmental > Terrestrial > Soil > Wetlands | place: USA... | reverse complement strand
TTGCCTGAACCGGCGCGCTGTAATTCAGAACGTGCAGATTCGATCGATGAAAATCGACGATGCGCTTGCCATCCGGCCCGGCAATATACGCATCTTTAATGTTCCATTCCTTTGGCACGGTCCAGTCGAAGACGCGCGTTCCGGTTGCCACATTGAAAATCTCAAGCGGGACTCGCCCGGCGATGAGATCCAACGTTTGGCGTATCCCACGGCCGGTGATGCTTCGGCAAATCGGATAAAGCTCGGCGGCGAAGCCGTGGAGTTCCCGGCCGAGCCGGTCGAGACCGGTTTGTTCCGCGGCTTCAGCGAGCGCGAAACGATTATTCGAAATCGGGATAGGAGCGGTCACGTTCGGAGATTACTTCCACTTTCGCCGGCCAAGAGATTTTGAACGCCGGGTCGTCCCACCGAAAACCGCGGCCCGAGGCTGCTTCGTAGAATTCTGACATTTGGTAGAAAACTTCCGTGGAATCTTCGAGCGTCAGAAACCCATGGGCGCAACCCTCGGGGATATAGATCATCTTGCGATTCTCGGCGGTCAACGTAACGGCGACCCACTGCTTAAACGTGGGCGAGCCTTCGCGAGTATCAAGGACGACATCATAAACAGCGCCCATGGTGCAGCGAATCAGTTTAGCTTCGGCGTGTTCGCCGGCTTGAAAATGCATTCCGCGGAGAGTGCCCTTTCGCGCGTTAAAAGAGATGCTGCACTGGACGAGCCGCGAGTTAAGGCCGTGCGCCTCGAATTCATGCTGGCACCACGTGCGTGCGAAAAATCCGCGTTCGTCGTGGTGAGGCTCGGGCCGGACCTCGAAGACACCGGCGATTTTGGCTTCGCAGAAAATCACAGCGTCAGTAGCCGCGTTTAACCGCGAGGTAGGGAAGCAGTGCGATTTCGGCGAAGGTGGGAAGCAAGTCGTCCGAGCTGAAGACGGATTCGACCCTAAAGTCGCGCAGGGAGCGGACATACGTCCTCAGATCGAGGCGCCCGGCGAACATATCGGAAAAGCTGGTGGGCACATCAGTGACCATACGAAGCCATCCAACGCCTGCCTGGCCTTGGCAGGGTTCCACCGGATCACCCATCTGATCCGCGTACAGCAGATAAGGAAAGTCCACGCCGGCAGGTGAACCCAAGGCGTGGAAACCCCACGTCCGAGCGTTGACATCGAGAAGTTTGTATTTTCCGTCGCGCGAGTCGCGCTTGTATTCGACTTCAGCCAGGCCGTAGTAGTCGATGGCCCGGAGAAATTTGAGTGTGGGTTCTTCGACTACAGGTAGATCGACGCTTTCGACGAAAGTGGCGGCGCGGCCGAATTCGGGAGGATGCTGGCGCCAGCGCTGCGCTTGCATGCTCCCGATGGCCTGGCCGTTTTTCATGAATACGCAGGAAGAGAATTGGCTCGTGCCATTTCCAGGAATAATTTCCTGAACCAGGACTTCATTCTTGCCTACGTGGCCGGAGGCGGCTTGAAACAGCGATTTGAGCTCGTCGCGGGTTTCCGCGCGCCAGGCCTTGGCCTTTGTCGCATAAAAAAATTCCTCTTTGACGGACGGCTTGACGGCCAGGGGAAATTCGGCATCGATCGCGTCGATCTCTTCAACCGTTCGCGGGCACCACGTCCGCGGAATGGGAATGCCAAGGCGTTCGGCCAATCGATAGGTATTCCATTTGTTCCACGCCCATTTCGTAATTTCCCAATCGGGGGTGGGCACGCGGAACAGTTCAGAGAGCTCCGTCTTGCGCCGAGAGAATGCGGCCACATGCTCATCTCGTGTAGGGAAAAGAACCCAGCCCTCCAATCGCATCTTGCGGCCCATATCGAGAAGGAACTCGACTGATTCATCGGCTTTGCGCAGATTGGGGGCGCGGACGCTGAAGGTGGTGTATTTGGAAAAGCGCCCGATCGAATACTCATCGTCGACAACGCAGAGCGGCACGCCGCGACGTCCCAGGCTGCGAATGATTCCCAAGCCGTGGAAGTCGCCGCCCAGGATGACCGCGCCAGGTTTCTTGATCTGAGATGAGGAAGGCGTTCCGTTATTGGCCATAGTGCCTTTTGGCTAGGGACGAAAAGGCGTACTACTTCGCTCCGTTTCTCGATTTATGTGTCGCAAGATACCGCGCCAGCCGCCGGGCGGCATAGTCTGTGCCGCAAACAAAAAACATCAGCGGCCCGAAATTCCAGGCGGAGGGCGCGCCCATAAAATGAAGGCCCGGCACGGAAGACTCGAAGCCGGGCTTAAGTTTTGGAAAGCCGTTGACCTGCTCGACGCTCTGGCTCAGATCGGGCGATAGAAACGGATAACGAGAGACGTTCACCTGATAACCGGTACCGAGAAGAACGTGATCGACGTCTCGCGAGCTCCCATCATTCAGGACGAGGCGGATGCGACTGCCGGCTACCTGAGCAGAGGCCACCGAGCGGTTTGTGGTGATCCGAATGTCTTTGCAACGATTGACGAGCCAGCGCGCCCCGGCAGGGCGGAGGGCACGACGGCGGAAGGCGTCCTGAACCCCGCGAGGGAAATACTTCACAGAATCCGGCACGGCAACGATGCGGCTGACCCCAGCTGGTCCGATGTCGTAGCGATGATAAAGGAGTTTGCCAAGCGGACCCAACTTTTGGAGCTTGGCGCGCCAGCCGAGCCAGTGCACTCCAGGCTGGCGCACGATCACTTCGACAATGCCACCTGCTTCGTGAATGAGAGCGGCGGATTCGAGCGCACTCTGTCCAGCGCCGATCACCGCGACGCTCTTGCCTGCGAAGCGGCGAACGCTGCTCTGATCGCAAACATGCGTCACGAATTCGGAAGGCAGCGCTTTGAATTGTTCCGGCCGGCGGGCAAAAGGCCCTATTCCCGCAGCGACGACAACGCGGCGGGAATGGAACTGTTCGCCATCGGCGAGCGTGACGACAAAACCTGCGGAATTTTTCGCGATGCGGGCAATTTTTCTGCGGTCAAGATCCGGCACAGCTTTGCATTGAAACCAGAGGCCGTATTCGACAAATCGCTCGAGTGCGATGGGTGTAGGAATCTGGTACCGATGGGCTTGCGCGAACGCATCCATCGTGAGCGCCGCCTGAGGGTCTGAAATATGCGAGGCGGGCCATGGGGAGCGTAAGAGCATCCCCTCTGGCATGTGCGAGCTCCAAAAGTCCATCGGCTCTCCGAAGATGCGGAGATCAAGGCCAGGAATCTGGCGCAGATGCGCTGCCGCGGCCAGGCCGTAGGGTCCGGCACCCAAAATTGTGACATCGCAGGAAACCATGCTCGCTCCCTAACTTTCTCGGTGTATTGCAGACATCAGGCGACCAATCGAATTTGCGATCAGAAAATCGGCTCACGACCCGCCGGCAGGGTGCGGCCTTTCGCTCTTTTGAAGAAATAACAACAGCAGGATCATCGGAACTAACGCGATCATGAAGAACACAATGCCGCCGCGGTGATGAAGTTTGCCGTAGAGGAATCCCGGATCAACGTAAATGGCCAGAGTCGATAGCGTCATGATTCGCAACCCGTTCTTGAAGATTGCCAAAGGAATGACGAGTGCGCACAAGAGGAGTCTTTTCCACGCCGTCTTCAGGAATAAGTACGCGGCGAGAACCGTGGTAATCAGAAGGGCCAGGCTCGATCGTATGCCGCTGCACTCTTCGGCAACTCGAATCGCTATTTTTGGCAAGAAAAAGACAAAGCCCCGGCGCAAATAGGGGACGTCCGCAAGCCTGAAGAACCATTCGGCGACCGCAGCGCTTCCTGCCTGCAGAAGGTAAATCGTCTTCGAGAGCAGAGGCTCGGGAATAGGGATCATAAAAACCAGAAACAAAAGGGGGAAGAGCGCATTGCGAAACGCGCGTGCTCCAAAGAACAGCGCAAAAGCGCCGATCCACGTGAGCACGACTCCAGCCACCAAAAGGCATGCCTGATTATGCGGATCCGATTCGAGCAGGTTGAGGCGAGCGGCGCCCACGATAAGCAGCCCCGGCACAATGAAGGCAGTCCCCAAAAGCCAGCTGTAGCAGGCATTCGCTAAGAATCTCTTGCGTTCCGACCAAACCAAGAACGCACTTACGAGCGGGATAATCGGAATTTGCGAAAAAGTCTCATCAGACCAGATGAGCGCGGTCAAGACCCGAATACTGGACCAGGCCAGTACTAACGGCATCGCGCAAGCCAATACGAATGCCATGACGCGTACCTGGCTCGCCCTCGGCGCGCCGACAGGAAAACTATCGATATCAAAACTTTTTGTCTCGGAGTTCATCAGCTGCCGTGTCACGCTGTGGCGGTTAGCATAGGCGCAAGCTCGTAGCGGATGCGGTCGCCGTCGAGAATGGCGTAGGCGATACGCGCGTGCTCTTTTTGGGGTCCGACGATTTCCCAGTCCCCGCGCGAGTCGACGAGCTGCATTTGGCTGCGAGCTCTCCACCAGCGATTGATTTCTCCTGGTAGCGCCGCCCAAATTCTGTCGCGAGCAATTCTCTGTCGCAAATGATCGAGCAGTGATTCATAGACGACGCGAGCGCGATGGTCGATCAGGTAATCCGGATGTGCAATGAAGCTCATCAGGCCGTGCCGCTCCTGGATCATATCCATCTGGCGTTTCCACAGATCGATCGAATAGTCGTTGAGGACGTGGAACAAGGAATAGTCCTGAGTGGCTGTGAGGGGCAGCTCAAGAATCTTGCCGACGAAGTAAGGCATTACCGTGCAGCAGCCGCCGCGCTTGGGTTCCAAATGAGCGACGTTGGGAACCGACATATCGTAGGAAAAGTCGAAGGCATCATACCATTCGAGGTTTCGGTGCATCGATCCGGCGCGGAAGCCGTTTGCCTCGTATTTGCGAACGTAGGAATTGATGGCGGCGGCGCGCCTGAGGAACTCGGCGCGTTCGTGGTAGAGGCGGCCGTCGTGATTCAGGTCGTGAACGTTGAACTCGAAACCGCGGCGCTTAATTTCGAAGACGTATTCGCCGGTAACTTCATATCGCTTTTCAGGAATTACCTGGAAGGATGCAACGATGCCGTAGGCATCGTCGATATCCATCAATTTCGAGGTGAAATCGCGCCCGGCTGATGTTTCCACATCGTGGGTCATCATCAAGCAGGCTGGCGCTCCATCGGGCCAGAACCAGATGAACGGCACTCGGTCAATGCCGGCGGCTTCCATGGACATGACGAGCAGCTTTTCGTGCAACAGATCGACCGTGAAATCAACGGGCCATGCGGGGAATGGCCTGGTGCGCCAATCGCTGAAGTACGCGCGTTGCAGGTGGCGGCGCAGCGAGGCGGGCAGCAAGTCTCTGAATGTATAGTAAATTTTCAGAAAGGATTCGTGCGCGACAAATCGCTCCCGACCGGGAGCCAGATCAGATTCGTAGCGCTCGTGGCGAAGATTTTCGATTACCTGAGAAGGGCTGAAGGGCAAACGCAAACGGGAACCGTTGACGCCATTTCCATTGCAGCAGGGCGATGCCCCAACGCGTGGACCGACCCCCGATTCGCATTGGCCGTAGCAAACGAGTCCCGACCAGCGGAAGAATCCCGAGTCGCCGGAGAGCGGGGACTCTAAAGCCATCGTCGGCCAGCACGGAGGTATCCGATAGTAATCGGTTAAGGGCTGGATCACTGTCTAAAGCCTAACTTACCTTCCGAAGCCAAGTGCTGGAATACCTGCACGACTCGTGCCTATCGACTCGAGAGTGCAAATCCTGATTTTCGCGCGTTCTTGCCCGTTGGACTTGTGCGGTCGAACCTATGTGTTGGCGCTTGAGTGGAAGCAAGTTTCTACCCAATGTGACGATAAATCAATCTCCCCGTGAAGGTCAGGAGCCTGGCCGGCATAAACGAGAAGACTTGTTTCGCGAGTTTGAGGCGCCAGCCATCGGGAGAATCCAAGCCGGAAGTGTTCGGGAAACGCCAGTAGCTCAGGATTCGTGGGTGGCGCACCCAATGGTCCTTGAAAGCCAATAGCCCGGGATTGTCCTCTTCCGTGCGGCCGAGATCGAATGCTGTCGCGCCGGCCGATTTTGCGTTTGCAAGAGCGTTCCACAAGAGCCAGGGGGTAGCGCCGAGGTTGTTATAGCGCTTATCCGAGGCACCGTACTTGTAATACAAGGTATTTCTGAAGTTAAGCGTCAAAATAGCGGCGATCGGTTGAGAGCCCTGGTGGGCAACCCGGATTTCGACGGCATCGCCCTGGCAGTGAATCAAATTTTGGAACCAGCGGTACGGTATAGGTGGCAACTGGTGTCTTCCGCGAGTAAGCACAAAAAGACGGTAAAACTTGCGCAGCAGCTCCTCAGATGTGCCGGTCTGTTCGATCAAATTCGCTTTCGCGGCTCGCTGGATTCTGCGCTGAACAGAATCTTTGTCCAAACCGCGAAAGACCTGTTCAAGGTCCCGTCTGATGTCCAGAACGTGAAGAAAATAGTGCAGCGCCGGGCGGGAGCCATCGGCATCACTGATCGACGAGAGATGGCTGAGCGAGCGAATTTCTAGATATTTCCAGTTCTGATGTTCCAGGGCTGTTTGCAGATAGCGGATTAGAAATGCCAAGTCCTCTGGTGAATCGCACAACGGTTCGCAATGATCGGAGAATGGAAGCGAGACAAGGCGCGAGCCCGTGAGCCAACTTCGTACGCGGCAAAAGACGACTCCATTTTTCAAATCACCCGTCGGAGGGGAGGTTGTAAACGCAACCGGGTCGTAGCCGTACGTGCCTTTCAAGGCTTGGAGCCAGCCCACCGAGTGAAAAATGGACGCGTTGGGATGCTCTCGCACAAGCGCGTCCCAGCGCGAATCTTTTGTCGGATCGATCTGGTAGATTCTCACGACGTTAGAGCCGGATATCGACGGCGGCCCAACCGCTCACATCAATCGGTCGAGCCTGTCTAGCGAGGAATTCACTAAGCCGGAGCTCCTTGTCTCGACACGCCGGATACACCAAGAAGACCCCAAATGGATGTGAGCTCCTCTCGCACCGGACGAACCAGAGCTGCAAGCAGATAGACGATGGCGAAAACACTCGCAGGAACAAGGAGCTGCGAGTAAATGTGTTCCGGGACAACGGCACGCACGGCGATCTCAGCAATAATGATCCCGACCACGCTCAACGAGACCGGGCAGAGAACCGCTCGGGCTAGACGCTTCAAAGTCAGCGTCGTATCGCGAAATGCAAATTTGAGTACCCACGGCAGGATACCCACCAAAACCAGGGAACCGCAGAAGGCCACACCGTCAATGCCAAAAGGCAGACCAACGGCGAAGCTGAGCACAATGATTGGGGAAATAACGAATAACAGGCGGAGCATGCGTCCAGATTGTCCGCGGCTTACAAATAGCCAAATAATCGAATCAAAGAGCAACTGGCCCAAAGCGGAGAACACGAGAATCTTGAACACGGGTGCCGACCCGCGCCATTGGTTGCCGAGCGCGAGCGCAATCACCGGCTCTGCGGCCACAAACAGAAAGGCGAAAACCGGAGCGCTGATCCACATCATCAGGTTAGCGGCCCGGAGATAATAACGAGCGAAACGTTCCGGATCGTTCTGCAACCTGCTAAACGCGGGGACTGCAACACTCGTGGCCGGAATACTGAGCTGCCGTACAGGCAACATCAAAAGGTTGTAAGCCCTCGAGTACAGCCCCAAAGGCGCAGCGCCGAGATGCCAGCCGATTAGGACGCTATCCGCGCTGCGATTGATGTTGGTCATGAAGTAAGAGGCTGCAACATTCCCGCCGAACGTGACCATGGAGCGAACATTGGCTCCTCGGCGTGGCAGACCCGGCCTCCACTTGATCATCAGCCAGGAGAGAATTACCCGCGTCCCATTGAGGCTCAACGGAAGCGCAACGAGTACCCAGTATCCGTATCCTCTCAGAGCAAGAATGATGGCAAGGGCAACAGAAAAAACATACGTAGCCACATCGCGAACGGCCAACGAGGAGAATCGCATCTGGCGTTTGAGCAACGCGTCCGCCTGCACACGAAATCCACCAATCAGGAATGTAAGGGACATCACAAGGGTGATCGCCACGAGTCGCGGCTCGCGGTAAAAACTGGCGAGGACCGGCGCCAAGCCGGCTGTAACGATCGTGAGGCCGAGGCCAATGGCTGCGTTGATCCAGAACAACGCGGTGATCTGATCGTGGGTTATGTCCTTGCGCTGAATGGTGGCCTCAGAAAGCCCAAGGTCAGCAAAGGCTTGGCCGAGTCCGGTAATCGCGCTCACCATGGCGACCAAGCCGAAATCCGCAGGCGTCAGCAAGCGCGCGAGCACGACAGTCGAAACGGACTGAATGAGGAATTGAGCGCCCTGAGACGTGACAGTCAGCAGGCCGCCGCGAACCGAATGTTTCTTCAGGTCCGGCTGTAAATGCTCCGTGCTGAGGTCGTTTGGGATCTGCGCTTCTTGTACGAGCATAAAGGGTGCGAGCCTAGAACCGACAGCTTGTATCGGGCGTTTGAACCTGCGGCGTCACGAAGGCGCGTTCACATTGAGCGAAGCTTTTTGCGCTTCGCAAGACCGCGTGCCGTCAACGAACGAAACTCCCTGCAGGTTTGCGTACACGGCAATGGTTAACCGGCCAACTGTGTCCCAGGAATTGCGCTCAGTCGCGAATTTGCGGATTTCAAGGTGCCGCTCGTTCAACTGCGCGAAGAGGTCGCTCGCAAAGTACCGCTCTATCGCAAGAGATACTGCGTCGGGATCCTCGGGCTTGAATACAAAACCGGTTTGACCTTCCATGATGTCATCTTTCAGCGAACCCACGTCGGAGGCCAGAACCGGAACTCCGAAGCTGTATCCGAGAAAGAGGACTCCGCTCTGATAGATGTAGCGGTAGGGCAGTACAAGGACATCCGCTGCCTTGAAATAAATTTCCGTTTCCTCGTCCGGGATGTACTCATCTCGGAGCAAAATGCGCCCGGCCTGCGCGTCCGACTGGATCGATTTACGAAGGGCCTTCCAGTATTCGTCGCAATTCTTTGGCCAGCCGGCGATGATTAAACGGAAATCATCACGGCGCGCGAAGCTGCTTTGAAAAGCCGCGGTCAGGTACTCGAGGCCTTTGTACGGCGTGATGTTGCCGAAGAAGAGGATTGTTTTTTCTCCCTCTCGTATTCCTAAGTGCTGCCGGGCCTGAACGGAGGAAAGGCTCGTGTTTGGTACGGCGTTATTAATTCCAAAGGGGATCACACTGCTCCGCCCAGGACGGACGCCGAATTCGCCGACGAGGTCCTGCTTCATTTTTTCTGTGTGCACGAAGATGTGATCGGCGAGGCGGTATTGAATCCGCAGCGTGATTCTGTTCAGCAACGAATCCTTTGCGTCCCGCTTCTCACGGTTCACGTTGTGGACCGTGAGCACAATCTTTTTGCGAAGAGCTTTGTAGTACAGCATGAGGAAGGTTCGGTCGAACCACTCGATCTTGTTGTTCCAAAGGATGTGAAAGATTCGCGGCTTCGCGGTTGCGGCGTAGCGAATCAGTTTCAAATAGTACGCCGAGACCCTCATTACCTTTCTAAGAGCGCTCACATCGGTGCGCTGATCGCCGCGGAGGTTAAGAAAGCGAACGCCCTTTTTGCCGTGAAACTCCGGGCAGTCGACATAATCGCTGCCGATGATGTCGAGTTCAACGCCCTTCGACATCAGTTCGGTTGCGACACCGAATGCATAAGGCTTATCGCCCCCGCCCGTAAGGAGAGCAACGGAGCCGAGGCCCTTGGCTGGAGTCGAATTGAAATGCAGCGTCACGGTTGTCCGAGCCGCTCTTCCACGAGTTCGCAGATCGCGTGACCGATGGTGATGTGCATTTCCTGAATGCGCGCCGTCGATTTCGATGGGACACACAAACAGAGGTCGCAAGCGTTCCGCATCTTGCCGCCATTTTCACCGGTCATGCCAATGACCTTCGCATGAGCCGTGCGGGCTGCCTCAATAGCTTTGAGAACGTTCGGGCTGTTGCCGCTGGTGGAGATCGCAAGCAGCACGTCACCACTGCGGGCATGGGCCAGCACTTCGCGGGCAAACACATGCTCAAAGCCATAATCGTTTCCGATTGCGGTGAGCGCCGAAGTGTTGCCGTGCAGGGCGATGGCCCGCAGCGGCTGTCGCTCCCGCATGAAGCGGCCCGTCAATTCCGCGACGATGTGTTGCGCATCGGCGGCGGAACCACCGTTGCCAGCGGCGAGGAGTTGTCCGCCGTTACCAAGCGACACGCATATCAGGTCGACAGCGGCCGAAACCCCCGACGCGAGTGCCGTCAAACATCTCGCCACTTCCAGGTGCTCGTTCCAGATCGCGAGTATTCTTTGGGTTTGTTTTTCCGAGGCTGACATTGCAATGGCCGGTTATTCGACTTGAGGAGCGCTCACCGGCTTGGCTTCGTAGTCCGTTTCGCGGCGGCTCTCGATGGCAAACATCGCTTTATCCCAGCGCCTTGCGAGCGAGGACCTCGTTTCCGGGAGGATGCGTTGCGCCCATTTGGCAGCGTCCCAGCCGAAGAGCGGCTTGATCCATTCGTACTTCCAACGCAAGGGAGGTTCTCGAAGCTCTCCCCCGAGTTCCGCGGATAACGTTTGCAACTGCGCGACAATGTCGGGCCGGTCGGGATAGAAATTGTCATACCAGGCCTGCAGATAGGTGAGACAGGCGCGCCGTACGCGCTCGCTATCTTCGAGCGATCGCAAATATTGGACGTGGAGCTTCATGGAACGGAAGAGAGAGTTCCTCTTTTTATCCGAGTTGCCTATGTAGCTTATGCGATTGGACGTGCTGGCGCGGTAAAATACGCGCCCTTCCGGCACGAAACGAGTACCCTCTGACGCGAGCAGAACACGGCAAAAATACTCCCCGTCCTGGTCATATTGAAGAGTTTCGTCCCAGGGCCCAGCGGCGTCCGCAATCTCCCTGCTCACTAACCACGTTGCGTTTTGCATGTGAAGATTCTGGCTCATTTTTCGCAGCAGCCATTCGAGAGGCGATAGATCGTGCCAGAGAGAGTTGGGGTGAAATTTGGCGCTGCGCGTCCGATAGTAGAAGTAGGCCCAAGGAGACGAAAGAAGGATTCGCTTGCTGTCGCCTTCGTGCAAAGCCGCAAGTTGTCGCTCGATCTTGTCCGGCCCAAGAATGTCGTCGGAGTCCAATTCCTGAATGTAGTCGCCCTGGCAAAGCCGATAGGCGCGGTTGACCGCAGCTGAGAGGCCGCCATTTTCGGTCGATACGACCTTTACTCCCTTGGACGCAAATCGGCGCGCCACTTCCGCGGTGCGGTCGGTGGAACCATCGTCCACGACGATAATTTCCTTGCGCGGCCAAGTCTGGTCGACAGCCGACTGCAGTGTGTATGCAATAGTCCCCTCGGCGTTATATGCCGGGATCAAGATGGAAACCAAGGGTTTCATGTCAACGAATGCTCCTCGCGCGTTCAGATTGCGCTACGCCCGTCCGGGAACATGGACGCGTGGCCCTAAGATGCAGTTTCTAATCTAGTTGTAATCCGAAGCAGTTGCGAATAATGGACAGGGGCCGTGCCATGGGTCGTACACTGTCCCAATACTGGCCAGCGGTACAGCAGATTACGGTCTCAATTGGGGCCAATATCCATTTGTCACGGCAACTTGTATGGCAAGTCGCCCAAGATACTGGAAAGGACCCTGTGTAATGAGCATTCTGAAATGGTGTTTCGTGGCGTTGTTCTTGACCGTCGTAACGGCTTCCGGAGCCAAGGCTAATACCTACAACGCCGCGTCTTGCAACGAAAGCGATGTATCAAACGCAGTTTCTCAGGCAACAAACGGAGACACCGTAATCATACCCGCGTGCTCGGGAGGGGTGGCTTGGACCTCGACGCTTACAGTGAATGCCGGAATTACGCTGCAGGGCCAGGGCATTGGGAACACGGTTTTAATTGATGACACAGCGAAGGGCAATAGCAGCTGCGCCGGGGCTTCTCCAATGATGTCATTCAATGTAAACGCGCCGAACGGTTTCCGCATCACTGGGTTCACGCTGCAAGGAGGAACATCGGATACTTACATCTGTCAAGCCGGGCATATTTCTCTCTCTGGGACGTCCACAGCAACTCAGGTGGATCATATTAGCTTCTCGAATATGCAGACGGTAGGTATCGAAACGAGTGGCTGCCTCTATGGAGTGATCGATAACAATACGTTTCAAGGTGTTCACAAAGAGGGCGTCGTAGTACGGCACGATGGCTGCGGGGGCGCATCCTATGGCGACTACAATTGGTCGGCTCCCACCCAGGTTGGGACCGCTAATTT
>Ga0335078_10013101_pt1 | contig 12288 bp, 10 predicted proteins | sample Lox_Sample_32_FD_206711 | JGI IMG/M metagenome (GOLD analysis project Ga0335078, IMG submission 206711) | Soil microbial communities from Loxahatchee National Wildlife Refuge, Florida, United States - Lox_Sample_3.2 | ecosystem: Environmental > Terrestrial > Soil > Wetlands | place: USA... | reverse complement strand
CGGCGCACGATCCAAACGTGAAAATCGCGGAGCGCTTTGCGCGCGACGATCGTGATGCGCGCGCCGCGCGCCACGGAGCGCGTCGGGCTCGTCGCGATCGTCCAACCGCGCGCAATCGATGACGCGAGCGGCGCGCCGTCGATCGTCGCGTCGATCGGCGCGTCGCTGCGCACGACGATCGACGCGCGCTCCGCGTCCGCGTTCGCCGCGAAGATCTCGCGCTCGCCTTCGGGCACGATGCGACCGCCGTCGAACACGCCGTCCACGATCGCCGCGATCGCGAACCCACCGCGCGGCGCGGGCGACGCGTAGTCGTGCGCGCGCTCGCTGTCGACGTCGGCCACGTCGAGCTCGTCGATGGCGTCTTCGGGCGCCGCGTCGCCGTCGAGCGCGTCCCAACGCGCGCGCGCGAGGAGCTTCGTGGGTCCTCCGCAGATCACGTTGTGCTCGATCGTGACGCGCGCGATTTCGTCGCCCGAAAAGTGCGACGTCGTGAACGCAAACCAATTCGGATAGAGCGCGAGAAGGTTCGGACGGTCGCGCGCGTCGAGGCGTTGAAGGAGCTCGAGCGTCGACGCTTCACCGCTGAGCGCCGCGCGCGTGAACGACATGCCGCGAAACCCGCCGAGCCCGAGCGCATCGATCGCGGCGAGATCGGAAAAATACGGAATCGCGCCCGCGTCGCCGAGGAGCACACGCGAGCCGGGAGGACCCAGCGCGCCGAGCGTCTTTCCGGCGACGATTTGTTGGTCGTGGATGTTCTCGCTCGCGTCGGCGAAAAAACGCGATTGAAAACGAACGCGCCACGCCGCGCCGATCACGACGAACGCGCCGAGCGCGACGGCGACCCACTTCGCGCGCCGCGCGATCGCGTCGAGCCCGACCGCGACGGCGACGAGCAGGAGAAAAACCCCCGGCGCGTAATAGCGAAATCCTTGGTACCGGGCGGCGCCGTTGAACGAAACGAGCAGCGTCCACAGCGCGCTCGACGCGAGGAGCGCGCCGCCGATCTCGCGCGTGCGGCGCGACGCGAGTGACGCGAGCGCGAGCGCGTACAAAATCCACACGGCGCGCGGGTGCACGACCGCGCTCGACTCCATCACGCGCCACTCGAAGTGCAAAAGATTGAGAAGGATTTCGCGCGCGCGATCGAGATCGCTCAAATACGGATTCGACGAGACGAGCTTCAGGCGCGCGCCAGCGGACGCAAAGTCGCCCGTCATCGCGAAATCGAGCGCGGCGATCGCGAAGGTCGCGAGCGCACCGGGCGCGCTCACGCGCGCGAGCGCAGCGAGCGGCGATTGCGACCGCGCGTGGCGCGCGACGAGCACCGCGAGCACGAACACGATCACGGCCGCCTCGGGCCGCGTCCATACGAGGAGCGCGCCGAGCAACCCGAGCCTCCACTGTCTCGACGCGCGAAGGTGCGGAGGCGAATCGATCAGCGCGCGAGCGTCCGCGAACGCGCGCGCGGCGAGCGCGACGAACAGCGCGACCTCCATGCCCGAGAAGAGCGCGAAGTCGAGCGCGCCGACGGACACGACGAGCACCGCCGCCAGGCACGCGACGAACGGGCGCGCGCGCCGCAGGATCGCGCGCACCGAGATCATCGCGGACGCGATCGACGCGATCGCGATCGCGCCGGAACAATACGCGAGCCACGCGCCGCGAAATCCGACCGCGTATCCGATCGCGAGCACGAGCGCGTAGAGCGGCGATGTCTCGCCCGAGCTGAACCCTTGCCCTGCGATCCACGCGAACGGATGCCCTCGGCACGCGGCGCGAGCGAAGTCGAAGTGGATGAAGACGTCGTCGAGCGGAACGGGGAAATCCCCTCGGCACGCGCGAAACCCCGGAACCCAAAACGCGGCGGACGCGACCGCGAGCGCGACGAGCGCGACGACGCCGAACACGCGCGACCCGTTGTGCTCGCGTCGCACTCGACCTATGGGTTCTCCGATGCCCATCTCCGAAGACGACGCCTACTGGGATGCAGTCGAAGAGGCAACCGAGCTGCTCAACGAAGAGCGCTTTCACGAAGCGCTGGTCGCGCTGCGCGAGATCCTCAAGGCTTCGCCGCAGAACCCCTACGCGTATCATTTCCTCGGCGTCGCGCTGTACGAAGTCGGCGAGCTCGACGCCGCGCGCGACGCGTATCGCGCCGCGCTCAAGCTCGCACCGAATTATCTCGGCTCGCGCGTCGCGCTCAGCCACGTGTTGCGGCAGCTCGGCGATCCGAAAGAGGCCATCAAAGAAGCGTCGATCGCGCTCACGCAATCACCCCACGACGCCGACGCGCTCCACGCCGCGGGACTCGCGTACCTCGAGCGCGGCGACACGAAGGCGGCGCGCAAATACCTCGAAGCGTTCCTCGCCGCGCGCCCGGAGTTCGAGGTCGCGACCGAAGTGCGCGCCATCCTCGCGCAGCTCGCTCAAGAACCGAGCAACTGAGCGCGCGCGCGGCGGACGAGCCACGCGGAGACCGCGCCGAGACACGGGAGCGCGAGGTGCACGCGCGTCGCGTCGGCGATCGCGACGAACGTCCACGAGAGGAGAAACACGAAGACGAGCGCGCGGGTCTCGAGCGGCGACGGGTCGGCGCGCGGAATCAAAATCCAAGCGGGCAGCGCGAGCACCACCCAGTCGTACGGCGCGCAGTGCCACGCGCACAGAAACGTCGCGAGGATCGCGATCGCGAAAGCGCGCGGCAGGTCCCCGCGGGATCGCCACATCGCGCGCGCCACGACGATCGCGCACGCGGCGATCGCGAGCGCGCCGAGCGCGTTCGCCGCGCCGCGATGATCGGGCAAAAGGAGCGCGAAGAACGCGCGCCACGTGAAGCCGAGCGACGCGCGAAAATGCGTCTCGACGTAGGACGACATGCGCGCGAGCGCGGAAGGAAAGGCGAGCGTCGCGTCTTTGGCGAGCACGAAGCACGCGATCGCTTGCGCCGCGACGCCGATCACGAGCCCGACGAGCGCGCGCCGCGCGCGCGGAACGATCGCGAACAAGATCGGCATGACGACGACGAGCTGCGGCTTGAACGCGAGGAGCGAGCACACGACCCCCGCGGCGATCGCGCGATCCGACTCGAGCAGCGCGAGCGTCGCGACGAAAATCGCGAGCGCGACGATCGCGAATTGTCCCGCCAAAATTCCGTACACCGCGGGATACGACGCGGTCACCCACAGCGCGTTCGTCGCGCTTCCCGTCGCGCGCCGCGCGGCCCACGCGAGCGCGCCCAGCGACGCGACCGTCACGATCGAAAACGCGACGACCTGCGAGACGAGCGCGAGCGGCACGGTCTCGATCGCGAAGATCGGCGGATACGCATACGGATAGTGCACCGCGAACGTTCGTCCGAACGCCGCCGCGTGCGCGCTCGCTTGCGCCGCGAAATCGTAGAGTGGCTGACCACGGAGCAAGAGCCCGCTCGCGTCGCGAAAGACGGACAAATCCCAACCGAGCGCGTCTTTCGGGACGTGACTCTTCGCGATGCCGAGGACGATCGCCGCCCACAAAAGCGCGTTGGCGAGCGCGAGGACGCGCCGCACGCGTGTCTTATTGCGCCTTCGACGCGCAGTTCTCGAAGCGGAACGTCGCGCTCATCATGCAGCCGGCGTTGCCGGGTTTCTGCGACTCGAGCTCGTTCGTCGGGTTGTCGCAGAAGACGCTCGCCCAAATGCGCCCGCCGTGATCGTCGGCGAAGACGTCCGCTTGCGTCGGGAGCGACGTGGTGCTCGGCGTTCCGTCGTTGACCTCGACGTACTGCGCGAAACAATCTTTTTCGTTGAGGTGCTTGGTCGCGTCGAGCATGTCGACGGTGATGTTCGGGATCGTCGTGCCGTCGGCGTTCGGGTTGCCGGTCGAGTCGCGTCCGCGCGGCGTGAACATGCCCTGAATCGTCAACGTGCCGGGCGCGGTGCCTCCCGTGATCTGCGCGGTGAGCGTGACGTTGTACCCGCTCCCGCTCGGGATGACGGAGCAGTTGATCACGTCGTCGCCCGTGCCCGTCACGACGATGTTCGCGTTGTTGTTCGTGTCCGGCCCAGGAATCGACGCGTTCTCCGGCAGGTAGATGAATTGCTCGGGGCTGTTGCACCCGGCCTGGCTCTGCGGATTCGGTTGAACGTTCGACGCCACGATGCCCTGTTCGGGCTCCGAAGAGTTCGAGCACGCCGCCGCCAGAACGCCCACCACGATCGTCGACAGCCCGAATTTCGACACCAAGTTCATGTCGAAACAATAGCAGCCCGAAACCCGCGCTCCAAATCTTCCCGCAGATCCCCGGCGTCTTCGATACCGACCGACAAGCGAATCAACCCGTCGCCGATGCCGAGCGCGCGGCGCGCTTCGGGCGTGAGGCTTGCGTGCGTCATGATCGCGGGCAGCTCCGCGAGCGATTCGACGCCGCCGAGGCTCTCCGCGCACGCAAAAACCCGCAGCGCTTTGAGAAACGCGGTCGACGCCGCGAGCCCGCCGCGGAGCTCGAAGGTGATCATGCCGCCGGGCGCCTTCATCTGTTTTCGCGCGAGAGCCGCCTGCGGGTGCGCGTCGAGCCCAGGAAAAATCACGCGCTCGACCTGCGCGTGCCCAGCGAGGTGCTCGGCCAATTTGATTGCATTCTGCACGTGTCGCTCGACGCGCACGGCGAGCGTCTTCAGGCCGCGGAGAACCATGTAGCAATCGAACGGGCTCGGCACCGCGCCGACCGCTTTTTGGAGAAAGTGGAGCCGCTCGGCGAGCGCGTCGTCACTCGTCATCACGCAACCCGAGACCACGTCGGAGTGGCCGTTGAGATATTTGGTCATCGAGTGCACGACGCACGTCGCGCCGAGATCGAGCGGACGCTGCAGGACGGGCGTCGCGAACGTGTTGTCGACACACAGCTGCGCGCCGTGCGCGCGCGCGATCTCCGCGATGGCCGCGATGTCGAAGATCTTGAGCATCGGGTTCGACGGCGTCTCCATCCACACGAGCTTGGTGTTCTTCCTCATCGCGTGGCGCACGCGCGCGGCGTTGGTCATGTCGATGAACGTCGCTTCGATGCCGAAGTCCTTCACGACTTTGTCGAAGATGCGGAACGTCCCTCCGTACACGTCGTCGCCCACGAGCACGTGGTCGCCGCTCCTGAGCGTGAGCAAGATCGTCGTCGTCGCGGCGCACCCGCTGCCGAACGCGATCGCGTGTTTTCCGCCTTCGAGCGCCGCGAGGCACGACTCGAGCGCCGTGCGCGTCGGATTTCCGGCGCGCGAATAGTCGTAACCTTTGTGCGCGCCCGGTCCGTCTTGGGAGAACGTGCTCGACAAGACGATCGGCGTCATCACGGCGCCCGAGACCGGATCGGGATCTTGTCCGGCGTGGATGCACAGCGTGTCGATCTTCGCGTGGTTCGCGTTCATGACTCCGCGTTAGCACAACGCGAGCTCGGCGAGCACTTCGCGCGCGCTCGCGTCGCCGCGCGATGGTAGCGTAAGCCATGATGTGGCGAGTCCTTCCCGTGTGCTTCGCGGCCGCGCTCGCGTTCGGCGGATGCAAGAAGTCGCACGACGCGACGGACGCCGCGCCCGACGACGGCGGCGCGGACGACCAAACCGCGACGACGACGTCCGCAGTTCAAATCATCGTCGAGCCGAGCGACAACGCGCAGGCGCTCCTCGACGCGATGAACGCCGCGACCACGTCCATCCACATGACGATGTACCTCCTGTCGTCGGACTCGATCATCAACGCCCTCGTCGCGAAGCACAAGGCGGGGCTCGACGTGCGCGTCGTGCTCAACCAAGATTTTCCGGACTCGACGACGAGCAACGCGAGCGTCTTCACGCAGCTGCAAGACGCGGGCGTCGGCGTCGCGTGGGCGCCGTCGTCGTTCGCGTACACGCACGAGAAAGCGGTCGTCATCGATGGCGCGACGGCGTGGATCATGACGATGAACCTCACGTACAGCTCGCCCACGTCGAATCGCGAGTACCTCGCGATGGACACCGATCCCGACGACGTCGCCGAGACCGACGCGATCTTCGAGGCGGACTACGCGAACACCGCCGCGCCGATCGACGGCAAGCTCCTCGTCGCACCGGTCAACGCGCGCGCCGGAATGTTGCCTGTGATTCAGAACGCGCAGTCGACGCTCGACGTCGAAGCCGAAGAGATCAGCGATCAAGCCATCGTGCAGGCGATGATCGACGCGCACGATCGCGGCGTCGCGGTGCGCATGATCTTGAGCAACGACACGCCGACCGCCGCGCAGACCTCCGCCGTGCAGTCACTTCACCAAGACGGGGTCGACGTGCGCATGCTCGCGGTCCCGTACGTTCACGCGAAGACGTTCGTCGTGGACGGCGCGCTCGCGTACGTCGGCTCGGAGAACTTCACGTCGAACTCGCTCGACTCGAACCGCGAGCTCGGCCTGGTGATCGACGCGGTGAGCGAGATTCAGAAAATCTCGTCGACGATCGATCTCGACTACGGCGCGTCCGTTCCTTACTGAGCCGGCGCACCGAGCGCGCCCGCTTCTGCGACGTGATGCGACTCGCGGCGCGCGAGCGGCGGCTCGAGCGGGAGCGACTCGGTGCGCGATCGATCGAAGAACGCGAGCGCCATCGAGATGTCCCAATCGGGCAGCGCGTGGCCGCCTTCGCGCGCGATCATGTCGTGCGGCCACTTGCGCCGCGAGAGCTCCCGATCGAGCGCCTGCATCTCGTCGTCGGACGGATCGTCGTCCGCGGTGACCAGCAGGATCGGCGTCGCGCGCGGAGGGTCGTTGTTGGTCGCGTCGAGCGGCCCGCCGTGCGCGATCACGATCGCGTCGAACGGCACGAGCGCGCGCTCCGCGAGGATCGACGCGAAGTACGCGCCGTTCGAAAATCCGAGGAGATACGTCGGCGCGCGCGCACCGACGCGTTTCTTCGCTCCGTCGAGCAGCGGCGCCATGCGCGCGACGAACGCCGGCGCGTCCGACGCGTTGCGCGAGTTGCTCGGCCAACAAAACCAATCGGCGAGCTCCGTGGTCGCGCACTCGCCTTGCACGCCGCGCAGCGCGAGCACGGCGAATCCGCGCGTGGTCGCGAGCCGCGCGACGCGCGCTTGGCGATCGAGCTCCTCGCGCTCCGACGCGGGCGCGTAGCGTCCGTGCAAATACACGACGAGAGCGCGCGCGCCCTCGTGGGCCGCAAAACACGCGCCGTCCGCGATCGTCTCGAGCCCATCCGCGCAAAAGCTCGAGTGCATCGCGGGCTCGACGGGCGGAGACGCGATCGGTGACGGCGTCGGCCAAGCGACGTTCGCGATGAACGCGCACACCGCTGCGGTTCCGCATCCCGCGACGACATACGGCCACCGCGCGTGATCCGTCATGTGCGACTCAACCAGGGTGACCGACGGGGCTCGAACCCGCGACAGCTGGAGCCACAATCCAGCGCTCTACCAAACTGAGCTACGGCCACCGAAACGGCGCGGAGCATAGCCAATGGCGCCGCCATTGCAACCGACGCCGCCGCCGGCTGGTACTGACGCCCCGCCCGACGAGGCTCAGATCTTCCAGTATTTCTTCGCTTCACGCGCCGCGCGCTCGACGTCCGCGCTGCTCGCGGCCGCTTTCACGACGGACGCGGCGTCGAACCGTTTCCCCTCGAGCATGGCGTGCATCGACTCCTCGAGCCCCGCTTCGAGCGCCACCAAATCGTACCCGCCTTCGAGCAAGAGCGCGATGCGCCCCGCCGCCGATTTTCGCGCCTGCTCCGCGAGCCGCTGCGTCATGTACCCGAAGCCGCTCGACGTGAGCTCCATCTCGGCGAGCGGATCGCGCGCCGACGCGTCGAACCCCGCGCTCACGAGCACGAGCTCCGGCGCGTACTCTTCGAGCACCGGCGATACGATTCGATCGAACGCTGCGCGGTACACCTCGTCCCCGCCGCCCGCCATCAGCGGAACGTTCACCGTGTACCCTTCGCCTTCACCCTCGCCGACTTCCTCCGCCGCGCCGGTCCCCGGATAAAACGGAAACTGGTGCAACGAGACGTAGAGCACGTCGGGCGACGCGTAGAACGCCTCCTGCGTTCCGTTTCCGTGGTGCACGTCGAAGTCGACGATCGCGACGCGTCGAACGCCGTGCGCGCGCGCGTGCGCCGCCGCGACCGCCACGTTGTTGATCAAACAAAATCCCATCGCCGCGTTCGGACGCGCGTGATGACCCGGCGGGCGCAAGAGCGCGACGCCCGCCTTCGCCTCGCCGCGCACGATGGCGTCGATCATCGCGATCGATCCGCCCGCCGCGCGCATCGCCGCGTCGATGCTCTTTTCGCTCACGTACGTGTCCGGATCGAGCATCCCCTTTTTTCCGCGGAGCGCGTCGAGCGCGGCGACGAAACGTGCAGAATGCACGCGTTCGAGCTCGCCGGGCGAGGCTTCGCGCGCTTCCACGCGCTTGAAATCCGCCTTCGCGGCGGCCACGGCAGCCCGTCCCGCCGCGAGCCTCTCCGGCCGCTCGGGGTGGTACCCGATCGGCTCGTGACGGTCGAAAGCGACGTCATCGACGAGGAGCGGCAGCAGAGCGGGTCCCATGTTGCCGAGTCTCGCGGCCGGATGATAGCGTCGTTCGCTGGTCGGGAGCCATGCGAAACAAGATCATCATCGTCAACGCACTCATCGTCGCGATCATCGGCGTGCTGTCGTTCTTCATGATGCGATCGTCGATCGTCAGCGCGGCTTCGAATACGCCCGCGCTGCTCGACGAAGCGAAGCACAACGCGCTCGGCGCGGGAGCGCGCCTGCAAGTGGATGGGCTGAAGGTCGAGCGCTGGCTCACCGCGAAAGCGTCGGACTCCGCCGCCGCGGACGCGCTGAACAAAGCCGATCCAGGAGCCGCGGGGACCTCCGCGACGCAGCTCTGCGATTCGATCATCGCGGCCGCGAAGACGTCGCCTGATTTCGAAGGGCGCGTGCCGTCGCTCGTTCTCCTCACGGACGCAAAGGGCATCACACTCGGCCGCAACGGAAGCGATCTTCGTCGCAAGGAAGACCTCGGCGCGACGTACCCCGTCTTCAAAGCCGCCATCCAAAAAGGTCAGTCCGGCAGCGACGTGTGGTCGAACAAAGTCGACTCGGTGCTCGCCTCGTACGCGCCGGTGAAGAATGACAAGGGCCAGATCGTGGGCGCGCTCGTCGTTGGAATTCAGCTCGGCGACGAGCTCTCGCGCGTCGCGGACGCGACGACGGGGCGACCCATCGTGCTCGCGGCGAGCAACAAAGACGCGGTCGAGGTGCTCGCGCGCTCGTCGGCGAACACCGAGTCGCTCGACAACGCGGTGACCAAGGGCGAAAAAGATCACGGCGCGATGGAAGCCGTGCGCGCCGTGCTCGACAAAGGCCACGTCGACGCCGCGCAAGCCGGCGACATGATGGTCGGCGCCGCGCCCCTCGAGAGCCTCGGCGACGGCAAGAGCAAAGTCCTCGTGGCGACCGAGCCCGCGCAGCTCATCGACAACCCCGGCAGCCTCGCGATGCCCCTCCTCGGCGTCACCGTGCTCGGGATCGTGCTCACGATCATCGGCGGATGGCTCCTCGGAAGCTACATCTCCGCGCCGATCGCGCGCCTCGAAGAGGGTTTGCTCGCGATCATCAACGGCCAAACCGACAAGCGCTTCCAGCTCGAGCACGCCGAGCTCGGCGGCCTCGCGTTTCGCATCGATCAGCTTCTCAATCAGCTCCTCGGCGTCGAAGAGGACACGAGCGACGAAGAAGGACGCGTGTCTCGCGCGCCGACCGCAGCCGCGATGGAGGCCGCCGTGGGTGACGGAAACGGCGGAGGCGGGGGCGGTGGCGGCGACTTCAATCCCGCAGAGGCCAGCGCGCTCGCGAACGAGCCCGCTGCGCAGTACTACGCGCGCATTTATCGCGAGTACATCTCCGCCAAGAAGGCGCTCGGCGAACAAACGGATCACATCACCGAGCAAGCCTTCCAATCGCGAATTCAACAAATGGAGTCGGAGTCGTCCCAAAAAGGAAAGAACGTGCGCTACAAAGTGCAGAACAACGGGCGTGAAGTGATCCTGCTCGCTGTTCCTCTCGGGTAAATGGGATTCCTCGACTTCTTCAAAAAGAGCGACAACAAGGCGGACAAGCTCAACCAAAAGGGAGCGCAGGTCCGTCGTGAGGTCGCCCGCTGGGCCGACACCGCGACCAACAAACGGGCGCAAAACCACGATCGCCAAGAGGCGATCGCCGCGCTGTGCGATCTCGCGCAGCCCGCAGAGAACGCCGCCGAGCTCGAGAGCACGGAAAAAGGTCGCGCGCAGCTCGAAGAGCACGAAGCGACGCGCGTCGAAGCCGCTGGCGTGCTCCTCAGACGGTTCAATTTCGTCATCGACCCGACCATCACGGACGCCGAAGAAAAACAAATGGCGTTCGAGGGCGTTCAGTCCGTCGGAAAGGGCATCCTCGAGCCGCTTCGCGCGTACGCCGCGAAGGCCGACAGCCTCTCGTGGGCCATCAAAGTCCTCAAGAACGCGCTCGGCGACGACGAAGAAGCCATCGTGGCCGAGCTCGTCGATTGGCTCTCGAAGTGGGACACGGACTACGCGAAATTCATCGACCCGAAGGTGCAGCTGCTCGTCGAGCTCGAAGAGCACAAGGACGCGCGCATTCGCGAAGTCGTGACGCCGTTCCTGCTCGACGTGAACGAGACGGCGCGCTTTCACGCCGTGGGCGCGACGCTCGCGCAAGACGACGCAGAGGCCATTCCCGCGCTCGTGGACATGTTCGTCGACGAAGAGTCGCTCCGCGTGCGAACGCGCGTCTGCGACGGCTTTGCGCAGCGCGGTTGGGCCGTGCCGGAAGACAAGCGCGCCGAGATGCGGAAGTCGCTCCCGTCCGAATTCTCCATCGACGGCGAAGGCAAAATCCGCCGCAAGAGTTAGTGGGTCATCGGCCGCGCAAACCCGCGCGCGCGGCCGGCGTCACTGACTCGTCTTGCGCGTTCCGAGCATCACGCCGACGGAGATGCCGATGACCTGATTGAACTTGAAGGTCTCGTCCTGCCCGTTGATCTCGCCGTCGGGGAAGTTGTTGTTCGGGCCGAGGCCGCGTGAGTCGAATCCGCCGCGGTTCCACGAGAAGGGAAACGCGCGGTACTCGACGCCGAGGTTGACGATGTCGTTCAAGAAGAACGACAGGCCGATGCCGAACGTCGGCGCGAACTTCACTTGGCTCGCGAGCACGAAGCTCTTCACGTCGTTGCACGACGGTTCGCTCGTGCCGGGCTCGCCGCAGTTTGCGCGTTCGTTGATGCCGACCGCGCCGGCTCCGAGGAAGATGTACGCCTCGGTGTCGACGAAGAGCGCCTGGAACAACGCGAGCTTGCCGCGGAACGGAACCGCCGTGATTTGCGGCATGATCGTCCACACGAGCTGCGCGGTTTGATTTTGGAACGTCGGGTGCGTCGAGTCGCCCGGCGAGCCGCCGCCTGGGCACGTCGCGCCCGCCTGCGAAACGGCGTTGGTCGGAACGCACGGCGCGACGTTCGATTGATCGAGTTGATCGCGCGGCGCGATGTTGTCGATCTGCGACGTGAGGTCCGTCGGCGTGTTCAAGAACCCGCCGCCCCACAACCCCACCGCCAGCCACTCGGTGAAGTAGTAGTTGATCTTGCCGCCGACGAAATACGAGTGCTGGTACTCGTCGAGCAACGTGAACGCGAACTCCGGCGCGATTTCGAAGCGACCCGCGCGGTACTGACGGAGACGCATGACCGGCGGCGCGCCCTTGAGCGGGCCGGTGAGCGCGATCTGCTGCGCGTGGGCTTCGTGTTCGGTCGAAATGAACGCGCCCGCAGCAAGGGCGATCGCGATTGTGGAAGCTGCAAGCTTTCGCATCGTCGTCCTCATTTGGGCAGCCTGTACTCGAAGCTGAACGGCAAGAAGAAGCTCAAGCCGACGTTCGCTTGGAAGTTGTTGGTGATGTCGACACCGTCGGCGAGCCAGGTGTTCGGGTTCGACGGAGAGTTCGGATTCGTCGGCTGTCCCACCGGACCGGTCGCGATCGACGTGTTCTCGAGCTTCTCCGGATAAATGTAGTCGCGAATTTCACCGGTGAGCGCGAGCCACCGCGTGAGGAAGATGCGAAGCCCGATGCCGAGGTTGAAGCAGACCTTCGGGTCGAAATCGAACTTGCGGTTGTCCGGGTCGATGACCGGAATCGGACGCGTGCTGATCGCTCCGACGCCGCCCGTCGCATAAAGGTCGTAGCTGAAGATGAAGCTCCCGAACCCGGCGAACTTTCCGTAGACCG
>Ga0335078_10013100_pt1 | contig 12289 bp, 9 predicted proteins | sample Lox_Sample_32_FD_206711 | JGI IMG/M metagenome (GOLD analysis project Ga0335078, IMG submission 206711) | Soil microbial communities from Loxahatchee National Wildlife Refuge, Florida, United States - Lox_Sample_3.2 | ecosystem: Environmental > Terrestrial > Soil > Wetlands | place: USA: Florida... | reverse complement strand
AAGCTCACCAGGTCTTCCAAATCGTCGCCGCGAAAGCCTTGTGACCGGAAAAAGAAGCGCTCGGTGCGCGGACCGCACTCGGTCTGCAGATCGGGATTGCCGCCGTTCCACTTGAATGGCGCGGTATCGGCAATCTCCTCGAGCGAGCGATTGTCGACGATGTCCACGCCGAAGCCGTCCGGCTCGAGATCCCAGGAAAGACCGTCGATGGTGGCGTCGAGATGGCAATTGGAGCAGCCGAACTGGTTCCCAAAGGAGTATCGCGAGGAATAGAACAGCCGTTCGCCGCGCCGTTCCGCGGTCATCTCCGAGGGGCCGCCGAGCCGGATTGTCGCCACGATCTCCCGGCGCGCGGTATCGACGACGGAAATCGTGTCGTCCAACCGGTTGGCCACATAAAGCGCGGCGCCATCGGGCGAGAGCACCACGCTGCGCGGGTTGCGGCCGACCGGAACGCGGGCGACGACGTAGCGCGCCGCCGCCGTCAGATCATTGGCCAGAGCCGAGGCATCTTTGCCGGCGGCCGCCGCGACCAGGCGCTGCAAATCGAGAACGGCGACTTCATCGGACCCGCTGGCCGAAATATAGGCTTTCGATTTATCGGGGGAGATGGCCACGCCGAACGGCAAGGAGAAATACTCCTCGATGCCATCGAGCGGCAGTTGCACCACGCCGCCGATGTCATCGCCAAATACGGCGAGCGAGTTTCCGATCGCCCAGCCGTGCTCGACGTGAGCCAGAGGGATGAGATTCTTGGGCCGCATCTGCGCCGCGATTCCCAAGCGGCCGTCGCGCGAGATCGCCGCATGAAAAACGCCGCCGACGTTGTGCAGCGGCAGCCGCGAGAGAATTCTCCGGTCGGCGGTCCCGATCTCGGTGATCTCCGATTCCGGCTGCGTACGGAATCCGCCCGGATTCGGATAAATGTGCGTCGCATAGATGAGGGATCCGTCCGGCGAGCGGGTCAGCCAACTGGCGCCACGCCCCGCCACCAGCCTGCGGACGTCCTGGCCGGTTTCGAGATCGATGACGGAGACATCGCCGCCAATGCGATTGCCCGCATACAGGAATTGGCCCCGCCCGTCGACAGCCACCCCGGTCGGTTCGAAACCGGCGGGCAGATTTCTCAGAACGCGGAGCGAAGCCGCATCGATCTCGCTGACGGTATCCGACCACGAATTCGCCACATAGATCCGCGATCCGTCCGGGCTGAGCGCGACTCCGCGCGGTACATGACCTACGTTTGTGCGGCCGGCGATTTTCCCGGCGGCCCGGTCGATCGCCACCAATTCATCGGTCCCGCCGCACACTACGTAGAGCCGACTGCCATCGGGCGAAATGGCCAGATCGTCAGGACTCGGGTACCGGAGGCCGCCATAGAGCGCCGAGCCCGCGAACATGAGGGCGATGGACCACGACCGTATCACGGCTTCTCCTGGATGGTCACTACCTGGTCGGCCGGCACGTTCTCCACGACCTGGCGTATGCCGCTGGGCCACGCGACGGTAATGCGATCGATCCTGGCGCTGGCTCCCAATCCGAAGTGCAGCCGCCAGTCGTCCTGGCTCAAATAGCCCGACCCGGCGACCCGCTCGGCGCGCTGCTTCAATCCGCCGGCGACCACTTCCACAAGGGCGCCGATTCCATCGCGATTGCTCTTGGTGCCGACCAGGCGGACCTTGATCCAGTGGCCGGCGCCGCTGGTCGTATTGTGCAGAAGCTGCCCCGCCGCTCCCAGGTTCACGAGGAAGGCATCGACTTTGCCGTCCGTGTCGTAATCGGCGAAGCAAGCGCCGCGGCCCACCGATTTCGTCTGGAAGAACGGCCCGCCGCTCGACGAGACATCCTGGAATTTGCCGCTCCCCAGATTGCGAAACAGCGAATGCTCCTGCGGAATGAGGTGAATCAGCCCGCCATGAAAGATGAAGATGTCGCGCCAGCCATCGTTATCGAAATCGTAGGCGCCCGTACCCCAGCTGGTGTATTGGGCCGTCATTTGCGCGATGCCGGCCTGCTGTGTGACATCCGAAAAGTCGCGCTTGCCCGAATTCCGCAGCAGCCGGTTGTAATGCGAATCGCTCACCCACAAGTCGGCCGCGCCCCTGTTTTCGGGATCGAAGAATACGGGCCCCATGGCGGAAGTCGACTCGCCGTTCTGCCCGAACGCCGCCCCGGCTTCGGTGGCGATCTCTTCGAATGTGCCGTCGCGCTTGTTGTGGAACAGGAAGTTCTCGGTCTTGTCGTTGGCGACGTAAATATCCGGATACCCGTCGCCGTCGAAATCGGCCGCGGTGGCTCCCATGGCGCGTCCTTTGAAGGCCGCGATTCCCGATTTTTCGCTCACATCGACGAAGCTGCCTTTGCAGGTGTTGTGGTACAGCAGGTTGGTTTCGGCGGCATAGTCCAACGGGCCGGGATAGTTATCGGCGGCATAGTAGGACCGATACTTCGGGTCGAACTTCACGTAGCGGCCGATGAACAGATCGACGCATCCATCGCGGTCGTAATCGAGCCAGGCGGCGTTGATCGCCCAGCCTTTCACATCCAGCCCGGCTTTGAGGGTCACATCCTCGAAAGTCCCGTCCCCCTTGTTGCGGAACAGCGTGACGCGCCCGTAGCTGACCACCAGAAGATCGGTATAGCCGTCATTATCGAAGTCCGCCGCCACGGCGCTGAAGCTGAAGCTGTCGCCGGCCACGCCCGCGGTGGCCGTGACGTCTGTGAACTTGCCGTTGCCGTCGTTGCGGAAGAGGTGATTGGTGGGAAGCGGATCGGGCATTTTGCGCAGCGGATACGGATGCATCTCGCTGCCCAGCGGACGCCCGCTGACGACGAACAGGTCCGGCTTGCCGTCGTTGTTGTAGTCGAACCAGACGCATCCCGCGCCGGTGCTTTCGAGCAGCGATCCGAGTTTTTCCGCGCCGAAAGAATGCGTGAATCGAATGCCGGATTGCGCCGTGGCATCCTCGAACTGGATCGGACCCGGCTTGTCGCCGGCCAGCGCGCACGCGGCTGCGGTGATCGCCAAAATCCCCCAAGTGCGTCCTCGCATCATTGGCTTGCCCCCAGCATTTTTTCCGGAACGATGGTCCGCAGCAGGATTTCCGGCACCTTGTTCTCCGGCGACCGCTCCGGTCCCACGTGGCAGCCCACGCAAATCCGCTGCTCGCTGGGCCGCATCCAAAACCATCCGCGCTCGGCCCGGATTGTCCGGCCGGCGGCGTTCACCAGCTCGATCTGCAACGGCCGATCGGCCGGCACTTCGATATAAAATGATCCGTCGCCGGCGACGTTCTGTTTTCCGAGGAACATGCGCGTCCCGGCGTTATCCCGCGCGTATACCTGAACAGCCGCCACCGCCTCCGCGATCGGATCCTTGGAAGCCCGGGCGTCGAGACACAGCAGATTGCCGGTAGTCCGCGAGGGGACGAGGCCGGAGGGAAACTGGCGGGGCGGCACGCGGCGGCGGACCAGCACCGGCTGAAGGGCATTCGAATCCGGCGGAACTTCGACCGGCAGGAGATTGCCGGTCGCCTGCGTCCACAGATACAGGCCGAACGGGCTGTTGGGTTTGCGCATCGAAACCAGCCATTTTCCCGGCGAGACTTCCGCCACCGGACCGGCCGTCTCCCCGCCCGGCTGCGCGATATCGACCTGGGACGCCAGCTCCGGCGTGAATCGCGCCAACCTCATACCAATACTGAACACGACATCGCCGGAATCCACTTGCCGAGCATTGCTACGTTTCGGACCGTGATCGCAGCGCAGCGACTCCACCCCGGTTCCGTCCGGATAGATGGTATAGAGTTCGTCCCCGCTTTGAAAGAGAATGCGGCCATCGCGCAGCACGTCCTGCGTCACGTGGCGGCCGGGCGCGAAAGTCAGCCGCTGCGCCGATCCACCGTGGGCATCGGCGATCTCGATGTCGGAACCGGCGGAGGTAGCGCGGGTGTAGGCGATGCGGCCGTCGGGAATGTACAGGGGATGGGTGCAATCAGTCGCGCCGCGCGTCACCTGGCGGGGATGTCCGCCATCGACGTCGATCTCCCAAATCTGCCAGGGGCTGGCGGCATCGGCTTTTCCGGCGAACAGGATCCGCGTGCCGTCGAACGCCACTGTGGCATCCGCCGACGATTGAAAACCGGGGGCGACCGGCTGCCGGCGAGATCCGGAAACCAGGATCACGGCCGCGCCCGCCGTGGAATCGTAATGGGGCGAAGCGGTGAAAAGGAACGGCCCCACAGCAATATCGTCCGCAAAAGCGCCACACGAGCAGGCGGCAACCGCCGCCGCGGCGATAAACGCGACTAACCGCAATGCCCGATTTTAGGAATGGAATGTCTGAATTTGCAATAATAGAAAGGCATTAGGTATGTTGTGGCGCGGGCACGCGCGCCTGCTGCGCGAGACACATCCGCAGTTTCCGAATACCGGTGGCGCCTCAGCTCACCGGTAGAATAAAGGCATTGAAGCACGCTGCCTGGCCAGGTGACGGGAGGGGCCGATGACGAAAGCAATTCCTCTATTAGCCATCTTCGGTCTGTTGTCTTTCATGTTCTTCCTGAGCGGCGGAGCGGCTCTGCACGAGTCGCCGACCGTCGACGAGATTGCTCACGTGGGCGCCGGCTTGAGTTACTGGCAGCGCCTTGACCTCCGCATGAACCCGGAACATCCGCCGCTGGGAAAAGCTCTTGCGGGGTTGTCGCTGGCGATTCGGGGAACGCGCGCCGATTACTCCAGTCCGAGCTGGCAAATGTCCACCGACTTTGTTCACGCGTTTCTCGGCGAGTGGGTGTTCGGCGAGGCTGTTCTGGGCCGCTGGAACGATTGGAAATCCACCCTGGCATGGGCGCGGTTGCCGATGCTGCTGCTGACGCTGGTGCTGGGCATCGTGCTATACCGGTATGCCGCTCGCCTGGGCGGCACAGCGGGCGGTCTGCTTTGTCTGGCCGCTTTTGTGACTACGCCCGCGTTTCTGGCGTTCGGACCCCTGGTGATCACCGACGTGCCGGTCACGCTGTTCACGTTGATCGCGCTCTGGCGGCTGGGCGCAATTTGGGCGGAGCCGTCGCGTCGCAACGCATGGTTGTTCGGAGCAGGCTTCGCCGGCGCGCTGCTTTCGAAATTCACGGGGCTGCTGATTTTCCCGATCATCGTGGTGCTCTTTCTGCAAACGCGGATCTGGCCGACGGCGGCGCAGCCGTCCGCCCCGGATGCGCGCAAGCTCTGGAGACGAACTCGCTGGCGGTGCGTTCTGCGCGGCTGCGGATGGGCCATCCTTTTCACCTACCTGGTATATCTCGTCTTCTCATGGAATCAGGCCGACGATGCGCTGCGCATTCTGGGAAGCAGCCGATGGGCCGGGTTGGTTCGCCATCCGCTGATGCCGCCATTGATCTTCGGCCGCGGCCTTTTCCTACTGCTGGTGAGTTCAGTGCGGCCGACCTATCTTTTCGGACAAGTCCACTCCCACGGGTTGCTTTACTATTTCCCGACGGTTTTCGCGTTCAAATCGACGCTCGGCTTCCTGCTGCTGTGCGTGACCGCCGGGGTGGCCGCGATTCTCTGCCGCCGGGCCGGCAAATCACCGATTCCGGAGCCCTACCGGCCGCACGTCCGCGTTCTGATGGTCGGCTTTTTCCTGGTTCTGGGAGTCTGTCTGCTGAGCCAGATGGATATGGGCATCCGGCATTTTTTGCTGCCCATCGTGCTGCTGATCCTGATGCTGGCGCCTTTGCCGCGCATGATCCGAGCTCTTCCGCATCCTCACATCTGGCAAACCGCGGTTATCCTGCTGGCCGCGGCCTCGTTCGTGTCCGTGGCATCGGTGTACCCGCACTTCATTGCGTTCGTGAACAGCTTCTCGCTCCGGCGTCCCGCTTATTACCTGCTCAACGATTCCAACGTCAGTTGGAACGAATCATTGCCGGATGTGGAGCGATTCGTACGCGAACAACACCTGCCGGAGATCGCTCTCGATTGGGCTTCGCTTTCGGACCCGGCCGTCATCGTGCCGGAAGCCCGTGTCTGGGATTGCCAGAATCCATCCGAAGCCGACGCCGGCCAGTGGGTCGCGGTGGCGTCGGTCTCGATTCTCGAAAACCACAATTGCGGGTACCTGCAGCAATATCCGCACCGTCTCCTGGGCGGTGGATTCTACGCATTCAAGCTGCCTTCGCCGATCCCTCCGGCGGGGTCTCCGGGCGGCCCTCCGCTGCCGTCCGAGAGCCGCGTGATGTGGGGTCTGCCGATGGATTTTCGTGGCTGGGCGGTGAATATCGAGCGCCATCCCGAGCACCTTGTCGAGGAAACGAATCGGATGATCCAAAGGATGCAGGACGAATACCAAAAGCGCTTCCATAAGAAGTAGAACGGGCGGCCACATCCTTACAATGTGGCAGGTGTTATCGTCGTTCTTTATGTCAGCAACCCCAATTCTGCTTTCCGCCGTTGCCATCTGCCTGGCGACCTGCCTGCCCAGTCCGCTGTCCGCCGCCGACCGCGTGAAAACCGCCAATGGCGTATTGGAAGCCGCCGGCGCACCCAACTCCGGCGTGCGCGTGTTCAAAGGTATCCCGTTCGCCAAGCCTCCGGTCGGCGATCTTCGCTGGCGCGAGCCGCAGCCGGCGGAGAACTGGACCGGCGTACGGCGCGCCGACCACTTCGGCCCGCGCTGCATGCAGCGGACGACTCCCATGGACGACTACCTCTTTCGCAGCGAGAGCATGAGCGAGGATTGTCTGTACCTGAATGTCTGGACGCCGGCGAAATCGGGTCGAGAGCGGCTGCCGGTGCTGGTTTACATCTACGGCGGCGGGTTTCAGAACGGAGACGGTTCCGAGCCACGCTACGACGGAGAAAGCATGGCCCGCAAAGGCATTGTGGCCGTCACCCTGAACTATCGTCTCAACATTTTCGGATTCTTCTCCCATCCCGAATTGAGCAAAGAATCGCCGCACCACGGCTCCGGCAACTATGGCTTGCTCGACCAGGTTGCGGCGCTGGAGTGGGTTGAGCGAAACATCGCGGCTTTCGGCGGAGATCCGCACAAGGTGACGATTGCCGGCGAATCGGCGGGATCGATTTCGGTGAGCGCGCTCATGGCTTCGCCGCTGTCCCGGAAGATGATCGCGGGGGCCATCGGCGAGAGCGGAGCCATGTTTTCCAGCCTGCCGCCGCATCCGCTGGCCGAAACGGAAGATGGCGGCGTGAAGTTCGCCGAATCGGCCGGCGCCCGATCGCTCGCCGCGCTCCGCGCCATGACGGCGGAGCAGCTTCAGGAGTTCCTCGGCAAGGCTCGGACTTTCTTCAGTCCGAACCTGGACGGCTACTTCCTGGCGAAACCCTTCGCGGACATCTATACCGCCGGAGAGCAAGCCCAAGTCCCCTTACTGGCCGGATCGAATTCGGAAGAGGCGCCGGCGCGCATGATACTGGGGCCGAATCCGCCTACGCAGGAGAACTTCGCCAACGCGGTGCAAAAACTGTATGGCGAGCACGCGGAGCAGGTCCTGAAAGTTTATGCCGCCTCGACCCCCGAAGAGGTGCTGCAAGCCGCCACCGACCTCGCCAGCGCGCGCTTCATCGCGCACGGCACGTGGAAATGGGCGGAAATGCAGGCGCAGACCGGCGGACATCCGGTCTATCGCTACCTGTATGCGCATGCGCGGCCCAGATTCCTTCCCGCGAGCAACAGCACCGCGGCTCACGGCGCGGTGCATTCCGCGGAGATTCAGTATGCCATGGGCAATCTCGACCTCGACCAACGTTACGCGTGGGAACCCGCCGACCACAAAGTTTCGGAAATCCTGCAGGCCTATTTTGCCAACTTCATCAAAACCGGCAATCCCAACGGTCCCGGTCTGGCCGAGTGGCCGGCCTATGCGAAGGCAACCAATTTCCTTCGCATGCGCGTGGACGTGAATCCCAAGGTGGAACCCGAGCCCGAGCGAAATCGCTACCTGGTCCTGGACGGCTTGAAATAGGAGCTTCGCTTCCCCGAGACTTCAACAGTGGCGTAACTTGGCGGCCAGCGCCGCGGCCGAGCGGAACTCTTCCTCCAACTGCCGCGTGCGCAGATTATCGCGCAGGTATTCCAGCTTCTGTATGTAGCGGCCGAGCACCTGCCCGATGGCGTCGCTGTTGGTGGCTACGATGTCGCGCCATAGATCGTACGAGCTGAGGCCCAGCCTCGTCATATCCCGCAAGCCCGGACCGGCGACCGCCAGCCGATCGGGCGGCGTCAGATGCTCGGCCACCGTGGATGCCAGAGCGGTGGAAGCCAGTTGTGCCAGGTGCGACGTCAAGGCGACCACGCGATCGTGCTCTTCCGGATCGAGCACCAGCGGACGAGCGCCGATGCGCCGGACCCAATCGACCAGGTCGCGGGCCTGGTCCGTTTCCAGAGCCCGCGGCTCTTCGGGAGTCAGGACCCAGGTGCAGCCCAGGAACAGATTCGCGTCCGCCGCCTTGGCCCCGCGCCGCTCTTTTCCGGCCATGGGATGACCGCCGAGAAACTGGCAGCGCGTGATCTCCTGCAAAGCCAGGTCGGAGATCTGGCACTTGGTGCTGCCGGCATCGGTAACCAAGGCATCCGGCCGCACCAGCGGGTCGAGATGCCGGATGGTGTCGAGGATCCGCCCGATCGGCTGCGCCAGAAAAATCAGGTCAGCTTGCGCAGCGGCTTCGGCGAGAACGGCGCCGCGATCGATCGCGCCCGCCTCCAGGGCATCGGCCAGCGCCGGCGGCGAGCTCACGCCGAGGATCGGCCCGCGAAATCCCGCCTTGCGTACGGCCAGTCCGAAGGATGCGCCAATCAGCCCGGTGCCGACAATCGCCAAGGTTTTCAAAGGGTCCGCCCCACGGCCGGCGCGATAATACGCAACTGCCTCATCAATTCCTCGAACTGATCCGGCCGCAGCGATTGCGCGCCGTCGGTGAGCGCGCGATCGGGATCGGGATGCACTTCCACCAGCAATCCATCGGCGCCCGCCGCCACCGCGGCGCGAGCCATCGCCGACACCTTGTCGCGCCGTCCCGTGCCGTGCGACGGGTCGGCCACGATCGGCAGGTGCGAGAGCTTCTTCACCACCGGGATCGCCGAGATGTCCAACGTGTGGCGGGTATAGGTTTCGAAAGTGCGAATGCCTCGCTCGCAGAGGATGACGTCGTAGTTGCCGCCGGAGAGAATGTACTCGGCCGACAGCAGGAGCTCTTCGATGGTGGACGCGATTCCGCGCTTCAGCAATACCGGCTTCCGCTGTTTGCCCAGCTCGCGCAGCAGCGTGAAGTTCTGCATATTGCGCGCGCCCACTTGCAGGATGTCGGCGTACCGCGTGACCAGGTCGATCTGCGTCTGGTCCGGCACCTCGCTCAAGACCAGCAGGCCGTGGCGATCGGCGGTTTCGCGGAGCAGACGCAATCCTTCTTCTCCGAGCTCCTGAAAACCATAAGGCGAGCTGCGCGGCCTGAGGGCTCCGCCGCGGAGCACGGCTGCCCCCGCCCTGGCCACGAGTTCGGCCGATCGCTCGATCTGTTCGCGGCTCTCCACGCTCCCCGGACCCGCCATGACGATTACGCGATGGCCGCCGAATTCGATCGGCCCCACTTTCACTACCGTGCCTGCAGGGCGGAAACTACGGCTTGCCAGCTTATACGGCGACCCGATGCGATGGGCTTCCTTCACGCCGTCCAGAAGCTCGAACATGGCGAGATCGACATTCTCCGGCCCGCCCACGCCGCCGAGGACGGTGTGCATGACTCCGGTGGAGCGATGCACGTCGAAGCCGGATTCGACCATCCGCTCGATGACCGAGTCGATCTGCTCCTCGGTGGCCCCCGTCTGCATCACCACGATCATTTTTTCTCTCCCTGGCGGGCCGCCATCCGCAGGCGCTGGATCATCCGCATTTCGTCGATGATGCGTTCGAAGATGCTGCGCAATCCGGCCGCGGTGATCGGACCCTGGTTGCTGGCCGTGATGTTGGCGAAAACCTGGTCTTCGCGCTTGGGCTCGTAAATGGGCAGCTGCGCTTCGCCTTTCACGCGCCCGATTTCCTCCACCACGCGCGTGCGCTCGTTCAGCAACTCCACGATCTGGCGATCGATCACGTCGATCCGCAAACGAAATTCCTCCAGTCTGTCCTGTGCTTCCTGCAGAGTCATTAGATCGCCGCCAAGCCTCCTTTGAGTTCGGCGGTAAATGCCTCCAATTTCGATTCCAATGAATCCGTGGCCCCGTATTTTTCGATTAGGCGCACAAACGCGCTGCCGACCACCACTGCGTCCACGAGGCGGCCGGCTTCGCACACCTGCTCGGGGCGTGAGATTCCGAATCCGAGCGCCAGCGGAAGATCCGTTACCGACCGGACGGCTTTCACCAGGGGGGCTACGCCAGCCGACAAGGAATCGCGCTCGCCGGTGACGCCCGTGCGCGAGACCAGGTACACGAAACCGGTGGAGTATTGCGCCACCAGTCGCAACCGCCGCTCGGTGCTGGTAGGCGCCGCCAGAAATACCGTATCCAATCCGTGGCGATGCATGGCTTCCACGTAAGTCTGCGCTTCCTCGACCGAAGCGTCGGTCAACAAACAGCCGTCGATTCCGGCTTCGGCGGCATCGGCCGCCAGATAATCCAATCCGTAGCGCACCACCGGATTCAAATAGGTGAACAACAGCAGGGGCACCTCGGACTTCTCGCGAATGCGCGCCGCGATTTCGAGGACTTTGTGAAGGGTCGTCCCGGCTTCGAGAGCACGCTGCCCCGCCCGCTGGATCACCGGGCCATCGGCGATGGGGTCGGAAAAGGGCACGCCGAGCTCGATCAAATCGGCGCCGCCGCGCACCATCGCCTCCACCAGCGCGGGCGTCCTCTCCGGCGAGGGGTCGCCCGCCGTCAGGTACACGATCAGTCCTTTGCGGCCATCGCGCTTCAGATTTTCAAACAACCGCCCGATGCGCGTCATCTTGCAGGAGAGTCCGGTTCGTCGAGTTCCGGGAGGTTCTCGCGGTAGATATCGATGTCCTTGTCGCCGCGGCCGGACAGGTTGACCAGGAATATCTTGTTTTTCGCCGCCGGGGCGCGGCGCACGGCCTCGGCCACCGCGTGCGCCGATTCCAGCGCCGGAATAATGCCTTCCGTCCGCGCAAGTAACTGCGCGGCCTGCAGCGCTTCCGCATCCGAAACGGCGCCGTACGACGCGCGGTGCTGGTCGTGAAGCAGGGCGTGTTCCGGGCCGATCATGGCGTAATCCAACCCGGCCGAAACGGAATGCGTGAGCGCGATCTGCCCGTGCTCGTCCTGCAGCACGTAGCTGAAGGCGCCTTGCAGAACACCGGGACTTCCGCCGCGAAAACGCGCCGCGTGTTCGCCGGTAGCCGTGCCGCGGCCGCCGGCTTCGATGCCCACCAACTCCACCGCGTCGTCCTGGAGAAACGCGTGGAAGATGCCGATGGCGTTGCTGCCGCCGCCCACGCAGGCGAAGATCGTATCCGGCAGGCGTCCTTCGCGGTCCAGAATCTGCCGGCGCGATTCCTCTCCGATCACTTTGTGAAAATCGCGCACCATCATCGGATACGGGTGAGCGCCCAGTGCCGATCCCAACAGGTAATAGGTATCGCCGACGTTGGTCACCCAATCGCGCATGGCCTCGCTAATGGCGTCCTTGAGGGTGCGGCTGCCGCTGTCCACGGGGACCACTTTGGCTCCCAGCAGCCGCATGCGGAAGACATTCAGGCGCTGCCGGCGCATATCCTCCGAGCCCATGTAGACCACGCACTGCAGGCCGAACAGAGCGCACACCGTTGCCGTGGCGACGCCATGCTGCCCGGCGCCGGTTTCGGCGATGATCCGCCGTTTCCCCATGCGGCGGGCCAGCAAGGCCTGTCCCAGCGCGTTATTGATCTTGTGCGCGCCGGTATGCAACAGGTCTTCGCGCTTGAACCAGATGCGCGCTCCTCCCAGGCTCTCGCTCAGACGCCGCGCGAAATACACCGGCGTGGGGCGGCCCGCATAATGGTGCAGCAGCTCGGCCAGTTCCGACTGGAAAGCGCGATCGTCGCGCGCTTCCAGGTAAGCCCGCTCGAGTTCTTCGACGGGCGCCATCAGCACTTCGGGCACAAAGCGGCCGCCGTAGGGTCCGAAGTGGCCGCGGCTGTCCGGTTGCGGGGTCATGCGCCGAGCGCCGCCCGCGCCGCCTGCAAAAACTCCATCATTTTCCTGTGGTCCTTCCTTCCCGGCGCGCTTTCGATTCGCGAGCAGGCATCGACGCCCCAGGGGTGGGCAAGTTCA
>Ga0335078_10013099_pt1 | contig 12289 bp, 9 predicted proteins | sample Lox_Sample_32_FD_206711 | JGI IMG/M metagenome (GOLD analysis project Ga0335078, IMG submission 206711) | Soil microbial communities from Loxahatchee National Wildlife Refuge, Florida, United States - Lox_Sample_3.2 | ecosystem: Environmental > Terrestrial > Soil > Wetlands | place: USA: Florida... | reverse complement strand
TCACCGACCGCGCCCGGGTCTCGATGGCCAGGCACGTCGAGGTGATGGTCGGCTTCCAGGACGCCGGGGCCGAGGTCTTCGACTACGGCAACTCCATCCGCGACGAGGCGCGGCGCGGCGGCTTCGACCGGGCATTCGCCTTCCCCGGCTTCGTGCCCGCCTACATCCGCCCGCTGTTCACGCAGGGCAAGGGACCGTTCCGGTGGGCGGCGCTGTCCGGTGAGGAGAAGGACATCTACGCCACCGACCGGGCCGTGCTCGAACTGTTCCCGGACAACGCGCGGCTGCACAAGTGGATCAACGCCGCGCAGGAGCGCGTCGCGTTCCAGGGCCTGCCCGCCCGCATCTGCTGGCTCGGGTACGGCGAGCGTGACAAGGCCGGCGTTCGGTTCAACGAGATGGTGGCCTCCGGCGAGCTCAGCGCACCGGTCGTCATCGGCCGTGACCACCTCGACTGCGGCTCGGTCGCGTCGCCGTACCGCGAGACCGAGTCCATGGCCGACGGGTCCGACGCGATCGCCGACTGGCCGCTGCTCAACGCGCTGGTCAACACCGCGTCGGGTGCCTCGTGGGTGTCAATCCACCACGGCGGCGGCGTGGGGATCGGCCGGTCGATCCACGCCGGCCAGGTCACCGTCGCCGACGGCACGCCGCTCGCCGCGGCCAAGATCGAGCGGGTGCTCACCAACGACCCCGGTATGGGCGTCATCCGGCACATCGACTCCGGCGACGCGGCCGACGACGCCCCGCTGCGGGCGCACCCCGAGGGCGGGGTCAGCGTGCCGATGGAGCGGTCATGACGTTCGACCAGCTCTGGGATGACCTCACCCCGGTCGGCCGCGAGGGGTCGACCGGCGGGTACCGCCGCTACGCCTGGACGTCGGCCGACGCGACCCTGCGCGAGTGGTTCGCCGGCCAGGCGGCGGCGCGAGGACTCGATCTCGTGGTGGACCGGGCCGGCAACCAGTGGGCGTGGTGGGGCGACCCGGACGCCTCAGGCCCGGGTGTCGTCGTCGGCTCGCACCTGGACTCCGTGCCCGACGGCGGCGCCTTCGACGGGCCGCTCGGCGTGGTCAGCGGGCTGCTCGCGATCGATGCGCTGCGCGCGGCCGGATTGAGGCCGTCGCGGCCGATCGGGGTCGTGAACTTCGGTGACGAGGAAGGCGCGCGGTTCGGCGTCGCCTGCGCGGGGTCGCGGATGGTGACCGGTTCCCTGCCGCGGGATCACGCCCTGGGACTGCGCGACGGTGACGGGACGTCCATGGCCGAGGCGATGTCGGCGGCCGGCCACGACACCGTGCACGTCGGACGCGACGAGGACACGCTGCGCCGCGTCGGGTGCTTCGTCGAGCTGCACGTCGAGCAGGGCCGCGGGCTGATCGACCTGGGCCGGCCCGTGGCCGTCGGCACCGGCATCTGGCCGCACGGGCGCTGGCGGATGGACTTCGCCGGCGAGGCCAACCATGCGGGCACCACCCGCCTGGAGGACCGTCACGACCCGATGCTCGACTACGCCGCCGCCGTGCTGCAGGCGCGGGAGCTGGCCGGGAAATACGGCATCGTGGCCACCTGCGGCAAGGTCGTCGTCGAGCCCAACGGGGTCAACGCGATCCCCTCGCGGGTGCGGGGCTGGCTGGACGCACGCGGCGCGGACGCTGACGCGGTCCGTGCGCTCGTCGCCGAGCTTTCGCAGGGCCGCGACGTCCGCGAGGAGTCCTGGACTCCGCCCACCCCGTTCGACACCGCCCTGAGCGACCGGTGCGCGGCGGTACTCGGCGATGCGCCGCGGCTGGCCAGCGGCGCCGGGCACGACGCGGGCGTGCTCGCGCAGGCCGGCGTGGCTACCGCGATGCTGTTCGTCCGCAACCCGACCGGGATCTCGCACTCCCCCGCCGAGTTCGCGGAGCGGGACGACTGCCTGCGCGGCGTGGCGGCGCTGACCGCGGTCGTGACCGACCTCGCCGTGGACCGGACCACATGACGACGCTGTTCGCGAGCCGGGCCCTGCTGCCGTCAGGACCAGCGCGGGACGTGCTCATCGAGGTCGCCGACGGCAGGTTCACGGCGGTGGCACCGGGCGCCGCGCCGCCGCCGGAGGCGACGCGGCTGCGCGGCGTCGTCCTGCCCGGCTTCGCCAACGCGCACAGCCACGCGTTCCACCGGGCGCTGCGCGGGCGCACGCACCACGGCGGCGGCACGTTCTGGACCTGGCGCGAGGCCATGTACTCGCTGGCATCGCGGCTCGACCCGGACAACTACCTGGCCCTGGCCCGGGCGGTGTACGCGGAGATGGCGCTGGCCGGCATCACCACGGTGGGCGAGTTCCACTACGTCCATCACGCACCGGGCGGCCGGCCGTACAGCGACCCGAACGCGATGGGCTATGCGCTGCAGCAGGCCGCCAGCGACGCCGGCATCCGGCTCACCCTGCTCGACACCTGTTACCTGGAGGGCGGGCTCGACGCCTCGGGTCACCTCCCGCTGGACGAACTCCAGCTCCGCTTCAGCGATGAGACCGTGGACGCCTGGGCGTCCCGGGTCGGCGATTTCGACGCCTGGCCCGGCACGGTCGTCGGGGCGGCCATCCATTCGGTCCGGGCCGTCGCCTCGGATGACCTCGCCCTGGCCGCCGCCGCGAGCGCAGGCCGGCCGCTGCACGTCCACCTGTCCGAGCAACCCGCGGAGAACCGCGCCACGCAGGCGCACTACGGCCGGACCCCCACCGCGGTGCTCGGCGAGAGCGGCGCGCTCACGCCGCGCACCACCGCCGTCCACGCGACCCATCTCTCCGAGCGCGACATCGCGATCCTCGGCGAGGCGCAGGTGACCGCCTGCTTTTGCCCGACCACCGAACAGGACCTCGCCGACGGCATCGGCCCCGCTCGGGCGCTTGCGGACGCTGGTGTCCGCTTGTCGCTGGGCAGCGACCAGAACGCGGTCGTGGACCTTATCGGCGAGGCGCGGGCGCTGGAATCCGGCGAGCGGCTGGCTTCGCTGCAGCGCGGCAGGTTCCGGCCGGATGAGCTGCTGACCGCCGCCACGGCCCACAGCTCGCTGGGCTGGACGGACGCCGGAGCCATTGCCCCGGGCATGCGGGCCGACCTGGTGTGCGTCCGCACCGACACCGTGCGCACCGCCGGCGTCGACCCCGCGCAGATCCTGCTCGCCGCCACCGCGGCCGACATCGACTCGGTGTGGGTCGACGGTGCGCCCGTGGTGTCCGGGGGCGCTCACCGTCTCGGTGATGTCGCCGGGCTGCTGTCGAATGCGATCGGCGACCTAGTGGAGCACTAGGACACCAGGGTGCCGGACCAGGGACCACCCCGGGCGCGAACCACGTGCCGTCCGTGCCACTGTTGAGACAGTCGGCACAGACGGAGGAGCACAGCCATGACCGAAGGCGCGCAAGAGACCAGCGGCGACAAGACCGCCATCCGCTCGTTTCGGGTCGGTTTTCCCGAGGCTGAGCTCACCGAGCTGCGCAGGCGCGTAACCGCGACCAGGTGGCCCGAACGCGAGACGGTCACCGACGACTCCCAGGGCGTGCGGCTCGCGATGATGCAGGAGCTCGCGCGCTACTGGGGGACGGATTATGACTGGCACAAGTGCGAGGCGAAGCTGAACGACCTGCCGCACTTCATCACCGAGATCGACGGGCTGGACATCCACTTCATCCACGTCCGCTCCCAGCACCAGGACGCGCTGCCGCTGATCGTCACGCACGGCTGGCCCGGCTCGGTCATCGAGCAGCTGAAGATCATCGATCCGCTCACCAACCCCACGGCGCACGGCGCGACCGCGGCCGACGCTTTCCACCTGGTCATTCCCTCCCTGCCGGGGTACGGGTTCTCCGCCAAGCCGACCACCACCGGGTGGGACCCCGTCCGAACCGCACGCGCCTGGGTCGCGCTGATGAAGCGCCTCGGATACACCCGGTTCGTCGCGCAGGGCGGCGACTGGGGCGCGGCCGTCACGCAGACGATGGGGGAGCAGGCAGCACCGGAGCTGCTCGGCATTCACTCCAACATGCCCGGTACCGCGCCAGCCGAGATCAACAAGGCAGTCCAGCGCGGCGACCCGCCGCCACCGGATCTGTCCGCCGAAGAGCTGCGCGCCTACGAGCAGCTGAGCACCTTCTACGCCAAGCACGTGGCCTACGCGCAGATCATGACCACGCGCCCGCAGACCCTGTACGGACTGGCGGACTCACCCGCCGACCTGGCGGCGTTCATGCTGGACCACGGCGACGGCACCGGCCAGCCCGGGCTCGTGGAACAGGCCCTGCAGGGAACCCTGGACAGCGCCCTGACCCGAGACGACCTCCTCGACAACATCACCCTCTACTGGCTGACCAACACCGGGGTTTCCTCGGCCCGGCTGTACTGGGAGAACAAGGCGGACTTCTTCGACGCCAAGCCCATCACGATCCCGTTCGCCATCAGCGTCTTCCCCGACGAGCTGTACCAGGCCCCGCGAAGCTGGGCCGAGCGCGCGTATCCGCGCAACCGCATCCACTACAACCAGCTCGACCGGGGCGGCCACTTCGCCGCGTGGGAGCAGCCCGACCTGTTCGCCGCCGAGATGCGGGCGTCCTTCCGGTCACTGCGGTAGCTCAAAGCCAGGCGGCGAGGATGATCTGGCGGATGTCCTGCCCGGGGTGTTCGCGCACGCCGTAGACCACCCTGGTACCCACCCACAGGATGGTCCGCCCGAGATGGCCGGGGTATCTCTCGATCTTGGCGTCGAAGAAGGCGACGGCGGTGTTCTCGGTCCGCAGGAGCTCGTCGGCGTCGTCGAGGTACTGCCGGGTCTCCGCGATGGTCCGCCCGGCGTCGTCGTCGAGCTGCTTGTTCTGGTGACCGGCGACAATGTGCCTGGGCCCGAGGGCCTGGACCGTGTCGATCGCGTCCCGCCACGGCCCGAAGCCGCCGGCGAGCACGCTCTGGGCGAGGTACATATGAACGCCGTTGTAGATCACGTCGCCGGCCACGACTAGCCCGAGATCGGGAACGTGCAGGACGGTGGTGTCGTCGCTGTCGGTGGAGCCGACCTCGACGATCGCCAGGTCGTGGCCTTCCAGGGTGAAGCGGTTGCCCGGGACCGTCACCGCGGTGACCGGCGAGGGCGGGATGCCCGCGTACAGCTTGTCCCAGAGCAGCGGCCGCGTGGCGAGGTTCGCGTGCATCTGCGCGATCGTGCCGGCCGAGGCGACGACGCGGGCGCCGAACCGCTCGGCCAGCCGCCCGGCGGCGAACCAGTGATCGCCGTGCCCGTGGGTGATGAAGATGTCAGTGAGGTTCCGGCCCTTGGCGGCGACCCAGTCGCCGAGCACGCGCGCCTGATCTTCGGTCATCCCGGGGTCGGTGAGCACCGCGCCCCGGCTCCCGTAGATCAGCGTGCTGGCCATGGGCGAGAACTGCTTCGCCTCTCCGTTCGGAAGAAGACCTTCTTGTGGCGGCGGGTCGTTGACGAACACGTCGTAGGCGAGATTCCGGGACGGGCTCATGGTTCCCCTTCTCGACCGGGCTATCCCAGGTGGATCAGCCCGGTCGATTGGCTGCGTCGCCGGGAGTCAGCGGTGGCTGTCGGGCCGGGCGGGGGCGAAGAAGTCGATGAGCAGCTGGCTGACGCGCTCAGCCTCGTCGTGATGGACCCAGTGCGAGGCGTCGGGCAGGCGCTCGACGCGGTCCAGGTTGGGCACGTCGTCGTGCTCGGGCTCGGCCAGGTCTTCGCCGAGGTAGCGATCGCGCTCCCCCCAGATGACCAGGGTGGGCGCCTTGACCGGATGAATGGCGGCTTCGGCCTGCTTGGGCGGGGTCCGCACCGAGGACCGGTAGTAGTTGATCATCCCGGTGGCCGCGCCCGGCTGGGACCAGGCCTCGATATAGCGGTCGGTTTCCTCCGGAGTGAAGGCCGGGCGGGCGTCGTGCAGGAAGTGCCGGAAGAAGTGCCAGTGGTTGGCGTGCACGACGGTTTCGGGCAGGTCGGGGAGGTCGAAGAAGAAGAAGTACCAGGACCTGCGGAGCTGGGCCGGGTGGTGCAGTCCCTGCGATAGCTTCCGCGGGTGGGCCGCGTTGAGGATGGCCAGCCGGTTCACGACCTCGGGGTGGTTCATCGCGGTGGCCCAGGCGATGGATCCGCCCCAGTCGTGGCCGACCAGCAGCGCGGACTCGGCGCCGCGTTCGTGGATGAAGTCGCGGATGTCGGCGGCCAGCAGGCCGATGTCGTAGGCCTTGACGCCGTCCGGCTTCGATGACAGGTTGTAGCCGCGCGTGTCGGGCGCGACGACGCGGAACCCGGCCGCCGCGAGCGGTTCGATCTGCTGCCGCCAGGCGTACCAGAACTCCGGGAAGCCGTGCAGCAGGACGACCAGCGGCCCCTCGCCGGCCTCGACGTAATGCAGCCGCACGTCGCCGATCTCGGCGTAGCCCTCACGCAGGCCGCTGGGCAGGTTCGGCGCCCCGGAAACGGAGCCGGGGCCTTCGGGGGCGGTGGACGACGAGGGCATCAGGGCCTCCTTGCGTAGCTGGTATTGCTTCACGCTCGCGCCTGGCCAGGTGCATCGCACCCGTGCTGAACCCTGGTCGGCACACGTGCATGAGGGCGCGTGGCCCTAACGGGATGGCCTGTGCTGACCTCGGGCGGGCCAGGCGGTGTAGAGGTCCCTGCGGGAGGTGATGCCCAGCTTGGCGAACACCTTGCGGAAGTGCCATTCGACAGTGCGGGTGCTGATGAACAGTTCCGCGGCGATCTCGGAGTTGGTGCGTCCGTCCCGGGCCAGCCGGACGATGTGCGCCTCCTGCGGGGTGAGCTGACTGTAGCTGTCGACCTCGCGTTTGCGGACCTTCTCTCCGGTGGCCAGCAGTTCCCGGCGCGCGCGCTCGGCGAAGGCGTCGGCGCCGATCGCGGCGAGCAGGTGGTAGGCGGCGTGCAGCTGGTGCCGGGCGTCGAGTCGCCGGTTCCCGCGACGGAGCCACTCGCCGTAGAGCAGGTGGGCGCGGGCAAGATCGGGCCGCAGCGGGGTGCGCCCCAGCCGCTCGACCGCCTCGGCGTAGCACTGCTCGGCCTCCCGGCCATCGCTCACCAGCGCTCGCGAGCGCGCCTCCAGGCCCTTCGCCCAGTCGGATCCCTCGATGACCGTCATGGCCGACAGCCGGTCGAACGCTTGCCCGGCCAGGTCCGCTCGTCCGGTTCTCACCGCGGCTTCGATCAGTTCGGGCAGGACCAGCGCAGTGCCCAAGGGCGTATAGGTTTCCTCGGTCGCCGGCTCCGCCTCGGCCAGCGCCTCGGCGTAGCGCCCGAGGCCGTTGTGCAGGACGGCCGCGGACCAGTTGGCCAGCTGGATGGCCAATCCCTCCCCGCGGGCCATCGAGTCCTCAGTGGTGGCCGCGAAGAGCGGTACCGCTTCCGCAGGCCGGCCCCGGTACCCGGCGAGCAGCAGGTCACAGGTGGCCGCCTGCCGAATCCCGGTCACCTCGTTAACCACGTCTTTCTCCGCGGCCAGCGACGTCGCTGTCTCGAAGTCGCCGCAGTGCGTGGCGACCTGCCCGCGTCCGTTCAAGGCGATGGACAACGGGGCCAGGGCGCCTGAGGCGCGCGCGAACTCGACATGCCGGGTGCTCAGCAGGACCCAGCTGTCGAAATCCCACGCGCCCATGGCCGCCATCTGGGCGAAAATCCCCCACCGCAGCCAATCGTCACCGGACACCTGATCACCGAGAAATGCGGCCACTGCTCGCCGGAGAATCGGCTCTGCTGCCGCGCGCCCTTGGACGATCATCGTCGTCAGACCGTCGAGGAGCAGGTCACAGGGCCGCGGAGCCCCCGCTGGCGGTGGGGCCGCCTGCGCCGCCCGGGAAACCTCCAGCACCAGCCCGCCGGGTCCGGCGAGAGGGCCAGCGAGGTGGGACGCCACCCAGGCGTAAAGGTAGGTTTCCCGGGCGAGCCCGGCATCGAGCGACTCGAGTCTCCTGGCCGCCCGCAGCAGCAGAACGGGCGCCTCGCGCCCGCTGACGGATACCCCGTCGATCTGTCCTCGGAGTTGCTCCACGCGGGCTCGCTGGAGATCGTCGACCGCGTGGGCTTCGGCCTGGGCCAGCAGGCCCAGCGCGGGGTCGAACGCGCCGGCGTGCAGGTTCGCGAGGGCCGCGGCCAGAGCCCGGTCAGCGCGCCGTCTCGGCTCGGCGGTCAACGCCACCGACCGCTGGAGGAAGGCCGCCGAGGCCGCTACCCCGGCGCGGGCCTGGATCTTAGCCGCCGCCTGTTCGAGCGCGGCGGCAACCTCCTCATCCGGCCCGGTGGCCCCGGCCGCCAGGTGCCACACCCGGCGCTCCGGATCGGTCTGGGCATCCGTCGCCGCGGCGAGCGTCAGGTGGGCGGCGCGGCGATCCTCCGGGGACCCGGCCACGTAGGCCGCCGACCGCACCAGGGGATGGCGGAACCGTACCTGGGAGCCGATATTCAGCAGTTGCTCCTCATCGGCCGCAGCCGCCGCGTCGGGTCCCAGCCCCAGCGTCCGTGCGGCACGCCACAACAGCGTGGCGTCCCCCGTGGGATCGGCCGCCGCGAGCAGCATGAGCTGCTGGGCCGGCCCAGGCAGCACCCGGACCCGGCGCACGTAGTGATCCTGGAGCTGGCCAGGCGCGCTTACCTGGGGCAGGCCCGCGAAACCGCCGGCTAGTTCGGCTTCGCTCATCCCCCTGGCCAGCTCCAGCAGCCCCAGCGGGTTCCCCCCGGTCTCGGCGACGATCCGGTCGCAAACCCGCTGGTCCAGGTGACCAGGGACCGCGGCCGTCAGCAAGGCCCGCGCGTCCTCGTCGGTAAGCCCTTCGACGGTCAGCGCCGGCAGGGCGGGAAACAGCCGCTCGCCGGCCGCCTCCCGGACGGCGAACAGCAGGCCAACCGGCTCAGCCAGCAGCCGCCGTCCGACGAACCCGAGCACCTGGGACGAGGCTTCATCCAGCCACTGGGCGTCATCGACCAGGCAGACCAGCGGCCGCTCGGCGGCATGCTCAGCCAGCAGGCTCAGCACCGCCAGGCCCAGCACGAACCGGTCCGGAGCAGGCCCCGCCGCCAGCCCGAACGCCACCCCCAACGCACGCTGCTGCGGCTCGGGCAGGGCGTCCAGGCAGCTCAGCATCGGCGCGCAGAGCTGGTGCAGCGCCGCGAGCGGCAGCTTCATCTCGAATTCCACGCCGTCGACCTGAACGAGCCGGCAGCCAGCTGCCTGCCGCGCGCAGTAGCGCATCAGCGCGGTCTTACCGATCCCCGCCTCGCCCCGGATGACGAGCACCGCACTCGCACTGCCACGAACACGGTCCAGCAGGCCGTCAAGGACCTGCCGTTCACGAGCGCGCCCCCTGAAGGCCGACGTCCTGGATTCGGCCATGGCGTAACGATAAGCCCGTATCCGGGACAAGGGAACACCCTGGCTCGACGCGGCGTGATGCCATCCAGACTCGTGCCATGAATACCGCGCTCAACGGGCCGTCGCCCGCGGGTCGCGTGGCCATCGTCACCGGAGGGTCCCGCGGCGTTGGCCGGGCGACGGCCTGCCGCCTGGCGGCCGGCGGCTATGCCGTCGTCGTCAACTACCTCCACGACCAGCGTGCGGCCGAATCGACCGTCGACACGATCCTCGCGGGCCACGGCGACGCCGTAGCCGTCCGCGCCGACATCGCTGACGAGCTGGACGTGACAAGGCTCTTCGCCGAGACGACCGCGGCGTTCGGCGGCATCGACGCCGTCATCCACGCCGCCGGCAGCCGGATCACCGCGTCTGCCGTGGCCGAGGCCGGCCTTGACGAGTTCGATGCACTGGTCCGGATCAACACGCTGGCCGCTTTCGTCGTCAACCGCGAGGCCGCCCGGCACCTTCGCGACGGCGGCACGATCGTCAACCTGTCCAGCTCAGCGGGCGGTTCGTCGCTGAGGACCCACGGCCTCTATGCGGCCACCAAGGCCCCCGCAGACGTGCTGACGCGAGCGCTCGCGCTGGAGCTGCGGGAGCGCAACATCACCGTCAACGCGGTGTCGCTCGAAGTTCGTCGGCCGTGCGTACCCGGCCAGGTCGCAGACGTCATCGCCTACCTGCTCAGCGACCATGGCCACCGCCTCACAGGTCAAGTGCTCCGGGTCGGCGATCCCGGATTGCCGCCGTAGGTTTCCGCGGACCAGTGCCCGGACCAGTGTCCGCTACGGGCTCGACCGATCCGTCGATTCACGAGCCTGTGCGCAATACCGAAGACGGTTCTGGCTACGGACCAAGGAGCGAAGCGTGAAGGCAACCCGTGAGCGGCGCCTGCGGCGAGCTGCGTTGTTGGCAGTGTCGGCGGGCGGTGTCGCGGCAACCCTGCTCACTGTCGGTACCGGCGGCGCGGCCGCGTCCTCCGCGTCCGGCGGCGCCAACCGTCGTCGCACGCACTGCCCTGGCCGTCCTTCAACGGGACCAGGGTGCTGTCGCTCGTGCCGTTGCAGTCGCAGGTCACAACCGACTTCGCCACCGCTCACCACTGCTCGTTCTGGGCCGCCGGCTGACGCCGGCCGCATTCAGCGCGAGCGAATCCACCTGTCTTTAGCGGAGATCCTCATGAGCACATCTGACCTCACCCCGACCGTGGTGCTGGTCCATGGCGCCTTCGTCGACGCCTCGAGCTGGAACGGCGTCATCGCCGAGCTGAAGGCGGCCGGCCTGGACGTGGTGGCGCCGCCGAACCTGCTGCGTGGCGTCGGCGTCGACGCCGCGTACCTGACCGGCTTCGTCGAGGCGCTCGGCCGCCCGGTCGTCCTGGTCGCCCACTCCTACGCCGGCGCCGTCATCAGCCAGACGGGCAGCGACGCGAGCAACGTCACCGGGCTCGTGTACGTGGCCGCCTACGCTCCCGAGGCGGGCGAGACGCTGGGGGCGATCAACGCCCGCTACCCGGACGTGCCGCTGGCGGCCGCGCTGCGCACCTTCACCTACACCGGCGAACGCGGCGAGCAGGCCACCGACACGTTCGTCGACGCCGCCCTGTTCCACGACGCGGTGTGCGCCGAGGCACCCGCCGAGGTGGCCGACACGCTGGCGCGCACGCAGCGGCCGGCGTCGCTCGCCGCGTTCGCGACGGCCGTCTCCGGCACGCCGGCGTGGCAGAAGTTGCCGTCCTGGGCGGTCGTGGCCACCGCCGATCATGCCATCCACCCGGCCGCCGAGCGCGACATGGCCAAGCGGGCGGGAAGCGAGATCACCGAGATCGACGCCTCGCACGCGGTCCCGGCCACCCATCCGGCCGAGGTGGCCGCGGTCATCGTCCGCGCGGTCAAGGCGATCAGATGAGCGCACCGGCTGCGGGGCCGTTCGGGCCGGTGCAGCGGATCGCCGCCGGCGTGCTCGATATCGGCTACGTCGACATCGGGCCGCCCGGCGGCCGGGCGGTGCTGCTGCTGCACGGATGGCCTTACGACATCTACAGTTACGCCGACGCCGGACCCGCGCTCGCTGCGGCCGGGTACCGCGTGATCGTCCCCTACCTGCGGGGGTATGGCGTGACCCGCTTCCTTTCCGGCGATGCGCCCCGTAACGGGCAGCAGTCCGTGCTGGCCGCCGACGCGATCGCGCTGATGGACGCTCTCGGTGTCGGCGAGGCGATCGTGGCCGGCTTCGACTGGGGCGCCCGGACGGCCAACGTGATGGCCGCGCTCTGGCCGGAGCGCTGCCGGGCCATGGTGTCGGTCAGCGGCTACCTGATCGGCAGCCAGGCGGCCGGCGAGGCGCCGCTGCCGCCGGAAGCCGAGCAGGCGTGGTGGTACCTGTACTACTTCGCGACCGAGCGCGGCCGCGCCGGCTACGAGGCGCACCGCCACGACTTCGCCCGGCTCATCTGGCGCACCGCGTCACCGGCCTGGCGCTTCGACGACGCGACGTTCGAGCGCAGCGCGGCCGCGTTCGACAATCCCGATCACGTCGCTGTCGTCATTCATAACTACCGGTGGCGGCTGGGCCTCGCGGCCGGCGAACCAGAGCTCGACGTGCTCGAGCAGCGGCTCGCGGCATTCCCGGCGATCTCCGTGCCGACGATCACGCTCGAGGGCGACGCGAACGGTGCGCCGCACCCCGATCCCGCCGACTACGCCACGCGGTTCACGGGCAAGTACCTGCACCGGACACTCACCGGCGGCATCGGCCACAACCTGCCGCAGGAGGCGCCGCTCGAGTTCATCCAGGCCATCGAACAGGTCGACAGCTTTGCCTGAAACGCGAGCAGCGGCGATGATGGCGTCCGCGCTGTGCCTGATGTCCTCTCCTGTC
>Ga0335078_10013098_pt1 | contig 12289 bp, 7 predicted proteins | sample Lox_Sample_32_FD_206711 | JGI IMG/M metagenome (GOLD analysis project Ga0335078, IMG submission 206711) | Soil microbial communities from Loxahatchee National Wildlife Refuge, Florida, United States - Lox_Sample_3.2 | ecosystem: Environmental > Terrestrial > Soil > Wetlands | place: USA: Florida... | reverse complement strand
CACGAGATTTGGCAGGAGCGAGAACACTGCTCTGACCTGTAGATTTGCGTGCGTGGAGCTACGGGGATTCGAACCCCGGACCTCTTGCATGCCATGTCTGTTGAGCCCGTCCACCTGCGTCGCATCGGATCGGAAGGCCAATAGGCCAGACGATCCGGCGGATTGGCCACGACACGATGATCGTCGCCGCGACCCACACCGGCGAGAGGTGTGCCCGCGCACGAACGCCCGGCCGACTCGCCGGTGTTCATACGCCACCCAGAAAACCCGGATTGCCGTGCCGTAGAGGTTCGTCGGCTCGTGGGCGTTGCTGCCGGCTGGTGCCTGTTCCAGCCAACCAATCACCAACAAATGATCTTCATGCTAGACCAGAAGGCGGCTCTGACCTGCGGTTTTGGGTGGAGCTGAGGGGATTTGAACCCCTGACCCCCTCGATGCGAACTAAGCGCTCAGGCTGACAAGACCGCTGCTCTAGCCCGACTTTCGTGTGCCCAGCAGCGTGGGTGCACAGCGATGACCAGGAGGTGGTCACGTTGAGGTGATCCACGCGCAAGCTTGTGTCCGCCAACCGGTGGAAGTCCGGTCCGGGTAGCTGCCAGGAGGCCCGGTAGCAGGCTGCCAGTGCCGGGGGGAAACGCCCGGTGCTGAAGCGCAGCGTCAAGAGCCCCTTTGGGGGGAGCAACTGTCCAGCCCGCAGCATGAAGCGAATCCTGCAGCCTCGTGAGGCTAACCCCTGTGAAGGGGACAAGAGGGTGCCGAGCCGCTGAAATCACGGCGAAGGCCATGGAAGGCGCTGAAGACCTGGATGTGCAGGCGCTGAGGAACCCTCCGGGGTAGGGGGAGCGGGATGGGCAGAAGGTGGGCACGGGAACTGGGGAAGCCCTCGCCGGCCCCGGTCGTGCGGTGACCGGGAGCAGCCGGTGCGTATAACCGCCTGAACGGGAAGTCGCACCGAGCCGGCAGGGTGGCGGATGGGGTCGTAGTACCGCTGGAGGGCCGCGGACAACATAACCGGGCCTGAGGGAAGGACCCCTGCCGCGTCACGCGCTTGCTGAGGGAGGGAAAGGCCGGTGAATGCCTGATGGCTAAAGACACCCGTGACAAGGTCCGTGAACTTCAGCACAAGCTGTACTGGGCGGCCAAGCAGTCGCCGTCCAGGCGCTTCCACGCGCTCTACGACAAGGTCCACCGCATGGACGTGCTATGGAGGGCGTGGTCGGAGGTTGCCGCCAATGGCGGCGCCCCCGGGGTGGATGGCGTGTCCATCGCCCAGGTCGAGGAGCAGGGTGCCGGGGAGTTGCTCGGCGCGCTGCGGGCTGAGCTCGAAACCAGGTCGTACCGGCCGTTGCCGGTGCGGCGGGTGACCATCCCGAAGTCCTCAGGCGGGGAGAGGCATCTTGGAGTGCCCGCTGTCCGGGACAGGGTGGTCCAGGCCGCTGCGAAGGTGGTCTGTGAGCCGCTGTTCGAAGCCGATTTCCTTGATTGCTCCTACGGCTTCCGCCCGAAGCGCTCGGCGCATCAGGCGCTGGATGTGATCCGGATGGAAGCCAACCGGGGCAGAACCTGGGTGGTTGACGCCGACATCGCCAGCTTCTTCGATTCGATCCCGCCGCAGGTGCTCCGCTCGGCATTGGAAGAGCGGATCAGCGACCGGCGGATGCTGGCGCTGCTGACGGGGTGGTTGCGGGCGGGGGTGTGGACAGGGCAGGCCCTGATCCGCCCCGAGACCGGGACCGCGCAAGGCGGGGTGATCAGCCCCCTGATGGCTAATGTGGTGCTGCACCGCCTGGATCGCATCTGGGCGGAGCAGTACTGGCGCCTGGGCAAAATCGTCCGCTATGCGGATGATCTTGTCGTCTTGTGCCCCACCCGGGAACATGCCGGGCAAGCACTCGCGGCGCTGGCGGAGATCCTGGCCGGGCTGGGCCTTGCCCTGGCACCTGCCAAGACCTCGCTGGTCAACCTGCGGGAGCCCAAGGCTGGCTTTGATTTCCTGGGGTTCCACCACCGCTGGGTGGAAAGCTTCACCCGCAAGGGCAGGTACTTTTGCGCCCGATGGCCCTCCGACCGTGCGGTCGCCAGGGCCAAGGACAGGATCCGCGCGCACACCGCCCGGCGCCTGCTCCTGCTGCCAGTCGAGGATGTCGTGTCGCACCTGAACTTGTTCCTGGCCGGGTGGCGTGGCTACTTCCGGCACGGGAACTCGACCACGGTGTTCCACGATCTCGACCGGTTCGTCGAGGAGCGGCTTGCCCGGTTCATCTCGGGCAAGCATGGGCGTCACGGGCGGGGCTACGGCCTGCGGGTCCTGATCGGGCACGACTACCTGGGGCTGATCCGTCTGGTGGGAAGCGTCCGGAACGGGGCGGCGCATGCCGCCAGGTGAAGGGATGCGGTTGAGCCGTGTGACCAAATAGGTCACGCACGGTTCTTGGGGGGGAGGCTGGAAACGGGGCGACGGCCACGGTCGGCAGCGAAAGGTGCCTGCGGGAAACCGCAGGCACGGGCGCTGGGACCTACCGCCGACCACCGCCACCGCGCCAGCCTCCTACCCGACCTGGTTAAGTTGATCTTGCAGGCTTTTCCGCAGGTGGCGGTGTGTGCTGGGTGGCCGGGCGCCTATGACCTAACTACGGGGGGCCCACCGCTGGAGTTCGAAGATCTCATATAGTTCCCGCTGTTGGCCGCCGAGTTCGGTGGTCATGCGGCGGGCCTTGGGCCGTCCGCCGGTGGAGGGGTAGAGCAGCACGGTCTCGCCGATGGCGGCGAGTTGTCCGAGCAGCTCGCGCACGGACAGGTCCAGGCCGGCCTGGGCGGCCTTGCGCCGCATCAGGTGGGCGATCTGCAGGGCGAGGACGCAGGTGAACATGTGGACTGTGATGTTGTGCTCGGTCCAGTGGTGCATGGGTGAGAACGACACCACGCGGGGGTCTTTGAGCTGGCGGAAGGAAAACTCGGCCTCGGACTGGGATCGGTAGCCGGCGATCACCTCGGCGGCGGGCCAGTCGTCGTGATCGGTAATGAGCACGTGCTTGCCGAACAGCTCGTCTTCCAGGGCGGTGCTCGCGTTGTCGTCGATGCCCCAGGTAAGGCGCAAGTCCTTGGGCTGCCCGCCGTCCAGCTGCCAGGTGACCACCCGCCGGACCCAGGGTTTCGTGGTGATCTTCCCGATTTCGGCTTCGACCTTGTCCCGGGGCCGGCGGGTTTTGCCGCGGGCGAGGGTGGCGGCCAGCTCGTCCAGCTTCTTCGCGGCCTTGGCAAGGGTGGTGCCGGCGAACCCGCGGGCCTGGGCGGCGTGCAGTTCGGGTGAGTGGGTAAGGATCGCCCGGCGCTCGGCGCCGTAGGCGACGCGGCGGGTGTCGTAGGCGGTCAGGGCGCCGAACCGGCCCTCATCGACGATGGAACGGGCGCTCGCGGGCAGGGCGGTCAGGTCCGGGCAGTCCGACGCCGGGACCGACCCGATGTAATGCAGCCCGGTGCCCGCCAGGTGGGCGAAGTTGTCCTCGGAATTCTGCCCGGCGTCGAAGACCACCGTCATGTCCGCGCCGCCGCTGGCCGCGCCGCCGGCCGCGGCTGTGATCGCTTCGTACTGGCTGCGGAGCTGGCCGATCATGGTGGTGAACTGGGTGACGTCGGGCCGGTCGCCGGGGTAGGCGTGCCAGGTCAGCGGGATCCCGCCATCGCGGGTGACCACCAGGCCCAGGCCGACGATCCGCAGGTCCGATCGTTTCTGCTTAGCCTTGCCGCGCTGGGCGATCGGCGCCTTCTGGTTGCCGGTATCGATGAAGGTAGCGAAGTTGGTCATGTCCAGGGCCACCGAGGAGCAGTCCACTCCGGACGCGGCGACGATCCGCACCGCGATCCGGCGGGAGATCTCCTCCAGCTTCTCCAGCCGGACGGCGTGCATGGCGTCCCAGAACCGGCGGTGATCCAGCACGCTGGCGGGGATCTTGGCGAACCGGTCGCCGGCGGTGGTCTTCCACCAGTCCGCGAAGGCCAGCTTGGAACACGGGGCGACCAGCCGGTTCAGCGCCGCCAGCGCCAGGTAGGTCCCTGCCGAGGCACCCGCGTCGGATCGCCGCGCCCCCGTCACCTCGTCGATGATCCCGGCCAGGGCGAGGTCCTCGAGCATCCCCCAGGCCGCGGCCACATCCCCGAACGCCAGGTGGCGGGTGCGCTTGGGCAGCACCGCGGCCTCGCGGGCATCCAGCAGCGCCTCGATGTCGGCCGCGCTGCCCAGGTACCTCTCGGAGATCATCTTCGGCTTGCCGTCCACCCAGCCCATCTCACGCAGGTACCAGTACGGCTTCCCGCTGATCACCTTCTTATACAGACTCCCCATGGCTTTAGGTCATAGGATATTGGCAAGATCGAATCAAGGTGACACGCCGCGTTATGGCAGGCCAGGACTGATCCTGGGCGGGGCGTCAGCCCGGCAAGATCGAGATAGCTAGGAAACTGGGGCTAGGACGTTTCCGCACGTCATAGCGATTGAACCAGTCAGGATCACCGCGCTTGACCGCGTCTGACCGCAACCGAAGGCGGATCGCCGCTCCCATTTACGCTCCCAAAATCGGGCACGTGCGCTGGTCGGCACTGTTCCGTTGTGCCTTCCTCAATAGCGTCGGAGCATGATCCGGATGCTCCGCTGAGTTCAGATGGCGAGCGCGAGGTCGTCGAATGCCACGCGGAGCCTGTGTCGGCTGGGGACTTCGGTAGCGATGTCGTAGTGGCCGCGGCGGAGGTTCTGCACGAAGGCGTGACCGGCGGCGAGGATCCGCGCTGAGCGGTGATGTTTCAGGCCTCGCATCGGCCGCGGCGGGCCTTCAGCCGTCCGCGGTCCGCCTCGATCGGGTTCTTCGCGTACTGCTCAACGATGTGCAGCGCTGACGGAATCAACTCGCCGAGGGCCTTCGGATAGACAGGGGAGCGGTCGGTCGTGACTTCGACGGGACCGTGCCAACACGCAGGCCATCACGCCGAAGAAGAAGTCGTCCTTGGACATGTCCGTCACGGTGCAGCTGGTGACATTTCCGACGTGGATGGTGTCGGACCAGACAAGCCCGGTGGTGGGCCGCACCACGATCTCGTAGCCGCGCGGCGATGGAACGCGAACACCGAATCCGATCCCCGCCCGGATGCCCGTTTTATGCCCTTCCGGCTGGGAAACGGCGGCCCGCGCAGAAGTTATTTCGCAGATGCGGCGGCGAGAGTCCGATGAGCTTGATCACGGCCTGCTCGCGACGGTGGCGCAGGACCCGATGCACGCGACGCGGCCTTCGGCAAGAGTTAAGAATCCCCGGACCGGCAGCGACGGGGAGCGACCGGGAGGCCGAGGTCTGGCGCTCGCAGGGAGAGACCGTCCGACGTCGAAGTAGACCTCGAACTTCCACGTGCGTTTTCCTGACCTGCCGCTATTGCCTCGTCACCCGCGCTGACCTGCGCTTATACGTCTCGCCACTTCTCAACGTTTCTGGCGTGTTCCCGCTGCCTGGCGGAACTGAGCCGGAACTGGGACGCGATCTTCACCCCATTTACCAAGCGGCCAGGTAGGTTGCCCCAACGCGTCCGGGCCGACGGGCCGGTGATACTCGAGGGCCCGCAAGCCGTGCTGGTGAGCAACAACCCGTACGAGACCGGCGACATCGCCGGGCTGGGCCGCCGCGCACGGCTCGACCAGGGCATGCTCGGCGTCGTCGGCGTCAAGATGGAGAACGCCGCCCAGGCGGCCGTGCTGCTGCGCACGGCACACCGCTCGCGCAGCGTGACCGTGCTCACCGCGCACGAGGTCATCATCGACGCGGACGAACCGCAGATCCCAGTCGGGATTGACGGTGAATCGGTGCTGATGCCCACGCCAGTGCGATGCGCGATCCGCCCGCTGTCACTACGGGTACGGGTCCTGCGCGACCGCCCAGGCGTTCCCGAACCGCGACCGCCGATGGACTGGGCACGGTTGCGCCGCCTGGCACTCACGTGCGCGCGCGCCGCGGGCGGGGCCAGCACGGAGCAACAGGAAACACCGTGATCGCGCAGCCTTTCGCGAATCATTCGCACCACCAGCCTCATCGCGGCTCCTCGGTACCATCCCATACCGGCCGGCTGGGACTGACCATCTCGACTCATGCGACGTGCCAGCAGCTCAACGAGCGCGCTCAACCCGGCGACGCATGGACTCGTGGCCGCCGGCCTGGCCGATGGCCCACGTGGCCGCGGACTCGGCGGCATGGATCGCGTGGGCGACGGGTTCACCCGCGGTCAGGTCCGCGGCGAAGGTGCCGTGAACGCGTCGCTGGCACCGGCCGTATCGACAGCCACCGCGGCAAGCCGTGGATGGGGGTCTTTGCCGGCGGGCTTGAGCCGTCTGACGCGCGACGCCCGGGCTGTGCAGGCGGGAACGGGGGCAGGGGCGTGACCTTCGCGGTGGTGTTCGCCTTGGCCGCTGCTTTCTCCAATGCGGTCAACCTGATGACCCAGCACGCGGCGAGCGTCGGTGCCCCGGAGCGGCAGAAGGGCTGGCGGCTGGCCCTCTACCTGGTCCGGCAGCCGCTGTGGCTGCTCGGGGGCGCCGCTGCGGTGGGCTCGTACGCCTTCCAGGCCCTCGCCCTGCACAACGGCGCGATGTCGGTGGTCCAGCCCGTTCTGGTCACCGAGCTGGTCTTCGTCCTGGTGCTGCGCCGGGTGTGGATCCGCCAGGACGTGGCCCGCGCCGCCTGGGCCGCCGTGACCGTCGTCTGCGTGGCACTGGCGGTGTTCCTCACCGTGGCCGAGCCCACCGGCGGCCACCCTTTCCCGGAGACAGCGGAGTGGCTGTCCGCCGGGCTGGTGTTCGGCGCGACCATCGCCGTGCTGGCCGCGGCCGGCAGGTGGGGCTCACCGGTGCGCCGGGCCGCCGTCCTTGCGGCAGCCGCAGCGCTCACCTGGGCCCTGGAGGCAACGTTGCTCAAGACGGCGACCCAGACGCTCGCCACATCCGGGATTGGCGGCATGCTCACCCACTGGCCCCTCTACGCATTCATCGCCGCTACCGTCACCGGCACCGTGCTCCAGCAGGCCGCTCTTCACGTCGGGCCGCTGAGCGTATCGCAGCCGGTGCTGGTCATCACCGATCCGTTCGCCAGCATCATCTTGAGCGTGTGGCTGTTCGGCGAGCGCTTCACCGACAGCCCCGCGGAGATCACCGTCGCCGTCCTGGCTTTCGCTGTGATGGCCGCCGGCCTCACCGTGCTGACGCGAACAGCGCCGAAGGATCTCACTCCGTCCAGACCGGCCAGATCATGAAAGACGCCGACGGCCCTTATATGCGCCTCACCGGGGAAGCCCGCCTGCTAAATGGCCGCTTGACCACACTCACAGCTCCGAATGGGGGCCTGCCCTCTCAATGCGGACTCACGCCAGGTTAGCCGGTGCAGGCCATCTGGGCAGGTCGCCACTCGCCGGATGCCTCGCCCTCGTCGGCGCGACAGAACAGCCGTAGCCCCCAGCGCACCCAGCGAGTCGCGTCCGATTCTGGGCACAAAATGGGAGCGGTAAAACGCCGCGGGGTGCGGTCAGACGCGGTGATCGTAGCCGCATCAATCGCTACGACCTGCGGGAACGCCGCTGCAGTCGGCTGGCCTTGCCGCGCACCAGCACACCTTGGCAGCTACGACCTGAGCACAGCCACGGGGAGCGGGACTTTTGCGGATGCCGGGGCGAATGCGGGCGCGAATAGAAACCTGGTGGCCCGGGAACTTGTTCCCCGAGTCATGCGGCCGCGCATGGAACCATGTGCCAGTTATCGACTGCCGCCTGAGCGTTACGATGCCGTCGAACCCCCGGCCTGAAGATCTGGCGTGCGCACTCACATCTGACCCGCCGCGGGTTAAGGCCGCACGTCAGGCTGTCGCCGTCGCGAACTTGCGCGCGACCGGGCGCCGGGATTGACGCGGCATCGCCCGGCACAGGACGCTCGCTGCGAGCGCGTCTACCTGCGGCGGGAGACCCGCCGCGCGGTGCGCCGGCCGGTACGCCGTGCGACCCTGCGTGATCCGATCATCTCATCCCTCCAGTGTGCTGCTCTGGCGCCTGGTCATGACTTGGCGGTGGCCGAGGTCTCCATGGCGTGAAGTTCCCTGGCTTCCTCGGCCGACATCAGGCCGATCTCGACGAGGTCGAGCGGGCTGATGAACCCGTCGCCCAGGCGGAAGCCCCCCGCCCGGGCGATCGCGTCCCGCAGCGGCACCGCCCAGTGGTGCTCGAGCAGGATGAGCGCCGCCGCGGAGTCGTTCGGGATATCTTCGAGCACATCCCATTCCTCCGCCCCGCCGAGCAGATTGATGCCCTCGTCCGCGGCCTCTTCCGCACCCGCGGCCGCGCCGGCCTCCATGCCTTCCTCGCCCTCGATCCCCAGGCCGATGAGCGCGCCGATCTTGGTGCCGAGCTCGATCGCCTCCTGCTCGGACAGGTTGCTGAGGTGCTCGACCTCCAGCTCGCCGGCCGCGTCCTTATAGACGGCCAGCGAGTCGATCACACGCACCGTGTCGCTCTCGCGCAGCCGCTCGAGCTCTGCGATGACCTCACCGTGGAAGTCTGGATGGTTGAACCCCAGCACCAGAAGCTGCACCGGTCCTATCGCCATGTCTTAATCCCCTTCCCGATCCTTTCGGCCAGCCCCGGCCACCGGTGCCGCTCGCGCAACCCCCCACAGCCAGCGGTTGCACACGGTTCCTGCCAGGGCCACGAGGCGCAGCCGCCTCGTCGATGGTCGCGAATACCTGCAGCCGCTTGTGCAGGCCGGTGACCCGCAGCGTCTTCCCGGCCAGCGGTTGCGGCGCGATGAGACCATGGCAGCACCCCGCCGTTTCGGCCTTGCTGGCGATCCGGGCGAAGTCGCTCAGCCCGCATGTCTCACAGAACGATAGGCCGGTCAGGTCGAGCACGAGGAGCCTTATGTGGCGGCGGATGGCTGCGTCGTCCCGCCGGTACTGGCTGCCGGCCGTGGCGAGATCCAGTTCTCCCGGCCCGCGCAAGATCTGGGTCCCATCATTCTGACCGGCTGCTGTGCCGTTTTGGTTCACTACCCACCAACTACCCACCGCCCTCGGTGGCTCCATTTCGTCAAGCCGTTCCGGTAACAGTTGCGCGGTGATCTTCCTGCCTGTTAGGGGCGAAGGTCCCTCACCGCATTAGATTGTTCGACGCCACTAAGGTCAGGATCAGCCGCATCTCCAAGCGCGGGCACATCCAGCCTCAGCACCGGGACGGGCGCGCAAGCCAAGACAGTAGGGCTGCACCGCCAGCCATCCGGAAGGCCACTTACGCGGACCACCTCCAGGCTCGCGGACCGGCTCGATGCCCCGCTGCCCGGCATTTCCTCGGCGCGGTGGGAACCGCTCCGCGTTGCCGCCCCCGGACTCAGGATTCATGATCAGAGCATGATGCGCCGGGCGCCCGGCCTGGACGAGGTGGGCCGGATCGGCGCGTAGTTGCCTGTAAGGCCGCTGAAGCGCGTACCGCGCGGCCAGCACTGACACACCGCCCACGACCGGGGGAGGTCGGCCACAGCCGCCAGCCCGCGCTCAGCCACCGCGGTGCCCGCACCGCCGCGTGCTGCCCCAGCACTTGATCCTCCCCTGACAGGCAAACCGTGCCCGCGTGCCCGTTCGGCCTGGATGTTACGATTCGCCGATGGCAACACAGGGTGCCGCGCGCGAGTCCGATGGCGCCGCCCAGGCGATCGCGGAGCGCCTGGCTGACAGGCTCGGGCAACTAGGCGGGCCGGTCCGCCAGCAGGTTGCCGAAGGGCTGCGCGAGCTGGGGGCGGTGGACCGGGCGATCTACTCCACCGTAGCGTCCACGCCCACCCCGTCCCTCGACGAGCCGCTGCGCCGGCTCTCCAACGCCGCCAATAACTCCCGCCTCTGGCTGGCCATCGCGGCCGGGCTCGCCGTGGCGGGCGGAAGGACCGGCCGGCATGCGGCGGTGCGCGGAACACTGGCCATCGGCGGCACCTCCGCGCTAATAAACCTTGGTGTCAAGTCGCTCTGGTCCCGGCAGCGCCCTGACCGGGCCGGCGCCGGAGTCCCGGAGCAGCGGAACGTGCGGATGCCGACCTCCACGTCATTCCCATCCGGGCACGCGGCGTCGGGGTTCGCCTTCGCCTCGGCCATCGGCCGGGAGCAGCCCTGGCTCGGCCTGGCGCTGCGGTTCATGGCGGCGGCTGTCGCGTACTCCCGGGTACACACCGGCGTGCATTACCCAGGCGACGCCGTGGTCGGCTCACTGATCGGCGAGGGTACCGGGCAAGCCGTGGCCGGCCTGATGGACCGGCTGCCGCCGACCGGAAGGCATCCAGCGGCAGCATAGCGAGGCGCAGGTCGTGGGGGACCCGCGCCAACTGCGCGTGGATCCTAAAAGACGATCTCGTCAACACGTAACGTAACCTCGCCATCCTGCACGCCGCCGGGCCGCCGTTGGGGGGCGCCACCACCTCTTGGTTGCCTCCGCGTCACATCCGGCACGGCACGCCACCGCATCCGCGCTGCGCTCCTTCAAGTTGTACCCAGCAGCGGCCACGAGCTGGCATATCGGGAGAGGAAGGCGATGCCAGGCGGCGCGACAGCGCGTCACCTCATCCGGCAAAGCGGTCGTTACCCAGCCACTAGGCTCGTCGAGCCTTGACTGAGCGCAGATGGCGCAAATTCCTCCGTTTTGTCCCAAGCAGCCAGGCGCGAGAGCAAGCCGCTCTGGCCATGCCGCGCAAGGCGTGCCGCCGCAGCCAGCCCGATCACTAGCACGATCGCGTGCCGCTGGCTGCGGCTATCCCGCGCAAGACGTATCACCGCAGCCGGCACGACCACGAACATGATCACGCGCCGCCGGCTCGCTGCCCGCGACTGCGGCGCTGGCTCGCTGCGGCAAGGCGTTCCAGGGCCGAGGCGAGCAGCTCTCGCGCGGCCTGGTGGCCGGGGTCGGCGAATACGGCGTGGCTGGCCAGCTCGGCGGCGACGTCCGCAGGCCAGGCGGATTCGCCGCTGTGGCGGATCCAGCCCCGGCCGGAGGAAAAGCAGGAGCGGACTGCGCACCGCCGTCGTCGGTGCATGACTACTCTTACGATGCAGGCGCCGAGAGAGGCTCATTCATCGCGCCTTGGTTCGCCGAGGACAAGCCGGTTGCGCCGTCAGGGCGCGAAGTGCACGGTGCGCGTTTCGCGCAAGCTGGACAGGCCCGCGGTGAGCGCCACCGCCTCACTGTCCACCCGTGCCGCGAGCTGGTCTGCCGTCGGCATGCTGATCTCGGTATGGGCGCGTGCGGCCAGTGACCGGATCTGCTCCGCGCTGGCCCGCGCCTTCGAGGCTTGCGCCGATGTCTGGCTGTCAGGCTGCTTGCCGTGCAGTGCGGCCAGCATCAGCTGGCGGTCCATATTGCTGTGCACGCGTCGCAGTTCGCCGCACAGCGCCGGCAGCTCGCCGATAGGTGCGTCAGCGGCCGCCGCGGCGGCGACCGTTTGTTCAGCGGCCGCGACCGATCGCCGGAGCGAGCGCCGCTCGCGCTGAGCGGACCACCAGGCGGGGTTCGCCCGCGGACGGGCCGCAGCTGCCCGCAACCGTAGCTCGTATGGCTGGATGTCCGATTGGCCGGTTGTGACCGCGGCGATACGTCGGCGAGCGGCAACCGCATCTCGGCTGAGGACAGCGGTGATGCCAGCCTTCAGGCGGCGTGACAGCCGACGCGCCGCGCGGGTGATCCACCAGGCGGTCGTGCCGACCGTCGCGATCACGACCAGCGCGGCAACCCCGGCGAGGAGAACGACATGGCCCATGCGCCCAGACTAGGTCACCACGGCAAGCGGCCACGTCGACGACTCCGGGAGCTTCGAGCAGCGCCACCCCGGCGCCGAGCGCGGCGGCCTGTCCTTGAGCCCGAACTTCCCGACCTCTTCGCCGCCTGACCTCGGGTTCATGATCACAAAAGGCTGCCGCGCGGTGGCGCCGCGCGCCCGGCGGCGATGGCGTCGGCCGCCAGCACGGCGCTTAGCGCCGATTTCCGGTGCGCCCAGAAGGATGGGAGGTGACACCATGACCTAGCGCCATGGTGGATCTTCGTGTCCGTAAGCGCTCGCGCAATAATTAATTCCCTTCATTCGGGCGTGTCGTGTCGCCGGGCGGGTCTGCTGGGATGGTGTAGTTCCAGTTGCCGTGGAACTGGTGGCGCTGGAGGTGGCGGGCCTCGAATGCCTTCATGTCCTTGTCCGGGATCCTGATGCCCTTGGGGTAGATTCCGGTGTCCAGGACGGCTTTGACGGTCA
>Ga0335078_10013097_pt1 | contig 12290 bp, 12 predicted proteins | sample Lox_Sample_32_FD_206711 | JGI IMG/M metagenome (GOLD analysis project Ga0335078, IMG submission 206711) | Soil microbial communities from Loxahatchee National Wildlife Refuge, Florida, United States - Lox_Sample_3.2 | ecosystem: Environmental > Terrestrial > Soil > Wetlands | place: USA... | reverse complement strand
CACAGAGCCAGGATCATCCGATCTTACTGACCGTGCCCGAGACGCATTACCTGAAGTGCCTGATTTTGGAAGTGGTGTAAGAGGGCGAACTGAAGCTCGCCCGGCAGGCTGAAGCTTGCGCCACAGTCACGAGTTCAGACGGGCTAGCCACCCGGCCAGGTTCGCGGCAAGCTTCGAGTTCGCCGCGGCGATTTCGCCGTAGCGTTGGGCGGCGAGTTGCCGGTATTGCGCCAGCAGCTTCGCGGGATCGAGCGTGTTGACTTGGCCGAGGGAGACGGGTCCCAGTAAGCCATCCACGGCGCATTTCCCGCCGCAGGCGTTGACGGCCGTTTGGAGCAGGGTGAGGGCGCCGGGGTGGTTGGCGCCGCCGGGCCCCATGTTCACGGTCAGATCGAACACCTTGTTGGCGAGGTTCTGATCGCGGATCGAACCTATGTGATAGCGATCCCAGAAATAGGTCTCATAAATCCGGCTGGCTTGCTCTGTGGTGAGATTACGCATGAAGGCTTCATCCGCGTCGGGATTGTAACCGGAGCCCTGGACGAATTTCAGAGTTACTCCATGGTTTACGATTTCTCCCGTCGCCGGGTTATGACAGAAACCGCCTTCGTGTTGCAGAGTGATACTTACGGCTGGTTGGAATTCGGCCACTGGTTACTCCTGATTCGATCGTACGACGGCGGGACTCGCAGGTCGGGGGAATCAAGGGTAGTTGGCCGGGATAAGTCATTTTTGCGCAGGAGCTTACAGATTTGAGAGTCATGTGTGACTGAAGATCGGCCCGCGAAAGCGCCTGCCCCTTCAGCCGACCAGGCGGCCGGGTTGAATCCAACCGAGGGAGACTCCCGTCATGAGCAGGCCGATGCAGACGATCAGCGCCGCCGAGAGCACCGGGATGATGCGGAACGCCGGATGGGCGGCGGTTTTCCGGCTGTCCGGCAACAGTTGCTTGGCGTAGAGGACGAGCACGCCGATTCCCATCAGCACGATGGCAAGTCCGGCGCTGAAAGCGATCAGCAGGAACAGGCCTAACGCGACGCGGCCCAAGGCAATCGCGCTCAGGAGCAGGACCAGTGCGGAAGGGCAGGGAACCAGGCCGCCGCTGGCGCCCAACGCGATCAGGCCTCCCAATGTCACGTCGCTTTCGGGCAAGTGGCTGTGACTGTGCGGGTGGACATGATCGTGACGGCCGCCGCGATCGTGATGGTGATGCTGCAACTTGCGGGCGCGCCGGTAGAGCAGCAGAGCGCCGATCCAGACGATGGAGAGTCCTGAGATTGTGCCGAGCACGGGGAATACTTTTTCCGGCAGCACGTACGCGGAGAGAAACAGCGTAGTCAGCCCGAGGAAGAAGACGCTGATGGTGTGGGTGAAGGTGACCATGCCGCCCAGAAAAATGGCATGCTTGAAGTTGCCGCGAGCGCCAACGAGGTAGGCGGCCACGATGGTTTTGCCGTGGCCGGGAGAGAGCGCATGGATGGCGCCGAGTCCAAAGGCGACGGCCATTCCCAGCAGCATGAGAGGGACGCCGATGTCGCCGCGATGCAGCAGTTGCGACAGAAAGTCGCCGTGTGAGGCGGCGGCCGCCGGGGCCGAAGACTGAGCGTACAGGGCGGCGGGCAGAAGCGGGAGCGGCCAAGTGCAGGCTTTCATTACAATGGTCTTTTCGAATTCTACGACGGTTTCGAGTCTATGCGGTGGGTAACCTCGGAGGATGTGCCGCGGTCCGGCGAACTGCGCGTGCCAGCCGGCGCAATATTCACGCCTTCGGCGCGCGAGCTGGCGGAAGCGCGCGCGATCCGCATTATCGAGCTGGCGGAAGGCCAGAAGGCGGCCGCGGCGCCGCCGGAGAATACCGTTGCCCTGGGCGCGGACCACGGCGGCTTTCGTCTGAAGGAGACGCTGAAGCCGCTGCTGGCGAGCCTGCGGCTGGAGGTGCGCGACGTGGGGGTGTTCGACGAGCAGCCGGCGGACTATCCGGATATCGCGGTGAAGGTGGCCGAGTTGGTGGCGCGCGGGGAAGCGCGGCGCGGCGTGATTATCGACGGGGCGGGCATCGGATCGTCGATTGCGGCGAACAAGGTTTCCGGGATACGCGCGGCGCTGTGCTACGACAAAGCTTCGGCTCGAAACAGCCGGGAACATAATGACGCCAATGTGTTGACGTTGGGCGCGCGGCTGCTGACGGCGACCCAGGCGTAAGAGGTCTTGCGCACGTGGCTGGAGACCGGATTTGCGGGTGGGCGGCATGCGGGGCGGGTGGAGAAGATCGCGCGGATCGAGCAGCGGTATGGCGGCAAAAGCGCGGGCGGGCAGGCAGGCGTGCCTGCGCCGCGGGTCGCTTCGCTCATCGACCATACGATGCTGCGGCCGGAGGCGACCCGCGCGGATATCGTCAAGCTGTGCGGCGAGGCGCGGCAGTATGGTTTCGCCACGGTGTGCATCAATCCGTATTGGGTGCCTCTGGCGGCGAGCGAGCTGGCGGGATCGGCGGTGAAGGTCTGCACGGTGGCGGGGTTTCCATTGGGCACCACCAGTACCGAAGCCAAGGTGGCGGAGGCTGCGGCGGCGCTGCGGGCGGGCGCCCGCGAGATCGACATGGTGATCAACGTCGGGGCCATGCGCTCGGGAGACGCCGACGCGGTGAAACTGGATATCCAAGCCGTCACGCGCGTGTGCCACGAGGCGGGAGCAATTGTGAAGGTGATTCTGGAGACGGCCCTGCTGGACGACGCGCAGAAGACGGCGGCTTGCAAACTGGCGCAGGCGGCGGGGGCGGATTTTGTGAAGACCTCCACGGGCTTCGGGCCGGCCGGCGCGACCGTGCAGGACGTTGTCCTGATGCGTCACATTGTGGGGCCGGGTATGGGAGTAAAGGCCGCGGGTGGAATTCGCACGCTGGACGATTTTCGCGCCATGGTGGCGGCGGGCGCGAACCGCATCGGCGCCAGCGCCAGCGTGAAAATTGTGGAGGCGGCGGGCAAGTGATCGCGACAAGCAAGACGATCCGTTTTCGCGAACGGTCCGAACTGCTGGACTTTCTGCTGGAAGTTTCGGCGGTGACGTCGGAGACGCTGGATCTCGACGAACTGCTGGCCAATGTATCGGAGATCGTAAAAAGGGTGATCCCGTGCGAGCTGCTGGCCATCCTGCTGTATAGCGAGAAGCGCCGCGACCTGCGGATCCGCTACGCGCTGGGCCATCGGGAAGAAGTGGTGCGGAACTGGTCGATCGCGCTGGGGCAGGGTCTTACGGGGACGGCCGCGGTCACTCGCGAGCCGGTGCTGGTGGGCGACGTGCGCAACGATCCGCGGTATCTGAATGCGGTGGAGGCGGTGCGCACGGAGCTGGCGGTACCCATGATCGCGCGGCGCAAGCTGGTGGGCGTGATCGATGTGCAATCCACGCGGCCCAACGCGTACACCGAACACGACCGCGCGCTGCTGCGTCTGATCGCGGCGCGGGTAGCGATCGCGATCGACAACGCGCGGCTCTACTGGCGCGTGGACCGGCAGAACAAAACGCTGAAGGCGCTGGCCGCCATCTCGCAGGAGTTCTCGTCGATACTGGATGTCGACGAGCTGCTGAGCAAAATCGCGCGCACGGTACGCGGCCTGATCAATTACGATGCGTTCAATATTCTGCTGGTGGACGCGGAGCGCCGCGTGCTGCGGCACCGGTTCAGCATCCGGTACGACCAGCGGGTGAACCTGGACAACATTCCGCTGGGAAAGGGCATCACCGGCGCGGCGGTGGAACAGCGCGCGCCTGTGCGGGTGCAGGACACCAGCAAAGACCCGCGCTATATCGCCTCGCATCCGGACATTCGCTCGGAGGTGGCGATTCCGCTGATGGCGCAAGATCGCGTTTCCGGCGTGATGGACCTGGAAAGCGAGCGCGTCGGCTACTTCACCGACGATCACGTGCGCATGCTCATGCTGCTGGCGCCGCAGATTGCGAGCTCGGTGGAGAACGCTCGGCTTTACGAGCAACTGGCCCTGCGGGAGCAGCGCATGGAGGACGATCTGCATGCCGCGCGCGAGTTGCAAAGCGTGCTGCTGCCGACCGGCGATCCCGGTTTCGAAGGGCTGGAGGTGGCTGCCGGGCTGCGGCCGGCGCGCGGGATCAGCGGGGACATCTACGACTTCTTCGAGCAGCCGGACGGCCGCGCGGTGCTGGCGTTCGGCGATGTGAGCGGCAAAGGCGCGGCGGCGGCGCTGTACGGGGCGCTGGTGAGCGGGCTGCTGCGATCGCTGGCGCCGCGGCGGCCCGATCCGCGGCAATTGATGCGCGCGTTGAACGAGGCGCTGATCGAGCGCAAGGTGGAAGCGCGCTACGTGACGCTGCTGGTGATGCTGTGGAATCCGCACATCCGGCAGTTCGTGATGGCCAATGCGGGCAGCAATCCGCCGCTGGTGTGCCGGAACCGCGAGATCCTGAAGCCGCGCGTGGAGGGCGTGCCGCTGGGGCTGCTGGATGCGCGCGAATACGAGGAGGTGGTCTTCCAGGCGCACCGGGGGGACACCATCGTGCTTTATTCGGATGGCGTGACGGACCACTTGAGTCCGGATGGCCAGGACTACGGGCGGCGGAGACTGTCCCATGTCGTGCTGCGTGCTTGCGACCGGCCGGCGGCGGAGATAGTGGCCGAGATTCTGGCGGAGCTCGATCGTTTCAACAAGGCGCCGTTCGACGACCAGACGTTGCTGGTGATGAAAGTGAAATGACGGACCGTCCAGGCGGGGCAGGCAGCCAGCCTGCCAAGGTTTTTTGTTATTCCGGCCAGGATCTTTATTGCGAAGACGTGCCTCTGGCGGATATCGCCCGGCAGGCGGGCACTCCGGCCTACGTCTACTCGAGCGCGGCAATTTTGGAAAACTACCGCGCCTACGACGACGCGATGGGAGATCTTCCGCACACGGTCTGTTACGCGGTGAAGGCCAATTCCACGCTGGGGATTTTGGCGTTGCTGGCGCGGGCGGGCGCGGGGTTTGACATTGTGTCCGGCGGCGAGCTGTACCGCGTGATGCAGGCAGGCGGCGTCGCGTCGCGGGTCGTGTTCTCCGGCGTGGGCAAGACGGCCGCCGAGGTGGACTACGCGCTGGAGCAGGGCATCCACCTGTTCAACTGCGAGTCCGAGCCGGAGCTGGCGCTGATCGATGCGCTGGCGGCGCGGCGCGGCGTGAAAGCGGGGTTCGCCGTGCGGGTGAATCCGGACGTGGATGCGTCCACGCACCCGTACATCTCGACGGGCCTGCGGGAGCACAAATTCGGCATCGACATCGGGGAAGCGGAAGCCGTATACCAGCGCGCGCGGGCTCTGGCGAACGTGGTGGCGGAAGGGGTGAGTTGCCATATCGGCTCGCAACTGATGGACGCCAAACCGATCCTGGAGGCGGTGGACCGCGTGCTGGCGCTGGCGGAGCGGCTGCGCGCCCAGGGTTTCGACATACGGCATATCGACTTGGGCGGCGGGTTGGGCGTGGCGTACCAGGCGCACGAGCAGCCGCCGGAGATCCGCGGCTTCGCGGCGCTGATTCGCGAGAAATTGGAAGGACGCGGCCTGCGGGTGGTGTTGGAGCCTGGCCGTTCGATCGTCGGGCGGGCCGGCGTACTGCTGACGCGCGTACTCTACAGGAAGAAGAGCGGGGAGAAGGAATTTGTGGTGGTGGACGCGGCGATGAACGACCTGATCCGGCCCGCGCTTTACCGGTCGCATCATGAGATTGTTCCGGTGCGCAAGGCGGCGCGGGTGGAGATCGTGGCGGATGTGGTGGGTCCGGTCTGCGAGACGGGAGATTTCCTGGCGCGCGGCTGCAAGCTGGCCGACGTGGCGCCGGGGGATTACCTGGCGGTGTGCACGGCGGGCGCGTATGGTTTCGCGCTTTCGTCGAATTACAATTCACGCCTGCGGCCGCCTGAGATCTTAGTGGAAGGGGGTAAGTTCCGCACGATTCGAGAGCGCGAGACGTATCCGGACTTAGTGCGGGGTGAGGTCGTGTGATGCGGAGCGGGCGAGCGGTGGAGCGGGGGAGCGGGCGAGTCTTATTCGGGGCGCTGGTTTGGGTGGCGATGGTTCCGGTGGTAATCGCGCATGACGTCATCAGCACCAAGCTGCTGTGGACCCAGGAAATCTCCCGCATCGTATATACGCGCTGCGCAAGCTGCCATCGCCAGGACGGCAGCGCCATGCCGCTGATGACCTACGAGGAAGCGCGGCCGTGGGCGAAGGCCATCCGCGACGAAGTCGTCACGCGGCGGATGCCGCCGTGGGGCGCGGTGAAGGGCGTGGGAGAATTTCGCGGCGATCCGAGCTTGTCGCAGATCGAAATCGACATGATCGTGAACTGGGTGGAGGGAGGCGCGCCCAAGGGAGACGAGGCGTATTTGCCGGCGGCGCCGCACTTCGATCCGCCGGCGAAATCCGCGGTTGACCCGGCGGAAATTGCCGTGGGGACCGATGCCGCCCGCGTCTTGAGCGAGGATGTAATTGCGGCCGGTATCCGCCCGCAGCGGCTTGCGTTGGGCTCCTGGCTGGACATCGCGGTATATAAGCCGGACGGCGGCGTCGAGCACCTCATCTGGATACGCCACTGGCGTCCGGAATGGGAGCGCACCTATTACTTCCTGCATCCCGTGCGCCTGCCGAAGGGTACCCGGATTGCGGCTTATTCGGGCAAGCCGGCGGAAGCCGCGATTGTGTTAGGTAAGTAGTGTGTCCCGCGTACCGGAGGCTCCGATTTGACAGGCGACCCTGGCAGCGCCGGCGATGTGATCTACCGCAACTCCTTCACCGGAATCGTGAACGCCACTGTATTCACAACCCCCCTGCGCTGAAACTGGATCCAAACCCGATACTCCGCCTCGCGCGGGAAAAAGATGTTGAACTGCATATCCGGCCCACCGGTGGCTATGAAAGGGTGGTCGTGGATGGTGTCCACCATGTCGTCGCTCACGGCCAGCAGGTGCGCCCACGCGCCGATGTAAGGCTCCAAGCCGTCTGCCGGAGTGAGGTGCACGAACAGCATGGTTTTCTTGCCGGCCAGCGGCTCGGGCGGATCGAGCGTCAAACTGGCTTCGAGGTTCTCGCCACGCTTCGGCGTAAGATCCGGCGCGAGCCGCGGAATGGCAGCTTCGAGCGGCGCGGCATAACCGGCCGTGGTGATGGTCTTGGGTGCGAGCTGCGGGGTCCCGCCCGTGGGATAGAAATCGGCAAGCAGGCGGTACGTGCCGGGTTTGGGCAACGTCGTCCGCAGATGGAATGCCTCCGCGTTATCGAACTCCGGATGCACGTGCGCGAAATACTGCAGATCCTGGCTGACGATGAAGAGGTGAAACAGCTTCTCGTGCACGATCTCGAAGTGAGTCACGGCCGCGCCGGTCCTGGGATCGGCGATGCGGAACTCCAGCGTTACCGGCCGGCCGCTGGGTATTTCGGGCGGGTCCACGCGCAGCGACACCGGATATTCCACCGGCGTTGGCAGGTTGGCGACAAGCGTCATGCCGCAGCGCGGGCACTTGCCGGGACTCTTGGAGCGCACGTCGCGATCCATCGGGCAGACGAACTCGATGGCCTGCTGCGCGCAGAGCAGCGCCGCCATCAACACGCAGAGAAGCAGCCGGTGCAATCAGTCCTCGGGTTCGAACGGCCAGACGGCCGTGGTGGTGTAGCCGCCATCCACTGGAATGACCTGGCCGGTGATGTAATCCGCGCCTTTGCCGGCCAGGAAGACGGCCAGCGGCGCGATGTCCTCAGGTGTGCCGGGCCGCGGATTCGCCTGCGCGCCCTTCAACCACTCGCGCATGCGAGGCGGTTCCCACATCTGCCGGTTGAGATCGGTGATGATGAAGCCGGGTGCGATGCAGTTTACCTGGATGTTGTAGCGGCCCCACTCCGCCGCGAGTGCCTTGGTGAGCTGTCCGAGCGCGCCCTTGGTCATGGCGTAGACCGAAAGATACGGCAGGCCCAGCAGCGACATCAGGCTCCCGATCATGACGATCTTGCCGCCCGCGCCGCGCGCGATCATGCGGGCCCCGATCGTCTGGGTCAGCTCCACGATGCCGTGCAGGTTGGTGCGCAGAACGTGATCGTACTCGGCTTGCGTGTACCGCTCGAAGCGCTTGCGAATATTCGTGCCGGCGACGTTGACCAGGATGTCCGGCGTTTCGATACCGGCCACCGCGGAGCGGATCGACTCGGGGTCGGCGATGTCCATGCGAAGCGCGCTCGCCTGGCAGCCCTTCGCCGCCAGCGCCTGCGCATGCTCCTGCAGCTTGTCGGCCGACCGTGCCGCAAGGATCGTGCGCGCGCCGGCTCCGGCAATGTGCTGCGCGATCGCCAGGCCGATGCCGCGGCTCGCGCCCGCGATCAGCGCGGTCTTGCCGGAAAGAGAGAACGTATCGGAACTCATAGCCTCACCGGAACAGGCCGAAAATGCGCTCCGTGCCTTCGTAGCTCCACTGCGACATCCAACGGCCCAGGTTCGAAACGGAGACAGCCACAATCAGGATGAGAAATCCGGCGCGGGCGATTTCGTTGTAAATCGCCGGCGGGATGCGGGCGGCGAGTAATAGTTTGGAGCCATCCAGCGGCGGCACCGGCAGCATGTTGAAGATCGCGAGGTAGAGACTCAGCTCGACGCCGCGCGCGGCGAAGTGCGCCAAAGCCGGAGCGCTGCCGATTGTGGCGCGCGCCACGGCGGCCAGAATTACGGCGAAGATCACGTTGCTGGCGGGCCCGGCCATCGCCACGATCGCGAGTCCGTTCAGGCCCCAGCGCAGCTTGCCCGGGTTGGTCGTGACCGGCTTGCCCCAGCCGATGAATCCGCCTCCGAACAGCGAAGTCAGCGCGGGCAGCAGAGTGGTGCCGATCCAATCGATGTGCGCCAGCGGGTTCAGCGTCAGGCGGCCCTGCAGGCGGGGCGTGTCGTCTCCCAGTCGTGTGGCCACCCAGGCGTGCGCGAATTCGTGCGGCGTCGTCAGCAGCCACAGAAGAGCCACGTTGAGCAGCGCGAGACTCAGATCCACATGCATGCAGGGCTCAGCGGCGTTGCGCGACGGCGGCCCACAGGATCAACAACGCGAGCACGGCCACAACCGCAACTGACGGTAGTAAGCTGATACCTTCTATTGTATGCGCATCACGGCCGTCGAAACGATCCACCTCGCGCGCGGCATCACCGTGCATGCCGGTCCCATCGAGTGGCTGTGGGTCCGCATTTATACCGATAGCGGACTCACCGGCCTCGGCGAGACCTACCCAAACCCGGAAGCCGAAAAGGCCGTGGTCCTGCGAAAACTCGCGCCCGTGCTGCTGGGCCGCGACCCGTCCCAAATAGATCGCTTATGGGCGGACATGTTTCAAGCCGTCTCGTTTAGCGGTTGGGCCGGCGCCGAGATGCGCGCCATCAGCGCGGTGGACGTCGCGCTCTGGGATCTCGCCGGCAAAGCCGCGAATCTGCCGGTGTACCAGTTGCTCGGCGGAGCTTCGCGCGCTTCCATTCGGACTTACAACACTTGCTACGACCACATCGATTTCCTGACCGAGCCGCAACGGCTGGCGCGGGAGCTGGCGAAATCCGGGATTCACGCGATGAAGATTTGGCCCTTCGACCCGGTCGCCAAAGAGACCGGCGGGCAATACATCACGGCCGATCAGATGCGGCGGGGGCTCGAACCCCTGCGGCTCATTCGCGAAGAGTTCGGCGATTCGATGGATGTGGCGATGGAGTTTCACGGCTACTGGAACCTGCCGTGCGCCATACGGATCGCGCAGGCCCTGGAGCCGTACGCGCCCATGTGGCTCGAAGAAATGCTGCCGCAGGATAACCTGGCGGCGTACCGCGAGCTCGCCGGCGCCACGCGGCTGCCGCTGTGTCTGAGCGAACGGTTGATGACGCGGTTCGCATTCCGCGAGTTGATCGAGAACCGTGCGGCGCGCATCATCATGCCGGACATTTGCTGGTGCGGCGGCATTTCGGAGGCGAAGAAGATCGCGACCCTGGCGGAGACGTATTATTTGCCGGTGGCGCCGCACAATTGTGGTGGTCCGGTGCTGCACGCGGCATCGCTGCACCTGGCGGCGAATGTGACGAACCTGTACATATTGGAGAGCGTGCGGCGGCATTACTCGGATGAGTATCGCGGCATCGTGACCGGGATGCTGCCGCCGGAGCACGGAGAGTTTCCGCTGCCGCCGGGTCCGGGGCTGGGAGTGGAGTTATGCGCGGAGGTAAGTCACAGGCCCGACGTGACGGTAGAGCGGGTCGAGTGAGTAGGAGACGTGGCACATATCACCCGGCAGCACTAATTCATCGTTGGACGAACAGCAGACGATGGAACTGCCGTTCATGCGGCCACTCGTCGCATCTACCGCTGAATCCGTGCCGATCCGCCCTTGGCAAACGCGCGCACCTGATCCACCGTGGCCATCGTCGTATCGCCCGGAAACGTGGTGAGCAGCGCGCCGTGCGCCCAGCCCAGCTTCACCGCCTCCTCCGGCGGCTCGCCGGTGAGAAGACCGTAGAAGAACCCAGATGCAAAGCCGTCGCCGCCGCCCACGCGGTCGAGCACATCCAGATCGCAGGCCGGCGCGACGAAAGTCTGCCCGTTGATCCACGCTACCGCGCCCCAGCGATGCCGGTTCGTGGAGTGAACCTCGCGCAGCGTCGTCGCGACAATCTTGATTTGCGGATGCTGCTTGACGACCTGGTCGATCATACCGAAAAACGCGCTGGGATCGAGCTTGGATTTCACGGCGACTTCCGGCCCCGGTATGCCCAGCCCCATTTGCAGATCTTCTTCGTTGCCGACCAGCACGTCGACGTACTCGGCGATCCGGCGAATCACGGCGACCGCGCGCGCGTGTCCGCCGGAAATGTTCCACAGCTTCGCGCGGTAATTCAGATCGAATGAGACAACCGCGCCGGCGGACTTAGCGGCCTGCATCGCTTCAATCGCGACTTCCGGCGTCGTGTGCGATAGCGCGGCGAAGATCCCTCCGCTGTGGAACCAGCGCACGCCCGCGCCGAAGATGGCTTGCCAATCGAAATCGCCGGGCTTGAGCAGCGCGGCCGCTTCGTTCGCCCGGTTGTAGAAGACCACGGGCGCCCGTATGCCGTGGCCGCGATCGCTGTAGACCGCAGCCATATTCGGTCCCGTGGCGCCGTCGTGTTTAAAGCGTTTGTAGAAAGGCTTGACGCCCATGGCCCTGACGCGCTCGGCGATCAATTCGCCGATGGGGTAGTCGACCATCGCGGTGGCGATGCCGGTCTGCATTCCGAAACAGTCCGAAAGATTCGCGGCGCAATTGAACTCGCCGCCGCTGACGTGGATGGCGCACTCGGCCGCCTTGCGGAATGGGATAATGCCGGGGTCGAGCCGGTGCACGAGCGCGCCCAGCGAGAGTAAATCGAGAGCGCCGGACTTAGGGATGGCGAGCACGGGACTCATGGCCGGTCAGACGTTGTAGGTTCCAGAAGAAGTACGGCCGCCGCGTCCGGTCCAATTGGTGTGGAAGAACTGGCCGCGCGGCTTATCGATGCGCTCGTACGTGTGCGCGCCGAAAAAGTCCCGCTGCGCTTGCAGCAAATTCGCCGGCAGGCGCGCGGTGCGGTATCCGTCGAAGAAGGAAAGCGCGGTCGAGAAGGCCGGCGTGGGCACGCCGTAGTCGATCGCGTGGACGATCGCGCGGCGCCAGGCTTCCTGGTAGCCGTTCAGCGTGGTAGCGAAGAAATCGTCGAGCAGCAGGTTGGTGAGCTGCGGATTCTTGTCGTAGGCTTCCTTGATTTTGCCGAGGAAACGGCTGCGGATGATGCAGCCGCCGCGCCACATCAGCGCGATGCCGCCGAAGTTCAGGTTCCAGCCTTCTTCCTTCGCGGCTTCGCGCAGCAGCATGTAGCCCTGCGCGTAGGAAATCATTTTGGAGCAGTAAAGGGCGCGTCGCACGTCTTCGATGAAAGCCGAGCGGTCCTGGGCGGGTGCGCGCTTGGGCCCCCGCAGGATGTTGGCAGCCGCCACGCGCTCGCCTTTCATAGCGGAGAGACAACGCGCGAATACGGCTTCTCCGATCAATGTCACCGGCGTGCCGGTATCGAGCGCGCTGATGCCAGTCCATTTGCCGGTCCCCTTTTGGCCGGCCGTATCCAGGATCTTGTCGACCAGCGGCGCGCCGTCGTCGTCCTTCTTGGTGAAAATCTCCGCCGTGATTTCGATCAGGTAGCTGTCGAGCTCGCCCTTGTTCCAGTCCGCGAAGACCTGGTGCAGTTCGTCCGCATTCAGCCCCAGACCGT
>Ga0335078_10013096_pt1 | contig 12291 bp, 9 predicted proteins | sample Lox_Sample_32_FD_206711 | JGI IMG/M metagenome (GOLD analysis project Ga0335078, IMG submission 206711) | Soil microbial communities from Loxahatchee National Wildlife Refuge, Florida, United States - Lox_Sample_3.2 | ecosystem: Environmental > Terrestrial > Soil > Wetlands | place: USA: Florida... | reverse complement strand
ACGACGTGGCGAAATACTTCGCCATCATCCCGGCGATGCTGATGGTGACGTTTCCGGTAATTGCGCCGCTGAACGTCATGCGCCTGCACAGCCCGGACAGCGCGATTTTGAGCGCCGTGATTTTCAATGCGCTCGTCATCATTGCGTTGATCCCGCTGGCGCTGCGCGGCGTGAAATTCCGTCCGCTTGGCGCGGTGCAAATCCTGCGCATCAACCTGCTGATTTACGGCCTCTGGGGCGTCATTCTGCCGTTCATCGGCATCAAACTTATTGACCTGATTATCGCCGGTCTGCATCTGGCATGATTTATGAAACCAACCGCCCTCACCCTGACCCTCTCCCATCAGAATGGGCGAGGGGACAGCAATGGGATGACTTCAGGAATGCGGAAGGCCGTTCGGCAAACCGCAGTCGGTGGTTATACCAGGAAAGCTGTGAGTGATTCTCCCTCTCCCGTCGGTCGAGAGAGGGCCGGGGTGAGGGCTAAGACCATTTCAAACTAAATTTATGAAAACCATTCTGACAGAATTCGGCCGCTCGATTGCAGCGACCATTTTCTTTGCCGTCATCCTGTGCGGTCTGTATCCGCTCGTCGTTTACGGCGTGTCGCAATTGCTGTTTCACAATCAAGCCAACGGCAGTTTGTTGGTGGACAAATCCGGCACGGTGCGCGGCTCGGCGTTGCTGGCGCAAAATTTCACCGGCGCGCAATATTTTCATCCTCGCCCATCGGCGGCCGGCCCGAATGGTTATGATGCGACCAGTTCCGGCGGCAGCAATCTGGGACCGACGTCGTCCAACCTGGTGGCCAACATCACGCAAAACATCGCCACCTACCGTTCCGACAACGGCCTTAGGACGAACACGCCGGTGCCCGCCGACGCCGTGACCGCTTCAGGCAGTGGCCTTGACCCGGACGTCAGCGTGGCGAACGCCGAACTGCAAATCCCGCGCGTGGCCAAGGCGCGCGGAATTTCGGAAGACCGCGTCCGCGAACTCGTTCAACAAAACACGAGCGGCCGCGATCTCGGCGTTTGGGGCGAACCGCGTGTCAACGTGATGACACTGAACTTCGCGCTCGACCAGTTGCCACAGAAATAGTTTCTTTGCGGTGTGGAACCGCCCGCCGCCGCCCGTTTGAAGCCGGAGGATTTCCTGCGGCTCATCGAAAAGAGCCGGCTGGGAAAGTTAAAGATTTATCTCGGGCACGCCGCGGGCGTCGGCAAAACCTACGCGATGCTCGAAGAGGCGCATCGCCTCAAAAAAGCGGGCGTGGATGTCGTCATCGGTTGGATTGAAACGCATGGGCGGGCGGACACCGAGGCACTGCTGGAAGGCCTGGAAATCATTCCGCGCAAAAAAGTGCCGCACGGCAACACCACGGTTGAAGTGCTCGACGTGGACGCTATTTTCAAACGCTATCCGACGGTGTGCATCATTGACGAACTGCCTTACACGAACGTCGCCGGCTCGCAACATCCCAAGCGCTACCTCGAAGTGCATGATTTATTGATCGCAGGCATCAACGTCATCACGGCCATGAACATCCAGCATCTCGAAAGCCTGCACGACACCGTGTTGCGCGCGACGGGTGTGGACGTGCGCGAACGCGTGCCCGACCGCTTTGTGCTGGAGGCGGACCAGATTGTGAACATTGATCTGACCGCCGAGGAATTGCGCGAGCGGTTGAAGCTGGGGAAAATTTATCCTGCCGACCGCGCCGCCGCCGCGCTGGAAAATTTTTTCACGGAAAACAATTTGAACACCCTGCGCGAACTTGCTCTGCGCGAAACCGCCGCCGCCCTCGACCAACGCCCGCGTATCGGCGCGGCGCCGGCAGCACAAATCAGCGAAAAGATTGCGGTTTTCATCAGCACCAACCCCGGCACGACTGCAAAACTTTTGCGCACGGCCTCGCGCATCGCCGGGCGGTTGAATCGTGAATGGATCGGGGTTTACGTGCGCCGCAAGCAGGAAGACCCACTACGCATCCCATCGGATTTGCAGCGGAAATTCATGCAAAACGTCCAGTTGGCAACCGAGTTGGGCGGCAGCGTCACCATTCTGGAAAGCGAAAATGTTTGTGAAGCGTTGCTGAAATTCTGCCGCGAAAACGACGTTCACCTCGTCGTGCTGGGCACGACGGAACGGCGCTGGTGGCAATTCACGCGCCCGGATGTTCTGAATTTTTTCCTGCACCACGCGCCGGGCATTGACCTCCACATCGTGGACCCGAGCAGTTGACCCGGATCAAAAATCGCGCGTCCCGCCGATGCGCAGCAGGTATAGGTTCTTGCCAGCGGCCTTGAATTTTTCCCGTGCGGCGGCGTGGTCAAGCTTGATCGGCGGGAAGGTGTCGTAATGCACACCGAGGATTTCGTTACAGCGCACAAATTCGGCGGCTTTTACCGCGTCATCCGGCCCCATCGTATAATTGTCGCCGATGCACAGCGCAGCGAATTTCAACCGGGTGGATTCGCCAATGAGTTTCATGTCCAGCGTCAGCGCGGTGTCGCCACAGTAATAAAAATTTCCTTCCGCGGTTTCGACCACAAATCCGCCGGGGTTGCCGCCGTACGTGCCGTCGGGCATGGTGCTGGAGTGGATGGCGTTGACGAGTTTGGCGCGGCCAAAATCGAATGAATAACCGCCGCCATGATTCAATGCGTGCACGCGTGGCGCGCCCTGTTGCTCCAGCCAGTTGGCGACTTCAAAATTGGCAATCACCAGCGCATGGGTGCGTTTGGCGATTGCGACTGCGTCGTCAACATGGTCGTCGTGGCCGTGAGAAACGAGGATGAAATCCGCCGGCACCGATTTTACGTCAATGGCTTTTGCCAACGGATTACCCGTGATAAACGGGTCGAACAGCAGGGTTTTCCCGCCAACCGCGACGGAGAAGCAAGCATGACCGTAATAAATGACTTTCATCGGAATTGCGACAGACAATTTACGACTTACGCGCTCCCATCAAAATCGCAAGCGACGGCAAAATCGTAAATCAAAAATCGTAAATCGTAAATGATTACGCGGTCGTGGCAATCTCCGGTTCCGGCGTGTCGAGGAAACCCTGCAGATGGCGGACGCGCGTCGGGTGCCGCAGTTTGCGCAACGCTTTGGCTTCAATCTGGCGGATGCGTTCGCGGGTGACGTTATACATTTTGCCAATTTCTTCGAGCGTGCGTTCGTAGCCGTCGAGCAGGCCGAAACGCATTTCGAGAATCTTGCGTTCGCGCTCGGTCAGCGTCGTCAGCACGTCGCTCAGTTTTTCCCGGAGCAAACTGTAGCTGGTGACTTCCGAAGGATTTTCGGCGGTCTTGTCCTCGATGAAATCGCCCACGCTTACGTCGCCGTCGTCGCCGACGGGCGCGTGGAGCGACACCGGCTGTTGCGCCATCTTGAGCAGCGCGTGGATGCGCGACACCGGCATGTGCATTTCATCGGCGATTTCCTCCGGCGTGGGTTCACGGCCCAGTTCCTGCGTGAGCTGCTTTTGCGCGCGCCAGAGTTTGTTCATGATTTCAATCATGTGCACCGGGATGCGGATGGTGCGCGCCTGGTCGGCAATCGAACGCGTGATGGCCTGGCGGATCCACCAGATGGCGTAGGTGGAAAATTTATAGCCGCGGCGATACTCGAATTTCTCGACGCCTTTCATCAGGCCGATGTTGCCTTCCTGGATCAAATCCAGGAACGACTGGCCGCGGTTGGTGTATTTTTTGGCGACGGACACGACGAGGCGCAGGTTGGCCTCGGCCATGTGCGTCTTGGCTTTCAGCCCGCGGTCGGCGGCGGCCCTCAGTTCCTTGAACGTCTTGAAAAACTCCTCGCACGGCATCCGCACGAATTGTTCGAGCACCTGGATTTTGGCGCGTTCGGCCTCCAATGCCGCCCGTCGTTCGGCGGTGGTGCGCAACCCTTCCAGTTCCTGGATGTGCCGCAGGCTCGCCTGGAATTTTTCGTGGACGTTGCCCGCGACGATGATCATTTCCTCGGCGACCTTTTGTTTGTAGAAGAATTTGGAGAACATTTCCTGCAGTTTGAGGCTGAGTTTCTTCAACTCGCGCTGCAACTTCTCCTTGCGGCCCTTTTGCAGGGCTTTTTGCCAGGCAAAATATTTCGCGTCCACCTTTTGATCGAGGGCATGGACTTTCTTGATGAGCTTGCGCAGGTCGCGCAGATGGCCTTCGCGATTGGTGATTTTTTTGTCCACAATCACGCGGTCGAATCGTTCCTTTGGCGGCTCGGACAGCAATTTTTCGGCGATGGCAATGTGTTCCTTGGCGGTGAAGCCGAGGCTGTAAACGATGCGCTTCATCTCGATCTCGGCCTCTTCGATGCGCTTGCAAATTTCGACTTCCTGTTCGCGGGTGAGCAAGGGAACCTTGCCCATCTGGTTCATATACATGCGAACCGGGTCATCGAGAATTTCCAGCCGCGCGTCCTCGTCCGCTTCCTCCTGCTGCTGCGCGGGTTCGGGTTGCCGGGTGCGCTCGGCCTCGGCCTGGTCCATGACGATTTCCACGTCGAGACTGCGCAGTTTGGTCAGCAAGGCGTCCAAATCCTCCGGGCTGAGGTTGTCCGGCAGGATGTCATTGATGTCATCGTAAGTGATGTACCCGTGTTCCTGGGCGAGGTGGAGCAGTGTCTTGACCGTCTCGGTCAAATCCACGGACGATTGCATGGGCGCCGCGGCTGCCTGGTTACCGGGCGGCAATTTTTGCGTGCCGGAAGCAGGCGGGTTGACCCCGGGCAACCTGGCTTTTCCGTTGGCTTCCGCCGGTTTGGACACTTCCCGTCGCGCGATGGAAACGACAAAACGCCGCCGCGCCGGAGCCGGTTTTGCTCCTGCGTTGCGCCCACCGCCGGGCTTGCGCCGGCGCGCCATGCCGGTTGACGGTTTGTTTTTTCGCTTCGCCATAAACATCAGACCAGTAAAATTCATTTTAGTTCAGGGAAACAGGGCCTTCTGCTTCGCGAACCGGTCGTCGTCGGTTCTGACAACTGTTCACCTGCCCGTTGAACTCCAGGAACTGCGAACGCCAGAACACCAGAAGACTGACACGCACCCATGCTAACCTCTTCTGCGGGAAATTCAAGAATAATCGTAACCCCTTCGTAACTTCAAAGAAGGCTTTGAATTACAGCAAAAAAGGCCTTTTCACGTTAAAACTTGTTTAATATAAGTATCTTTATCATAAAACCTAATCACCCGGAAGCCCGTAAGACGGCGATGTCACGGATGATCTGCCGGTGTAATTCCGCCGATGAAGCAAATTTCCTTTCTTCGCGCAATCTGGCGCCAATTTCAACCGTCAATTCCTCGCCGTAAAGATTGCCGTCGAAGTCCAGCAGGTGCGCCTCGACACGCAGTGGCCGCGCAGCCGCTGCCATCGTCGGTCGGAAACCGATGTTGAGCGCAACGCGGTGGGATTTATTTTTCACTTTGGTCAGTCCGGCGTAAACACCGTTCGGTGGCAGGACCAAACCCGTTACGGCAAGGTTCGCGGTGGGAAACCCCAATTGCCGGCCTACGCCGTCCCCTTCCACCACGCGGCCGGAAATCGCATAAGGCCGTCCGAGCATCTGGCTCGCGGCGTCGAGTTCACCCGCGCAAATCGCCTTGCGAATGCGCGTGCTGCTGACAATCCGGCCATCGAGTGAAACTGCGGCCAGCCCATGAACGGTAAAACCGGTTTTGTCCCCAAGTTTTTTCAACAGTGTGACGTCGCCGCTGCGCTGGTATCCGAACACAAAATCCTTGCCGACACACAGGCTTTGAATTTTTCCCAAATCGCCCGCCAGCCGGCGGATGAATTCCTCCCCGGTTTGCCGGCTGAACTTTTCGTCAAAATGAATCAGCAACAATGTGTCGGCCCCGAGCGATTCAATCGCGCGCAGTTTTTGCGGCAGCGAGTAGATCAACGGCGGCACGTGTCCGGGCGCCACGACCGTGTTCGGATGCCGGTCAAACGTGAGCACCAGCGCAATGGCGACATGCTGGCGCGCGTCGGTGATGGTTTGGCGAATGATTTGCTGATGGCCGAGATGCACGCCGTCGAAAAAGCCGATGGCCAGGCAGACTTTGCGCCCGGCTGGCTTCAGTTCGTTGGCGGCGTGGATGATTTTCATCCGCGAAAAGCTCCAATATTCAAGCCCCAAACTCCAGAGAAATTCCAAACTTCAAATTCCAGGCAACACGCCGGTTGCCGCACAGCCTTTTGAAGTTTGGAGCTTGGCGCTTCTCTGGCTGTTGGTGCTTGGTGCTTTCATGCCACCGCCAGTTTCAAAAACGGAATCACTTTTTTCTCCAATTCGGTGGTCGTCAATTGCAGAACGTCAGCCAGCTTCGTCGCGTCCGCCACATCGTACTTTCCCGAAGTGACGCGGCGCAACGTTGCCAGGTGCGCGCCGCAGCCGAGTTTTTGTCCGAGTTCGTGCGCGAGGCTGCGAACGTAAGTGCCCTTGGTGCAGGTAATCCGGAACTGGGCGAGCGGCTCGTGGTAGTTAGTAAAACGGAAGTTGTAAATATGAACCAGCCGCGGTTCGCGTGCGACCTCGATGCCTTTGCGCGCGAGTTTGTATAGCGGCACGCCGTCTTTTTTGACGGCCGAAACCATCGGCGGTGTTTGCAGGTGATCGCCCACGAACGCGGCGGCGGCTTCGCCCAATTGCGCCAGCGTCAGCGGCGGCACAGGTTTGGTTTCAATGATCTCACCATCGGTATCGTAACTGTTGGTCGTCACGCCGAATTTAATGGCACCTTCATAGACTTTGTCATCGCCCATCAATTTCTCCGAGAGCTTCGTGCCCCGGCCGAGGACGATGATGAGCAGCCCGGTGGCGTTGGGATCCAGCGTGCCGCAATGGCCGACCTTTTTGATGCCGAATTTTCGGCGGATGGCATCCACCACGTCGTGCGACGTCGGGCCGGCGGGCTTGTCAATGAGGAGCGCGCCGTCGAGCGGGGAAAATTCTTGCATGAAATTTATTTCGCCGAATTCAACGCGCGCTTGATGGCGGCGATGACCTTGCGTTGGACCGAAAGCGGCTTGCCCGGAATGCGCGCGCCCGCCGCTGCCGGGTGGCCGCCGCCGCCAAATTGCGCGGCAATCTCGTTCACGTTCACCTTGTCGCTTTTGGAACGGAGGCTGATGCGCGTGAGTTCCGGCTCGATTTCCTCGAACACGCACGCGATGACGACCGGCGCAATCGCGCGGATGTGGTCTATCAAACCCTCGGTTTCGTCGTCGTCGGAACCCGCGCGGGCGAAATCCGCCTTCTTCAGCCAGAAATACGCAATCTGGTCGTGGTGCGTCAGCCGGAACCGGCTGTAAATATGCTTCAAGAGCCGGACCCGCGAAAGCGGATAGGATTGATAAACCTCGTCGCAGATTTTCGCAAGGTTCGCGCCGCGCGTAACCAGTTCTGCGCCGACGTGGAACGTGCCGGGTCGGGTCGTGGAGTATTGGAATGAGCCGGTGTCGGTGGAAACGGCGGTGAACAGGCAGTCGGCAATCGGTTTGGTGATCGGCCAGCGCGCGACTTTGAGCAGACGGTAAATCAGTTCGCCACACGATGGTTCGCGCGCGGACACCCAGTTCACGTCGGCGTAGCGCGTGTTGCTTTCGTGATGGTCAATGTTGATCAAAATCTTCCGCTGCGCAATGCACTTGCCGGCCCGGCCCAGCCGCTCAAAGCTGGCGCAGTCCGTGGCAACGACACAATCGAATTTCCGGCCGCGTTTCGGCCGTTGCCACAACTCCTCGCTGTCCAGAAACTTGTATTTTTGCGGGACGGGATCCTCGTTCCAGCAAACGACCTTTTTGCCCTCATTTTGCAATGCCAGCGCCAGAGCGAGTTGGGAGCCGACGCAATCGCCGTCGGGCCGGATATGCCCGGCGACGCAAAAGGTTTTGCCCGCGCGGATGGCGTCGAGAACGCGGTCAATGATTTTCGGATAGCTTTTCACGCTTGCTCATTATCAACGTCCGGCGTGGTTTTTTCCAGCTCCTCAATGATTTGGAGCACGCGGTTGCCGCGGACGATGGAATCGTCGAAGGCAAATTTCAGCTTCGGCGTGTACTTGAGGACGACGGCGCGGGCGACCAATCCCTGGATGCGGACACGATGATCGTTGAGCCTCTGGAAGCCGCGCTTTTGCTGGTCGGGATTGCCAAGGATGCTGATAAAGACGGTCGCGGACTTGAGGTCGCCCGCCACGTCCACGTCGTTGACCGAAATCAACCCGCAGTCGCTGACGTGGAATTCGCGGCGGATGGCCTCGCCGATTTCGCGCTTCAAAAGTTCGCGCACGCGTTGGAGTCGAAGAGATGGCATGGTAGTTGGGGTTTAGCCTCTGGCGTCTGGCCTCCGGGGCCGGGACTCAAGCTCTTGCTTTTCCCCAAAGCCCGGACCCAAGAACCTGGCGCCTGTTTTCATAATTTCGCCGCCACTTTTTCAATCGTGTAGCATTCGATGGTGTCGCCGACCTGAAATTCGCTGTAACCTTCGATGCGGATGCCGCACTCCATGCCGGCCCGGACTTCGTTGACCTCGTCCTGGAACCGGCGCAGCGATTGCATGATGCCTTCGTAAATCACGTCCTTGCGCCGGCGCACGCGGACCCGGCCTTTGACGACGCGGCCGCTGCTCACCATGCAGCCAGCCACGGGCACGCCTTTGGACAATTCAAAAATCTGCCGCACTTCCGCCGAGCCGATGATGTTTTCCTTGACGACCGGTTCGAGCAGCCCGGCCATCGCCTCCTTCACCTGATCAATCAACTCGTAAATGATTGCGTACAACTTGATTTGCACGCCCTCGTGCTTCGCTTTTTCGGCGGCGGTGTTGTCCAAGCGCGCGTGGAAACCGAGAATGACGGCATCGGACGCAGATGCCAGGGCCACGTCGTTCTCGGTGATGGTGCCGACATCGCTGTGAATAATTTCAAGCGAAACCTTTTCCGCCTCGATTTTCTTGAGCGCCTCGACGATAGCCTCCACCGACCCTTGCGTGTCGGCCTTGACGACGACTTTGAGCACCTTGCTTTGCGCTGCTTCCAGCGAAGCGAACAGGTTTTCCAGCGTGACCTTCGAGCGATTTTCCAGGTCGTGGACCTTGGTTTCGTGGGCGCGTTGTTCGGCCAGCTCGCGCGCGGCCTTTTCGTCCTCCACCACGCTGAATTCCAGACCCGCGTCCGGCACACCATTCAAGCCAAGCACCTTCACCGCCACCGACGGCCCGGCTTCCTTGAGACGATTGCCTTCCTCGTTGATGAGGGCGCGGACGCGGCCGTAAAACTCGCCGCACAAAATGATGTCGCCCAGGCGCAAGGTGCCTTTGCGCACGAGCACGGTGGCCGTCGGGCCCCCCGGCTCGACACCGGATTCGATGATGTTACCCTTGGCGCGGCGATCGGGATTCGCCTTGAGTTCAAGCAATTCGGCCTGGAGCAGGATCATCTCCAGCAATTTGTCCACACCCTGTTTGGTGAGCGCGGAAACGTCCACGAAAATTGTGTCGCCGCCCCAATCGTCCGGCACCAGGCCCTTGTCCTGCAACTGCTGGCGGACCTTCAACGGGTTCGCATTCGGGTGATCGCACTTGTTGACCGCGACCAAGATCGGGACTTTGGCGGCCTTGGCGTGGTTGAGGGCTTCAAGCGTCTGCGGCATGACGCCGTCGTTGGCCGCCACCACGAGCACCACAAGGTCCGTGACGTTCGCGCCGCGCGCGCGCATCGAGCTGAAGGCCGCGTGGCCGGGCGTGTCGAGGAACGTGATTTGCGCCAGTTCTTGTTTGCGTTCCGGGTGCGGCACGGAAATGGTGTAGGCGCCGATGTGCTGCGTGATGCCGCCCGCCTCGCCGGCTGCGACGTTCGCCTTGCGGATCACGTCCAGCAGAGTGGTTTTGCCGTGGTCCACGTGGCCCATGATGGTGACGACCGGCGCCCGCGGCTTGAGTTGCTCCGGCTTGTCCTCCATGTCGAGTTCGACCTTTTTGACCGGCGCGTGAACGACTCCGCCGCCCCGCTCGCGCTTTTCCACTTCAAACCGGAAGCCGTATTTGGCGCAAAGCTGCTGGGCGATTTTTTCGTCAATCGCCTGGTTCACGTTGGCGAACACGCCCAGTTCCATCAAATCGGCAATGATCTTGAACGGCTTTTGCTTGAGTTGTGCGGCCAGTTCGCGAACGACAATCGGTGGTTTGATGACGATGACCTCGGCGCTCGCCGGCACGGCAAATTTCGGCGGCGGCGCGGGAGCCGTTGCTTTGCGGTCTTCTTTATGGGGCGTTGGCGCGGCGGGTCTGCCGCCCGGTTTGCCCGGCACGGCCGTTTTGGACGGCAATTTGGCCGGGCCGGTTTTCTCGCTGATTTTTGGCGATGGCCTCTGCGGTAACTGAATAAAACCGACCTTGTCGCCCACTTTGGGGCCGGCGGGTTTGGGCGGCGGGGGCGGCGGCGTTGGCGCTTCGATGACCGGCGGCGGTTCCGGTTTGATTTCCGGCCTGGGCGGCGGGGGCGGCGGCGCGGTGATGACGACGATTTTTTCCTCGACCGGTGGCGGCTTGGGCGCTTCAACGGCGGGGGCCGGAGGCGCCTTGAATTTGGCGGCGATTTCGGGATGATCCTTGAACAGCTCCTCTTCGAGGAACTCGGCGCTGATTTTATCAAGCGAACTGGACGGAACCCTGGCAGCGGCAATGCCCAACGCTTTGGCTTTGGCGAGAATCGCCTTGTTGTCCAAGCCAAGCTTCTTCGAGATGTCGTAAATGCGAACGGGCATAAATTTTCACCGCCGCCGACCGGAATGTGCGAAAGGCCGCCATGGCTAACGCGCGTTTCCCAACGCTGTTTCGGTCTGCGTCATAATTCCCAATTGTTCATCAGACGGCTGCGGCTGACGGATCATCCTCATCAAGCCGGATCTTTTTGCGTTCGGCTTCGGCTCGCGCCGACTTCAAGATTTCCGCCGCCTTTTCGCCTACCTGCGGAACGCTGCTCAAATCGGCTTCATCCGCCGACAGCAAATCCTCCAGCCGCGTCAGCCCGGCATGCACCAGCGCATCGGCCTGTTCCCGCGAGATTCCCGGAATGGCCGCGAGCGACTCGACGGCTTCGGCCACCTTTTCCTCGAAACCTTTCGTGACGACCTGCTCGGCATCAATGTCCACTTCCCAGCCGGTCAGCTTGGCCGTCAGGCGCGCGTTCTGACCGCGCTTGCCGATGGCCAGCGACAATTGATCTTCCGCCACCAGGATTTTGACGCGCTTGCCGGCCTCATCCAATTCAAAGCTCTTGAGCTTGGCCGGCGCGAGCGCGTTGGTGATGAACGTCCGGATGTCCGGCGACCACGGAATGACGTCCACCTTTTCGTTGTTGAGTTCGCGCACGATGTTCTTCACGCGCTGGCCGCGCATGCCGACGCACGCGCCGACGGGATCCACCTTGTTGTCGCGCGAATAAACCGCCATCTTCGTGCGGAAACCCGGTTCCCGGGCAATGCCCTTGATTTCAATCGTGCCGTCGTTGATTTCCGAAACTTCAAGCTGAAAAAGTTTGATGACGAAGCGCGGGTCGGCGCGGGACAAAATGATTTCCGGTCCGTGCACGCCTTGTTCGACCGCCTTGACGTAGCAGCGGATGCGCTCGCCCACCTGATATTCTTCCGTGGGCACGCGCTCGCGGTTCGGCAGCAGCGCCTCGTATTTGCCCAAATCCAGAATCACGTCCGAACGCTCAAACCGCCGCACGGAACCGCTGACGATGTCGCCGACGCGATCCTTGAATTCGGTGAAGATGAGCGCCTTTTCCGCCTGCCGGATTTTTTGCATGAGCGCCTGCTTGGCGTACTGCGAGGCGATGCGCCCGAAGCCGGTTGGCGTGACTTCCTTTTCGATTTCATCGCCGATCTGGGCGCCGGGTTTGAGGCGGCGCGCGTCAAAGACGGAAATTTGATCGTGCTTGGAGATGACCTTGTCGGAGACAATCAACTTGGCGAACGCCTTGATGTCGCCGTTCTTCTGGTCAATCTCGACGCGCAACTCGCGCGCCGCGCCGACCGCCTTCTTGGCGGCGGACAACAACGCCTCCTGCACCGCGCCGACCAGGACATCCCGATTGATGCCCTTTTCGCGCTCCCAAAATTCCAGAACTGCCAAAAAATCTGCATTCATACGCTCGACCCGGCGTTCCCGCTCGGGGAACAAAAAAGTCGGAGATGGACATCTTCCGACTTTGGCGCGCTGGTTGAACCAGCAAACTTTACCGTTCTTGAACGGAAATAC
>Ga0335078_10013095_pt1 | contig 12293 bp, 8 predicted proteins | sample Lox_Sample_32_FD_206711 | JGI IMG/M metagenome (GOLD analysis project Ga0335078, IMG submission 206711) | Soil microbial communities from Loxahatchee National Wildlife Refuge, Florida, United States - Lox_Sample_3.2 | ecosystem: Environmental > Terrestrial > Soil > Wetlands | place: USA: Florida... | reverse complement strand
GCCCGGAGGGGAACGTCCTCTGGGACTGCATCTCCTTCATTGATGATGCGACGGTGGAATGGGTGAGGTCCCGGGGCGGCCTTTCGGCCATCGCCGTCTCCCATCCCCACTATTATTCGTCCGTGGTCGAATGGAGCCGGCGCCTGGGCGGCGTGCCCGTGTATCTCCACGCGGATGACGCTTCGTGGGTCATGCGCCCCGACCCGTGTATCGTTCCCTGGGAAGGGGGGCAGCTTGAGATCGTGCCGGGCGCCACGCTGATCCGTGTTGGAGGGCATTTCCCGGGCTCGTCCGTGCTTCATTGGGAAGCCGGCGCGGGAGGCCGCGGTACGCTGCACACGGGGGATTCCGTGTACGTTGCCGCGGACAAGCGCTACGTCAGCTTCATGTACAGCTACCCGAACCTCATCCCGTTGCCGGCTTCGGCGGTCCGCAGGATCACAAGCGCCGTGGCTCCGTTCCGCTTCGACCGGATCTACGGCGCCTGGTGGGACGCAATCGTGCCGAACGGCGCCAAAAAGGCCGTGGAGGTCTCAGCGCGGCGCTACATCGATGCCATCAGCGAGCCCGCCGGAGCCGGCACGCACCTGGGCGAGCTTCGGGTGGTATAGGAGCCCTGGAAACATTTCTCTCGTCATGAGAGAACCATCGATATGGGAACTTTCAAGGGAAAGATCGCGGCGCAGCTCTGGACGGTCCGAAGCCTCCTGGGTGACGAAAAGGGCCTTGCCTCCACGCTGGGAAGCCTGAAGTCCATCGGGTACGATGCCGTGGAGCTCATTGGCCTGGGGGCCATTCCCCCCGCCTCCGCCCGTCGCATCCTGGATGACTCCGGCCTGGCTGCCTGCTCCGCTCATGCGGATTCTCAGCTGATCCTGTCGGATCCCGGCTCGGTGGCAACGATGCTCCATGCGCTAGGCTGCGGATCCGTTGCGTATCCCTACCCTCGCAACCAGGACGTTTCCACCCCGGAAGGCGTCCAGAAACTCTGTGGACAGCTTTCAAGCGCAGCGTCCGTGTTCCGTTCGGAAGGGATCTCTTTTTCCTACCACAATCACGGCATTGAGCTTCAGCGGCTGGGGGAGAAAACCGCTCTCCAGATGATCATGGAGCAGACCGATCCGCGGCTTGTCGGGATGGAGCTGGACACGTACTGGCTCCAGGCGGGAGGAGTAGATCCGGCCGCCTGGATCCAGCGCTGCAAAGGCAGGGCCGCTCTCCTGCACGTCAAGGACTACCGCGTGAACGCGGAAGGGAAGCCGCTCTTTGCGGAGATCGGGGAGGGCAACCTGGATTGGGAGAAGATCCTCTCCGCCGCGGGCAAGGCGGGCACGCGATGGCTGATCGTGGAGCAGGACGACCACTGGGCCGGCGGTGATCCCGTGGCATCCCTGCGGACCAGCCGGAAATACCTTTCCGGAAAGTAGGCGGGGATGCGCACGCTGGACCTGGGAGGAGAATGGCAGCTCATCCGGGAAGCAACGGGGGAGTCCGTCCCGGCGCATGTTCCGGGAGACACGCATTCGGCCTTGATTAACGCGGGGAAGATCCCGGATCCCTACGCCGGGATGAACGAGCTGGGCGTGCAGTGGGTGGGACGGGAAGGCTGGTCATTCGCCCGCACTTTCACAGTGACGGATGACTTCCTGAAGGAGGAGCAGGTCTTTCTTTCCTGTGATTCCCTGGACACCGTGGCGGACGTCTTCCTGAACGGGGAGAGGATCGGCAGCTCGGACAACATGTTTGTCCGGCAGCGTTTTGACGCAAAGCGTCACCTTGCGCGCGGAAAGAACGAAATCCGCATCCGGTTCGGCTCCGCGGAAAAAGCGGCTGCTGAAAGGGCGGCCCGGCTTCCGTATCCCGTCCCTCACACGCAGAGCCCGGTGCAATCGCAGCACCGCAACCTGGTCCGCAAGGTCCAGTGCCACGCCGGCTGGGATTGGGGCCCGTGCCTCATGGTGGCCGGCATCTACGGCGACATCTCGCTGCAGGCGTTCTCCGATGTCCGCATTGACTACGTGACCACCGAGCAGCGCCACCAGGCGGACGCGTGCACCGTGATCGTTTCCGTTGAATGCTGGGCCAACCGCGCGGGGACGTACGAGCTTGCGGCGTCCCTGGGAGACCAGAGAGTCTCCCGCTCGGTGACGCTGGCCGCCGGCATCAATACGCCGCGGGTGGAGCTGACCGTCAGCAACCCCCGGCTGTGGTGGCCCAACGGGCATGGGAGCCAGCCCCTGTACGATCTCTCCGTCCACCTTGGCGGGGACTCCGCGTCCAAGAGACTGGGGCTGCGGACCCTGCAGCTTGTCACACAGGAGGATGCCCAGGGCCTCTCCATGGTTTTCCGCGTGAACGGGCGGGACATCTTCTGCAAGGGGGCAAACTGGATCCCCCATGATGCGCTGCCGGCGCGGGAAAGCCGTGAGCGCCTGGATCATCTTCTGTCCAGCGCGGCGGACGCGCACATGAACATGCTGCGCGTGTGGGGGGGCGGGAAGTACGAGAGTGATGACTTCTACTCCCTGTGCGACCAGAAGGGCCTGCTCATCTGGCATGACATGATGTTCTCCTGCGCCCTGTACCCGGCCACGCGTGAGTTCCTTGCTGGCGTTGACGCGGAAGTCCGCCACCAGGTGAAGCGCCTGCGGGACCACCCTTCCATCGCCCTGTGGTGCGGGAACAACGAAGACGTGGGCGCGCTGACGTGGTTTCCGGAGTCACGGCAGAACCGGGACCGCTATATCGTTGACTATGACAGGCTGAACGAAGGGACCATCGGCAGGGCGGTGGACGAATGTGATCCCACGCGCACGTTCTGGCCAAGCTCGCCTTCCGCGGGCAGGGGGGATTACTCCGACAACTGGCACGACGACCGTCGCGGAGACATGCACTTCTGGAGCGTGTGGCACGAGGGGAAGCCTTTCAGCGCGTTCCTGGAGGTGACGCCGCGCTTCTGCTCGGAGTTCGGTTTCCAGTCGTTCCCTTCCCGGGACGCCATCCGGACGTACGCTTCCCCGAAGGACCATAACGTCACCTCTCCGGTCATGGAGCATCACCAGCGGCATCCGCGCGGCAACTCCATCATCACGGAGATGTTCACACGCTATTTCCGCGTGCCCCAGGGCTTCGACAACTTCGTCTATCTCAGCCAGGTCCAGCAGGCGCTTGCCATCCGCACCGCCGTGGAGCACTGGAGACGGTTGCGGCCCGCCTGCATGGGCACGCTGTACTGGCAGCTCAACGACAACTGGCCGGTCTGCTCCTGGTCGTCAATCGATTATACCGGCGCCTGGAAGCTCCTCCATTACGCGGCGCGGAGGTTCTTTGCCCCGGTGCTCGTGTCCGGACGCATCGCGGCCGGCCGCCTGGAAGCGTGGATCACGAACGACCTTGACCGCGAAATTCGCAGGACCCTCACGCTGACGGTTTTCGACTTCGGCGGCCAGGAGCTCCAGCGGAAGACGGTGGAAACAAAAGTGCCGGGCGGCGCTTCCCAGATGGTGGGAAGCTGGCCGGTCTCCGAGCTAACCCCGGAGCCCTCGGAAGCTTTTGCATACATGGATACCGGTGACGCTGCCGACGGCGTCGGAAGCGAAGTTTTCCTGGTGGAGCCCAAGCGCTCTGAGCTGGCGGACGCGCGCGTAAGCGTGGAGTGCGGCCAGGCAGGCGGCGGGCTGGCGGTGACCGTGAGCACCGACAAGCCCGCGTTTGCAGTGTCGCTTTTTGCGCCGGGGATTCCGGGAGAGTTCTCCGACAACTGCTTCACGCTCCTTCCCTCCTCTCCCCGCGTCATCGAGCTCCGATCGCGAAGAGAAATGGAGAAAGTCACCCGGGAAGACCTTGAGCAAGCGCTGGTGATGAAGCACTTGCGCGCTACGTACTAGCCGGTTCCCTTTGACGCGCCTATTGCAAAGTGCCTGCATTGTTCCTATAGTGCGTGCCGGAAATCCGTAAGAGAGAGCCAACGCAGCAGGGGGGGCGGCCGCGTATCATGACTCATTTCCCAAGAAGAATTCTTTCGCTCGGCTACGGCGCCGTTGCCGAGTGCACCCTGCCCATCCTCTTTCGGCACCTGGATGCCTCGCCGCGCAACCTCATCATCCTGGACTTCGAAGACAGGGCACCGCGGCTGAAAGAGTGGTCGGCAAAGGGTGCAACCGTGGTCCGCGCCCGCGTGGCGCCGGACAACCTGGGAGATCTCCTGGGCAGGTACGTGTCCAGCGGAGACCTCATCGTGGACCTTGCGTGGAACATCGACGCGGGGGACATCCTCCAGTGGTGCCATGACCACGGCGTCCTCTACGTCAACACGTCCACGGAGGTGTGGGACCCGTATTCCGCGGGAGACTCCACGCCGCCCACGGAGAGAACTCTTTACTGGCGCCACCTGAAGCTCCGGGAGAGGCTGTCCGCGTGGAAAGAGCCGGGGCCCACCGCGGTGCTGGAACACGGGGCAAATCCCGGGCTGATCTCCCATTTCACCAAGCAGGGCCTCATCGATATCGCCAACGCGGTGCTCTCGGATTCGCGCGCGCGCAACGCCGCGGGGGCGGCAGGCGCGGAAGCCATCCGCCAGCACCTGGACTCACGGTCCTTCGGCCCGCTGGCCAAGGCCCTGGGCGTGAAGGTGATCCACTGCAGCGAACGGGATACGCAGGTTGCCAGCGTCCCCAAGGCCGTTGATGAGTTCGTCAACACGTGGAGCATTGAAGGCTTCCATGAAGAAGGCACCACGACGGCGGAAATGGGCTGGGGAACTCATGAGAAATGGCTTCCGCCGCTGGCGTTCCAGCATGAAAGCGGGCCGCGGAACCAGATCTGCCTGGCGCGCATGGGGATGAACACCTGGGTGCGCTCCTGGGTGCCTTCCGGGCCCATCCACGGCATGGTGATCCGCCACGGGGAGGCATTCAGCATCTCAGAGCGCCTGACCGTGGAGGACAAGGGGGAGGCCCCTTACCGGCCCACCGTCCACTACGCATACTGCCCGTGCGACGCCGCCATTGCCTCCCTGACGGAGCTGAAAGGCAACAATTACCATCTGCAGAGCAAACAGCGGATCATGACGGATGAGATCAGCAGCGGCACCGACATGCTGGGCGCTTTCCTCATGGGCCACCCGTTCACCTCCTGGTGGATCGGGAGCGACCTGAGCATTGAAGAGTCCCGGCGCCTCGTGCCCCACCAGAACGCCACCACCATGCAGGTGGCCATCTCCGTTGCAGCGGCCGTCAGCTGGATGATCCAGAACCCGCGCTGCGGCGTGGTGCTGCCGGAAGACCTGCCGCATGACTTCGTCCTGGACATCTCCCGCCCCTACCTGGGCCACATGCTGTCCACGCCGTCCGACTGGACGCCTCTCAAGGATCTCCCCAGGACGTTCGCGAAGTTCAGCCACGCTGATTTCGACTTCTCGGACCCCTGGCAGTTCAAGAATTTTCTTGTCAAGGAAGGGGAATGATTTGATGGAGCACGTTCGTGATTTCGCTTGACCACCTGGAAGAGCTGGGCCGCCGGCACGGCACGCCGCTTTTTGTCGTGGATCATGATGAGATCCGCAGAAGCTACCGGAGCTTCCGGGAGCACCTCCCCCGGGTCCAGGCGTACTTCGCCGTGAAAGCCAACCCTGATCCCGCCATTGTCCGCACGCTCTTCCAGGAAGGCGGAAGCTTCGACGTGGCATCCTTTCCGGAGTTCATGATCGTCTATGAGAACATCAAGGACATGCCGGCGGACAAGCGCCAGGACTGGATCTGGGACAAGATCATCTACGCAAATCCCACCAAGACCCCGGAAACGCTGGCCAAGCTGGACCAGTACAAGCCGCTGGTGACGTTCGACAACAGCGACGAGATCCAGAAGATCAAGGAATACGCGCCGCACGCCGGCCTGGCGCTGAGGCTCCGGGTGCCCAACACCGGCGCCATGGTGGAGCTGTCGTCCAAGTTCGGCGCCTCCCCCGGAGAAGCAGTGGACCTCATCCTGGAAGCGGCGGACGCGGGGCTGGTGGTGGAAGGGATCAGCTTCCACGTGGGAAGCCAGACCACGAACTTCGTCAACTACGTCCAGGCGCTCAACCTCACGGCGGACGTGTTTGAGGAGGCTCGGTCCCGCGGCTATACGAAGATGAACCTGGTCGATATCGGCGGCGGGTTCCCCGTCCCCTACAATGAAACCGTGAAGCCGTTCAACGAGCTTGCCGACATCATCAACTCCGAGCTGGACCGGCTCTTTCCATCCGACATCGAGGTTCTTGCTGAGCCCGGGCGTTTCCTGGTGGCCTCGTCGGGATACATCGTGTCTGAAGTGATCGGCACCGCCGTGCGGGACGGCAAGAAGTGCTATTACGTCAACGACGGCGTCTACCACACCTACTCAGGGATCATCTTCGACCACTGCCAGTACCCCGTGAAGGCGTTCAAGGACGGCGCAAAGCAGATCAGCGCCGTCTTCGGTCCCACGTGCGACGCCCTGGACGTCATCTCCATGGCGGAGAACCTTCCCGCCCTGAAGCGCGGGGACCTTGTGTACAGCGACATGATCGGCGCGTACAGCCACGCGTCCGCTACGTACTTCAACGGGTTCCCGCCGGCCAAGGTGGTGCACGTAAACCAGTAGCGGGCTGCGGCGGGCCGTGGTACACTGGCCGCATCGTGGAAAAATCGAAGCTTGTCCTTGCACTCCTCCTGGGGGCGGCCCTGTCCGTTGCGCGGACTTCCGCGGAAGACTTTGCCGCGACGCAGGTCCGGTTCTGCGCCACCGCCGTTGACGCGGTAGACGTGGCCATTTCCCGGTTCGGCACCTTCACGGCCATTGCGGACCGCACGGACGGCAATTCCGTGCGCGTGCTGGACGAGAACTGGGAGCTCCTGTGGCGCCACCGCCAGCCGGTGTACTACGGGGGCACTTTCCGGCACCAGCCCATGCTGCAGTTCTCTCCCGACGAATCCTTCCTTGTGTATCCCGCCTACAGGACGGAGAACGACATCACGCTGGTGAACCCGAAGACCGGAGAGCCCATCTCCGTCTTGAACGGACACAGCGGAACGGTTGATTGCGTTGCCCTGAGCCCGGACGGGTCTCTCCTGGTGAGCACGGCGCAGAAAGAAGTCTTCCTCTGGCGCCGGGACGGATCAGGCTTCACGCTGGCGGACAAGCTTGCGGACCATGAGGCAACGGTCACCTCGGTGGCCTTTTCTCCGGATGGCGCTTTCCTGGCCGCATCAGAGTATGGCGACATGGTCCGCCGCGTGGTGCTGTACAGCGTCACGCGGGACCATATCACGCTGGCGTCCAAGGTCGACAACGACGAGAACAACCTCTCCCGGGAATACTCCCAGGTGGCCTTTTCCCCGGATGGCCAGTGGCTGGCCACCGGGTCATGCTTGCCCAGAAGGTGCCGGACATCGAGCTGGATTCCGTGATCAGCGTGGCATTCACCCCTGACGGGGCATACTTGATGACGGGTCACGTCCGGGACGTGAGAGCCTGGAAGCTCGTCAACGGATCATGGCAGGCAGCCGCCACGTTCACGCCGCACATCGGCCTGGTGCGCGCCATGCGGTTCTCCATGGACGGCACGCGGCTTGCCATCGCGGGCCGGATGGACACCAACGCGGTCGGCTTGTGGTCTCTCTCCGGCGTTGGGCCTTCTCCGCTGGGAGGCTTGCTGACGCTGCTGGAAGGGAGAGTCTCCACGGCGCAGCGGCACTTCCTGGACGATGCCACGGCGGCCCGGATCCTTTCCGGGGTGGCCGCGGCCGACCTTGCGCCGCGCGACATGTTTGAAACGGAAAAAGAATACGCGGTGCGACGTGACCGGGCGCGGGTGCAGGCGGCCTCCCTGCTCCAGGAGGAGACGGAGAAGCGCTTCGGCGCGGAGAGGACTCCCGTCAAAGGCGCGATGTACGAGGTTTCCGTTCCGCTGCAGGCCCAGGGGGCGTACGAAATCGACTCCAGGACCTACACGGTCCACTTCATGGACACGGACGCGCTGGTCAAGCTGGAACGGGACGCTGCAAAGTCCCTGTACCAGAACTGGCAGAAGGCGCGGATTGTTGCCACGCGCCTTCAGACGGACGACGGCACCACGTATGACGATTTCCGGGTTGCGCTCCCTGACTCCACCCTGCAGTTCCCCGTCGGCCTGGCGGAGAACCCTTTCACGGGAGAAAAGCTGGACCGTTACGGCGCGCGCGTTCCCAGCACCATGATCGGGCCCGATCTCCTTGTGCGCAACCTGGCCGTGGACGGCGTGTTTCCCGCGCTCTACCACTACTACGCCGACCATTCCCTGGGGACCATGACGCTCCAGAACACGGGCGCCAACACCATCACGGACCTTTCCGTCCAGCTCAACGTGCCTGGGCTCATGAAAGCGGCCACGGACGCAGCAGCGCCCAAGGCCCTTGGAGTGGGGCAGAGCGTGGACGTGAGCATCCGCGCGGTGTTCGATCCTTCGGTGCTGGACAGGAACCAGGGCGGCACCGTTTCCGCGGAAATATCCGTCCAGTACAGCGAAAGCGGGAAGACGTACGCGGACACCATTCGTCGCCCCATCGGGCTTCTCAACCGCAACGCCATGCGATGGACGGATGATCTGAAGGTGGGAGCCTTCATGTCCACGGATGACCCGGCGCTCCTGCGCTGGACCGGTCAGATCATGGGCATGGGGGACGACCTTGCCACCAACGTCCTGACCCGCAACCTGTTTTCCGCGGTGCGGATGTTCGAGGCCATGAAGGCAAGCGGGCTGCGCTACGTGGTGGACCCCGCAAGCCCGTTCGAATCGGTGTCGCGGGACTCCACGGCAATCGCCTTCCTGAAGTTCCCCATGGAAACGCTGGACACGAAAGCCGGGCAGTGCGACGACCTCTCCGTCCTGTTCGACAGCCTGCTGGAGTCCGTGGGAGTGACCACGGCATACATAACCACGCCGGGGCACATTTTTGCCGCGTTCGACCTGGGCATGTCGCCCGAGATGGCTTCAAAAGCGTTCCCCAAGGCGGATGACCTCATCATCCGGGACGGCGTGGTGTGGGTCCCCGTGGAGACCACCATGGTGGACGATGGGTTCACCAAGGCCTGGCAGACCGCCGCCGTGGAGTGGAGAGAAGCAGCCAACAACGGCACGGCGGGCTTCTTCACGGCAAAGGACGCGTGGAAGCTTTACCTTCCGGCAGGCTTTTTCGGCGTGTCATCCGCGGTGCCTCCGGCCCGGGACCAGCTCCTGGCCTTGCTGAGCGGGGAAATCGACGCGTTCCGCGCGGCGGTCCTCACGCCCCGGGAGACGGAGATGCTTGCTGCGCTTGCGAAGTCTCCGTCTCTGGCGCAGGAGAACCAGCTGGGGATCCTGTACGCTCGGTTCGGATTGTTTGCGAAAGCGCTGGAGCATTTCGAGAAGGCAATTGCCTCCGGGAAATACGTGCCCGCAATGATCAACGCGGCCAACGTCTACGGGCTCAAGAGGGACTACGGCAAGGCGCAGGAGTACCTCAAGCGGGCGCAGAAGATGCAGCCCGACAACGCCCGCGTCCTGATTGCCCTGGCGTATTCCTACTTCCAGGCGGGAAACCAGGCGGACGCCAAGAAGGCGTATCAGCGGATGAGCAAGATAGACCCTTCGCTGGCCGCCCGCTATCCGCTGTTTGGCCCCGCGACGGCCGCGCCGGGCCAGGGGCGCGCGGGACGCGCCGACAAGTCTTCAGACCTTTTCGGGACGGACTGGCCGCAGTAGGCGCCCTGCGGGGCCCAGCGCCTGGCGCGGGCCTCCCACGGCCGCAGCAAGGGACGCACCTTGAAAAACGTCATTTTTGCACAAAGGTTGCAGAAATTGCGTTTTCGCCAGCCTGCGAAGGCAGTCTTTGCAAGGAATTTGCAAAGACTGCCTTCGCGCGCACTTTCAAAGACAGTCTTTGAGAGGATGTTGCAAAAACTGCGTTTTTCATAGGCCGGAGACCTATGCGTGACAGGAGCCGTGCGGCCACGAAGAACTCTGCGTCTCCAGAAAGCGCAGCGTCTCCAGAGAGCGCGCGCCGCTGCCGGCCCGCCCTACTTCTTTGCCTTCATCAGAGAGATGAACTTCTCCTCCTCCCCTTCCAGCATCCGGTAGCAGTGCTCCTCCGCCGGGAAGGCGGAGGAGCGGACGTCATTGCAGTACTCCTTCATGGCCGTAGTCACAACGTCCGCCACGTTGCAGTACTTTTTAACGAACTTCGGTGTGAATGCCTGGAACTGTCCGATCAGGTCGGAGACAATGAGAAGCTGGCCGTCGCAGCCCGGGCCGGCCCCGATGGAAAGAACGGGGATGCGCAGCGTCTTTGCGATGTACTGCCCCACCTCCGGCGGTATGGCCTCCAGCAGGATCATGTGCGCCCCTGCCTCCTGGACGGCCAGGGCGTCCTCCACCACGAGCTTTGCCAGCTCCGCGGTCCGCCCCTGCGCCTTGTGCCCGCCAAGCTGGCCGGAGCTCTGCGGCGTGAGCCCCACGTGTCCCATGACCACGACGCCCGCGTCCACAATGGCCTGGATCACGCGCGCCACGCGCCTGCCGCCCTCCAGCTTGATGGCGTCGCAGCCCGCTTCCTTGAGGAAGCGCGCGGCGTTCTCCACGGCTTTCTCCGTGGTGCTCTGGTAGCTCATGAAGGGCATGTCCCCGATCACGAACGTGTTCGGCGCACCGCGGCGCACCGCCTGCGCGTGAAAGATCATCTGGTCCATCACCACGGGAATGGTGCCCTCGTAGCCGTACACGCACATCCCCAGGCTGTCTCCCACCAGCAGCATGTCCAGCCCGGCCGCTTCGGCGAATTGCGCCGTGGGGAAATCGTACGACGTGAGGAAGACGATCTTCTTCCCCTCCTTCTTCATCTGCAGGAAGTCGTGGATGCTCTTCTTCTTGGCCATGGCCGTACCTCCGTTTCCTACACGAACTTGTTGTAGCTCTTCAGCATGATGAAGCTCTCCGACGCCAGGATGCCCTCAATGGTGGAGAGCTCTTCCGTCAGGAAATGCACAAGACCGCGGTTGGAATCCAGCAGGACCTCCGCAATCAGGTCATAGCGCCCGGAGGCAATGGACACGGACAGGACGTTTTCCAGCCCTGCCAGCTCCTCCGCCTTGCGCTCCAGGAGCTTGGACTCCGCAACGCGCACCGCCACGATGACCAGCTGCTTGTTTTCCAGGACGTCAGGGTTGATGAGGGCCCGGACCTGGAGGATGCCCGCCTCCTTGAGACGCTTGAGGCGGGCCCTCACGGTTCCCTCCGAGACCCCGAGCTTGCGGGCGATGGTGTTGTTGGGAAGGTCGCCGCGCTTCAGGATGGAGATGATCTTCCAGTCGGTATCGTCTGGCTGCATGTCCCCTTACAGTAGCGTGCTGGGGGAAGTGTACGCAAGGTCGAACGCCTTTGCGACGCCGTCGAACGTGCACTTGCCCTCGTAGACGTTGAGGCCCTGCATAAGGTCCCGGCTCCTCCGGCACGCCTCTTCCACTCCCAGGTCCGCAATGGTCAGGCCGTAGGAGAGCGTGCTGCTTGTCAGCGCAAGCGTGCTGGTGAGCGCCACCGCGCCGGGCATGTTGGCCACGCAGTAATGGACCACGCCGTCCACCTCGTACACGGGGTTGTCGTGCGTGGTGGGCTTGGTGGTCTCAACGCACCCGCCCTGGTCCACCGCCACGTCCACAATGACGGAGCGCTTCTTCATCAGCTTCAGGTGGGAGCGCTTGATGAGCTTCGGCGCCTGGGCGCCGGGGATCAGCACGGCGCCGATCACGAGGTCGCTCTCCGCCACCATGGTCTCTATGTTCTTCTCCGTGGCATACAGCGTGGCAAGCTCGCCGCGGAAGATGTCGTCAAGGTACGCCAGCCTGTTGGGGTTCACGTCCAGGATCGTCACATCGGCTCCAATACCGACGGCGATCTTGGCTGCATTCAGGCCCACAACGCCGCCGCCAAGGATCCCGACGCGCCCGCGGGCAACGCCGGGCACCCCGCCCAGCAGCACGCCGCGGCCGCCGAAAGGCTTTTCCAGGTACTTGGCTCCTTCCTGCACGCTCAACCTGCCGGCAATCTCGCTCATGGGCTTCAGGCAGGGAAGCGTCCCGTCCGGCATCCGGATGGTCTCATAGGCCACGCCCTTGATCCTGCGATCCAGGAGCGCGCGCGTCTGCTGCTCGTCCGCTGCCAGGTGCAGGTACGTGAAAAGCACCTGGCCCTCGTGGAGCAGCGGGTACTCGTCGGGCTGCGGCTCCTTGACCTTGATGATCATGTCGCTGTCGGCAAAGATCTT
>Ga0335078_10013094_pt1 | contig 12293 bp, 4 predicted proteins | sample Lox_Sample_32_FD_206711 | JGI IMG/M metagenome (GOLD analysis project Ga0335078, IMG submission 206711) | Soil microbial communities from Loxahatchee National Wildlife Refuge, Florida, United States - Lox_Sample_3.2 | ecosystem: Environmental > Terrestrial > Soil > Wetlands | place: USA: Florida... | reverse complement strand
CAGGCCCTGGCCGGTTCCTTTGCCGATTTTCTTGGTCGTGAAAAAGGGATCGAAGACCTTGTCCCGAATTTTTTCCGGGATGCCGCATCCGGTGTCGGAGATAGAAATCAAAACGTGACCGTTGTCGCGGGCGGTGCGCACTCGGATCACCCCTTTCTGGTCCGAATCCTTGTTGACCTCGCCGATGGCGTGCGCGGCATTGACCAGCAGGTTCAGAAAAACCTGGTTGAGTTCGCCGACGTTGCAGACCACCAGGGGCACATCTCCGAATTCAGTCTCCACATTCGCCACATACTTCAATTCATTGCGGGCAACTGTCAGAGTGCTGAGCAGCGCGTCGTTGATGTTGGTCGCGACTTTTTCAGCGCCGTCGGGGTGAGCAAAAACTTTCATGGCTTGTACCAGCGTGGCAACCCGCGCCACGCCATCCAGAGCCTGTCCGAGCGACTTCGGAATCTCCTCGACCAGATAATCGATATCCGCCTTTTTTTCTGTATTGGCGATTTCCTCGACCAGATCGCGCTCCCCCACCGCCACTCGCTCGCGCAGCGCGCGATACTTGTAGAGGATCTTCGATAAATCCCCGAACGCGTCCCGCAGGAAGCGAATGTTGTCGCCTACGAACTGAATCGGAGTGTTGATCTCGTGCGCGATTCCGGCCGCCAGACCGCCGACTGATTCCAGCTTTTGGGCTTGGCGGAGTTCGATTTCCAGGCGGTTGCGCTCGGTGACGTCCTGAGCAATCGTAAGACACGCTTTTCGTCCATCGTATTCGAGATGGTGGAAGTATATTTCCGCGTCGATGATTCTCCCGTCCTTGGCGCGGTGTCTCCACTGTCCCGCGCCCCCTTTGTAAGACTTGAGCTGCTGCAGACGTTGCACGACCTTGGGGGCGTCCTCAAGGGGACGAATCTCGGTCAACTTCATGCGCAAGAATTCGTCGCGGCTGTAGCCGTATTGCTGGACCGCAGCCTGGTTGATTTCCAGAAACTCCAGGGTGGTTCGATCAAATACGAACGCGGGGTGGGGAATGGTAGCGAACAGCAGACGGGCTCGTTCTTCGCTCTGATGGAGCGCTTCTTCGGTGCGCCGGCGGTCCAAAAGCGGGCCGATTTGGCCGGCAATCGCCACCAGCATCTGCATCACTTGCTCGTCCCGTTGTTCGAACTCGCGGCTGAACAGTTGCATTACACTGAGAACTACGCCGCCGGAGGAGATGGGAAAGGTAACCGCGCTTCGCATTCCCCAGTCTGCGGCAATTCTCATTGGGCCGTCAATGGCGGTAATGTCGGAGATCCAGACCGGCGCGCCGTTCTTCCAAACCTCGCCCGCTACCCCTTCGCCGTAGGCAAACGTAAGCTTTTTCTGGCTCTCTTCGAGTCCCATCAGGAGCACAGGATCGTCTTGCCAGCTCTCAATCCAGCGCAGAATGTTGTTCCTGCGATCGACCCCCCAAAGGACGCCGCTATCCCATCCCAGCATGTTGCACAGCGCCTGGAGGATTGCCGGCGCCGCCTCTTCGAGCGAGCTGCATTCTGCCAGCGCGTGCGCCGTCTTGGACTGTACCGTCAGGCTTTCTTCGATCCGTTTGCGGCCGGTAATATCGGAGATGATCCCATCGGCATAGACGGTACCGTTCCGTTCATAGCTGCTCAAGGCGCGATTGCGGACCCAGATCCATTCCCCGTCGCGACGCCGCACGCGACATTCGACGTCGTAGGGTTTGCCCTCGGCGTAGAGATCGTGGAGACCTTGTTTGACGCTGTCGAGGTCATCCGGATGCACGCATGCAAGATAAAGTCGAACGCCCAGCGAGTTGATCTGTTCGGTAGCAAAGCCGCTGAGCCGCTCGATGTTTGGGCTGATATAGGCAAAGTTACCTTTCTCATCCGCCGTCCAGATCACATCGGGCATGTTGCAGATCAGGGAACGGAAGCGCTCCTCGGAAGCGCGCAGCGTTTCTTCGGCGCGCTTGCGTTCGGCGAGGTGCCCCGTCAGCAGAGAGGTCAGCAGAAGACCGGCCAGCAACGTTGCCCAGCTGCTCCAGTGTCGGGGCTGGAAGCTCGCGCCGGAACCCGGGTACACGGCAAGCTCCCACCTGCGTCCCGCAACGGAGATCGTGCGCGTCGCGCCGAGTCCTCTGGGCAGGTCACCCACGCCGTCATGGGGCGCGCCTTTCGGATAGAGCAGTCTTTCTCCCGGCTTCGCATCGCGGTCGAAGATCGCAAGATCCAGATCCGTCGCTGAGTTGCGGGCCACGCCCGCTTTTTCGACGATGTCGGCGACGCGAAATACCGCCACCGCGAATCCGGCAAGGGCCTGTCTTCGGCCCTGCACCGTCGCGGGCGCGACCCCGCCCTCGTAAACCGGACGGTAGACAAGGAAACCGTACTGGTCCGATATTTCCTGGACAAGCGCGAGCCGGCTGGTGGCCACCAACGTCCCGGTATCGGCCGACCGATCGAGAGCTGCGCGGCGGACTGGATCCGAGCTGAGATCAAAGCCCAAAGCTTTTTCGTTACCCTGGAAAGGAGAGACGAAGAGAACAGGGAAATACTCGTCGCGCGAACCTGCCCTTGTCATTTGACCTGCGGAACTGCGCTCGGTGAATTGGAATGAAGGGAAGCCGTCGCGCCGCCGGTCCTCTTCATACTTCTGGCGCGATCGTTCGGGAACTCTGGGAATCCATTCGAGTGCTTGAATCGCCTCGTTTCGCGCGAGCAATGTCTCCGTAAATCGGACGAACTCTTGCCGGTCGATATCCGGCTTGACCTCGATCAGCGAACCCAGGGAGACGAGGTTATTGACGGTCAGCTGGATGTTGGTCTCCAGGGCATCCAGCCGCTCCTGGGCAACGCCGTTGAACGCCGCCTGGGCGTTGCGAGTCTCCATATCGCGCAGGGTGACAAAGATGACGCCGCTAAGAATGATTCCGGCGACAAGAGTGCCCAACGAAGCTAGATTCCGGCGCACAAAAAAAGACCTGTCTCTTCCTTTGGTATCGGCCACAAACGATTGGAACGTAAGGCACATGCACCGTCTCAAGCCCGAATTCGGAGCAAATGGTCAATCACCGGTGGGTACCAAAGTCCTGTTCCTGGACGAAGCCCCTGGATGGGGCCGCGGGGCCAAATCCCTGAGCGAGAGGGCGACACAAAAGCCCATATTTTTGAGCTCGAAACTTGAGCCGCACGCGGGCCTTTTGATTGGTGTTTCAACAAGATGTGGATGTTACGTTGACTGTCCATTTTTGGACACCACCGTCCACTTCAGCGTAGAGTCGGGCGTTGCGTGGTTACTGCGTTCCACCTTATCCGTCATCTTTCCTGTGAGTTAGCGCGCGCAAGAAAATGGCACCCCACTTGCGTTTTGCTGAGCCGAATGGACATCGCTCGGCCCGAATTCAAAACACAGAAGCGTCGTCGCCAGACGATGATTGCGATTGCGGTGGTGCTCGGCGTCGCCGCCGTCTCGTATGGAGTTTCCCGCCTGAAGCCGGCGGCACCGACCGTGGAACGCGGCACGGTCTGGACTGACACGGTGAAGCGCGGCCCCATGCTCCGCCAGGTACGGGGCACGGGCTCGCTGGTTCCGAGTCAGGAAGCGGTGCGCCAGATTCCCGCCGAGACGGAAGCCACGGTCGTTCGCATTCGCATGTTGCCGGGCTCGCAGGTGGCAAAGGACACAATTCTTCTGGAGATGAGCAATCCGCAAACCGAGCAAGCGGCGGTCGACGCGGATCTGCAATTGAAAGCCGCGGAAGCGGAGTACCAGAGCTTGCGCGTGAAGCTCGAGAGCGATCTGAAGAGCCAAAAGGCCGCCGCGGCTACCGTGCACGCCGACGACGCGACCGCGCAACGTCAGGCGCAGACCGACAAGTCGCTATACGAGTTAGGCGTGATCTCCGGTCTGGCTTACAAGTCGTCTAAGGAGAAGGCCGACGAACTTACGACACGAAACAATTTGACGAACGAGATGCTCACGGCCAACGAGCGGGCGATTGAGTCGCAGATGGCGCAAGAGCAGGCCAAGGTCGACCAGATGCGCACGCTGGCACAGCTGAAACAGAAACAATTGGACGCGCTGAAAGTTCGGGCGGGCATCGACGGAATTCTGGTCGATCTTCCGCTCCAGGTCGGCCAGCACGTCCTCCCTGGGACCATGCTGGCAAAGGTCGTCGAGCCCGATCACCTGATGGCCACGGTGAAGATCGCCGAGACCCAGGCGCGCGACGTCCAAATTGGCGAACCCGCATCGGTTGACACCCACAATGGCGTAATTGCCGGCTCGGTCATGCGGGTCGATCCCGCCGTGCAAAACGGAACGGTCACGGTCGACGTGAAACTGACAGGCGAGCTGCCCAAAGGCGCGCGGCCGGACCTGAGCGTGGATGGGACGATCGATCTCGAGCGCATGGATAACGTCCTGTTTGTGGGCCGACCCGCGTTCGGGCAGGAGAACAGCACGATCAGCCTGTTCAAGCTCAGTCCAGACAACGCGACGGCATTGCGCGTCCCGGTGAAAGTGGGGCGCGCTTCGGTGAATTCGATTCAGGTATTAGAAGGACTGCACGAAGGAGACACGGTCATTCTGTCCGATATGTCGCGCTGGGACAACACTGACCGGGTACGGCTCGAATAAGCGGCGCCGGCGAGCGAAACCAGGAACAGAGGCGTGCGGGACTTCGTAGCATAAGCGGGCAAGTCAGCCGGTAAAAACAAACAACTTCAAGAGCGAGGGAAACAGCATGACTGAAGCAGGGCAGCCACTCATCCAGATTCAGGATCTGACCAAAGTTTTCTACACCGACGAGATCGAAACGCACGCGCTCTCCGGCATTCACCTTTCCGTGAATAAAGGCGAGTACGTCGCGATGTCGGGTCCGTCGGGATGCGGCAAGTCCACGCTGCTGTCCATCATCGGTCTTCTCGATACGCCAACGGGGGGCCGCTATGCTCTGAACGGGAAGACGGTGGAGAATCTCGATTTCGCGGAGCGCTCCCGCATCCGCAACCAGGAAATCGGCTTCATCTTTCAGAGTTTCAACCTGATCGGCGATTTGACGGTCTATGAAAATGTCGAACTGCCGCTGACCTACCGCCAAAAAATGCCGGCCGCCGATCGCAAGACGCGGGTGATGGAAGCGCTCGAACGCGTCGGCATGGCGCATCGGGTGAGGCACTATCCATCCCAGCTCTCGGGCGGTCAGCAGCAGCGCGTTGCCGTGGCCCGCGCCCTGGGAGGCAAGCCGTCCATCCTCCTCGCGGACGAGCCCACGGGAAATCTCGATTCGCGCAACGGCGAGGCGGTGATGGAGCTCCTGCAGGAACTGCACCGCGAGGGCGCCACCATCTGCATGGTGACGCACGATCCGCGCTTCGCCAAGCACGCACAGCGCGAGGTCCATCTCTTCGACGGCAAAGTTGTGGCCGAAGAGGAGCTGAAGAAGCTCTTGCAGGAGACGAGTGCATGAACGGCCTGCTGCAAGACATTCGCTATGCTCTGCGCCAGTTAGCCAAGAACCCGGGATTCACCGCGGTCGCCGCGATTGCGCTCGCGCTCGGCATCGGCAGCACGACCTCCATTTTCAGTGTGGTCGACCAGGTTCTCTTGCACCCGCTGCCTTACCCGGAGTCGGATCAAATCGTGAAAGTCTCCCAGACTTTCCAGGGAAAGACGAGCGACGACGCGTCTCCGGCAAACTATGCGGACTGGGCTTCGCAAAATCACGTTTTCTCCGCGATGGCCGCTTCGCGGGGATGGCAGGGAAGCATGACCGCGGAAGCCCATCCCGAGCGCGTTAAAGGCACGATGGCCACGCCGAGCTTCTTCCCGCTCTTTGGCGTAAGTCCGATTCTCGGCCGTGCCCTGGTGGCGAGCGACGCTTCCCCTGGCAATGATCATGTGGTGGTGCTCGGCTACGGACTTTGGCAACGCTATTTCGGCGGGGACCGGGCCATCGTGGGCCGTGATATCCAACTGAACGGGGAGAAATATGCGGTGATCGGCGTCATGCCGCAAAACTTCTCTCCGGATGATTACGGCGAGTTTTGGGTGCCATCTCCCTGGGAGGTACCGACTCATCCGCTCGTTCCTGATAAGGACCCGCGCCAGTTTCGGGATCGCAATTATCTGGATGTCTGGGCTCGCCTGAAGGCGGGAGTCACGCCGCAACAGGCGCACGCGGAGCTCGACACCATCGCCAGCCGGCTGGAGAAGCAGTATCCCAATGCCAATCAGGATGTTGGCATTACATTTCTCCCCTTGCACGAGTACGTCGTCGGTGACGTCCGTCAAGTACTGCTTGTTCTGCTCGCTGCCGTGGTTGTTGTTCTGCTGATTGCGTGCGCCAACCTCGCCAACCTTCTTCTCGCGCGTGCCACTGTGCGAGCGCGCGAGATTTCGATCCGCACGACCATGGGTGCAAGCCGCGCGCGCTTGCTTCGCCAGTTGCTCACGGAAAGCATCCTGCTCTCTGTGCTGGGAGGAGTCTTGGGGCTGGTTGTGGCCGTGGCGGCCGTTCCATCGCTGCTCGCCCTCAGCCCGCCCGATATTCGCCAGTTCAAACAGATCGGGGTCAACCGGGAAGTGCTCGCCTTCACTTTTCTGGTCTCCGTAATTTGCGGAATCATCTTTGGCCTGATCCCCGCACTCCAGGCTTCGCGTTCCAATCCTAACCAGTTTCTCAAGGAGGGTGAGCGCGGGAGCACAGGCGGCCGCGGCCGAACCCGTTCTGTTCTGGTGATCGCGGAGGTTGGATTGTCTTTGGTGCTGTTGGTTGGCGCCGGACTGCTCGTCAAAAGTTTCTCACGCCTGATGAATGTCAATCCCGGCTTCGATCCCGATCGTCTTTTGACCTTCAACTTAGGCCTTCCACCCGCGAGCGACGCCGCCCATCAGGCTGCTTTCTACCGGCAAGTGGAGCACGGCCTGCAAGCGCTGCCGGGCGTGCAGGCCGTGGGCGCGGTTAGCCGGTTGCCCCTGGCCGGCGGTAATAGCGGCCGCAGTTTTAACGTTCCCGGCGACACCACGGGGTACAGCGCCGATATTCGCATCAGCACCCCGGATTATTTCCGCACCATGGGAATTCCGCTCCTGAAGGGCCGTTTCTTCAGCGAAAGTGATCGCGACAGCTCGGTGAATCTGGTCATCGTCAACGACGCTCTCGTGCATACAGCTTTCCCGGGGCAAGACCCGATTGGCAAGGAGCTCACCAATTACGGGCCTGACGGGATAACGCTGCAAATCATCGGCGTGGTCGGGAATGTCCGTCATGTCGGACTCGATGCAGCTCCCCACGCGGAGATATATCAGCTGCTGGGTCAGGCATCCTGGCCGTCGATGTTTTTTGCCATCCGCGGGGCAAGTTCCAACCCAACGAGCCTGACCTCGGCCGCGCAGAAGGTGGTATGGGACATCAATCAAGATGTTCCCCTGGCCAACGTTCGCACGATGCAGGATCTGATCGCCAACTCCGTCCAGCGCCGGCGCTTCAGCATGTTGTTGCTCACGATCTTCGCCGCGACAGCGATGTTGCTCGCAGCCATCGGACTGTACGGAGTCATGTCCTATTCGGTCGCGCAGCGTACGCGGGAAATCGGTGTTCGCATGGCGCTCGGAGCAAGTCGCCCCGACGTGCTCGCCCTGGTGGTAAAGCGTGGCATGGTGCTCGTCGGCAGTGGAATCGCGGCTGGCGTCATGCTTTCCCTTGCCATGACGCGCCTCATTGCGGGACTCCTTTTCGGCATCAGCGCCACCGATCCGCTGACCTTCGTCGGCGTCGCAGCGCTATTGGGGCTGGTAGCTTTGGTGGCCAACTATCTGCCGGCGCGCCGCGCCGCGTCCGTGGATCCGATGGTAGCCCTCCGGTACGAGTGAACGACTATGGAAACTTTTCTTCACGACGTCTCTTACGCCTTCCGCATGTTGCGCAAGTCGCCCGGTTTCACCGCCGTGGCTGTGATCACACTCGCGCTCGGCATCGGCGCAAATACAGCTTTGTTTTCGGTGGTGAACGGCGTTCTTCTGAATCCGCTGCCCTATGCCGAGCCAGCGCGCCTGATTTCGGTGTACTTCAAGACAACGCAGTTCCAACAGAGCTCGGTTCCGTACCTCAATTTTCTGGATTGGCAAAAAGACAACCATACTTTCGAGTCCCTGGGCGTAATGCGCCCGGACGATTTCAATCTCGCGGACGCGGGCGCTTCCGAACGCCTTCACGGCCATATGATTTCCGCCGGCTTCTTCCGGTTGCTGCGCGTGAATCCACTGGCAGGCCGCGAGTTCCGCGCCGAGGAAGATCTGGTGGGCGCCAGCCCGGTGGTGCTCCTGGGAGACGGGCTGTGGAAAAGAAAGTTCGCCGCATCCCCCGATGTGATCGGCCGGACCCTGGCCATCGACGGCAAAGCCTACACCGTTGTGGGAGTCGTTCCCGAGCGCAGTTCGTTCATGTCGGCCTCCGATATCTATATTCCGATCGGGCAATGGAGTGACCCAACCTTCCGCGACCGCCGAGTCGGCATGGGCTCTTTTGCGATCGGCCGCCTGAAAGAGGGGGTGAGTCTGGAGCAGGCGCGGGCGGATATGGATGGGGTGTCGCGCAATCTTGCGGCCGCCTATCCCGAGGCGGACGCCGGCACCGGCACGAGCCTCATTCCCCTCAAGCAGGACATAGTCGGGAACGTGCAGCCTTTCCTCCTGGTTCTGCTGGGCGCGGTCGGTTTCGTCTTCCTGATTGCCTGCGCCAATGTTGCGAATTTGCTGCTCGCGCGCGCGACCGGACGCACGCGCGAGTTTGCAATCCGCGTGGCCGTCGGAGCCAGCCAGGGCAGGGTGATGCGGCAATTGCTCACCGAGAGTGTTGTATTGGCCCTGGCGGGCGGAACACTCGGGGTCGCGATGGCGTGGTGGGGCACGCAGGCCGTCCTGGCGGCTGTTCCCTCCGCTGTGCCGCGGATGGATGAGATCCGGATGGATGCGCGAGTATTGCTCTTTACACTCGGTATTTCTTTACTCGCGGGGATTGTCTTTGGCCTTGCGCCCGCGCTAAAGACTCTTCGCCCCGACTTGCAAGGGACGTTGAAAGAGGGGGGCCGCGGTTCGAGCGGCTCTCATCACCGAATTCAAAATGTGTTTGTCGTGTTCGAGACGGCGCTGGCGCTCGTGCTTCTCGTGGGCGCCGGCCTGATGTTGCGGACCATGGCTGCGTTATGGGGTGATAGTCCCGGGTTCGATCCGCAAAAGGTTCTGAGCTTCAACGTCACTCTCTCTCCTTCGAAAACCGCAACCGCTCCATTGATGCGCGCGTCGTATACCGAATTCCTGCGGCGCTGCAGGGAACTTCCCGGTGTGGAGAGCGCGGCGCTTCTCGCCGGGTCGCTTCCGATGAAAGGCGATTCGGAGGTGCCATTCTGGCGCGAGGACGAGCCCAAGCCCGCCTCCGACAACCAGATGAGTTGGTCCCTGTTCTATGCCGTCTCGCCCGACTATTTGAAGACCATGCGAATTCCTTTGCTGCGTGGGCGTTTTGTGACCCCGGACGATAACGAGAAGGCAGTGAAAGTCATCGTGGTGGACGAGGAGTTCGCCCGGAAGTATTTTCCGCGGCAGAACCCGGTCGGCAAAAGAATCAATCTTGGACTCTTTGACAGCCAGCCGGAAATTGTTGGAGTGGTCGGTCACGTCAATCACTGGGGACTTGGTTCCACCGGCCACGACAACATGAACGCGGAACTCTATCTAGCGCTTGATCAGGTGCCCGACAAGTTCGCGGCCCTGATCGCAAAAGGTCAGAGTCTTGTGTTGCGCAGCCGCAATGCCCCGGAAACCCTGACCAGCCCCGTCCGGGAGGCCGTTTCGCAATTCGATGGTCAGGCAGTTGTCTACGATTTTGAAACCATGGAGCGCATCGTCTCGTCGTCGATTGCCGCGCAGCGTTTCTCGATGACTTTGCTCGGCATCTTTGCGGGACTGGCGCTTCTTCTGTCGGCAATCGGAATCTACGGAGTGATTTCCTATTTTGTTGGCCAGCGCGCGCAAGAAGTGGGGATCCGCATGGCCCTCGGCGCGCAACGGGGCAACGTGCTGTGGTTGATTCTGGGACAAGGTGCGCGGATGGCGGGTGTCGGTGTGTCGATTGGGATAGCCGCATCGCTGATTCTGACCCGCCTGATGAGCAGCATGCTTTACGGAGTGCGCGCCTATGATCCCCTCACCTTTGCCGGCGTTACGTCACTGGTGATCGCGGTCGCCGTGTTGGCATGCTACTTCCCGGCCGTGCGCGCCACCAGAGTCGATCCTGTAACAGCTCTGCGCTACGAATAGAGACAAAGCGATGAACGGCATTCTTCAGGATCTCCGCTATGCAATTCGCCAGCTGCGCAAGAGCCCGGGCTTCGCGTCGGTCGCGGTAATCACGCTCGCGGTTGGCATCGGCATGAATACCGCGGTCTTCAGCCTCGTGGATGCGGCCGCGCTGCGCCTGCCCTTCCAGCACCAGGAAGAACTAGTCATCGTCGAGAACAGTTATTCGGAAACCGACCACACTCCAACTTCCTTCCCCGATTTCAAGGACTGGCGCGAGCGCACGCACTCGTTCACCTATTTGATCGCCTCGTTTCGCACCAGTTTCAACCTGACCGGGATCGACGAGCCGCAGCGAGTCCGCGGCCGCTACATTTCCCAGGATTACTTCGCGCTCTTCGGCGCGCAGCCCCTTATCGGCCGCTCGTTCTCGCCCGCCGAACATGCCAAGGGAGGTCCCAATGTCTGTCTCCTGAGCGAAGATTTCTGGCGCCGCCAGTTCAGCTCGAATCCGGCCGCGCTCGATCGCCCGGTCGTACTCGATGGCATCGCATATACCGTAGTCGGCGTCATGCCGGCCAAGTCCCCGGATATCGCCGGCCCGATACCAACCGATCTCTGGATTCCCCTCGAAGGCAAGCCGCCCTACGACCAGCATGGGACAAACTTCCTGCAGGTGATCGGGCGCCTGAAGTCCGGGGTTACCCGCGCAACCGCAGCCAGCGAGATGCAGGTAATTCAGGAGCAGATCAACCAGCAGTTTCCGCCAAACAAGCACGATGTCATTCTTCTGCCCCTGACCGATGTCCTGCTCGGTGACGTGCGGCCGCTGCTCGAGGTTCTGCTGGCGGCAGTAGGACTGGTTCTCCTCATCGCGTGTGCCAACGTCGCGAACCTGATGTTAGCTCGCGGGGCGGGCCGAACCCGCGAAGTTGCGGTGCGCGAGGCCCTGGGCGCCGGTCGCTGGCGGATCGTGCGCCAGTTGCTCACGGAAAGCGCGTTGCTGGCGGCGATCGCATTGGTCGCATCCGTATTTTTGGCGTGGTTTGGGACGCAAGTTCTTCTCAGCGTCTGGCCCGAGAATCAGAGTGTCCCGAATATCGTGCTCGACTGGCGCGTCGCGCTTTTCGCGGCTTCGATTTCAGTGCTCGCCGTTGCGGTCTTCGGTCTGGCGCCCGCGCTCCTCACCTCGCGCACTCATCTCGACATCGTAATGAAAGAAAGCGGCCGGAGTTCGACGGGCGCCGCCGGCCAGGGACGCCTCCGTACGGCTTTTGTCGCATCGGAGATCGCCCTCGCTTTGGTGCTGGTCATCGGATCGGTGCTCACGCTCCGCAGCTTCTACCGCATGCTGCATACCGATCCCGGCTTCAACAAGGACGGTCTACTGACGGCGCGCATTGCGTTGCCCGAAAGTAAATACCCACCAGCGGCGGCGAAGCGTTTCTTCAGCTCGCTGCTTTCCGAAATCGAAAACTTGCCCGGCGTGCAGTCGGCAGGCGCGACCGCTTTTGTACCGCTCGGCGAAGGCGGCCAAACGGGGGACTTTCAAGTGGAAGGCCGAGCGAACGCCACGACGGGTCAGGGGCCTTTCGCGGAAGAGCACTTTGTGACGCCCAACTATTTCCGGACCATGCAGGTCCCGCTGCTGCGCGGGCGCAATTTTAGCGATACGGATCAGGAAGAGACGCCCAAGGTAGTCATGATCAATAACTTTATGGCGCGACAACTCTGGCCCGGTCAGGATGCTGTCGGCAAGCGCATTCAGGTATTAGGCCCAGCCGGCGACTGGAGCGTGATCATCGGTGTCGTCGGCGACGTAAAAACCGATGCCCTGAACACCCCGCCATCCATGCAGATTTACCTTTCGACCTTGCAGCGTCCCATCAGCGACATGTATCTGGTTGTCCGCTCATCGAGCGATGCCAGCGCGGTGATTCCGGCGCTGAAGAGCGCGGTCTTCCATCTCGACAATCAGCAACCCGTCGCCA
>Ga0335078_10013093_pt1 | contig 12294 bp, 13 predicted proteins | sample Lox_Sample_32_FD_206711 | JGI IMG/M metagenome (GOLD analysis project Ga0335078, IMG submission 206711) | Soil microbial communities from Loxahatchee National Wildlife Refuge, Florida, United States - Lox_Sample_3.2 | ecosystem: Environmental > Terrestrial > Soil > Wetlands | place: USA... | reverse complement strand
TACTGCTGCCGCAGCCGGCGATTCCGACTCCGATCACAAAAAAGGCGCCAAGCGCCAGAAAAGACCTACGAACCTTCATCGGCGGTCGATGGTAGCGAGGGTATGGCCGCCAAGCGGTGAAGAATGGCCTAAGAACAGGTTGGGGCCGCGCTGGCGCGCGGCCCCTAAGCGGCTTCGCGCGTAACCGCGAGGAGCACGTCCGCGGCCTTGACGACCGCCGGGAACCGCTTCACCGGATCCTCGGGCACGCGCACCGACAGCTGCGACTTGCCCGATTCGTACAGCGCCTCGGGGATCTCCTGGCGGATTCGCTTGGCCCGGACGGAATCGAGCTCGATCGGGGTCACCGCGAGCCGGCCGTTACGGAACGTCACCGCCCGCGCGCCCGCCTGGCCGAGCTTGATCCGGGCCTGCTGGAGTGCGATCAGGTTCTTGAGTGGGTCGGGTAGCTCCCCGAAGCGATCCTCGAGCTCATCGCGCAGTTGCATGAGGTCCGCGACCTCGCGCGCGCCGGCGATCCGGCGGTGCACGTCAACCTTGGCCTGCTCGTAGGGGATGTAGTCCGCCGGCACGTACGCGTCGACGTTCACGTCGAGGCGCACCGGCTCCCACTCGTCCTCGGCCCAGGCGCCATCCTCGGCGGCCGCCACGGCCTCGTCGAGCATCTGCATGTACAGCTCGAACCCGAGCGCCGCGACGTGGCCGGACTGCTCATCGCCCAGCAGGTTGCCGGCGCCGCGGATCTCGAGGTCGCGCATCGCGATCTTGAAGCCGGCTCCCAGCTCCGTGTAGTCGGAGAGCGCGGATAGGCGTTGTGCCGCGTCGGGCGTGAGCGCTGCGGCGCTTGGATAGAGGAGGTAGGCGTAGGCCCGTTCGCGGCTGCGGCCCACCCGGCCGCGGATCTGGTACAGCTGCGCGAGGCCGAACGTGTCGGCGCGCTCGACGATCAACGTGTTCGCCTGCGGGATGTCGATCCCGGACTCGATGATGCTGGTAGACACGAGCACGTCGGCGTCGCCGCGCAGGAAGGCGAGCATGCGGGCCTCGAGCTCTTTTTCGTCCATCTGGCCGTGAGCGACCTCGAACTTCATCCCCGGGCACAGCGCACGCAGCCGCTCGGCCGTCTCGTCGATCGACTCGATCCGGTTGTGCAGGAAGAACGCCTGCCCCTTGCGCTGGTGCTCGCGGATCAAGGCGGTCTTGACCAGCTCCTCGTCGTACTCGCCGACGTAGGTCTTGATCGGCCGCCGGCCCTCGGGGGGCGTCTCGATCACGCTGATGTCGCGGACGCCGGCCATCGACATCTGCAGCGTGCGGGGGATCGGCGTGGCGCTCATCGCGATCACGTCGACCCTGAGCTTGAGCTGGCGGAGCAGCTCCTTCTGCTTGACGCCGAAGCGCTGCTCCTCGTCGACGATCAGCAGGCCTAGCTCCTTCGGGCGGACGTCCCTGCTGAGCAAGCGGTGCGTGCCGATGAGGATGTCAACCTTCCCGTCGGAGAAGCGCTTGACGGCCTCGCGCTGCTCGGCTGCGGGCCGGAACCGCGAGGCGTGCTCGATCGTGATCGGGAAGTCCTTGAGCCGCTCGGTGAACGTGCCGTAGTGCTGCTGGGCGAGGATCGTCGTCGGCACGAGCAGCATCACCTGCTTGCCGTCGTGGACCGCCTTGAACGCCGCGCGCAGCGCGACCTCGGTCTTGCCGTAGCCGACGTCGCCGCAGATCAGGCGGTCCATCGGACGCGCCGCCTCCATGTCCGCCTTGACCATCTCGATCGCGTCGCGCTGGTCGGGCGTCTCGGTGAACGGGAACGCGTCCTCGAAGTCGCGCTGCCAGTCTGAGTCGGGCGGGAAGGCGTGACCCTCGCGGCGCTTGCGCTCGGCGTACAGGTTGAGGAGCTCGCCGGCGAGCTCCTGGGCGGCCCTTCTGGCCCTGGCCTTGAGGGTGTCCCAGCGCGTGCCGCCCAGCTTCGACAGCGGCGGGTGGGTGCCGCCGGCGCCGACGTAGCGGCTGATCTTGGCGAGCTGATCGACCGGGACGAACACCTTGTCCGTGCCGGCGTACTCGAGATAGAGGTAGTCGCGGGTGACGTTGGCGACGGTCTTGGTGTCAAAGCCCGCGAACCGCGCGATCCCGTGGTCCTCGTGCACCACGATGTCGCCGGTGCGCAGGTCGGCGAAGCTGCGGAGCACGCCTCTTCTGCGGGCTCGCTGCGGCTCTTCGGCTGCGCGCCGGCGGTGGAAAAGGCGGTGTTCGGGGATCACCGCGAGGTGCAGCTGGGGGGCGATGAAGCCCTGCTGCAGACGCGCGTGAGCGAATGTGATCAGACCGGCCGGCGCCGGGGTGCCGTCCAGCCAGTGCACCTTCAATCGCCCGAGGTTGTACGCCGCCCGCTCGCCCTCGCCCTTTCTCGCGAAAGTCACGACCGTCCGGTAGCCGGAGCGGTGGAGCTTCTCGAGCTCGGGCTCGGCCTCCTTCAGGCTCCGCGCCTGGAGGTCGGCGGACTGGGCGCGGAACTCGAACGGCTGGTCCTGGTCGATGCTCGACAGCCGGATGTTCGCGCGCTGGTTCAACGTCTGGTCGATCTCGTTCGAGTCGACGTACAGGTGGCGCGCGTCGCGGTCTTTGAACGCGGCGGTGACGTCCTGCCAGTGATCGGCGAGCGCCGGCGCGACGTCCTCCTCGCCGGCGATCACGATGGTCGCTGTTTGCGGCGCGAGCTCGAGGAACGGATGGAAGTTCTCGACCGGGAGCAGATCGGCGATGTCGGGACGGTCGTCCTCGTTCTCGAGCGCCGCGATCTCGGCGAGCTCGCGATGCTCCTCGGCGAGCTCGGCGGCCGGCTCGATCTCGACCACCTCCGCGTCGCCGAGCGAGCGCTGGGTGAAGGTCGAGAACCAGCGCAGGTGGCGGGAAATACGTCGAGCAGGCCGCCGCGGATCGCGAACTGACCGCGGTCCTCGACCTGGTCGACGTGCTCGTAGCCGGCGGCGACGAGGTCGCGGGCGGTCTCATCGAGATCGAGCAGATCTCCCTGCTTGAGCACGAACCCGTGGGGGCGCAGCGATGGGTCCGGGACCTTCTCGGACAGCGCCACCGCGCTGACCACGACGATCGGAGCGCTGTCTTGCGTCGTCTCCAGCAACGCGTCCAGCGCTGCGATCCTGAGCCCGACGAGGTGGGGTGGCGGCGTCAGGTGCGACTCGTAGGTGACGCCGCGGCTCGGGTAGTAGCGGACCGTCCGCGGCTCGAGCCAGGTCTTCAGTCCGGCGGCGAGGTCGCGGGCAGCGCGGTCGTCGCCGGCGACGACGATCGCGGGCGTGTCCGGATCGCGGTCGAGGAGCGCGGCCAGCAGGAACGGTCGCAGCGACTGCGACACGAACGCGCGTCCGCCGGTGTCGGCGAGCTTGCCGACCTGCGGGTCCTCATCGGCGTGGTTGAGAAGCGTTCGCAGCATCTACGTATCGAGTCTAGGTCGTGCTCGGCGGCCGTTGGTAAAGCGCGGTGAACGTCGGAAGTCGCTCGTTGCGGGGCGGCTCTTCGCGTAGTTCAAGCTCGGTGAGGCCGGCCTCGACGAACGGCTTTAGCTCGTCGCGAGTGAGCGGCCAGGGCCGGCTGGTAAGCGGCTCGTCCGGGTTGCGCTTCGCGGTGCGAACGAATAGCAGCCCGCCCGGGGCGATGGTGTTCGCGATCGCTCTCGCCGCCCGCCCGCGGAGCTCGGGCGGGAGGGATTGGAGCGTGCGGATCTCGACCACCACGTCGAATGACCCCGTCCAGGCGTCCGGGAGGTCGAACAGGTCGGCCACGAGGTAGTCGACCGCCGACGCCGGGAAGCGGGTACGGCACTGCTCGATCGCGGTCGGTGAGATGTCGAACGCGTTGACGCGGTAACCGCGCCGCGCGAGCTCCTCGGCGTCGTCGCCGAGTCCGCACGCGATCACCAACGCTCGCGCACCGTCCTTCGCGGCGGGCTGGGTCGCGAGCCACTCCTGGAGCGCGGGGTTCGGCGCGAGGCTCGCCCACGGGATCGACGCGAGATCGTCGCCGGCCCGCGAGTAGATCTCCTCGAAGGCGGGTTCTCCCCTTGTTGGTTCTTGATCCTCAGATGCCATCGCCGGCAATTGCCCGCTCGGTCACCTCGGCGGCCCGCTCGATCAGCTCCTGCACATCGGCCTTGGGCTCGCGGAAGCGGCCGAGGACGTAGGCCGCGACGCGATCGGGATCGGTCGTCGGCGGTCGCCCGACCCCGATCCGGATCCGCGCGAAGTCAGGTGACCCGAGCCCTTGTCTCAGCGACTTGAGCCCGTTGTGGCCGGCGAGTCCGCCGCCGGTGCGCGGGCGGATCTCACCGAACGGGAGATCGATCTCGTCGTGGATCACGAGCACGTGGTCGAGGTCGACCTTGAACGCGCCGCGCGCCGGCCCGACCGACTGGCCGGCGTCGTTCATATACGTCATCGGCTTCAGGATCGCCACCCGCGGGCCCCCCGGACCGGTGCGGCCCTCGGTCACCAGACCGCGATACTTCGACTTCGCCTTAGGCAGCGCCCACCGGTCGGCGAGCTCATCCGCGACCTCGAATCCGATGTTGTGTCGAGTGCCGTCGTACTCGGCGCCCGGATTCCCGAGGCCGACGATCAGCCAGTCGACAGGTGCTTCGCCCGGCAACTCGGCTCGGGCGGGCTACTCGCCCTCGTCCCCGCCTTCGCTCTCGCCGGCGGCCTCTTCGCCGGCTTCCGCCTCGGCCTCCTCGGTGGTCTCACCCTCGGCGACAAGCTCGGTCTCCTCTTCGATCCCCGGCTCCTCCTCGAGCTGGAGCCTCGGGGGCGTCAGGGTGGCGACCACGGTCTCCGGATCGTCGAGCAACTCGACGCCGCGGGGCGACGTGATCGCCTCGACGGTCACCGTGTCACCGATCTGGAGGGTCGAGACATCGTGCTGGATGGAGTCCGGGATGTCCGTCGGCAGGGCCTCGATCGTGAGCTCGCGCGTTACCTGCTCGAGCACGCCGCCCTCCTTGACGCCGGGGGCGTCGTCGGCGCCGGTGAGGTCGAGCACGACGGTCGCGCTGATCTTCACGTCGAGGCGGACGCGCAGCATGTCGATGTGGATCGTGTCGCCGGTCACCGGGTGGCGCGCTATGTCCTTGACCACGACCGGCGTGGCCGCACCGCCACCGATGCTCAGGTCGAGAAGCGCACCGGCGTGCGCGAGCGTGTTCCGGAGCAGGCGACCGTCGACCTGGAACGCGACCGGGTCCTCGCCGCCGCCGTAGAGCACGCCGGGGACGTTGCCCTCGCGGCGCAGGCGGCGTGCGGACCGGGAGCCCGAGGGCTCGCGAGGCTCGACGGAAAGCGCGGTTGTCTGGGTGATCGCCACGACCGGCGATGGTAGCGGGCGGGCGATCGCAAAGCCTCTTCACGCGCGGACAACATGGCGCTAAGCTTGACTTCATGTCGGCAGCCGCTCAGCTGATGCTGATGATCGGCGGTATGCACCTCCTGGGGCTCGTGTGCGCAGCGGTGCTGATTCTTCCCGCGCTGCGCGACAACCCGGAGTTCCCGCCGCGGCCTGACGGTGGGTCGGACGGCGGCTGGGGTCGCGGTCCCGACCTTCCGCCGAAGGCGCCCGAGGGGCCTCGAGGCGGCATCCCGCTCCCCGATGCCGAGCAGTCGCTGATCCGGCTGCGTGATCACCGGACGCTGTCCGATCGCGTCCCCAAGCGCGAGCGCCGGCCCGCCCGTGAGCCCGAGCGCACCCCGGTCCGCTCGCACTGATCAATAGCGGGCGGGGCAGGCCGCGTCGCTGGGGATCCGCCGGCTGACCACGAGCAGGTCGACCTTCAGACCGCTGATCGGGTTGCCGGCGCGGCGGACCTTGACGCACTGAACGATGGGCCGAGGGTATGAACCGGTGTTCCACGCCACCCGCGCCGTGCCCTCGGTGCCGCCGAGCGAGAAGCTCGTCGAAGGCTGGAGCTGGATGATCGAGATCGATCCGGGGTGCTGGAGCGCCGCCGCGTTGATCGCAGCACGTTGCCTGCACGCGGCGTCGGCCTGGCAACCGGTGATGTCGCCGACGATCGCGTTGACGTCGCCCCGGGCCTCCGACTGCACGAGCGCGGTGATCGCGGACTGCTCGGCGCTGTTCGCGCTGAACACGCGGGCGAGCAGCGCGCTGATCACCAGGAACAGCATGATCGCGGCGACGATCGCGACGACGTAGGCACGGCACATTGCCGCGAAGGTAAGCGCAACTGAGGCCGGGCTACTCGCTCAGCTCGAGGAATCGCTCAACCGACGCCTCCTGGTGGTCCAGGCGCTCGGCCAGGGCGCGCGCGTGCTTCGCGGCGGCCTCGAGGAAGTCCTCGACGCACCGTTCGGGATCGTCGGCGAGCGGATAGATGCGGATCACGTCCTGCTGGGCGCAGGCGATGCCCATCGGCGGCCTGCCCTCGGCGAGGGTCCGCGCGCTGCACACGGGCGTCACGACAAGGTGCGACTCGGGCGCGATCAAGGCGGTCGGCATCAGGCGGTGGGCGGGGAGTCGGACCGACAGCTCGATCGAGTGGTCGACGCTGACGCTCGCGCCGAGCAGCTCGCTGAGCGGCTCGCGCCACACGTCGAGCACGACGTCGGCCCCGACGAGCGCGTCGCGGAAGGCCGAAGCCTGCTCGACGTACAGCCGTTCCGCTTCGGCGCGATCATCGGCATCCGCCAGGTCGAGATCGCACGGCACGCGGAGCATCTCGTTCGCCGCCACGGTCGTCCCGGCCGCCCGGCTGCCGCTGGTCACGTAGGTCTGGAGGGTCCCGAGATCCCGGCGCCCGTGGAAGATGACCGTGACCGATTGGCTGAGCGGCAGCCCTCCCACCTTCAGGGAGACCGCAACCGATGAGGACTCGTCCAACAGCGCCCGCCGTAGTAGCTCTTCCGCCGAGCCTGTCTCGGGCCTTGAATCCTCATCGAGCATCTCGGGTGCCTCCTCCCGATCCTTGCGGTTACAGCAGGTTAACGTCTACCCCATCGCGCCGCTACATCCGCATGTACAGGGGGTAGGCTGACAGCACCATGAAGATCCTCTACAAGCCATTCGGGATCATCGCCAGCCTGATCGGCGCGAAGATCGCCAACAGCGTCTTCAAGGCGCTGTGGTCGCGAATCGACCACGAGGAGCCGCCGAGCCCGACGACGGCCGAGGCGAGCTTCCCCAAGGTCGTGGGTGCGGCCGCACTCGAGGCCGCCACCGTGGCCGCGATCAGCGCCGCCGTCGACCGTGCCGGGGCCCGGACGTTCTATCACCTGACGGGTATCTGGCCCGGCGAGCACCGCGAGCCAGAAGCGGCGGAGCGCTAGGCGAAGCCTTGTAGATCGCGGACCGCCGCGGTACCGTGGCGGTCCGTCATGTTGCTCAGACTCAAGCAAGACCTGCTGACAGCGTCGTTGATCGGCGCCCGCGTCACGCTGCCCAGCTTCTGAGCGAACCAGTCATGCGCGGGCCTCGCCCGGCGACTCTCTGATCAGCGCCCTCATTGCTCAGCCGAGCGATCGTGCTCGCTGCGGGCATCGCTGGAGGTTCGACTCCTCCGGAGGGCTTCGCATGGACACAACCATGAACATCACGAATACGAGCCTTCGACCCGCGCCCAGCCTCGCGCGGCGAGCACCGCAGTCCGTCCGCACGGACATGCTTCCGCGTGCGCTGTTCGTCTCCGAGGTGCTGGCCCGGCGCCTCGTGCACGTCGCCCAGGACAGCTTCCGGGGTGAGTCGGCGCCTGACGCGCTGTCCGAGCTGGGGACGGCGGTGCTCGTGCGCTCAGATCCGAAGGGCGACGAGGTCGAAGCCTTTCTCCGCCTCGGCGACGGCGCGATCGCGCTGGTCGACAGCGGGCACCGCCATGTCCGCGTCGAGGTCGCGGCGCGGACGCGCTCGGACGCCGCCCGGCGGGTGGCAGATTTGCGTGAGGCCCTCGCGATCGACCCGCCGGTGCCCGACCGCGTGTCGATCGCGTTCTGGATGCGCGGAGAGTACGGCGGCGACGTCCGCCACCGCGAGATCGACGCGGAGAGCTTCGGTGAGGTCGCCGACAACTACTCCGCGCCGGTCCGCGCCGCGCTCGAGCGGCTGATCGCCCGGCGCGCCCCCGAGCGCGGCCGGCTGATCCTGTGGCGCGGAGAGCCGGGCACGGGGAAGTCCCACGCGCTCCGAGCCCTGGTGCGGGCGTGGACGCCGTGGTGCTCGGCGCACTTCATCATGGACCCCGACGAACTGCTCGGGCGCGGCGGCGCCTACATGCTCGACGTGCTCACCTGGGACGGCGACGACGAAGACCGCTGGCGGCTGCTGATCCTCGAGGACGCCGGCGAGCTGATCGCCGCCGACGCGCGGACGATCGCCGGCCAGGCGCTCTCGAGGCTGCTGAACGTCGCCGACGGCCTGCTCGGCCAGGGCACCCGCACGATGCTGCTGATCACGACCAACGAGCCGGTGGGACGGCTTCACCCGGCCACCCGGCGCCCGGGCCGGTGCCTGGCCGACATCGAGTTCGCGCCGCTGTCGTGCGCCGAGGCCAACGCGTGGCTGGCCGCCCGCGGCTATGAGCGCCGCGTCGATCGGCCGACGGTGCTGGCGGAGCTGTTCGAACAGGCGGGAGACGGCGCCGTGCACGCCGACACGCCGGTGCCGGCGTTCGGCTTCGCGCGGGCGCTCGACTAAAGCGTCCCGGGCGCCACCCCTTCTACCAGTTCCTCGTTGATGCGTTGATGATGTGCCGGAGGTCGTCCTCGGTGACTTCCTTCGGCGCCACCGCGAGCAACCGCTGCTGTTTGAGCGCGCCCTCGACTAGCGCCGGCACATCGTCCTCCGTGTACCCCAGTTCGGCCACGCCGCGGGGCGCGCCGATGTCCTGCATCAGCGTTCGCAGCACGTCCGGAAGCGTGTCCGGACCGGGGTCGTCGATCGGCTCCTGCGCGAGCAGCTCGGCCATGTGGATGTGCCGCTCGGGCATCGCGTCGTAGGTGAACCGGAACGCGGCCGGCGCGGTGACGATTACCGAATGGCCGTGCGGCACGAACGGGTGGTCGTCCGGGTAGCCCGCGGGTCGGTATTCATGCTTGACCGATGCGATCGGGTAGGCGCACGCGTGCGGTATGTGCACGCCCGCGGAGCCGAACCCGACGCCCGCCATCGTCGCGGCGAGCATCATGAACCCGCGCGCCTCGACGTCGTCACCGTCGGCGACCGCGCGACGCAGGTAGCGGCCGCCGAACTCGAGCGCCTTGGCGGACCACACGTCGGCGATCGGGTTGGACCCCTGGTAGGGCGGACGGTCGTCGGGCGAATCCGGACGCGCACGTGCCTCGAATGGGATCGACAGGAACAACTCGGCGGCGTGACAGACGACGTCGAGCCCGGTCGAGGAGGTCACCTCAGGGGGCAGGGAGCGGGAAAGATCCGGGTCGACGATCGCCTGCGTCGGGCGGAGGTAGCGGTGGGAAATCCCGGTCTTGACGCGCATGTCCGGAATGTCGAGGACCGCCACCGTGGTCGCCTCGGAGCCGGTCCCCGACGTCGTCGGGATCGCCAGGTGCGGTTTGATTGGCGACGGCGGCTTTTTCCCCTCGCCGACCGGCGGGTTGACGTAGTCCATGACCGGCGCCGGGTGGGTCGACACCAGGTTCGCGACCTTGGCGGTGTCGATGCTCGACCCGCCGCCGACCGACACGAACCCGTCGACCTCGTGCTCGAGTGCAAACTCGACGGCGTCCTGGAACGAGTCGATCGTCGGCTCGACGCGGGCGCGGTCGTACACGACCACCTCGATTCCCCGGGCCTCGATCAGGCCCTTGATCCGCTCGGGATGCCCGAGAGCCGCGACGCCGGGATCGGTGACGAGCATCGCTCGGCGCACGCCGAGGCGCGCGAGCTCCCAGCCCGCCTCGGCCGAGGCGCCGCGGCCGAACTTCACCGGCGTTGCCTCCATCGTGAAGATCGTCTCGTGCTCGGTGTCCATCGCCGTTTCCTTTGCTGCGAGGCCTATTGGCTCGTTACCCGGGCTCCGCGTCGGTGACGCGGAACCGCATGAGGCCCTCACGCGCCCAGTCCGGGATCGGGGTCTTCGCCAGCGTCTTCAGGTCGACGAGCACGTGCCGGAGACCGCCCTCGGCGACCAGGTCCGGCCCGCAGCGGGCCTCGTGGCGGGTGAGGATGCTGGTCTGGCCCAGGTGCGTCACGGCGACCGACAGCGCGAGCTCGTCATCGAAGCGCGCGGGCTTCAGGAAGCGCAGCTGGGCTTCGGCGAGCACGATGTCGATCCCGCGGTCGAGCATCGCGTGGTAGCTGCCGTACGCGGCGCGCCACAGCTCGGTCATGCTCGTGTCGAAATACGTCAGGTAGTGCGCGTTGAACACGATCCCCTGCAGGTCGGACTCGCCGTAGCGGACCCGCAGCTTGTGCACGAGGGGGTGGCCCACGGACGCCGTCACCCGCCGCCTCTGAGAACGAAGCCGCGCTCGGCGAGCTCGTTCAGGGCGCGCTCGAACGCGGCGAAATCGCGGTTCAAGAGCGCGTCGATTGGCCTGCCGGCGGGCCCCGAGGACCGCACCCAGCGCGCGAGCACCGCGGGCCCGGCGCGCTCGGAGGCCTCATCGAGCAGGTCGAGCAGGATTGGCAACTCGCCCCGATGGTCGAGCTGGCCGGAGAGCAGCGTCAGCGGATCGGTGTCGAGTACGCGGCAGAGTTCCTCCTCGCTCAGCCCGAGCATGTCCATGAGACGGGCAGCGCGGCCGCTCTGCGCGCGGCGTCCGAGCTGAGGATCGTCGCGTTCTCCCATGGCGCCGGCCAGCGCTATCCGATTCCCGCGACCCGCCGCCGGGCGGAGCCTCAGAACAGCTGGTTCTCGCCGCCGAACACGTCGCTCACCGACCCGTCGGTGAAGATCTGGCGGATCGAGCTCGTCAGCAGGTCCGCGCACGACAGCACCCGCACGTTGTCCGGTGCGCCGGCCGGGAGCGGAATCGTGTCGGTCACGACGATCTGCTCGAGCCGTGCCGCGGCGAGCTGCTCCCACGGCTCGCCCGAGAACACCCCGTGCGTGGCTGCCGCGTACACGCGGCGCGCGCCGGCGTCGTAGACGGCCTCGGCCGCTGCCCGCAGCGTGCCGGCGGTGTCGATGATGTCGTCGACGAGCACGGCGGTCTTGCCCTCCACGTCGCCGATCACGTAGCCGATTTCCGCGGTCTGCTGGTTCGGGCGCTCCTTGTTCAGGATCGCCAGGTCGGCGCCGATCTTCGACGCGAACTGCTTGTTCAGCTTGACGCGGCCAGCGTCGGGCGCGACCACGACGAGATCGTCGAGCCCGAGGTCCTGGAAGTACTGCGTGAGCATGAACAGCGCGGTCATGTGGTCGCACGGCTTCTGGAAGAAGCCTTGGATCTGCCCCTGATGGAGATCCATGGTGAGGATCCGGTCAATCCCGGCCGACTCGAGCATGCGCGCGACCATCCGGGCGCTGATCGGCTCGCGCGGGGCGGACTTCTTGTCCTGGCGCGAATAGCCGTACCACGGCGTCACGGCGATGACCCGGTGAGCCGACCCGCCGACGGCGGCGTCCACCATCACCATCAGCTCCATCAACGCGTCGTTGGCGCTCAGACCGGTGTCCGGGTTGCCGCAGGTCGGCTGGACGATGAACACATCCGCCCCCCGGACGGACTCCTCGTACCGGCAGTAGACCTCGCCGTTGGTGAACGTCCTGAGAGTGATCCCGGCGAGCTCAACGCCCAGCTTGGCGGCGATCTTGGCGGCCAGATTCGGGTTCGCCCGGCCCGAGACGAGCATCAGCCGCTTGCTGTAATCGAGGACCAGCTCACTCCGAGGAAGAGGGGTCTCCAGCAGGCTCATCTTGCGATCGAGTGTAGGGTCGAGGGCTGATGGATCGAGGACCGACGGATCGTCGTCTCGGAGCTACTAGGACGAGGACGTTGATTGTCTCGTATCACCGCTTTCCGAGGCACCGCCCTCAGGCACATTCTTATCGCTGCCGTCACCGTCGCGCGACTCTAATTTCCGCTGATTGCGACGTTCGCCGTAACCCTCGACGTTCCGTTGGCGCGCCCGGGCGATGCCGAGGGCGCCCGGGGGCACGTCATCGGTGATGACCGACCCCGCACCCGTATACGCCCCGTCGCCGAGGCTGACCGGCGCCACGAACATCGTGTCGACGCTCACGAACGCCCCGGACCCGATCGAGGTGCGGTGCTTGTTGGTGCCGTCGTAGTTGGCGGTGATCGTGCCGGC
>Ga0335078_10013092_pt1 | contig 12294 bp, 12 predicted proteins | sample Lox_Sample_32_FD_206711 | JGI IMG/M metagenome (GOLD analysis project Ga0335078, IMG submission 206711) | Soil microbial communities from Loxahatchee National Wildlife Refuge, Florida, United States - Lox_Sample_3.2 | ecosystem: Environmental > Terrestrial > Soil > Wetlands | place: USA... | reverse complement strand
GCTGATATTCCCACCAGCATAAGCACTCCCATCAGTGACATGACATTCAGCGTTGTTCCGGTCAAAGGAAGCGTGACCAGTACGCCAATGAATCCCATGGGAATGGCAAGCATGATGAGGAATGGATCTTTGAACGACTTGAACTGCGCCACCAGGATGAGATAAAGCAGGATGACCGACAGCGACAGGCCGATGGCAAAGCTAAGGAACGATGCCTGCATGCCTTGCACCATGCCACGCAGGTTGACACGCACATTCTCCGGAAGCTGGGTCTGGCTGATGACGCCTCGAACCGCCTCTGCAACCTTGCCCAGGTCTTCGCTGGCTGGAGTCACGTACACGTCGGTCACGCGCTGAATCTGGTAGTGGTCAACCTCCGTCGGCGTCTGGACATTTCGCAGCTTCACCACTGAATCCAGCGTCGTGGGTTGCCGAAGATTCGGTGCACGGATCGGGATGTTGGTTAGGTCCGCGAAATTGTGGATGGCGGGGCGGCCCTTTTCGTAATACTGGACGGTCAGGTAATAGTCGTTGCCCGTCTTGTAGTCGACCCAATAATTGGGGGCGATCATGTAGTTCGAGTTGAGGGCGGTGATGACGTTATCAACCACTTCCTTCTGCGTCAGTCCCAGTTCGCCGGCATGTACCCGGTCAACATCCAGCCGCAACGCCGGATAGTTCAGATCCTGCGGAATATAGACTTCGCCCACCCCGGGCAATTGCCGGATGCGACCCGCCAAATCCTGGGCGACACCGTAGATCTGATGCAGGTCTGGACTGCTCACCTGAATATCGATGGGTGCCGGCATACCCATGTTCAGGATTGCGTCCACCATGGAACCGCTGGAAAAAAAGGTTCGCACCTCCGGGAAGCGAATCGCTATCTCCTTCTGCACTCGATCCATATACTCAAAACTACTCAGATGGTGAGGTTCGTTCAGTGCTACCTGGATAGTGGCCGTATACGGTCCGGCGTTGGTGGTGTACAAAGACGAAAAATCCGGCACTACCCCGATGTTCGAGACCACCATCTTGAAATCCCTCTTATCTACCATCTGACGGATCAGGTCTTCCACCTTGGCGACGTACTGTTCGGTAACTTCAATCCGCGTGCCGGTAGGCACCTTAAAGTTGATCGTGAACTGGCCGGCGTCAGTTTGCGGGAAGAACGCCAACCCCAGAAAAGGATAGATGGCTAGACTGGCCAGAAACACTCCGCTCAAGATTGCCACCGTGCGGCCCGGCCGTATTAAAGCACGCCTTACCCAGTGCTCATAAACATCCAAAAGTCGACTGAACATCCGGTTGAACGCAACATTGAACTTGTCCCACCACGACTGCCCGGTTCCTGATCCAGCCTCAGACAATTGCGGATCCCCCTCGTGGCCTCCGCTATGGGGTACCGCTTTGAGAAACCGTGCGCAGAACAGTGGAATCACTGTCATCGCGACCAAATATGACGCAAACAGCGAAATCACTACCGCCAGGGCCAACGCGCTGAACAAAAACTTGCTTACCCCGTATAGAAAAGTGACCGGGAAAAAGACGACCACCGTGGTCAAGGTCGCCGCCAGCACCGCAAGACTGACTTCGTTGCCGCCGACCTCCGCCGCTGCCGCCGGCGCAGAACCCATCTCCAGATGGCGGTAAATGTTTTCCAGCGAAATCACCGAATTATCGATAATGCGCGAGAAAGCCAGCGCCAAGCCGCCCAGAATCATGGTGTTGATGGTGCTCCCCGTCAGGTTGAGAACTACAAACGTGGCCAGGGCGGAAAGCGGAATCGACAAAAACACCGCCGTGGTCGCGCGGAAGCTTCCGAGGAAAACCAGAATCATCAGGCTGGTGAGGAGCAGACCGATCAGCCCTTCGTGAAGCAGCGTCCGAATCGCTTCCTTCACGAAGACCGACTGGTCGAACACCAGGGAAGCCACCAACTGTTTGGGGACGTCGAAGAGATGACCGATCATCTCGCGAACCCCATTCACGACTTCAATGGTGTTGGTATCGCCCCCCTGCTTCATGATCGGCAGATAGACTGATCGCTGACCATCCACACGCACCAGGTTGTACTGAATCTGATTGGCATCTTGCGCTTCGCCTACATCGTCCACCGAGACCCACGAACTCCCTACGGTCTTGACCGGGATCTTGCCCAGCTGGTCCATGTTGTTGACCAGGCTGTTCGAATACACGTAGTAATCGAAAGGTCCCATCTTCACGTCACCCGCGGGCAGGATCAGGTTGAAGTTGTTCACCGCGTCCACGACATCCATCGGACTCAGCTGCCGGGAAGCCAGCTTGTAGGGATCGACATACACCATGATCTGTCTGTACTTGCCGCCGAACGGTGGCGGAATCTCCGCGCCCTTCACCACCGCAATCTGATTGCGGATGGCAAACTGGCCAATGTCGTGGAGTTGAGTTTGGTTTAGATCCTGTCCCTTCAACGTCACTAGACAGACCGGCAAGCTGGAAGCGTCAAACTTCAACACCACCGGCGGCAACGTGCCCGGCGGCAAACGCTTCAGGTCAGCCAGGGCAAGATTGGAAAGCTCGGTTACGTCTGCGTCTGCGCTGGTCCCCGGCTGGAAATAGGCCCGAATGATACTCACTCCCAGCAACGAACGCGATTCCATATGATCCATACCGCTGGCGAGCGTGAAAAAACGCTCCAGCGGATCGGTAATGTCGGTCTCAATGTCCTGCGGCGGCATTCCCGAGTAAAAGGTGGCCACGACTACTTCTGGCAGGTTGATCGATGGAAACAGGTCCACAGGCATCCGCCACAGGCTGGTGACACCGATCACAACCAGCGCCAGACAGATCACAACAATGAAGTACGGATTACGTATCGAAAAGCCGGACATTTGTTCTCGCTTCGGAGTTACTCTGCCGAACCCCGCGGTCTCTACTCTGGTTTCGCTTCTTGGTACTGCATAATCTGCACAACTTGGGGATGAACCCTCTGGCCGGCCCTTAAGCCACTGCGATCGCTGACCACCACCTGCTCGCCTTCGTTTAGACCAGAAACCACCTCAGCATCAGTGGCCGTCTGCAGTCCCAACATGATGGGCCGATCCTCAATCTCGTCGTTCCGACTAACCACTAACACCGTAGTCTTATCACCCTCATGATTGATCGCCTGCAGTGGAATCGCCGGGATATCCTCTCGATGTTCCAACGCCACATCGGCTTCCGCGTATAGACCCGGCATCAGCACGCGTTCAGGATTCAGAACATCCACCTCGGTGTGCATGGTGCGAGTGTCCTCCCTCACATCCACCGAGAAGCGCGCCACTTTGCCGGGGAACGTCCGGCTCAGCGAAGGCACATGAACATCCACGTGATCGCCGACGTGAATGTAGCGGACATAGGACTCCGGCACCGGGATCACCAGCCGGAACAGGTCATCCTGGGATAACCGGACAATCGGCATGGCCTGCGTGCTCGAACTCGTTCCCGCCTGCACCAGTGTCCCCAGGTTCGCGTAGCGTTCGGTAACCACGCCTGAGAATGGCGCCGGAATCCTGGAATAATCGAAGAGGGTTTGATCGTGCACCAGCTTTGCTTTGGCCGCTGCCAACTGGCTCTGGGCCGCATCCAGTGCCGCCTTGCCCGCGTCCACTTGAGAGGCCGCGGCAAGATCTTTCCCCTGCGCATCGTCTACTTCCTGCTGTGCGACGATCCCGGGCTGCGTTTGAAAGACCTGGTTCAGGCGGGTGTATTCAAGATGCAGCGCGTTGTACTGCGCATCGTAGCGTTTCAGCTCGTGGTCCGCTCGCGTTACCTGATTCATCGCGTTCTTGATCTCGGCTTGGTCCTCCTGCAGTTGCGCCTGCAGCTCCGGAATCTCCAACGTGGCCATCACCTGGCCCGCCTTGACATGCGTCCCATAGTCGACGTCCAACTTCTGCACATATCCGGATTCTTTCGCATAAACGTCGATCTCTTGAAAGGGCACTAGCTCCGAGGACAACGTAATCTGCCGGCTCAGCGTTTTCTTGACTACCTTGGTCACGCCCACCGTGATTCCTTGTGAATTCGCCTCGACTTTCCCATTACGACCGCCGCTGCACCCGGAGAGCCCGGCTCCGAGCATCACGGCCAGACTCGTAGCTACGCCCAATGCGCCATAGGAATATGTCCGTCTGCGTTTCCGTTTCTGAAGTGGTTTCATCGTGCTTTACACACCAGCCTTTGCTGGCATCTTGGGCCAGCCATCTGCAGCTATCTCAATTCTTCGAGCATCCGCCGTAACTTCTCCACCGAAAATTCCTGGGAGCGGCAAAGGCCGATCACTCTGTGCTCTGCCGCCTGCAATTTCGCCGCAACCGCGGGAATCTCCGCAGCAATCTTTTTGGGAACCGTCAACAGCCCGTCGCGATCTCCGTGTAACAGGTCGCCGGGACGCACCTCCAGCCCGCCAACCTTGACCACCGACCCAAAGTCGAAAATGTGGGCGTAGGCATGCGACACCGCCACATTTCCCGCAAACAGCTGCAAGCCCAGGTCCTTTATGCGCGGCACCTCCCGCACCGCGCCATTGGTCGCATACCCCACGCAGCCGAGCGCTCTCAAAATCGCGGCGTGCATGTCGCCAAGAAATGCTCCTACGCCCGGCGGTTCGTCCAAGTCCTCCAGCACCGCAATTCGTGGCGCCGGTATTTGCAGAATGCTGTTCCACCAGTCGGTACGGTCGTGGTAAAAGCCGGCAATCGGAGGTTCGCCGCTGCGCAGACGGGCCGTAGCCGCGTAGCCCACCATGGGAGGAAGATCTTCGAAGACGCAGCGAACGCGGGAGTCGGCGAAGCCGGCGTTCCGCAGTCGAACCTGAAAGGTCTCAATTGCATTCGAGACCGTGCAGGTATCCAAACGTCGCAGAGCATCCAAATGCTCGACAGCGATAGCTGGCTCAAAAGCCATGCGAATTCCCTCCACGAACTTTGATTGCCTTATTCCATTGGGATCGGACGAATCGCCAAAACCGCATCCAAGCGGCAGCCATGGCGATCGCACACCAAACGGTTATACCCAATGCGAACACCTGCTGGAGAAACGCCTAAAGAAAGAATGGAGATGACGGAGGCGGCCGGTTGTACAGACTTTGGTCAAAAAGGCGAGTCGTGCGTGGAGGTCTTGCAGGAGCCAGGTGCGTGGCCACGACGGTGGCCCCGACGCTGAAACGGGCATTCGGCGCAATCCACTGATTGGCATCCTTATTAAGGTGCTGCCGCTTGGCTTCGGCTGGCCGGTGATCGGCGGATTTTGCGATGTGACACTGCGGGAACCAGGGCGTCCAAAAGCGAGTGGCAACGCTGACTGTCAACGCGCATATGGCAATAGCGATCACGATGCCACGCCATCGGCGCTCCCGAACCCTACAATGCTTTAGCCATTGCATATTGCAGTCAGCGACAGGTCCCGCTTCGACCGATTATACCGTACCGGGCATAATAACCCAGACATAACCCCGGTAACAGCCCTCCCATGCGCAGTTTGATACTGGCCACGGCATGTTGGTTGCACGAAACGGTTCCCCCAGCTCGCTGAATCCTTGCTGTTCGCTCAGCGGCGGCGAAGCAGATGGACCCTTATTTGGGCAAGAATATACTTGCCTCGCCCACGGCGAATCGAGTACGATTATCGCACGGAATCAAACAATATGACCCATTGGAGTGCGAGTGTCTAAGTTCGAGTATTGCCTATGGGGTGCCGATTTCATGATCGCCGCAATCGGTTGGTCCCTTGGCGGTCCTTGGGCAGGGTTGCTCTGCCTGCTCGTCGGTGCTTCGCTAATATTTATCGGGCTGACAAAGAGAGATGCGGGTGCGGATAATCATCCAAAGACTTCTGGTCTAATCGATTTCACATATCGCCCCTACCCCGCTACGCGAACAACTAAGGCTTGGCATAAATGGGGGTTGGCTGTCTCGCTGACATGTCTTGTTGTTTTGGGTTCTTATTTAATAATCAAGCACGCGAAGCAAGTCTCTGGCTTTGGGCCACAAGTAAAACCCGACCTAATGGTGTGGATTGTTAATCCCATTGCCCCGCAGTTGCTTATCTGGCCTCTCGGTACTTTGGCGAAAGATGTCAGAAGCGATCCCTTACTGTGGGACATAGACAGAGACGATACGGTTTCTAGCACTTCACTAATCATCAATGAGATGAAATATGATTGGATTCGTACGGATCAACACGGTGGACCGTCGCCACTTTTAGACCAACGTGATATTCAAAATGTAGTTAAACCGGGGCACCACATTTTCGGCTATGTGACCGTTGCTTGCCCCGATTGCGATCGCATTCGCTTGTACTGGGTTTATTTTGTATACGGTCAAGGCGGCTGGTTTGCAGAGATACCAAGAGGTGTCGCACCCAATCCGAAAGCAATAGGTGATTCTATTCCTTCGCTGCGTGCAAAAGGATCGCTGGAAACGATTCTCGCCAATATCACACCAACATCTAGGATAACTATCGAGGATGAGAGCCAATTGCGCGGCAGGGTTCCCAGAGATTAATTATGGACACATCATCTGAAGCACAGAAGTTTGACACAGTGATGCGAAAGATTCTCTCAGTTTCAAAAGACGAACTGAAGAAACGCGAGAAGGCATGGAAACGCAAACGGGAACGGGCAAAGAAAAAGCGGGCGACTTCTTAGCCCGCTGTCCTCGACCTTGCCGTCGAGCGGCCCGTGTCTGGGTAGTTCCTGCTCAATTTGGTTTGCCAGTAAGTTGAGCGAATGTAATGCGCTTCCCTACGATCTGCCGAACGGCTAAGTCGAAGCGGCCGGCATCATCAAGGTCTTTGCGGTTGTTGAAACGAAACATCTGTTCGTCAAGATAGCGGAACAAATGAAACGGCTCAACCGAAACGTAGGTTCCCGAAATGCCGCGCTTCAAGAGCGACCAAAAGTTCTCAAGGCCGTTTGTGTGTACAAGGCCCATCTACGTACTGAGTCGCATGGTCAACAACTTGGTGCGCGTAATCGGTAGCCAGACCTTCATACGATTGCAGGGCATCGGAGTAGAGAGCCGCGTCAGCGGTGACGTGCTTGCGAACTTCATCCTGCAAAACTTTCTTACGACGGCTCGGAATGACAGCGGCGCGAACTTTGCCGCTCTCGCGCTCACAGATTCCCATGACCGCAGTTTTATCTTTGCCGCCAGTGCCAGTGATGCGGCGCTTGCGCTCCGAGACGTGCATGTTCCGAGCCTTGCCGCCGATGAAGGTTTCGTCCACTTCGACTTCGCGGCCAACTTTAGAACCGAAGAAATCATCTTGCATCGCAAGGCGAATGCGCTGCAACATGAACCATGCGGACTTTTGGGTAACTTTCACATCGCGGGCGATCTCGTAGCTGCTAACTCCATTCTTGCAGTTAGTAAGCATCCACGTTGCCCTGAGCCACTTGTCCAGTGTGATAGGGCTATCTTCGTAGATCGTCCCAACCTTGACGGAGAACTCGCGCTTCGGGTGATGGCTCCCGCACTTCCATGTCCGGCGAGTGGGATTGAACGCGCTGACTTTCGTCGAGCCACAAACCGGACAAATTACGCCGTTCGGCCAACGCCGGATGGCGATGTAGTCGATGCAGTTGTCAGGATTCGAGAAGTAGATAATCCCTTCTTGAAGGCTCGTCGGTTCTTGGTTCATCTTCGTTCTCCGTTGGCGAAAATGTATCAAAAACACATGGGCGAGTCAAGTAAATTATTGCCCTTATTTGTATGACTTGGACGGCAGCAGGAGTTGAATGCCGAAGTAACCGACGAAGTAAGACTGATCGCTGCGGGTGGGTTCGAGGCTGCGTCCGGCCATGAAAAGAAAGATCGCCGGGCGATGGATCTTGTAGCGCCCGCCCCAGCCGATGGTGGGCTGGTAGGCGGAAGGACGGAAACTCCCTTGGGAATACAGCTCCATGTCCATTTCGAGTTTTGAAGTGAAATCGTGACCCAGGACGAGGCCGGTCAACCACCCATCCCGTCCCTTGTGGACTAGCTCATACCCGATTTCGTAGTCCACATCGACGGGACCAAATTTCTTGGAGAATTCGAAAGGCAGGAGAAAAGTGTCGGTCGGGGGAGTGATCCCGCGGCGCACCGAATCGTTGGGGTTGTTGAGAAAGAGTTGGGGAAACATGGAGATGGAGAGCCCAGATTCCCCTGCGTCGTAGAAACGCCACTTTATCCCGGCATTGGATTGACCCAGTCCACTCTGAGTTGCGGAACCGGGATTTTGCACGCGCAACCAGGCATTTTCGTAAGTGAGCTGGAGCCGATCGCCGACCCCGAAATTGATGTCCACGTCAGGCGTGTGAGACACGGACTGATTACTGTAGAAGAAGGGCATGTAACTGAGATTGATTTCCCAATTCAGGTGGCCGGGCGTGCCCGGATCGTTGGTGTAGTAAGGCGGACCGCCTTGGGCAAACGCGGAGGCGGCAGCCAAGAAGACGACGAAACTCAGGCCTCGCAACACTCCCTCTAAGCTACCGAAATTCGGGCGCAGAGGGTGGGATTCTTTTTCGCCTTGACGCCAGTGGGCAGCGTCGGATCGAGCTTCGTCCTCGGCGAAGGCATTCCTCCCGGCGCACTTGCGAAATAAACCCGGCTGCCCCATGAAAAGTATCGGCGTACGGGAGTCCAATCGCAGCTGCCGATGGAGTTTTGCGCGGAGGTCTAGGTACCCAATTGCTCGGGTCTGAGCCCTGGAGGCTCAGGCCGGCAGCAGATGCCGAAATGCTGCCACAACCGGAACCAAGGGCTATGAGCCAGCATCTCATCGTGCCTGCGATTGGCGGCAGAGATGTCGCTTGCGCTGAGTGGCCTTATATCCGGCGCGTCGAACATTTCCTGAAGCTGCTCGATCTCGTCAATGATGCGTTCAACGTCCATGTGTCTCAATCATCTACTCCGAAGATTCTGGCGGAGAGAGTGGGATTCGAACCTGTAGTGAAACAGCAACGAAAGAACTTAACCGAGCACGGTCAGCAAACTTAGTTCCGGTAAGTCTCTGAAAAACCAAGAAGTGATTTTAACTGATTTGCAACTCCAAACCAAAGGAATTGGAAGCCCGCCCTTGGGTCACTCGCTGAAACGCACCCCCCTGCTGGGCAACTTGCTGTTTCCAAGTTTTCCCCGGTGGAACACGGGAACCATGACCTCGAGCATCCCCACCAACAACAAGTGGGTGGGCACCTAGGCTCGTCGAGGGGGCTGACTAGGCCTAAACACCGGCTGTTGGGTGGAATGGGTAAAACCCTAGGATCGGGTCGAACGACCTCGCCACGGGGACGCCAAGGGGGGCCCTGACGAGCCTATTGAGTCGGAGGAACTACGGGGAATGGGGAGAGGCGCTCGGTTTCCGGTTGAGAACTACGGAGCTTGATTTGCCTCTGTGCCTCTGGTGCAATGCGCCGCTGGAGGGACAGGAAGTGATGATGAAGGGAAAAAGAGCGGCGATCTACGTGAGGGTCTCGACGGCGGAGCAGGAAACAGATATGCAGGAAACGGAATTATTAGAATACTGCGAAAAGCGTGGCTGGAGCTGCGTCGTTTACCGAGACCGGAATCAGAGTGGAGCGAAAAACGACCGGCCTGCGTTGAGCTCAATGTTGAATGACCTGAGACGAAGAAAGTTCGATGTGGTGGTGGTCTGGGCGCTGGATCGGTTGGCGAGGTCATTGAAACAATTGCTGACCATCGGAGAGGAATGTAGATCACTGGGTGTCGATCTAGTTTCGCTCAGGCAGAATATCGACACCACGTTACCAGCGGGAAGATTGACGTTTCAAATTCTAGGAGCAGTGGCGGAGTTTGAAAGAGAACTCCTGAGGGATCGAGTGAAGGCAGGAATGGCGCAGGCACGCAGGACTGGGAAACATGTTGGAAGACCGGCTCTGCGGAAGTTTCATCTGGCGGATGTTGATCGGATGAAGCAGTTGCGGGCCGGGGGCGCAAGTGTACGGAAACTGGCGAAGGACTTTGAAACGACGCAGTGGATGGTAACGAAGCTGACAAATCCAGCAGAAACAGGAGCGCGAAGCGTTTAGTTCCTCTCCTGCTCCGGCGGCTGTTCTCGGGTGTGATGAAAAAGCAGTTCGGCACCAAGGTTCCCGAGCGGAAAGAACTGCTGGCGGCGCTGGCGCAAAATCTCGAATGGATTGCAGGTGGGTTGCGGGGAGACTTGGGGAAACCGCCAGGCAGGTTGAATGTCGAACTCGCGAGTCTGGCCAACGCCATCCTCGCCTACCAGAAAAAACCGCTCACTCAGGCCGAACTTTACGCCGCGCTCCAGGCAGCCGGAGCGGAACTTCCCCGCGAGCCCGAAGCATTTCGTCTATGGCTGCACCGCGCCAGAAAACAAGGGTTGGTCACGAAGTTCCGTGCCAGCCGGAGCAAGGCAGCGCCGGGTTTTGACACTCAATGATCCTCGGGTTTGCTAGGCCAGTATCCTTCGCCCTTGCGAGGGGACAGGACAACAGCCATTACGATCAACACGGCAAATAGGGCCGCATAGAGAAGAATGCCAATCCCGGTCGTGGGCGTCCACCTGAACAATGTCAACGCAAGAATGCCGCAAGCAATTTTGATTGCGTTAAGAAGCGTGGATCTCGTTGTCTGTGTCATCGCGCCAAGATGCTCGCTAATCATAACTGCCAGTTTCGCTAAATGAAGCTACGAATCACCTTATCTTTGCCCCCAGTTTGGTGCTCAGCGGCCAGGGCCGGGGCTATATGGATTCCCAAAAGTACAATCCTGGTGAGCCCCTACGTCTATCACTGTGGCGGCTGCCGAGAGTGGAATGGCAGCTGTCTCGGCGGCTTCGAGCACGGCCTCAGTCCCAAGCTCCAAAGTCGAGCCCACGGTTGTCGTTCCGTTAAGCGTAGTGAGTTGAGTTGTCCCTGGGACCGCACCCGATCCGAATAAACCGCCTAACTTTCCCAAAATAGCAGTTCCCCACTCGCCCAAGTTCTGCGCCCATTGAGGATTCCAACCGGGTAGAAGAGATAGCGGACTCCCAAACTGTACGGCCTTTCCTAAGCTGGAATTGTAGAAGTTAGAGACACATTGCTGCTGCTGGGTAGGCACGTTAAAGCAGCCCTTTGTGAGAGGCGTGCAATTGGGGCCACCTCCTGTATTCCCGCCATCTCCGCTGCCCCCGTCACCGTAACCAAACGATAGATCGAAGCCGCTTCCGCAGCCGAGGCACCAACTGCCGTCCCTTATCGCCCCGTCGGGCACGTACTGTATGCCCATCAAGCCGAACTCATCCCAGTTCGCCCCAGTCCCGCCTGAAACTCCGACACTGCTTGGGTCAGTGCTGCTACAGTGAAGATTACCCCAAAAACCGCACATTGGCTTCTTCAGCCCCGACGGGTCGTTGTAGCTCACTGGGTTGTTGCCCACATACGCATAACGATTCCAGGTCTGCGGGTTCAACGGGTTCACCGCCGCCAGCCCCAACCGACCCCGGTCCTCATACCGTGCTGCGTGCCGCAAGAAAAAGTGAGAGAATCGCAGCCGTTGTAACGGCGTCTGTACCAAGCAGCGTCCAATCCTTCCCAATTGCGGATTGAAGGACTAGGACAACTAGCAATGGCGCGGCCAAGGACAAGACGGCTCGGCGGAATATATCAGGAGATAATCGTGAGATTCCAGCATTGCGAACGCTCGCGTTCCTCATGGTTTTCACAACATCGCCCTTACCATACGCGAACATCGGGACATGCAGGACGCAAATAAGAGCAATACCGACGAAAAGCATTTTGGGTAGATTATCTGTCGTTCTTTGCGACCCGAGGGCCATTCCCAATCCTAGAAAAAGAAGACACACAATGGGCAAATACGAAGACCAAACAGCTGGGCGGAAGCACATTCCTTCCTGAAGTTCCATCAGCCTAATAGAGAGGAATGCATAGGGGAGAAGGAAAAGGATAATGAGAACAAGAACAGCGTACTCAGGTCGAATACGTCTGAGGGGTTCCCAGCCCTCGATATAGGCGTTCAGAGTCGCCATAGCGACGACGACTCCACTCAGTGCTCGCAGGACGCTATCGGCGCTCACACAAAGCCAAAACGAGCCAAAAGCAATTCCCGCCATCGCGTATGCAATTCCAAACAATGGCAGCCGTATGATGTCTTGGGCAAAGGTCATCGTGGCACGGCACCCGCGCAACTCGTCACGTTGGCGTAGTATTGATTCCAAGCGTTTGGAATAGTGCTAAACGTACCCTTAAAGTATAAATATCCGGGGACAGCAATCGCGGCACTACCACCGTAGGCAAAT
>Ga0335078_10013091_pt1 | contig 12294 bp, 9 predicted proteins | sample Lox_Sample_32_FD_206711 | JGI IMG/M metagenome (GOLD analysis project Ga0335078, IMG submission 206711) | Soil microbial communities from Loxahatchee National Wildlife Refuge, Florida, United States - Lox_Sample_3.2 | ecosystem: Environmental > Terrestrial > Soil > Wetlands | place: USA: Florida... | reverse complement strand
GCCGACCGGATCGCCGTGCTGGACGAGGGCCGGCTGGTGGACGCGGGTACGCAGGACGAGCTGGCCGCCCGGTGCCCGCTGTACCGGCTGCTGCTGGCCGGACCCGGCGGGGACGCTGAGGGCATCGACGCCGGGGAGATCGGGTGCTACTCCGAGGAAGCCGCCCGCCGCGCGGCAGGCCTGGCTGTGCAGAGCGGCAGCGGCTCGGCGCCGGCCAGCGGCGTGACGCCGTCGCTGTGGCCGGCCGCCCCCGACGACGGCTCGCCCCGGCCGGATGTCCCCGGTGCCACGCCAGGCGCTGGCGGTCCGGCTGTCCCGGCTGGCGCCGCCCGATCCGCCACGGGCGGGATGAGCGTCGCGTACGGCGCCCGCGGGCGCGCTGCCCTGCGCGGCGGCGGGAGCGGCGGGAGCGGCGGGGTGACCGGCGCGCTGGCCGGGATCCCGCCCAGCCCGGAGCTGCTGGCCAAGGTCGCCGCGCTGCCGCCCGCAGCCGACGAGCCGAAGGTCAGCCGCTCCTGGTCGCGAGCCGACGATCCGCGCTTCACCCTGCGCAGGCTGCTGAAGCCATTCGCGGTGGCGCTGGCGGCCGGCCTGGTCCTGGACGGACTGGACGCGCTGGCCAGCATCGCCATGCCGCTGCTGGTGCGCAACGGGATCGACAACGGCGTGCTGGCCCGGGCCTTCCACACGGTCATCGTGATCGCGCTGGCGGCGCTGGCGATCGTGGCGGCTGACTGGGTGGTCAGCATGATCCAGACCCTGGTGGTCGGCCGGAACGGGGAACGGCTGCTGTACTCACTGCGCGTGAAGATCTTCTCGCAGCTGCAGCGGCTCGGGCTGGACTTCTACGAGCGCGAGCTGTCCGGCCGGATCATGACCCGGATGACCACCGACGTCGACGCGCTGTCCTCGTTCCTGCAGACCGGGCTGATCACCATGGTCAACTCGGCCCTGTCGTTCGTCGGCGTGCTGATCGCGCTCTTGTGGATCAATCTCAGGCTCGGGCTTACGCTGCTGGCGATCATCCCTGTGCTTGTCGCGGCGACGGTGGTTTTCCGCGCGAAGTCGTCGCGGGCATACCGCGAGGCCAGGGAGAGGGTCAGTGTCGTCAATGCCGACCTGCAAGAAAACGTGGCAGGGCTGCGCGTGGCGCAGGCCTACCGGCGCGAGCGGGAGAACTCCGAGCGGTTCGCCGGGCTGAGCGGCGCCTACCTGAGTGCCCGGCTGCGAGCCCAGCGCTACATAGCGCTGTACTTCCCGTTCGTGCAGGCGCTGTCGACCATCGGCGGCGCGCTCGTTCTCTTCGTGGCCGCGGGCGAGGTACACAGCGGATCGCTCACCGCGGGCTCGCTCATCGCCTACCTGCTCTTCATCGACCTGCTGTTCTCGCCGGTGCAGCAGCTCTCTCAGGTCTTCGACGGCTACCAGCAGGCCAACGTGGGGCTGCAGCGGATCAAGAGCCTGCTGCGTACCCGCACGTCCACGCCCGCCGCGCGGGCGCCCGTTCCCCCGGGCCGCCTCCGCGGCCAGATCGAGCTGGCCGATGTCCGGTTCGGTTACCCGGGCCAGTCGCAGGAGGCCCTCGCCGGAGTCAGCCTCCGCGTGGCGCCCGGCGAGACGGTCGCGCTGGTCGGCCAGACCGGCGCCGGCAAGTCGACGCTGGTCAAGCTCATCGCGAGGTTCTATGACGTCAGCTCCGGCAGCCTGCTCGTGGACGGGGTGGACGTACGCGACTACGACATGGCTGCCTACCGGCACCAGCTCGGCGTGGTGCCGCAGGAGTCGCACCTGTTCCCCGGCACCGTGCGGGACGCGATAGCCTACGGACGGCCGGGGGCAACGGACGATCAGGTCGAGGCCGCGGCCCGGGGCGTGGGCGCCATCGAGATGATCGCGAGGCTGCCCGGCGGCTTCATGCATGAAGTCTCAGAACGCGGCCGCAACCTCTCGGCCGGGCAGCGGCAGCTGATCGCCCTCGCCCGCGCCTATCTCGTGGACCCGGCCATCCTGTTGCTCGACGAGGCGACCGCCGCCCTAGACCTTGCCGCGGAGGCGCAAGTCAACCGGGCGACCGAGCAGCTGGCCGCGCGGCGCACCACGCTCGTGGTCGCGCACCGGCTCACCACCGCTTCGAAAGCCGACCGGATCGTCGTGCTGGACTCGGGCCGGGTCGCCGAGACCGGAACCCACCGTGAGCTGCTGGCGGCTGGCGGCGGCTACGCCGCAATGTGGGCCTTGTCCGCCGGGGACGCCGAGCTTGTCGCCTGAGCGGGCGGCTGCGGGATCTCGCCCTGGGCGCGAGCCTCGGACCGTCACGGGGATTATCGGCCGCGGGACTGGCCGGCTCAGCGGGCCGGTTTGACCTTTGCCGGGCGTGACCGGCACGATCATCTCTGACGTGCGCAGCCGCGGGCGGTCACGAGTGGGCCCCTGGGTCGCCGGGCGTAACGAGCAGCACTGCAGGCCGGCCCGGTGAGGCGGCTGGCGTCAGGGTTCGAGGGGAGCTGATAGCCGGTGAGCATCCTGGGCACCCGCGTCCTGCGGACCGAGGACCCGCGCTTTCTGACCAGCGGCGGCGTCTACACCGAGGACGTGACGGATGACCGCCTGGCCGGTGCCTGTCACGTGTTCTTCGTCCGCTCTCCCGCCGCGCACGCCAGGATCGGCGCCATCGACGTCAGCGCGGCGCTGTCGGCTCCGGGGGTGGTAGCCGCGTTCACGGCCGCCGACCTTACCGACCTGACCGCCATCAGGCCGTCGGGCAAGGCGAACAAGCGGATGGCCCGTCCCTTCCTGGCGTCGGACAGGGTCCGCCACGTCGGCGATCTGGTAGCCATCGTGGTCACCGAGCATGCCTACCAGGGCGAGGACGCGGTCGAACTCGTCGATGTCGATTATGACCCGCTGCCCGCGGTGGTCGACCTGGCGGCCGCGGCATCCGATGAGGTGCTCCTGCACGAGGAAGCCGGCACCAACGTGGCGGCCACCTTCGGCGACGCTGGCGCACTCGACGAGCACCTCTTCGACGGCTGCGAGGTCGTCACGACGCGCACGATCGTGAACCAGCGCGTCGCGCCTGCCCCGATGGAGACCAGGGCCGCCGCCGCCGCGTGGGGTTCCGACGGCCGGCTGACCGCGTGGATACCGAACCAGGGAGCGCAGGGCACCCGCGCCGGCCTGGCCAGGCTCCTCGGGGTGCCGGCCGGGCACATCCGCGTCATCACGCCCGACGTCGGCGGCGCCTTCGGCGCGAAGTTCGGCGCCGACCCCGAGCACGCGCTCGTGGCCTGGGTGGCCCGAAGGCTCGGCCGGCCCGCCCGCTGGACCGAGACCAGGCAGGAGAACCTGATCGCGATGACCCATGGCCGGGCGCAGCAGCAGACGGTCACGATCGGCGGCGGGCGCGACGGGACCGTCCTGGCATACCGGCTGGAGATAGTCCAGGATGCCGGGGCCTATCCCCGGATCGGCGCGATGCTGCCGTTCCTGACGATCCTCATGACTGTCGGCCCGTACGCGATCGGCCGGGCCGAGTCAGTGGCAAAATCCTTGGTCACCACGACCACCCCGGTCGGGGCGTACCGCGGCGCGGGCCGGCCGGAGGCCACGGCCGCGATCGAGCGGGCCATGGACCTGTTCGCCGCGGAGATCGGCATGGACCCGGCCGAGGTACGGCGCCGCAACCTGCTGCCGCCCTTCACCGAACCCCACCGGACCAAGTTCGGCGCGCTCTACGACACCGGCGACTACACCGCTTCCCTGGACAAGGTGCTCGCCGCGGCCGGCTACCGCGAGCTGCGCAGGGAGCAGGCGCAACGGCGTGCCCGGGGCGACGTGGTCGCGCTGGGAATCGGCCTGTCCAGCTATGTCGAGATCACCGGCATGGGCGACGGCGAGGAGCAGCCCCCGGAAGAGAACGCGACCGTGGAGGTTCATCCCGACGGGACCGCGACGATCCTCACTGGGACATCCCCTCACGGCCAGGGTCATGCGACCGCCTGGGCCATGCTGGCCAGTGAGCAGCTGGGCATCCCCGTGGAGAAGATCACGCTGAAGTGGGGGGACACCGACCTGGTCCCGCGGGGCGGCGGCACCGGCGGCTCGCGGAGCCTGCAGCACGGCGGCTCCGCGGTCCGGCAGGCCGCCCAGGAACTGATCGAGGTCGCGCGGGAGCGTGCCGCCGGCGAGCTCGAGGCCAACCCGGCGGACCTCCGCTTCGACGTCGAGCGCGGCGCGTTCGGTGTGTCCGGCGACCCGGACGCCTCGGTGCCGCTGACCCGCCTGGCCGAGCAGGAACGGCTGCTGGTGCGGACCGTGTTCACGGCACCGGGCGCGACTTTCCCGTTCGGGTCGCACGTGGCGGTGGTAGAAGTGGACACCGAGACCGGCAAGGTGGCGCTGCGGCGGATGGTGACCGTCGACGACGCCGGGTTCGTGCTCAACCCGCTGCTCGCGGAGGGCCAGCGGCACGGCGGGATCGCTCAGGGGGCGGCCCAGGCATTCCTGGAGGAGGTCGTGTACGACGATGACGGGAATCCGCTGACCGCGAGCTTGGCCGACTACCCGTTCCTATCGGCCACCGAGGTGCCAAGCTTCGAGCTGGCCGACATGCAGACCCTGACCAGCTACAACCCGCTCGGTGTCAAGGGAATCGGCGAGGCAGGCTCGATCGGCGCCACGCCGGCGGTGCAGAACGCGGTCATCGACGCCCTCGCCCACCTAGGCGTCCGGCACATCGACATGCCCGCCTCGCCGCAGCGGGTCTGGCAGGCGCTGCAGGCAGCAAGGGAAAGTGCATAGTGCAGGTCGAACTGGGCGTCAACGGCGAGCACCGGTCCGACGACGTGGAGCCGCGGCTGCTGCTCGTCCACTATCTGCGCGAGGTGTGCGGCCTGCGGGCGGCCAACGTCGGATGCGACACCACCTCGTGCGGAGCATGCACGGTGCTGCTGGACGGAGTCTCGGTGAAGTCCTGCACGGTGCTGACCGTGCAGGCGGCGGGCCAGCAGGTCACCACCGCCGAGGGCCTCGCCGCCGAGGGCGAGCTGCACCCGGTGCAGGCAGCATTCCGGCAGGAACACGGCCTGCAGTGCGGTTTCTGCACGCCCGGGATGGTGATGGCAGCGGTCGGCCTGCTGTCGGAGAACCCTGATCCGTCCGAGACCGAGGTCCGGGAGGGGCTGGAGGGCAATTTCTGCCGCTGCACCGGCTATCACAACATCGTCCGTGCCGTGCTCGCGGCCGCCGCGGGAGGCGTCCCGGCGGCGGGGGCGCGGGCGGCGGCCACAGCCCGCACCCCGGCCGCCGGCAGTGAGCGGGCGCAGGCGGGTCAGGCGGGCGCATGATTGCCGCGCCGTTCGACTACGTCGCCGCGGAATCCGCGACGCACGCCCTGGAACTGCTGGACAGCTTCGGTGACGATGCGAAGCTGCTGGCCGGCGGTCATTCGCTGCTGCCGATGATGAAGCTGCGCCTGGCCGCCCCCTCGGTGCTCATCGACATCGGCAGGCTGGCCGAACTGACCGGTATCCGGGCCGACGGCGACGAGCTAGTGATCGGCGCGGCCACCACGCACGCCACGCTGGCAGCCTCCGACCTGGTCCGCGCCGACGCGCCGCTGCTCGCTCACTCGGCGGGGCTGGTCGGCGATCCGCAGATCCGGCACCGCGGCACGATCGGCGGCTCGCTGGCCCACGCCGACCCGGCGGCCGACCTGCCGATGGCCCTGCTCGCGCTCGGCGGGTCGGTCGAGGTGCTCGGCGGGGACGGCACCCGGAACGTGGCAGCGGAGGACCTGTTCGCCGGGTTCTTCGAGACCAGCCTGGAGCCCGGTGAGCTGATCGCCTGGGTGCGCGTGCCCCGCAGGCCCGGCCGGGCCTGGGGCTACCAGAAGTTCGTCCGGCGGGCGAACGACTGGGCGATCGTCGGCGCGGCGGCCATCGAGGGTCGCATCGCGCTGGCCAACATGGGCCCCGTGCCGCTGCGCGCCCGTGCCGCCGAGCAAGCACTGGCCGGCGGCGCCAGCGTCGCCGAGGCAGCCGAGCTCGCCGCCGAGGGAACCGAGCCGGGCGAGGACCTGCACGCGGATCGCGGCTACCGCCGTCACCTTGCCCGCGTTCTGGCCCGGCGCGCCCTCGAGCACCGGACCTGACCCGCGGGACCGGCCCGGTCAGCGGCTCTGCGCCGGGCCAGGGGACGGGTGCCGCCGACCCGTGCACGGCAGCGGCGGCAGAGGACCCCGGTGATCCTCCGCCGCAGCCAGGTGCTCCGCCAGGCGATGGGTGACCCGCTGTTCGAGGCGTTCTGGATCGGGCCGGCGCCCGAGCCTCACCGGTCAGCTCACGGGCAGCGGGCGACGCCGGTGCGGGGGCAGCGTGGCGATGTGCTCACCGCAGCGCGCCGGGTCGTAGCCGGGCAGGCTTGCTACCTGGTCGAGCAGCCACGGCGACGAGAGGATCCTCAGCAGGCCCTGCACCTCGCGGCAGTCAGCCACGCCTGCGGGGATGACTAGGTCGAAACGCTCGGCGGCCAGCGGGATGAAGGCCAGACCATAGGCAAGGGCGGCTGGCTCGCTCGCGATCCCCGCGTCCGCCAGGCCCGCGGCGATGGCCGCGGCCACCTGCAGGTGCCCGGTCGCCCGCGTGCCATAGCCGACCAACTGGCCAGGCTCGATCCCCAGCCCGGCGAGCTCGCGGTCGAGGACGATGCGTGCCTCGGCACCAGGCTCCCGGTTCACCAGCCGCAGGCCCCGCCGCGCCACGTCGGCGACGCCGGCCACGCCATCGGCCAGTTCCGGACGCAGCGCCAGCCCCTCGCGCCAGGAGCAGAAACCGATCACCTCGCCGCCCTGGGGCAGCAAGTCAGCGGCCGGGCCGACGTTGTACTCGCCAGCCGGGCCGCGCAGGTGCGCCCCGGCGGCATGCACCAGCCCGTCGGCGGCCAGCCCGAGCGCCTCCCGGCTCGAGCAAGGCCACCAGGTGAAGGCGACAGCCGGATCGAGGAGGCTCAGCGGGCTTTCCAGGAGGGGCAGCGCCGGGTCACAGCCCGCGGCGACGAGTGTCGGCCGCGGCGGCCCCATGGGCCGGACCTGCCTGCCTTCGCCCGTCCCGCGATCCGCCGCGGCGGTCACCCCTCCGGCCGGGAGGAAGCCGGCCCGGCTCACCGTGGCGCCCGACAGCGGCAGCGCGACGAGCCCGTCGCCTACTGGCGCTAGCGTCACCCTGGCTCCCTCGCCGCCAAGCGGCGACAGCGGCCGAGCCCAGACCCGCGGAGCCGGGCTGACCGGCCCGAATATCTCCTCGACGGTCATGCCCAGCGCATGTGCCAGGGCCAGGGCCACCCGCAGGGACGGGTCGGATACGCCAGATTCGACAGCGGAGACCGCCTGCCGCGACACGCCGGCCATGCCCGCCAGTTGCTGCTGCGAAAACCCTCGAGCCTGCCGGGCGAGGCGCAGCTGCATCCCGGTTCCGCCGCCGTGCCCGTCAGTCATCCTGCCCTCCCAGGTCAACCCTCCAAAGATGACAATGGCGGGGCCGCGAAGGATGGGGGCAGCTTACCGAGGGACAGCTCCGGCGCAACGGCCGACCCGGTGCCGGGGCTGAAATACGGGAAGGCTCCGCGTGGCCGCCGCGTTACCTGGTACAAGATGGGTTCCAGGTGGTTCCAGGACCCGCCGCGCTGACGGCCGCTGGCGGGAACGGACCGGAGGTGAGGTTATCGTGGCACTGCCCAGCGACTACGCGCCGAAGTTCCAGGACTACGCCCGCCCGCAGATGCTCGTCACGACCGAGTGGCTCGCCGAGCACCTTGAGGACCCGGGCCTTGTGGTCGCCGAGTCCGACGAGGACGTGCTGCTGTACGAGACCGGCCATATCCCCGGCGCCGTGAAGCTGGACTGGCACACCGAGCTCAACGATCCGGTGACCCGCGATTACGTGGACGGCGCTGGGTTCGCGCGGCTGATGTCGCTGAAGGGGATCTCCCGGGACACCACGCTGGTCCTCTATGGTGACCGGAACAACTGGTGGGCCGCCTACGCGCTATGGGTATGCACCCTGTTCGGCCACCCGGACCTGCGCCTTCTCGACGGCGGCCGGGCGAAGTGGATCGCCGAGGGGCGCCGGATGAGCACTGACCTCCCGCAGCGGCCGCGTACTGACTATCCGGTCTTCGACCGCGACGATGCCGCGTTCCGGGCATTCCGGGAGCAGGTGGCGGCCCACCTCGGCCAGCCCTTGATCGACGTCCGCTCCCCCGGCGAGTACACCGGCGAACTGCTGCACATGCCGGACTACCCGCAGGAAGGTGCAGTGCGCGGCGGCCACATCCCGGGCGCCCGCAACGTTCCCTGGTCTCGCGCCGCCGCGGACGACGGCACGTTCCGGACCCGTAAGGAACTCGAGGCGATCTACCAGGACGAGGCGGGGCTGCGCCCGGACGACGATGTCGTGGTCTACTGCCGGATCGGCGAGCGATCCAGCCACACCTGGTTCGTGCTGCACCACCTGCTGGGCCATCCGCGGGTTCGCAATTACGACGGATCATGGACTGAATGGGGCAACTCGGTCCGGGTGCCCATCCGCAGCGGCGAGACCCCGTGACGGCCAGCGGCAGCGGAACCCTGAACCCGCGGCTGCGCGAGATAGCCGAGGACTTCGGGGCGGTTCCGGAGTCGGAAAGGCTGCATCTGCTGCTGGAGTTCGCCGAGGAACTGCCGCCGCTACCGGAACGCTACTGCGAGCACCCGGACCTGCTGGAGCAGGTGCCGGAGTGCCAGACGCCGCTGTTCCTGGCCGTCGAAGTCGACGCTGACTGCGCAGTGCACCTCTTTTTCGACGCGCCGCGGGAGGCTCCCACCACGCGCGGCTTCGCCGGCATCCTGCATGCCGGGCTGGACGGGCTGAGCGCGGACGAGATCCTGGACACGCCGGGTGAGTTCTCCAGCCAGCTCGGATTGCGGGACCTGGTGAGCCCGCTGCGGCTGCGCGGGATGGCGGCGATGCTGGCCCGGATCAAGCGCCAGGTGCGCGAGCAGCAGAACTGAGCTCTCATGGCGGCGACGTGACCGGTTACGCGAGGAGGCGTTCCACGCGATAATGGCAAGGGTGCTGGCCTGTGCCGGCCCCGCGGCTGCCGCCGTGGCGGCCCGCGGGCGGGTCACCTCACACCCACTGGAGGCATCCCGTGGAAGCGCCACTGACGCCGCTTGACTTCGCCCGCAGGACCCGACGCCTGCACGGCTCCAGGGAGGCGGTGGTCGACGGCGATCTGCGCCTGTCTTATGAGCAGTTCCTCGGCCGCTGCGATCGGTGGTCGTCGGCGCTACAGGGCATGGGCGTCGGGCAGGCCGACCGCGTGGCGACGATCGCGCCGAATACCCACGCGCAGCTCGAGTCCTTCTACGCGATCCCGCAGATCGGGGCGGTGCTCGTGCCGGTCAACTACCGGCTGACCCCGAGGGACTTCGTCTATATCGTGAACCATTCGGGCTCCAGCGTGGTCTGCGCGGACGGGGACTACCTGGACGCCGTGGACAGCGTCCGCGACCAGATGCCGGACGTCCGGAACTTCGTGGCCCTCGGCGGGGCGCGGGACGGCTGGCTCGACTACGCGGCGGCGATCGAGGCCGCCAGCCCGGACTTCGCCCGTCCGCGGATCGCCGAGCGGGACATGATCACGATCAATTACACCAGCGGGACCACCGCGCGCCCCAAGGGCGTGATGATCACCCACCGGAACGCCGCGATCAACACGATAGGCACCCTGCTGCACCTGCCGATCGGGGTGGGCGAGCGCTACCTGTGGACCCTGCCGATGTTCCACGCGAACGGCTGGACGTACACCTGGACCGTGACCGCGGCGGGGGGCACCCATATCTGCCTGCCCAAGGTCGACCCAGCCGCGGTTTTCCGGCTGATCCGGGACGAGAACGTGCGCTGGATGTGCGCGGCGCCGACCGTGCTGATCGCGCTGGCGCACACCCCGGCCGAGATACGCGGTGAGGTCCCGCCGGGCGTGCACGTGGTGACAGCCGGAGCGCCTCCCGCCGCGGCGACGATCGAACGGCTAGAAGGGGAGTTCGGCTGGGACATCACGCACGCCTACGGCCTGACTGAGACAGCGCCGTTCATCACGGTCTGCGCCCCGCTTCCCGAGCACCGGGACCTTGCCCCCCCGGACCGGGCCGTGGTGAAGGCGCGGCAGGGGGTCGAGCTGATGACTTCCGGGGAGCTGCGGGTGGTCGACTCGGCCGGCCACGAGGTGCCGGCCGACGGGCAGGCGCTCGGCGAGATCACGGTCCGCGGGAACGTCGTGATGGATGGCTACTACCGGGACCCGGAGGCGACGGCGCACGTGATGGGCGACGGCTGGTTCCACACCGGCGACGCGGCCGTGGTCCATCCCGACGGGTACCTGGAGATCCGCGACCGGCTGAAGGACGTGATCATCAGCGGCGGCGAGAACATCTCCTCGGTGGAGGTGGAGGGGGCGCTGCTGCGCCACCCTGCCGTCCAGGAGGTCGCAATCGTCGGCCTGCCGCACCGCAAATGGGGCGAGGTGCCGCACGCGTTCGTGGTGCTCAGCCAGGGCGCCAGCATCACCGAGGAGGAGCTGATCGCCTTCGCGCGTGATCACCTCGCGCACTACAAGGCCCCGCGGGGGGTGACATTCGTGGCGGAACTGCCGAAAACCGGCACTGGCAAGATCCAGAAATTCGTGCTCCGCGACCACGCGCCCAACCTGGCCCGGCAGTAGCGGCGGGCGTCGGCCCGGCGGGGCCTCCTCGGTGATAGAACCAGTCCCAGGACGTCGTCCCAGGACCCGAGGAGGTCGGTGTGGCACAACATCCGGTGATCGGTTATCTCGTCTGGGCGCTGCTGTTCGGCGCCCTGTTCGCGTGGGAGGGACTCGCTCTGAGCCATATCAGCGGCAGCGTGCCGACGCTCAGTGATGCTTTCCGGGCGATCATGCGCTACCCGTTCGGACGGTGGGCGCTGTTCGCCCTGTGGCTGTGGTTCGGCTGGCACATCTTCGTCCGGGGCTGGCACTTCCTGCTCCGGGCCTGACCGCCGGGCTGGCCTGAGATGTCGTCACAGCTGATCCGGCAGGATCTCGGCCCGATGGTGGTCGGCTACGCACTGGTCATGGGGGCGCTCGCCGTCGGCCTGCGGCTCGCCCGGCGCACCGCGTCCCGTCCCCGGGCATCGGACGCCCGGCACCGGGCCGGCGGGCTTCCCGGCGGCCTGCGCGGCGGCGTGCGCGCGATCACCAGGCCGGGACCGGGCTGGCCCCGGCTGATCCTGCACTGCCTGGCCACCGCCGCGGGCGGCTACCTGCTGCTCATGATCATAGACATTCTGTACTACTACGGCGTGGCGCGCGTCGCCGGCAGCTTCATCGAGAGCGGGTTCACCGGCTGCGCCATGCTGGTCGGGCTCAGCGTGCCGCTGTTCCTCGCGGGGTCATGGCTGGCCGAGCGCCAACGCTGGCGGTTCTGAGCAAGCGGCCTGGCGAGCGAACGCGGGGGCGCGCCGCCAGCCGCTCCCGGAGCGCTCGCCAGCGCTGAAAGCCACTTGCGAATCCCTGCTCAGGCGTCGCGCAAGGAGAGCATCAGACCGCCGAGCAGGAGGCCCCCCGCCGCCCACAGCGCCAGCACGCCGAGCCCCGGCCACGGCCCGATCGGCAGGGTCTTCAGGTCCCTGGTGGCCTGGATGGCCAGCCCGGCGTTCATCGGGCCCCACTGCTCGAAGCGGCGCTCCCAGCGCGGGTCCAGGATTCCGATCTGGACAAGCAGCGGCACGATGTAGAGCAGGCCGAGCAGGAGCGCGATCGACGCGCCGGAGTCCCGTACCGCGGCCGAAAGTCCCAGGCTGAGCAGCGCGACAAGCGCCAGGTACAGCACCGAGCCGGCCGCGGCCCGCAGCGTCGGGCCGGCCCCCAGCGACAGCGACAGCGAGCCGTTGGCCCCGGTGAAGCCGTTGCCGGGCAGGATGTACCGGCCGGCCAGCACCGACCCGGCCACGGCGACGGCCCCCGCCGCCAGCACCACGCCGGCGAGCACGATCGCCTTGGCGGCCAGGGCGGTGACCCGGCGCGGCACGGCGGTGAGCGTGACCCGGATCATGCCGCTGCTGTACTCGCCGGCCATCATTAGCACGGCGAGCACCGCGACGACGGCCTGACCGACCAGGACCCCGGCGAGGCTGAGCTTGGTCGTGTCGTCGCTGCACGAGGCCGGGCACTTCACCACCACGATCTGCAGGGCGCTGAAGCCCACGGTCACGACGACGA
>Ga0335078_10013090_pt1 | contig 12295 bp, 13 predicted proteins | sample Lox_Sample_32_FD_206711 | JGI IMG/M metagenome (GOLD analysis project Ga0335078, IMG submission 206711) | Soil microbial communities from Loxahatchee National Wildlife Refuge, Florida, United States - Lox_Sample_3.2 | ecosystem: Environmental > Terrestrial > Soil > Wetlands | place: USA... | reverse complement strand
CGACTGCCACCAAACACGCGGCGGCAAACAGCCGGATCGCCTGCAAAACCGATGTCCTCCCGGCCATAATCATTTTTGGACAACGATCGTGCATTGCCCAACTTGCGCCTACAAGCGTTTGTAGACTCAGCCCTTGGTATTATGGCTTCCCGCGAGGCCCCTGGGACAGGGTGGGAGTGCTGGGATTGACCATTGGCGGACCGGCAATTTTGTCGTCAAATGAGTCCTCAATGGAGCGCGGCCGCAGCCACGCGACGATTTCGGGAGGACGAGACGTGAGCGCCCGGGCGGCCCGTAGTTCGATCAAAACGCTTCGGTCCACCGGGTGGCTCGCGGCACTTTGCCTGCTCCTGATCGCGCCGCCGCTGTACGCGCAGGACCAGGCGGCCGGCGAGGTGCATATCGGATACCTCGGCGAGGTGGTGAAGCGGCCGCCGCCCGAGCCCTATCTCGATCCCCCGCCGGCCGACCTCGGCGTGGCGGGCGCGCGCCTGGGCATCGCCGACGACAACACCACCGGCCGCTTCACCGGGCAGAAATTCGTCCTCGACGAGTCCCAGGTACCGGAAGGCGGCGACGTCGTGGCCGCGTTCAAGAAGCTCGCGGCCGACGGCATCCGCCTCATCGCCGCCAACCTGCCGGAAGCGGCCTTGCTGCAAGTGGCCGACCTCCCCGAAGCGCGCGGCGTCACGTTCTTCAATGCCGCGGCCCCCGATGACGATTTGCGCGCCGGCAAATGCCGCGCCAACATCCTGGACACGGTGCCGAGCCGGGCCATGCTGGCCGACGCACTGGTCGAGTACCTTCTGACCAAGCGCTGGCCCAACATCTTCCTGGTGGTCGGCCCGACCGACGCCGACCGCGCCTACGCCGCGGCCATGAAGACGTCGATCACCAAGTTCCACGCCAAGCTCGTGCAAGAGAAGGCGTGGGACTACCAGCCGGGCTCCAAGCGCGCGGACACCGGCCAATATGCGATGACGCAGCAGGTCGCGAACTTCACCCAGGGCGTGGACTACGACGTGCTGGTGGTCGCGGACCTCGACGACGAATTCGGCGACTATCTCAGCTACGCGACCTATAACCCGCGCCCGATCGCGGGAACGCACGGCCTGGTCCCCTCGGCCTGGGCGCGGCCGCATCAAGGCTGGGGCGCCACCCAGCTCCAGAACCGGTTTTTGAATTTGGCCAAGCGATGGATGCTCGATCGCGACTATGCCGCGTGGCTCGCCATGCGAGCGGTCGGCGAGGCGGCCACGCGCACTCAATCGGCGGACCCCGACAAGATCATGGCGTTCATGCGCGGCGACAAGTTCGAGCTCGGCGGCTACAAGGAATTCCCCCTGAGCTTCCGCCCCTGGGACGGCCAGATGCGGCAGGCGATCCTGCTGTCGGATTCGCGCGCCGTCGTGTCCGTGTCACCCCAGGCGGCGTTCCTCCACCAGTTCTCCCAGCTCGACACGCTCGGCGTGGACCGGCCCGAGAGCAAATGCCACATGAAATGAACCGGAGGCCGGCGTGACGAGAAGGATCACCAGAGCGCTTGGCATCGCGGCCGCGGCCGGTCTGGCGTGCCTGCTGGTCCTGCGCGCCGGCGGCGCGCGATCCGAGACGGTCTTCGTCTCGAACGAGAAGGGCAACTCGATCACCGTCCTTGACGCCGGCTCGCTCAAGATCCTGAAGACGATCCCGGTCGGACAGCGGCCGCGCGGCATCGTCCTGTCGAAGGACAATTCCGAGCTCTATATCTGCGCCAGCGACGACGACCAGATCGACGTCCTCGACCTGAACACCTATACGCTCAAGCCGCCGCTGCCCAGCGGCGCGGACCCCGAGACCTTCGCCCTCCACCCCGACGGCAAGCATCTCTACGTCTCCAACGAAGACAACAGCCTGGTCTCGATCGTCGATATCGCGCAGCGCCAGGTGGTGGACGAGATCCCGGTCGGCGTCGAGCCGGAAGGCATGGGCATCAGCCCCGACGGAAAATGGATCGTCAACACGTCCGAGACCACCAACATGGCGCACTTCATCGACAACGAGACGCACAAGGTGGTGGCGAACGTGCTCGTCGACAGCCGGCCGCGCCATGCCGAGTGGACCGCGGACGGCAAGTTCGTCTGGGTGTCCTCGGAGATCGGCGGCACGGTGAGCATCATCGACGCCGCCACGCACCAGATCGTGCACAAGATCACCTTCGCGGTCCCCGGCGTGCCGAAGGAGGCGATCCAGGCGGTCGGCATCGTGCTGACCAAGGACGGCAAATACGGCTTCGTGGCGCTGGGCCCCGCGAACCGCGTCGCGGTCGTCGATGCCAAGACCTATGAGGTCGAGAAATACCTCCTGGTCGGGCAGCGGGTATGGAACCTGGCCTTCAATCACGACCAGACGCGCGTGTTCACGACCAACGGGATCAGCAACGACATCTCCGAGATCGACGTGCCGAGCCTGCGCGTCCTGCGGTCGGTGACGGTCGGCGATCAGCCCTGGGGGGTCGTGGTCCGGCCATGATGTTGGACGTCAAGACCGCGGCCGGATCGGAAGCGGCCGCTCCGCCTGAAGAGCGTGAGGCGCCGCTGGCGGTGACCGGCCTCAGCCATGCGTTCGGCGAGCGGCAGGCGCTGCGTGAGGTCTCCTTCGCGCTGCGCCGCGGCGAGCGGACGGTCCTGCTGGGCCTGAACGGCGCCGGCAAGACGACGCTGTTCTCGCTGATCACGCGGCTCTACGACCATAAGAGCGGCCAGGTCCGCATCTTCGGCTGGGAGATCAAGGAGAAGCCATCGGAGGCGCTGCGCCGGATCGGCGTCGTGTTCCAGCTGCCGACCCTCGACCTCGACCTGACAGTCGCGCAGAACCTCTTCTACCACGCCGCCCTGCACGGCCTGCCCCGGCATGTCGCCGCGGCGCGCATCGCGCGCGAGATCGAGCGCGTGGGCCTGACCGACCGGATGCACGAGAAGGCGCGGACCCTGAGCGGCGGCCAGCGGCGGCGCGTCGAGATCGCGCGCGCTTTGGTGCACGAGCCGAAGCTGCTGCTGCTCGACGAGCCGACCGTGGGTCTCGACATCGCCAGCCGCCAGTTCCTTCTCGACCACGTTCGCATGCTGTGCCGCGAGGAGGGGTTGGCCGTCCTGTGGGCGACCCATCTGATCGACGAGGTCGACGCCGAGGCGCGCGTCATCGTCCTGCATCGGGGCAGGCTGCTGGCCGAAGGGCCGGTGCCCGAGGTGATCCGCAACGCGAACGCGTCATCGATGCGCGAGGCCTTCGACGTCTTGACCGGAGAACGGCGCGCATGAAGCCCGCCCACTACTATCGCTGCCTGGTCGGCATCGTCTGGCGCGAGGCTTTGCGGTTCCTGAACCAGCGCGGGCGCTTCGTCGCGGCGCTCGTGCGGCCGCTCGTGTGGCTCTTGATCTTCGCCGCCGGGTTCCGCTTCGTCCTCGGCGTGTCGATTATCCCGCCGTACGAGACCTATGTCCCGTACGAGGAATACATAGCGCCCGGCCTGATCGGCATGATCCAGCTGTTCCAGGGGATGCAGAGCTCGCTGTCGATGGTCTGGGACCGCGAGATGGGCAGCATGCGCACCCTCCTCGTGAGTCCCCTGCCCCGCTGGTTCCTGCTGACCGCCAAGATGGTGGCCGCGGTCATCGTCTCGGTCCTGCAGGCCTACGTATTCCTGGCGATCGCATATTTTTGGGGCATCGAGCCGCCGCCGCTCGGCTATCTCACCGTGCTTCCAGCCCTCATCCTGTCGGGGATGATGCTGTCGGCCCTCGGCCTCTTCCTGTCATCGGCGATCCGCCAGCTCGAGAATTTCGCCGGCGTGATGAATTTCGTGATCTTCCCGATGTTCTTTGCCTCGTCGGCGCTCTATCCGCTGTGGCACGTGAAGGAGGCGAGCTTGACGCTCTTCTATCTCTGCTGGGCGAATCCGTTCACCCACGCGGTCGAGCTGGTCCGCTTCGCGCTCTACGAGAAGTTCGACCCGCAGTCGGCCGCGATGGTCATAGCGGCACTGGTCGTCTTCATGTCGCTGGCGATCTATGGATACGATCCGGGGCGCGGCCTGATTGTCCGCCGGGGCGGCGCCGAATGAGCCCGTTGACCCGCGCGTTCGGGGGGATTCTCTGCCTTGTGGCCTCGGGCGCGGCCGCGGCGGCGGCGGGACCCGACCCCGACTGGCCCTGCCAGCAGCCCCTTGTCACGCAAGTCAGCGCCGCGATGATCTGGACCGGGCCGCCGATCGACAATATCGGCGACTGGCGCAACGAGCCCGCGGTCGCCGCCTTGGTCGAGCGCATCGCTCCGCGCAATGTCTCGACCAAGGACGGCCAGGCGGCCATCGAGGCATTCCTCCACGACCTGCGAGGCGACCGCAAGCACCTCATCACGTTGGCCTTCGCCGGCCTGCTGGACGAGACCAACGACCAGCGCTCCGAGGTGATCGACCGCATCAGGGACTTCGCCGAGCGGCAGCGCAATCTCTCCGATCTCGTCAACAAGCTCAGCGTGCAGATGGGCGAGCTGCCGCCGGCCGAGCAGACCAACCCGTCGCCCGAGCACAAGGATCTCGTCGACCGCTGGACGTTCACCACCCAGGCCTACACGCAGATGCAGCAGACCATGCGCTATGCGTGCGAAATTCCCGGACAGATCGATTCCCGGCTCGGGACTTACGCGCGCGCTTTGGCCGCGGGCCTGTCGTGACCCGTCAGGGCCATCCGGGCGCCGGCGCGCCGGCCGCGGTCGGCAGGTTCGCTCCCGACCAGCCGTCGGTGCCGTCGCGGTACCAGTAGACCTGCGTGTAGCCGTAAGAGACGGCGCGCTTGGCCGCATTCCAGCTCATCCAGCAATCGGCCAGGCAGTAGAATACGACCGGGGCGGCCGTATTGCCGCCGGTGACACGCGCCAAATTGTCGCGGAAATAGCTCTCCAGCTTTTCGTTGAGCTCGCCCCGTCCGACGTCGGGCAGCCACAGGCTGCCCGGGATATGCAAGCGCGGCAGCGGCCTCCACACGGCGCCCAGGGCCAGGCCGTCCGGACGCCGCGGCGCCGGAAGCACGTCGATGAAAAAGGCCCGATGGTCCGCCCACAGCGCCTTGGCATCCGCCGTGCCGATCGCGCGGCCCCCGGCGACGGTCAGCGGCACCGGCGCCCGATAATTCTCGAGCCGGTAACCCGGCGGCTCCGGCACCGCGCCGGCATCGCCCCGCGCACCGCCGCTTCCTATCAGCAGGACGGCGGCTACCGAGATCGCGAGCGGCCGCATCGGCACCACCGAGCCCGCTACGGGGCCAGCGGGTTTCCCTGCTCGTCCAGCAGCGGGACGCCGTAGTCGCGCAGGATCGCCGTGATGTCGTTCCGCCGCTTTTGAATGATCGCGTTGACCCGCCGCCGCCAGTCGGGCTCGTTGTGCCGCACGCCCATTGCGATGTGATACTCCAGGCGCGGAGATTGCGGCTCGCTGTGCAGCATCACGAGCGTGAGCGGCAGGTTGTCGTGGCGGATGTAATAGCCGGCGATCGGGCCCCATAGCAGGCCCGCGTCGATCTTCTTGTCGACGATATCGAGGACCATCTGGTGCGTCTGCGTGCCGAGACGCGTGTCGATCTGGAGCTGATAGGGGCGCGCATTGGCCATCAGCCCGTGACGGACCAGGAGATCGGAAGGCGGGGTTCCGCTGACGACGCCGATATGCAGATTGCGCAGCTTCGGATCGTCGAACCCGTTGAAGGCGAGGCCGCTGTCCTTGCGGAAGACGATCGTGTAGCCGGTGAAATAATACGGCGACGTCGTTTGCACGAGCTCATCGCCCGCCACCGTGCCCATGATCAGATCGCAGCGCCCGGCACCCAGGGTGTTGCGCACGAAGCCGACGACCTGCGGAAACCAGGCATAGGTGACCGGGACGGACAGCTCCTGCCCCATCAATGCCGCGATCTTGTTCTCGAAGCCTTCCAGCTTCTGGTCCGAGAACGGCAGGTCGGCCGGATCCGCGCACACCCGCAACTGAGTCCGGGCGACGAGCTCGCCGGTCGGCGCCTGGGCGGCCGCCGGACCGGCCGCCAGCGCCAGGAGGACCGCAGCGCTACCAATGAACCTCGTATGTCGCATGGTCATGCCTAACATCCACGTCACGGGGGCACCAGGAGCTCGCCCCTTCCGGCAACGGCGGCATCCCCGGCCCAGCGCCGGAACGGCCCGAGACGCGATGCCAGGGCGGCCAGGCCGAGCGCTTCGAGATGCCGCGCCAGCAGCCGGAAGATCACGAGATCATGCACGCCGCAATCGGCGAAGGTCGGGCCGATCAGCGCAGCACCGCCGAGGCCGATGATGGTGCCGCGCCGCATCGCCACCCCCGGGTTGCCGCCGACGGCTCCGCCGACCACGACCGTGCCGGCAATCATCTCGGCACCGCAGGCGGGTCCCACGTCGCCTCCGACGACGACCAGCCCGCGCTTCAGACGCTGGCCGGCCTGCGCGCCGGCATTGCCGCCGATCAAGACCGCGCCGCCGCGCATGCCCGCGGCGGACCCCGGCAGGCTGCCGCCCACCGCATCGCCCGCATTGCCGCGGATGCGGACCGTGCCGCCGCGCATGTCCGTGGCGGCGCCGTAGCCGGCACTGCCGCTGACGGCCACCTCGCCGCCGCGCATTCCGCGCCCGAGATAGGCGCCGGCGTCGTCCTGGACGGCGATCCGGCCCGCCGTCATTCCCGCGCCGATGCCGTCGAGACGGGCGCACGAGCCCTCGAACGTCACCGCCGCCGGGTCGTCGCCGGCGCGCACGCGGAACCAGTCGCCCACCCGTTCGCGCCGATTGCCGACCGCGAGCGGCAGGCGCTCGATCTCGGCGGCCGACAGCCCGGCGAGGCGCTCGGGTGTCAGCGCGTCCGCGGAGAGGCGCACCGGCAGCTCGTCTTTGAGCGCCAGGCGCGTCATTTCAGCAGCTCGCGCAGGTGAAACTTGAACTTGCCGAGCTTTCCGCCGTAGTTGCCGGCGGTGATCCGCGTGACGCCGCTGTCCGCACCGGCGGCACACGCCGCCTGAATCCCCGCCCGCGTCGCCTTCGCGACCGCGGCTTCCGTCAGCCCGTCGATGACGATCTCGAGCACGCTCGCCACTTCGGGATCGAGAGCGGTGTCGACGGCCCCCTTGAGCGTCGGACAGAAGGCGTCATTGGTCGACGCCGGCAGGAACTTGTAGCGCGACCCGACCTTCGAGCCCGAGCGCACGACCCCGCCCGGGAACGGCATCACCACCTCGGGCACCTGGCGCATTGCGGCGATCGCCCGCTCGGCCGCCGTGAGCACCGCCGGCCGCGACCGGCCGAGAATGAGGAAGTTGCCGCCGCCCACGGCATGCTGCGCGCCCACCTGATCATCGCAGACGAATTCGCCATCCATCACCGGGATGCGCCAATAGCGCCGCTCGCCGATCCGCTTGGCGGTCTGCTGGCCGTCGCCGAAGTAGCGCAGCGCCCGGCCCAGCGGCACCTGCGCATCGCCGGCAAGGCCGCTGAAGCACGCGGTGCCCGGGCAGGTGAGAACGCACTGCCCGACCCGGTCGCGCAAAGCCTTGCCGAGCGCATCGCGCGACACCGCGAACGCCAGCAGGGCGATGCCCGGACGCCCGTCCGGCGTCTCGGCCTCGGGCAGCTCGCGCTCGATGCCGGCTTCCACGCCGCAGCCGATCACCGACGTCGCGAAGCCGGAAAAGCTCTCCGCCGCGATTCGCGCCCAGCGGGCCGTGTCCGCGGTGATCAGGAGGCGCGTCGCCCGCATGCCGAACGCCTCGGCAAACGTATCGTCGATGGTGACGCCGTTGAGGTTCACGCGCCGCCCCGTGGCCGGCAGGGATGGACGGAGAGGTCGATCCCGGCATCGGCAAGCTCGGATTCGGACAGCGCAAAGTGCTCGAACCGCAGGGTCATGTGGTCGTCGAAGAATTTCTTGAGCGGCCTCTCGATGCCGCGGTCATAGTCGGGCCGCACGACATGCGTGCGGCCATTGGGCGTGGCCACGACCGCGCCGTTGCGCGCGACCTCGGCTCCGTCCTTGAACAGATGGTCCGGTGCCGTGAACATCCGTGCGCGATCGGCATCGTCCTTGTAGACCGTGATGTCGGCCGCGGCACCGGCCCCGAGATGGCCGCGGTCGGCGAGGCCGAGAATGCGCGCGGGTGCCGCACGCGTCATGATGGCGATCTCGTGCAGCGTATATTCGCGCGCGATCGAGCCGAGCGTCGTCACCTGTTGCGCCGCCGGATGGATCTCCCCCAGGCTGGCGTTGCGGAAGTCGCGGTCCATGAGCAGGCGGATCAGGGTCGGATAGGCGGTGAACGGCGCGCCGTTCGGATGATCGGTGGTCAGGAAAACGCGCCAGGGGTCGTTGATCAGCAGAAAGAGCTCGAGCCCGATCGTCCACTGCAGCGCGTTGACGAAATTCGTGTCGCGGTAGCGGAACGGCACCAGGCCGCATCCGCCGTCGCATTCGATGTCCATCACGATCCACTTGTCCGGAGAAGCGAAGGCGCGGTTTCGGTATTGCGCCATCGTGTCGCCCGACGCGGTCACGGTCTGGCCGAACATGATCTGGCCGACGTCGATCGTGACGTTGGGATTGCTGTTGACCGCTTCGGCGAGCCGCGCCGCCGCCGAGGAGAAATGGCGATCGCCTTCCGTGCCGTAGCTGTGGAACTGCACGTGCGTGAGGTGGATCGGGAACCCCTCGGCCGCCGCGATCGTCGCGAGGGTGGTGTCGATATTCCCGGGGACGCCGAGGTTGTTGCAGTGCACGTGCAGCGGATGCGGCACCCCGAGCTCGGAGAGCGCCCGCGTGAGCGCCTGGATGACGCGCCGCGGCGCCACCCGGTGATGCGGCACCGAGCCGTCGATCTCGAGCCCGCGCTCGTTGAACTTGAAGGCGCTGATGCCGCCCGGATTGACGGTCTTGACGCCGAGGGCGGCCGTGGCGCGCATCATCCACGCGACATAGTCGTTGATCCGCTCCTGCTCGGCGCCGCGCGCCAGAAGATCGAGCAGGAACTCGTCGTTGCCGAGCATGACATACGTGCCCTTGTCGATGATCGGCAGATCCGCCATCTCGAGATGCGTCGAGCGTGCATTGGACGGCACCATGGCCGGCTCGAACGCGGCGGTGTAGCCCATGCCGGCGTACCGGTATCCCGTCACGAAGCTCGACGGCGTGGCCGTGCCGCTGCCGGCGCGCGTGAGCGCAGCGTGCGGGGCGAGGACGTCCCGGTGGTCCTCGGTCATCAGCAGCCGCGCCAGGTTGACCTTGCCGCCGGCGACGTGGCTGTGAATGTCGATGCCGCCGGCCATCACCACCCGGCCACGCATGTCGACGGTCTGGTCGGCCTTTCCGCGGCCCGGATCGGCGACGATGCGGCCGCCATCGATGCACAGGTCGCGGATTTCCCCGTTCACGCCGTTCGCGGGATCGAAGAGGCGGCCGCCCGTGAGCCGCGTGATCATGCGGCGGCTCCCAGCCGCGGCAGGAGCGCCGAGGCGACGGATGCGACGCTCGGAAGATCGCTCGCGCGCGCGGCGGACAACGGCACCGCGATCACCGTGTCGGCGCGGAGGATCGTTCCGCCGTGGTCGAGCCCGGGAATGCCGACACGGATCTCCACCGCCGGTGCGGCGCGCAGCACGGCATTCGGCGCCACGACCGCGATGGTCGGCATCGTGGCGACCGGCGGCGGGGCGGCCGCGAACGTCGACACCCACAGCAGCGCATCGACCTCGCCCGAGGTCAGCAGGCGTTCCGCATGAAAACGCCAGGGATCGTGCTCGGGCGCCCCTCCGGCAAAGCAGAGCCGCGACGGCCAGCCTGCTTGCCAGAGCATGACCTGCGCCACGCCCTGGCTGTTGCCAGTGCCGCCGAGCGGCAGGCCGACGCAGCGGGTCTTGCGGTTCAGCGACCGCAGGACGTGCAGCAGGATGGCCGTGCAGAGGCCCCCCTCGCCTGCCGGGAAATTCGCCGCGTCCCAGATGATGGCGCCGTAGCGCGCATCGTGCAGACGCCCGGCCAGGTCGCCGATCGGCGCCAGCGGCAGATCTGGCGCCGTGCCGCCGGCGGCCCGCCGTCCGTCGAGGAGCGCGCTCAGTGCGCGCAGCGCATCGAGCAGCCGCGGCGTTTCCACCGGCACCTGCGCCACCAGCGGCACGCCGGACGGCGCTGCCCCAGGCGGCCCGATATGGACGATCGACGGCGGCTCTTTGCGGTACAGCGGCGTCTTGTTGGCCACCAGCCGCTCGCACAGCCGCGGATAGTCGCGCGCAGGATCGCTGCCGACGATCAGCACCACGTCGGCGCGATTGGCGATCTCGCCAAAGGTCGCGGTCAGAGCGCCCGCGCGCTGGACGACGCCCTGCGTGTCGACCTGTGGAACCGACTGCCAGCGGTCGATCACGGCACCGCAGCGATCGGCCAGCGCCACGAGCGCCTGCGCGCCGGCGAGGTCGACGCTCAACCCGCTGATGAGCGGCAGCCGGGCGCCGCGAAGAATGCCGGCGGCGACCTCGATCGCCTGATCGAGCGTCGCCCGCTCGCCGCCGACGCGATGCTCGCGCGACAGGATCTGGGCGGCAAACCCGGCCGCCGCCTTGGCGCAGCCGCGGGTCTCGACGCCGATCGGCCCGACCAAAAGATCGTCGCACGCGAGTCCACAGAACGGACACGCGATGCCGCGGGCGGACGCCTCGTTCAATCGCCCCTCTCTGCAGGCTCCCCGGGCTTGTCGTACTTCACATGGGCAAAGCGCGGATCGGCTGGCGTCCCCTCGAGCGCGCCGTCCGCACCCGGCTTCCACTGGACCACGTCCTCGATCTTCTTCGCGAGCTCGAAATCCTTGTCGGTGACGCCCTTCGCCGCGTGGTTCATCAGCCGCACTTCGACCCAGGCATAGGACGCGGTGATGTCCGGATGGTGCCATGCCGCCTCGGCCAGATGGCCGACGGTGTTGATGACCATCAGCGTGCTTTTCCAGCCATGGGTGCGGTACTTGCGCCGGATCCAGCCGCCCTCGAAGTACCAGTGCGGCAGCTCCTTGGTGAGGCGCGCCTTGATCTCGGATTCGTTGTAGACGCGGTCGCCTGCGCGCTCCGTCATCGCAGACCTCCCTGGGCGCGCCAGCGGTGGCTCCGCCCGCTTCACCCGCTTTGTTCGCCAAGTGTTTCAGTCTAACGTAAACCGAATGCGGCGCAACCAACCCCGCCCTACGACAAAGGACTAATGGACAGAACGGCCGATGGGCTGGCGCGCGGCTATCTCGAGGCGTGCCTGCTCGAGCTCGAGGCCTTGAAGCCCGGCAACGCGCACATCCACGCCGCGGGCCACCGGATCGCGGTTGCCGAGATGGAGACGAGTGCACGGGTGTCGGCGGCGCCGCTCGCGCGTCCGGGCGCGCCGGTCGGGCGCCGCATCCTCGATGCCGTCTCGGCCACGCACGCGGCTGTCGGAAGCAACACCAATCTCGGCATCGTCCTGCTCGCCGCACCGTTGCTCGCCGCCGCGGAGGCCGCCTCGACCGGCGAGCTCCGGGACGCCCTGCATGACGTTCTGACGCACCTCACGGTCGAAGACGCCACGGACGCCTACGCCGCGATCCGCCTCGCATCGCCGGCCGGCCTCGGCTCGGCATCCGAGCAGGATGTCGCAGCGCCGCCGACCGTGGATTTGCGCGCCGCCATGACGCTCGCCGCCGCGCGCGACCGCGTCGCGCGGCAGTACGCGAGCGGCTACGAGGACGTGTTCCGGATCGGCGTTCCAGAACTGGCATCCGCAGAGCGCGCGCGGCAGCCGCCCGCATGGGGTGCAACCCGCGCCTTCATGGCGTTCCTCGCCGCCTTTCCCGACAGCCACATCCGGCGCAAGCTTGGGCCGGCGGCCGCGGAACGCGTGCGTGTCGAGGCAGAGGCACTGCGTCCGCAGCTGGGACGCGGTCCGACCGATCCGCGCACGACCGAGGCGCTGCTGGCGTTCGATCGGCGCCTCAAGGCGGACGGCATCAACCCGGGCACGTCGGCGGACCTGACCGTGGCGAGCGCCCTTGCCTTTGCCTTGCGCGAAGGCCGCGGCCGCTAAGACGAAAATTCGGCGAGCGCCTTGCGCGACAGCCGGCCGTCATGGAGCGCCGTCGCCACGAGAACGCCGGCGAGCCGCCGTTCGGCCAGCGCGCGGATGTCCTGGTCCCCGCGGACCCCGCCCGCCGCAAATACGCGGCGCGTCGGGGCGATGCGGCTCACCGCGTCCAGGCGCGCCAGG
>Ga0335078_10013089_pt1 | contig 12295 bp, 6 predicted proteins | sample Lox_Sample_32_FD_206711 | JGI IMG/M metagenome (GOLD analysis project Ga0335078, IMG submission 206711) | Soil microbial communities from Loxahatchee National Wildlife Refuge, Florida, United States - Lox_Sample_3.2 | ecosystem: Environmental > Terrestrial > Soil > Wetlands | place: USA: Florida... | reverse complement strand
GATTTCGACAAATTCCGGGAAGAGGCTTTCGTCCTCGTCGGTGACCTCGACGATGCGGCGTGGGATCGCATTCGGCTCGTCAGGATCGATACTGATTTTGAAACCGTTCATATTTAGCTCCTTCGTTTTGGTTGTTCTCAACATGGGAATCGATAGGACCGGGCGCATAGTCTGCGCGTGTCACAAGATTCTCTTCGTTCGCGGAGGGTCCGGAACGGAAACCGTGAACGAAAGAAGCTCTGAGAATTGACACGAAAGGCGCGACCGGCAGAGTCCCATGATTGTTGAGGACAACCGGATAAGGGGCGATGAGGAACAGCGGGAGCATGAGACAGAGACAGATAGCGGATAAGGCAAGATCACCCTGGTCGTCAGGGCGGGCAGGAAATTCCTTTCACTGCGAAGCATTAACGAAATGTTGAGGGTTGGGGAATAGGATGGTCTATGGGCAAGTGGCGGCGCGCAGAGTGTTAACGCTTAAACGCTTGATCGTAGTAATGCTTCTGGGAGAAGGCGATGGGAGTATTTCGCAGGAGCAAGGTTGGCCGTGCGTCAATACGGGTGCAGTTCAATCAGCTTGCCCTGTTTACGGATGATCCCGTAGAATCGACGGCTTCAGCCCTGGCGGAGGTTGCCCATGAAGGAAACGAAGGAAAGGACAGCGCTCGGAGAGGCGATCCTGAAGCACTGGCGGGAGAATTGCCCGCTGATGGTGCAGGATCTCGAAAAGCAGAATCGTCTGGACCAGGCAGTGTTCGAGACGCAGGAGAGGACGGGCGACCTGCTGTACGAGCTGGTGTCGGTGAAGAAGATGGACTATCACGCGGCGTGGGAGCTGGCGGCGCAGGAGTGGGCGTTGCCGGGCGAGGAACGTCCGATGGCGGGCCATCCCCCGTCCGGGACATCGAGGCGAGAGAAATCCACATCAGCGACATCGAGGAGGGGTCGGACGCGAGGCCGCCGCCGCGCGACTTCCGGATAACCGAGGCGCACCGCATCGGGCAGGGCGGGCTTAAGGAAAAGGCTCGCGACAATATCGCGGCGATCCGCACGCTAAGGCTGGTTGAAGACGAAAACCGGCAACCAACCGAAAACGAGAAGGCTGTGCTCGCCCGCTACAGCGGCTGGGGCGCCCTGTCGAATGTCTTCCATCCGTATCCCCGCAGCGACTGGGCAGAGATCGCCCGCGACGTGCGGCAGCACCTGACACCTGAGGAATACGACTCGGCGCGCGCCTCGACGCCGAATGCCCACTTCACGTCGCCAGCCGTGATTGAGGCTATATGGGAGGCCATGGAGCGCCTCGGGCTTGCGCCCGGCGCGCAGATCCTTGAGCCGTCAATGGGTGTCGGGCATTTCTTCGGGCTGATGCCGGAATCCCTGCTGCCCGGCTGCCGCCGCACGGGCGTCGAGCTGGACGGCATCACAGCGCGCATCTCGAAGCAGCTCTACCCGGACGCCACGATATTCGCCAAAGGCTTCGAGGAAACAACGCTGCCGAATAATTTCTTCGACGCGGTGATCGGCAACATCCCCTTCGGCAATTATCCCGTCCACGATCCCGCTTACCGAAATTCCCCGGTGACGCGGACGATCCACGATTATTTTTTGGCGAAATCGCTCGACAAGCTGCGCACCGGCGGCGTGATGGCCCTGATCACCAGCCGCTATACGATGGACAAGCAGGATGCGACGATGCGGCGCTATCTGGCGGACCGCGCCGATCTCATCGGCGCGATCCGGCTGCCCAACACGGCGTTCAAGGCCAACGCGGGCACGGAAGTGACAACCGACATTCTGTTTCTGCAAAAGCGGATACCGGGAAGCAATTCTTCTGGAATCGCGCCTTCGCGAGGGGGCGGCGAAGCCTGGCGGGAACTCTCCACCATCTCCACGCCGGACGGCGGCATTGCCGTCAACGAATATTTCGCGCGCCATCCTGAGATGATGCTCGGGGAGATGCGGCTGGAGGGCTCACAGTACCGGGACCGCGAGCCGACCCTCGCGGGCGAGCTGTCGCCGGAACTCCTGAAGCAAGCCATCTCAAAGCTGCCGCATGGTATCTGCTCTTCCCGAAACACGGGGCCGGACCGCGCCCGTCCGCCGCCGGAGAGCGGCGACCTGGCTGAAACAGACGGGACGGATGTGAAGGACGGCGCTTATGCCGTCCGCGACGGGCTGCTCAAGATCCGCCGGGGTGCGGTGTTCGAGACGGCGAAAGTGCCAGGGGCGGTGGCGTGGCGCATCCGCGGCATGTTGGCGGTGAGGGACGCCGTCCGCGTCGTCTTCCGCACGCAGCTCGACGATGCGACGGAGAAGAGCATTGACGAAGCGCGGCTGCTGCTGAATGACATCTACGATTCCTTCGTCAGAAACTACGGGCCGCTGTCGTCGCGCGAGAACGTCAGGGCCTTTGCCGGCGATCCCGACCAGCCCTTATTACTCTCCTTAGAGGTCTACGATCCCGAGAGCAAGCGCGCGCGCAAGACCGCGATCTTCGAGCGGCGGACGCTGGAGCGCTATAAACCCGTCGCGCATGTCGAGACGGCGGCGGAAGCGCTTGCAGTTTCCCTGAACGAGACCGGCGAGGTGCACTGGCCGCGCATGGAGCAGGTGACGGGGCGCAGCGCACGGGCGTTGCAGCGCGAGTTGGGGAGCCTGGTCTATTGCAATCCCGAGGGCGGGCAATGGGAAACCGCCGACCGTTACCTGAGCGGCGACGTGCGCCGCAAGCTGGCGGTGGCCACTTCTTCTGCCGAGCTCGACCCGGCCTACGGGCGCAACATCGAGGCGTTGCAGGCGGTGCAGCCTGCCGATCTGGAGCCGGGGGACATCGAGGCCCGCCTCGGCTCCTCCTGGATTCCGGCCAGCGACATCAGGGAATTCGTGGCTGGGCTGCTGGACACCGCGCCGCGCAACGTGCGCGTCGGGCACGCTGCGGCAATCGCGACCTGGACGGTCGAGATCGATGGCGGCGAGAAGTACGGCGTCGCCAACACCACGACGCACGGCACGGCGCGCTTTCGCGCCTCCGAACTGGTCGAGCAGGCTCTCAACGGCCGCGTGCCGACGGCCTATGACGAGCGCGAGGATGGATCGCGGGTCATCAATCAGCAGGAGACGGTGGCCGCGCGTGAAAAGCAGCAGCAGCTGAAGGACCGCTTCCGCGAGTGGATATGGGAAGACAGCGCGCGCGCTACGCGGCTGGCCCGCGACTATAACGACCGTTTCAACAATCTGCGCCTGCGCAGCTTCAACGGCTCTCACCTGCAATTGCCCGGCATGAACCGGGAATATCTGCGCGACGGTGACCTGTCGCCTCACCAGAAGGACGCCGTCTGGCGGATCGTGCAGAGCGGCAGCACGCTGCTGGCGCATGTCGTGGGGGCGGGCAAGACCTGGACGATGGCGGCAGCCGCCATCGAAATGCGCCGTCTTGGCCTTGCCAAAAAGCCGATGTTCGTGGTCCCCAATCACCTGGTCGAGCAATGGGGCGCCGAGTTCCTCAAGCTGTATCCGCAGGCCCGGCTGTTTATCGCGGGCCGCGAGCATTTTGCCGGCGGCAACCGGCAGCGGGCGATGGCCCGGATTGCGAGCGGAAACTATGACGCCGTAATCGTCTCTCACCGCTCGTTCGAGTTTTTGCCGGTGTCGGACAAGCTGTTCAAACGCTTTGTTGACGAACAGGTTGAGGAGCTGGAGGCGGCGATCCTCGAGGCCAAAGGCGGCAAGGACGACAACCGGCGGCTGGTCAAGGAGCTGGAGAAGGCCAAGAAACGGTTTGTCGCGAAGCTCAAGGATCGCGCCGACCGCGAGGGCAAGGATAACGCGCTCACCTTCGAGGAGCTGGGAGTGGACCAGATATTCGTCGATGAGGCCGATCTCTACAAGAACCTGTTTTACACAACCAAGATGAACCGCATCGCGGGATTGCCTAATTCCGAGAGCAACCGGGCGCTCGATATGTATATGAAGACGCGTTATGTCCGCGAGATCAATTCCGGGCGGGGAGTGGTGTTTGCGACCGGCACGCCGATCTCGAACACCATGGCCGAGATGTACACGATGCTGCGGTACCTGGCGCCGGATCTGCTGAAGGAGCGAGGCGTCGCGCATTTCGATGCGTGGGCGGCTAATTTCGCGGAAGCGGTCACGGCCCTTGAGCTGGCCCCGGACGGCTCGGGCTACCGGATGCATACGCGCTTTGCAAAATTCATCAACCTGCCCGAACTGTTGTCGATGTTCCGCACCTTCGCGGACGTGCAGACGGCGGACATGCTGAACCTGCCGCGCCCCGCAATGGCGGGCGGCAAGCCGCAGATTGCGGCAGCGCCCGCCTCCGAACCTCTGAAGGCTTTCATCAAAACGCTCACGGAACGGGCGGAGCGGCTGCGCACGGCGCGGATCGATCCGAGTATTGACAACATGCTGAAGATCACCGGCGACGGCCGCAAGGCGGCGCTTGACATGCGTCTGGTGGATGGCTTCGCGGAGCCGGACCCTGATACGAAGCTGAGCCTGGCCGTGGATCGTATCAGAGGCGTCTGGGGAGACACGCGCGACGCCCGGTCAACCCAGCTTGTGTTCTGCGACCTCTCCACCCCCGATCCGGCGCATTTCAACGTCTACGATGAGATCCGGACCAGGCTGGTCGAGCGGGGCGTCCCGCAGGCGGAGATCGCCTTCATCCACGACGCCGAGAGCGATGCGGAAAAGAAGCTGCTGTTCGATTCTGTCAACGCCGGCAGAATACGCATCCTGATCGGCTCCACCGAAAAAATGGGCGCCGGTACCAACGTGCAGAAGCGGCTGACGGCGCTTCATCACCTCGATGCGCCGTGGCGGCCCCGCGACATCGAGCAGCGGGAGGGCCGCATCCTGCGGCAAGGCAATCTCAATGGCGAGGTGCGGATATTCCGGTATGTGACGGAGGGATCGTTCGACGCCTATATGTGGCAGACGCTGGAAACCAAAGCCCGTTTCATCCAGCAGGTGATGAACGGGCACACGTCGGTCCGCTGCGCCGAGGATCTCGACGGGGGCGCCCTCACTTACGCGGAAATCAAGGCCATCGCCTCCGGCAACCCGGCGGTGATGGAAAAGGTAAAGGTCGACACGGAAGTCCGCAAGCTGGACCAGTTGCGGGCGGCCCATCTCAACCAGCAGCACAGCATCCGCCTGCAGCTTCGCGCCCTGCCGTCCGAGATCAAGGACAGGCAGGAGAGGATCGAGCGGCTATCAGCCGATATCTCAACCCGCGACGGCCATGCCGATGACGAGTTCTCCATGAAGGTTGGCAACCGTGTGTTTTCCGGCAAGGGCGGGCGCGAGGAAGGAGCGGCGGCGCTCACGCAGGCGGTGCTGTCGTGGCGGGACGATCTGACGTTGCAGGTGCGTGGCGCGTTCCGGGGCTTTGCGATTTTGAGCCGGGGGAGGGGCGCAACGCTCCTCGCCGGTTCGGATGACGAGCGGCTGCCGGAGCTGTTCATCCGGGGAGCGGGGATCTACAAGGTGCAACTGAACGCGGAGAACCCCGTAGGGACGATGCAGAGCATTGAATACGCGCTGCGCAGCCTCGACAAGGCGCTTGAGGACGAGCGCGAGCGTGCCGCGCGCGCTGAAAAGACACTGGTGGAGTTGCAGGACCAAGCGGACCGGCCGTTCGAGCACGAGTCGCGTTTGAAGGAATTGCTGTACCGGCAGGCCCAATTGATCGCAGCGCTGGATCTCGACAAGGGCGAGAGCCAGGCCGCGCCCGCCGACGCGGAGGCCATCCCCGAAGCTGACGGCAATACCAGCGCTGATGAACGCTCTTTTGGCGCGGGTGTGGAAGGCCGGTATCGACCGCCCGCCAAGGCACGCAGACGGGAGAGGTCTCAACTGGCACCGCCGGCCGCGTCCTCGCGAAGCCCGCCCACGACGCCGGGAACGAAATATTGACCATGCCGCGTTCATGACGCTTTCTGGAAAACGAGTTGCTTCATTCGACGGCGTTCACGACTGATTCCCCGAAAAGCCGCCTATCAGGCGGCCTCGGCATTGTCGGCGGGCTGGAGCTTGTGCAGGAAATCGACGGCGCGCTGCGCGTGCGCGGCCGCTGCGAAGATTGCCCGGTTGTCATTCTTCAGGGCCTGCAGCCAGTGAGCGATATAGGAGGCGTGGTCATCGCGCGTCTCTGGCGTCAGTTCCAGGTCGGCGCACAGGAATGCGGACCCCAGTTCGGCGACGAGTTCCTCGCGCGCGTAGCCTTCGTCGCCCCATGTCTTGCGACCGAAGTCACGCTCCAGGCGAGACGGGTGCTTTGTCCAGTGGACGCTCTCATGGGCGAGCGTGGCGTAGAAGCTTTCGGCGCCCGTAAAGGCCTCGAACGGCGGCATCTGAATGTAGTCGGCGCCCTGCGCGTAGTAAGCTTCGCCGCCCCGGTAGCGGATATCGGCGCGTGTGCCGGCGAAGAACGCCTCGGCATGGTCGATTCGCTGCACGGGTGTGAATCTCGGCTCGGGCTTGACGTAATACTGTTCGGGCAGGCCTTCGATCTGCTCGACGTTGAACACCGTGTAGCCCTTGAGGAAGTGGATCTCGCGCTCGACATCCTCGCCGGCATCGTTCTGCTCCGTCTTCGTGACCGAATTGGCGTAGACGACGAGCGAGCCTTTCTCGCCCTTGCGGACGTGCGCGTTCAGCTCGATTGCCTGCTTGAACGTCATCCACGAGGGCGCCGAGAAGCCCTGCTCAATGGCCGATGTCCACAGCATCAGGATGTTGATGCCGGAATAGGGCACGCCGTTATGACGCAGCGGGCGCGTGATTTTTCCGGCCACGTTCTCGCCGCTCCACGGCTTGATCCACGGGCGGACGCCCGCTTCAAGGGAAGCGACGATCTTGTTCGTGATGCGCGTGTAGATATCCTGCCGTTCTGTATTCTGCATTGTCTGTTCCTCTTTCTGCGCCGCGTTTCTCGTGACGCGGGCATAAACAGGGCAGGCGGGTCGAGTGGTCCCGTCACCGCAGGGAAACGGCCAACACGGGAGGACCGCAGGGACGAAGGGAGCGGGCAGCGCCGTTGACGGGTCACGCCGCCGGCCCATGATCGCGTGAGGGTTACGAGAGAACCGGCCTGCAACAGGAACGGACAGGGTCTGCAGAGGACGGCAGCAGGAACTCAGTAGCGCATGACAATCTCGCAGTGTTCCTCGGTGGAAGTGGTGAAACCGCTCCGTGTGCTGTGGCGATGGTCGAGCTTTCACGGCATGGGCATCGAGGGTTCCCGGTCAGCGATTACGTTCGCCGCACGGACGGTCCCCGGCAGCCACTTGAGAAGGCACTGAAAAAAAGCTTGACAGCGAGGCGTGAAAAGACCTAAGGCATGCGTGTGTGTTAATTGACAGGGAGCGAATCAGTGCCCGACGGCCCTAGTAGTTTGCGTGCGTGTGGTAGACACCGCGATGTTCCCCGGCCAGCCTGAATTCCCAGGCTTCCCGTAAGCTCGCGGAGCACCTGGGAAGCCATTGTTTGACTTTCAAATCTTCCGCACCATCCAAATGAAGTCTGCGAATCCCTGACACGTCAGGGTACGCATCATGCCGGTCACGAGCGTTCGTTCGCTTTCGGATCGCGAAGAGATTTCCTTGCGTTCCGTCTGTGCCAGGAGGTGACAGTCATGAAAAGAGTTATAGAAACAGCAGTGGTCGTGGCATTCGGCCTGTGCCCGTCGGCGGCGCTGGCGAGAGCCCCGTACTATGTCGACGATGCGGGCATCATCGATCCGGGGAAGGTGCAGAGCGCAAACTGGTTCAGCCATAGCGACACGGGTGACAATCTTGGTGTCGCCAGCGCGGCATTTCAGACGTTCAGCGGCTTCGAGACGACAATTCAGGCCAGCCGCGTGTTCGGTAGCGAGGGCGCAGACACCACCGCCACCTTTCAAGGGAAGTATCTTTGGCATGACGCGGCAGATTCGTCCGCGTGGGGAAGTAGCCTTGCTGGCGGAGTAAACGCTGATGTTTGGCGCGGCGCGGTTTCTGGCGCCTACGCCTACGTTCCCGTGACACTGGGCGTGACAGTCCGCACTCAGCCTGAACGCGGATCTGGGCTGGCAATATGTCCGGCCGGACGAACGCAATTACCTGACCTGGGGTCTGAACGCGTCGGCACGGGCGACGGAGGCCGTGTCTTTCACCGGTGAGATTTTCGGGAAGGACACCGGACGAGCGGCACGGCAGATCGGCGCGGGATGGGAATCGCCCGACCAAGCCGTTGCCGTCGATCTTGTCTATGGGCATGATATCGACGGAGCAGAGGGGAACTGGGTGACATCCGCGATAACGGTTTTGTTTTAGCAGACCTATAGGCACGATCGTTTGACTATCAACCTACGGAGGACCTGACATGCTGACCTATGAACCGGAAAAGCCGCGTGGGGCGGCGCTCGACGAAGCCCATGTCGGCCACATCAGAGGGGCGCTGGGCACCATTCACCACGGGGATGTTGCGCCGCGTGTCGGCTGGCGCGCGAAACTGAGGACACTTCTGGCCATTCTCGGGCCGGGCCTCATCGTAATGGTGGGAGACAACGATGCCGGGGCATTTGGCACCTATACGCAGGCTGGCCAGACTTATGGCACAACCTTGCTGTGGACGCTGCTCTTGCTGATCCCCGTGCTTTACGTCAACCAAGAAATGGTGCTCCGGCTCGGGGCGGTCAGCGGCGTTGGTCATGCGCGCCTGATTCTGGAGCGTTTCGGGAAATTCTGGGGGGCGTTCAGCGTCATCGACCTGTTTCTGCTGAATGCGCTGACCATCGTAACCGAGTTCATCGGCGTCACCCTCGCTTTGCAGTTTCTCGGGGTCTCGAAACTCTGGGGCGTGGTTGTTGCTGCCGGACTGGTGATGATAGCGGGTACAACGGGGGACTTCCGACGTTTCGAGCGCTTCTCGCTCATCTTGGTGGTCGGGAGCCTTCTTTTGGTTCCCGTATTTCTCTACATTCACCCGCCGCTCGACCAGATTGCGCATGATTTCTTCGTTCCGCAGATGCCCCAGGGCAAGCTGAGCGACATCATGCTGCTGATCATCGCGATCGTCGGCACGACTGTTGCCCCGTGGCAACTCTTTTTTCAGCAGAGCTACGTCATCGACAAGCGGATTACGCCGCGCTTCATCAATTACGAGCGCGTCGATCTCGTGATCGGCATCGGCTTCGTGATCGTCGGCGCCGTGGCGATGATGGCCTTCTGCGCCGCCACGTTCGGGGGCCATGCGGAGTTCGGAAACTTCACGGACGCTGCCGGCGTGGCGGCGGGGCTGGACAAGTACATCGGCAGGACACCCGCGGTCCTGTTTTCTCTTGCCTTGCTCGACGCGAGCATCATCGGCGCATCCGCCGTTTCACTGGCGACGGCTTACGCCATTGGCGACGTGTTCTCGCTCCGTCATTCGCTGCACCGCAAGGCGACCGAGGCGAAGGCCTTCTATGCCGTCTATTGCGGCCTGATCATCCTGGCCGCAATCCTTGTCCTTTCGCCGGGCACGCCGCTCGGGCTGTTAACCAATGCCGTCCAGACCCTGGCGGGCATCTTGCTGCCGAGCGCCACCGTGTTCCTGCTCCTGCTTTGCAACGACAGGGCGGTGCTTGGACCCTGGGCGAACGCGCGCAGCCTGAATCTCTTTACCGGAGCCGTGATTGCCGTGCTCGTGATGCTGTCCATCATCCTGACAGGATCGGTGCTGTTCCCCGGCATAACGGACCGCCAGATCGGGGGTATTCTCGTCGGCGGCTGCGTCGCCGGTGTGCTTGCAACAATCGTTGCGCGGCGGATCGACCGGTGGCGTTCCGGAGAAGGAGCGGCAGACGTTGTCGAGGAGACCGATTCAGCGCAACTGCATACATGGCGCATGCCTCCGTTGTCCGAACTCGCGCCCGCCCGGCTCACGACTCTGAGCCGCATGTGGATGATCGTGCTGCGCGCCTATCTCGTGATTGCGGGCGGTCTCGTTCTTGTCCGCATCGTCCAGCTCGCGATGGGCTCCGGCTGAGCATGCGCTCGCCCGTGTCCCTTCGACGGCTTGGGCTCTGGCCGCGCAGGCTGGGATACCGCGCGATCGCCGCCTTGTCGTGGATCGCGGCGCGGATACGCACAGTCGCCCTCAGGCTCTTCTTCGATGGTGTGATCGACAGGCGGGCGCTGGGGGCGAGCCTGCGCCTTGCATCGCGGCTGAATCGCGCCGCGCTGAAGCTCCTGCGCCGCCGCCCGTGGGAGTCATGAAGGATCGGCCTTGACGGAGCGTCCGCTGCCGGGGCCTTGCTACTTCAGGTAGGCACGCAGAGCGCTAACGAGGTCGTCGGCGGCGCGCGTCTGTTCATCGGTCGCGCTTCCGTTTTGCGCGAGCACGTGATAGCGGATGTGCCCCTCGATAACCTCGGCCATGAGGGCGTCCATGGCGCCGCGGCAGGCCGAGATGTTGTGGAGGATATCGGAACATTCCGCCTCCTGATCGAGCGCCTTCTCAATCGCCGCGACTTGTCCTATGATCCGACGGACGCGATGCAGCAGTTTCTTCTTCTCTTCAACCGTGTGGGCCATAAATGAATTTTCACCAACAAAAATATGGAAAAGGTCTTTACAAGCATACCCCGGCGGGTATACCCTGTGGAAGGGCTTGGTTGAACCGGCCCGCAAATTCCAGGAGAAAGGAGGCCCATCTTGTCTGACGGCGGTGGAAGTCGCTTGCGCGAACAGCAAACCGAAATTGAGTCAGCGGAGCCTCCGTCCCTGAGCGGACTCCCGCCTGTGATTCAATAACCTTGGCTATCCGCGCTTTCTAGTCTTGCAAGCTGTGTTGTCCGCCCTGCGAACGGGCTCCGTCCGTCCGCGTGCGGCCGCCCCTGTCCCTCGACGGGAGAGGTGCGCTCCGGCACGGCGCAGCCTTCCGCCCGACAAGCGGGAAAAACTCGGTGCTCGCTATAACTCATCCGGTCGGTTACACCGTGAAGGCCGAAGGCAGGCCTCAGCCGATCCGGGTCTCAAAGAAGTGGGCTGCGGATGCGCTCACGTTCCTGATGGTTTTCGGCCCTGGCCTCATTGTCATGGAGGCCGACAACGATGCGGGTGCCGTCTCGACCTACGTTCAGGCGGGGGCGCAGTATGGCACGCGTTTGTTATGGCTTCTCCTCCTGCTGTTGCCGATCTGCTACTTCATCCAGGAAATGGTGGTCCGCCTCGGGATCGCGACCGGGCAGGGCCATGCGGCCATGATCTATCGCCGGTTCGGCAAATGGTGGGGGCGTTTTTCACTCGCCGATCTGCTGCTCGTGAATTTCCTGACGCTCGTCACTGAGTTCGCCGCCATCGCGCTGGCGCTGGGCAAGCTCGGCGTAGATCCCCGCATGGGGGTTCCCATCGCCGCTGTCGCGCTCACGACCCTCGTGCTAACCGGCAGCTACCGGCGCTGGGAACGTGTCGTCGTGTTCCTGTGTCTGCTGGATCTGGCCTGGTTCGCCGTCGCGTTCCGGTTCCATCCACAGACGGAAGATATCGCACGCAATGCATTCGTGCCGTCGCTGCCGGGCGGCGGCCTGACGGCGGGCTGGCTTTTCCTCGTGATCGCCATCGTCGGGACGACGATCGCGCCCTGGCAACTGTTCTTTCAGCAGAGCTGCGTGGCCGATAAACGGCTTCGCTTCTCCGATCTTCGCTGGGCGCGCCTCGACACGCTCGCCGGCGCGGTATTCACGATCCTCGTGGCCGGCTGCATGATGCTTGCCGGCAACGCCGGATTCGTGCGCCATTGGGAGTTCAGCGATCCGGCGCAGATGGCCGTACAATTGGGCGACGTTTACGGACCGTTCGCACGGGACGCGATTCTCCTGCTGATGATCAACGCGGCGGTGCTCGGTACGACCGCCATATCGCTGTCAAGCGCGTGGGCATACGGGGAAGTTCGGGGATGGCCGCACAGCCTCCAGACACCGATCCGTGCAGCGCCGGGGTTTTACAGCGTATACGCCCTGAGCGTCGGAGCCGCAGCCGGCCTCGTGCTGATCCCGCGCGCCCCTTTGCAGCTCATCATCCTGAGCGTGCAGGTTCTCGCCGGCCTGATGTTGCCCTCGGCGATTATCTTCCTGCAGTTGCTTTTGAACGACCGGGAGGTGCTGGGCGATCGCTTCGCCAACAAGCGCTGGAACAATGTTGTGAACTGGGCGATCGTCATCCTTCTGTTTGTTCTTTCCCTGTTGCTCGCTTTGCAGGTGGCGGTGCCGAGCCTGTTCCCGAATTCCTGAGGAGAGATGACATGA
>Ga0335078_10013087_pt1 | contig 12297 bp, 6 predicted proteins | sample Lox_Sample_32_FD_206711 | JGI IMG/M metagenome (GOLD analysis project Ga0335078, IMG submission 206711) | Soil microbial communities from Loxahatchee National Wildlife Refuge, Florida, United States - Lox_Sample_3.2 | ecosystem: Environmental > Terrestrial > Soil > Wetlands | place: USA: Florida... | reverse complement strand
GTCATGCGTTCATCGGGCGCAAAACGGCCGGCAATGTAGTCGACGAGCGGCTTGGTCGAGGAATTATCTTCGCCGTGCACCGCGCTGGTGAGCCGGTAGCGCAATGTGGTGACTCCTGTCGGCTCCATGCCCGGATGCACGTAGTAGGCGGAGAATTCGCCCAGCGGCTGCTCTTGCTCCACGTTCACGAAGCGGATTTTCTGGCCGGTTACGGCCGAGTCGAATTGGTGGTAGGTGACCTCCTGGCCGATGGGCCGGTCAAAGAGCGGTTTCTCCTGGTCGCTCGCTTTTTCCATGTCATGGGAAAGCAGCGTCCACTTGCCCCACGCGCCGCCTTCGATTTCGAGATGGTTCCACGGCTCGTCGGGCATGTAAAACGTGACGGTCTTTCCGGAGAGCGAGTAACAGTCCCAGTCGGGCAGCTCGAAGTAGTCGTCGCGGCCGATGAGGCGCGAGCGGTTGTAGACGCCCGGCCACGTGGTCTCGCGAATCCCGTCGGTGACGCGCCACCACCAGCGGTCGAGATCGTAGACGTCGTGAATCTCCACCTTGCGCACCGTGGTGTACTCCTCTTCAAGCACCACGGGGTCGTCGCCCTCTCGGTTCCATCCGTACTTGAGATTCCACTCCTGCTGCCAGTCGGTGGCGTGGCCTGAGCCCGAGTCGAAGCGGCCCACGGCCGGCACGATGGGCGCGGCGGCCTCGCTGGGCGATGGGCCGGTGGCAACGGTGCGCCCGACGGGCGGGATCGATTGCGGGATCTGATTCTTCGCGAGACCGGCGATGTTGTCATCGCTCAACATGCGGTCGTAGATGCGCAGCTCATCGAGGTCGCCGCCGCGATCGTAGCTGTAGGAACTCTCGACGCCCGTGGGTCCGATCACGCGCGAGTGGGGGCCGAACTGGTCGAGGCCGGTGTCGAAGAGACCGGTGGCAACCTTTGTCGCCATCAGCTTGCCATCGATGTAGAAACGGATGCCGCTGGTTTCATCCCACGCGAGCGCGAGGTGCAGCCACTGGTCGGGCCTGGGAATCTCGGGCAGCTTGACCGAGACGCGCGTGCGGCCGAGGTTCACGTCGGTGACGAAGGCATCGAAGCCATGGCCGTTCCAGTCCATACGCAGCCACACCATGTCCCAACTGGAGTGGTCGGCAAAGCCCACGCGAAAGACAGGAAACTCGGTCTCGTCGAGCGGGTCGCGCGAGCGCCAGAAAAAGGAGAGCGTGCCGCGCTGCGAATAGATATTACCCGGCGCCCAGTAGGAAAGCAGTTGATTGTTGCCGCACTGGATGTAGGAGCCGCTGACGCCGCCGGGGATGGTTTTTACGTCGCGGATGTAATTCGGTACGGGATTGCCGCCGGCCGCGTAGTCGGCGGTGAGGCCGTGATCGCCGGAGAGATAAAAGAGCAGGCCGGGCTCCGAGGCGTGGGGGTTGGGCGGCAGAAGCGAGGTGGTGATCGGCGGCGCGTACTCGATAGCGACCTGTGATTGCGCGGATGCGGCGAAGAGGATTGAGGTGAAGACACAAAGCAACGAAACAAGAGGCAAACGGCGCATAACAATCCCTCCCCGGCGGATAGTGCAGTCTCAAGCGCGTTCGTGACTGCGCAAACTGGTCAGACCACCCTCCACGGCATTCTCCATGGCTGGGCGCAGGGTTGGCAAGGTGGAAGCGACTGTCAGCCCTCAGCTTTTTCGTGCCAGGGTGCGTGCGAAAGTCCCCCACGCATCGATGCTGGCGCGTTCTCCTCGCCGGGATGCGCTGAAAGCTGAGAGCTGATAGCTGGAAGCTGCTCTTACATCGCTTCCGGGCTTTCGATGCCGAGCAACGCGAGCGCGCGGATGAGTTCGCGTAAAGTAATCGCGGCCGTCGCGAGAAGAAACGTCTTCCGCGCCGGGTCCTGCTCGGTGAGGATGTGATGGCGGTGATAAAAGTTCGCGAACTCCTGCGCAAGCTGGAAGGCATGCCTGGCAAGATGGGCCGGTTCCGATGTCGCAATACACTGCTGCAAAACCTGGGAAAAACGTCCAGCACGCAGCCACAGCGACCAGATGTCTTCATTTTCCTCGCCGCTGAGGTAATCCGAAAGGCTGCTGCGCGCAGCGCCCTCCTGACCCGCTGACTTGCTGACTCGCTGGCTCGCTTGTGCTGCGAATTCTGCCAGCACGGCTTCCGGCGTCGTCTCACCTTTGCGGAAGATGTTGCGAATGCGCACGACTGCGTATTGGATGTAGGGGCCGGTTTCGCCCTCGAAGCTGAGCGCATCCTTGAAGTCGAAGGCGATCACCGAATTGCGCGTGAACTTGAGCATGAAGTAGCGCAAGGCGCCAATGGCGATCTGCCGGGCGATGGTCTCGCGCTCCGGCTCGTCGCGTCCCGTCTGGCGCGCGTCCACTTCGGCGCGCGTAGCGCTGATCAGTTTGTCGATCAGGTCGTCGGCCTTGACCCCAAATCCCTTGCGTCCGCTCACCTCGATGTAGGCCTTTTTCTTGTCTTCATCGGAGACAAGGTAGCCCAGCTCCTCCGCGCAGCGCGGCGTAAGCGCAACCATCTCGTAGCTGAAGTGCGTGTAGTGATCGGCCTGGTCGGTGTAGCCCATGCCGCGCAGGGCCTGGATCACGTTGGCCTGCGGATCGGATTGGCGCGAATCGATGACGTTGTAGATGGCCGTCGCGCCGCCAAACTGCGGGTGAATTGCCTCGCCGTGTTCTGCGGAGATCCAGCACTCGTGATCGGGATACCGGAAAAAGCGCTTGTAACCGAAGTCGCGTCCCAGCAAGCCGAACTTCCACAGGTGGTAAGCGATATCTTTGCCCACGTAGGTGACGGTGCCGTTGGAGCGAACGATGACCTTGGCATCTTCGTCGGTGTACTTCGTACCGTTCTCGACTTGGACTGATTCCGTGGAAGTGCCACCACGATTCATCACCCAGCAGCCCTTGTTCCTGCCCTCATTTTCGAAATAAAGCACCCCCGTCTGCTTGAGCTTCTCAAAGGCCGCTTCCCAGAATTTCAAGTGCAGAATCTCGCTCTCGCGCGGCAGAAAGTCGTACGCGATGCCGAGGCGCAGCATGGTGTCCAGATGCCGGCGCAGCACCGCAGTGGAGATCAGGTCGGCGATTTCGGCAGTTTCGTTGCCGCCGTGCTCGATCAAGTGCAGCGTGTCAAGGCGAATTTGTTCTTTCGTGGCCTTCTCTTCTTCGCCTCCTTCGCCGTACCAGTGTGAGGTGCGCGCGTAGAGGTCCCAGCAGTAGTAATCGACACCTGCGGTGTGGCAGCCCGCGCCTTCGGCGCGACGTTCGCACTCGGCCACAAACTCGCGAATTTCCGCGAGCGACTTCTTTTCGAGATGCAGAAAGCCCACGACGACATCGGCTACCTGCACGCCGGTGTTGTCAATGTAATTCTGCACGTCGACCTTGTAGCCGGCGGCGCGCAGCAGCCGCACAAATGTGTCGCCGAGAATCGCATTGCGCAAGTGACCGATGTGCGCGGCCTTGTTGGGATTGATGCTGGTGTGTTCCACGAGCACGTGGCCCACTGCGTGGGGCAGACCTTTGGACGAGTGCTGTGCAGCTACCAATTGCGCTGCCGCGCCGCGGTCGAGAAACGCATTGATGTATCCAGCGCCGGCCACCTCAAAGCGTCCAAACCCCTCCATCGGTCCAAGACCAGAAACAATCTCGTGCGCGATGGTTTTGGGCGCCTTGCGCAGCGTGCGCGCGAGTTGCAGTGCGACGGGCGTGGCGACTTCGCCGAGATGCAGGTCGGGCGGCGTCTCGAGGGGGATATTTACCGCTTCGAGATCGTATTTCTCTTTCAACACCGCGCGCACGCGACCGGCGAGCCGTTTTTCCAGTTCCAGAACCACGCAGGAGCCTCAATAAACCTTGATTTTCTACGTGATTTTATCATCTGCGATGCGGCGGCTTTTCGGCCGCTGGCGCATCTCGGCAGGCAAATCCGCGTCCTGAAACGGCGCTGCGCGATACCGTAAGATGGAGAAAGACCTCCGCTCACGCCCGCGCGAACGGAATGCGCTACACATGACCGATTCAGGCTCGCAACCAGACTCGCGGCCAGGCTCGCAATCAGGCCGTTTTTACCTGACCACGCCGATCTACTACGTGAACGCGCGGCCGCACCTGGGGCACGCGTATTCAACCATCGTGTGCGACGCCATTGCGCGGCGTGAGCGGGCCTTGGGCATCGAGACGTGGTTTTTGACGGGCACCGACGAGCACGGGCAGAAAATTGAACGCTCTGCGAAGCTGGCCGGATGCTCGCCAAAGGAGTATGCAGACAAGATCGCTGCGGAGTTTCGCGGCCTGTGGGACCGGCTCGGGCTGACCTACGACGACTTCATCCGCACCACGGAACCGCGCCACATTCGCGGCGTGCAGAAGTTGTTCGCGACGCTGCGGGAGCGCGGCTACATCTACAAGGGCTCGTACACGGGACAGTATTGCGTGAGCTGCGAGGAGTGGATCGAAGGGGCGCCGGGAACCCTCTGCCCCATTCACGGCACCGTAACCGAGACCGTGAGCGAAGAGAATTATTTCTTCAAACTTTCGGCGTTCGAGCGCAAGCTGCTCGAGTTTTACGAGGCGAATCCCGGATTCATGGGACCGGAGTCGACGCGGCGCGAGGTCATCAGCTTTGTGCGCAGCGGGCTCAAGGATCTTTCGGTAAGCCGCACCACGTTTGACTGGGGCATTCCGGTGCCCGGCGACGAGAAACACGTGGTGTATGTGTGGCTGGACGCGTTGGCGAATTATATTACGGCTCTTGGATATGGTTCTGAGGATGATCAGAGGTTTAAAAGATTCTGGCCGGCGGACATTCACCTGATCGGCAAGGAGATCAGCCGCTTCCACTGCGTATACTGGCCGGCGTTCCTGATGGCGGCGGGGATTGCTGTGCCGCGCTCGGTGCGCGCCAATGGCTGGCTGCTTTTCGACCAGGGCAAGATGTCGAAGTCGCGCGGCAATATTGTGCGCGCCGAGACGGTGCAGGATGTGCTGGGCGCGGACGCGTTGCGCTACTTCCTGCTGCGCGAGATTCCCTTCGGGCAGGATGGCAATTTTTCGTTCGATGCCCTGGTGCAGCGCTACAACGGTGATCTTGCCAACGGCTACGGCAACCTGGTGAGCCGCGTGGTGAACATGGTGCACAAGTACTTCGGCGGCGTCGTGCCCGACGCGGGCGCTGAGACGCAATCCGAAGCCGCGTTGCGCGAACACGCCGAGAACGGGATCGCAGCATTTGGGCTGGCCTTCGATGATCTGAGTTTTTCCGAGGCTTTGAAGGCATTGTGGGCGTTCATCGCGGAGACCGACGGCTATCTCACCGCCAACGCGCCGTGGAAGAAGCCCGCTGAGCGCTCCGATGCCGATCATCTGGCGCTCCAGGCCCGTGTGCTCGCAACAGCAGCCGAGGCCATCCGCGTGATCACGGCGCTCGCCTACCCCGTTGTGCCCGACGCGGCATCCAAGGTTTGGCGGCAGCTGGGGCAGGGCGAGTTGGCCGATGCGGCGAAGAAGGGATTTTTGAAAGATCTCGCGTGGGGCGGATTGAAGGCGGGCACAAAGTTTGGCGAGCCGGCGCCGCTGTTTCCCCGCGCGGAGAAGGACGCAGTGGAACGTATGCAGAACCTGGAAGACGAGAACAATCATAGTGCGGTGGAGTCGGCGAGCCAGAGAGAGATTGAGGCCCCGGCGCAGGCGCCCGCGAAAACCTCCGTCGTTCCCACTGAAGCGTCAGCCACTGCCGGTGAGTCCGTAGCCGGCGCGACCACTCCGGCCACGACGGCTCCTGTCCATCCAGCGCAGCCGGTGAAAACGGCGAAGGTCCACCAGGTTCCAGCGCCGCTCGCAAGCAGCCGATTGAGCCCCACGCCGCCGCCGGCGCCGGCGGATGCTCCGCTGACCCCACCTTCGACCTCAACTCCAAACCAAGAGTCCGCCCCACCGCAGGTGGTTACCATCGACGACTTTGCCAAAATGGATTTGCGCGTAGCCCAGATTCTGGTGGCCGAGCGGGTGCCCAAGGCCGACAAGCTGCTGCGCCTCGAGATCGACCTGGGCTACGAAAAACGGCAGATCCTGGCCGGCATCGCGCAATACTACGAGCCGGAAAAACTCGTGGGACGAAAGATTGTAATCGTGGCCAATCTAGCGCCGCGCAAGATGCGGGGTCTGGAATCGAACGGCATGCTGCTGGCGGCGTCGCTCGAGGGTGGAGCGCCGGTGCTGGCCGGTTTCCTGGAAGAAGTTCCGCTGGGGGCACGGCTCAAATAGCAACCGCGCAGTGCTTTTTCGCGTCTCAGGAAATAGTGTTTGGCCCTGGAGCGGGTGCTATGTTGTCTCTCGCTGCCAGCAACGATGATTTCATTTCGCCGGCTGCGTACTACGGCATTTTCTGAACTGCTATGGACCCGAGAGCTTTATTGCGCCGCCGCGCGGCTTTTGTTACGATGGCTCTACCCATGGTTTGCGCCCTGCAAATCGCTTGCTGTTGTTGTTGCCTGCCGCACAATGACGACGGGTGTACGCGCTAGTCTCTTCTTCCTGAGCACAATCCAAAAAAGAAGGCGCACCCGTAGCTGATCGCCGGGTCGGTCTCTATCGGTCTCGGGCTTTCAGCACAATCCCTGAATCCCGAGGTTATGAATGATTGTTCAAGAGATTTCTGCCGAGGTAGGCGCAAAGCTCGACGTTGCTCGCGAAGCACTCGCGCGCGAGGCGACGGGACGAGGCGACGTTTGCCTGACGTGCAGCTTTCAGGCGGAAGGTGTGCTGCTGACGAAGCTTGCCATCGCGTTCGATCCGCGGATTCCGGTGCTGTTTCTTGACACCGGTTACCACTTTGCCGAGACCTACGCATATCGCGACCGCATCGCACACGAGTGGAATCTGAACCTGATCAATTTGCTGCCGGAACAGACCGCGGCCGAGCAGGAGGCGAAGCACGGGTTGCTGTATCAGCATGCGCCCGACCGCTGCTGCGCGATGCGCAAGGTCGAGCCGCTGTTCAAAGCGGTTGCAGGGTACCGCGTGTGGCTTACGGGCCTGCGCCGCGAACAAGCGAGGAGCCGCGCGGCGGTCGAGGAACGGGCGCTGTTCACATTGCCCAGTGGTAAGCAGGTCGTGAAACTTGCGCCGCTCGTCGAGTGGACTACCCGCGATGTCTGGTACGCGTGCGAAGAGCTCGGCATTCCGCTGTTACCGCTCTACGATCTCGGCTACACGTCGATCGGCTGCGAACCCTGCACCACGTTGCCGCTCGATCCCAACGATCCGCGCTCCGGCCGCTGGGGTGGACGCAAGGTGGAGTGCGGGATTCATATTGAGCCAGCGAATCAGCCAGTCGGCGAGCCGGCAAGTCAGCGGAGCGAGCTGGATTAGCACAAGTCTTCGGGAAAACTTCGCGTGTTTGGGGAGTCAGAATGGTGCGGAAGGCGGGAGTTGAACCCGCAAGCCTTTTGGGCGCCAGCTCCTAAGGCTGGTGTGTTTGCCATTTCACCACTTCCGCACGCGTGGCAGGATTGCCTTTCTAAGTCTAGGCGGAGATCGACCCGTATTGCAATGCAGGCGCGTGGCAGCGGCACTCTTCTGTCATCCGCGGGAAAGCGAAGCTGCTCGCTGTGCGAAGATGAAGCTGACAGCCGGCAGCGAACGGCTCCTGCAAACCAAATTTCCCTTGCGCCGTCCCTGCGGGACTCCGTAACGGGATTGCCAAATTTGCTTTCCCCACGCTGAAGCGCGGGGCTAACAATCACTGCGCCTACGGCGCGCTCGCCGGAACATTTCTCACGCAGTCACAGACAAAGGCTCAAGATATGAAGCGCGTTCTTCTTTCCTGGAGCAGCGGCAAAGACAGCGCCTGGACCTTGCACGTCCTGCGCCACGATCCGGCTATTGAAATCTGCGGGCTGCTCACCACGCTCAACGCGGAGTTCGATCGCGTAGCCATGCACGGCGTGCGCCGCACCGTGCTTGAAGCGCAGGCTGCCGCGGCCGGATTGCCTTTGTGGGTGGTGCCGCTGCCCTGGCCCTGCCCCAATGAGGTTTACGAGCAACGCATGGCCGAGACCTGCCGGCGCGCCGTCGATGAGGGCCTCGACGCCATCGCATTCGGCGATCTTTTTCTCGAAGACGTACGCGCCTATCGCGAGCGCAATCTCGCGCCCACCGGACTTGAGCCGCTGTTTCCGCTATGGAAGATTCCTACCGATGCGCTGGCGCGCGAAATGATTGCAGGCGGATTGCGCGCGCGCATCTCGTGCGTCGACACGGAGAAGCTGCCGGCGAGCTTTGCCGGCCGCGAATTCGACGAAGGGCTGTTGCGCGACTTTCCGCCCGGCATCGATCCCTGCGCTGAGCGCGGAGAATTTCACACCTGCGTCTACGCGGGGCCGATGTTTACGGCGGCCCTTCCGCTCCAGACCGGAGAAATCGTTACGCGCGAGCGCTTTGTGTTTGCGGATTTCGTGGTCGCGTAGTCCCGAAGTCCCTGCTTTCTCGTTCCCTTGTTCCCTCGTTCCCTGCCGGGGCCCCATCGAGCGATTTCTGCTCGATGGGGTGGCTTGGTCCCTGCTTCACCGCAGTCCACGCAGCGCCGGATACATTTTGCGCCAGCAGGCGTAGCCGGCCGTGTAGGCCGCCATGTCGGCTGCATCGGGTTCGATGCGCTGCGCCACCTGGATCGCCTGCCCGCACGCCTCATCGAGATCCTTCCAGTGGCCTGCGCCCACGCCGGCCATCAGGGCGCAACCGAACGCGCCGCCCTCCTCGGCCACGAGCACCTCCACGGCTTTGCCGTAGATGCCGGCCTGGATCTTCCGCCACAATTCGCCGCGCGCGCCGCCGCCGCCGAGGCGGATGGCTGTCACGGGAATTCCGAGCTCGTGGAAGAGCGTAAAGGAGTCCTGCAGCGAATACGCCACGCCCTCAAGCACGGCGCGCACAAAATGCGCCGCGGTATGTTGCACGCCGATGCCGATGAACGCCGCGCGCACCTCGGGATCGAGATGCGGCGTGCGCTCGCCAAGCAGATACGGCGCCCATTCCAGACCCTCGCTTCCCGCAGGCACATTTGCTGCGCCCTCGCTGAGAGCATCGTAGCTCTGGCCGGCAAAGAACGTGCCGCGCAGCCAGTGCAGGCTCAGACCCGCACTTTGCGTCACGCCCATCACGTGCCACAGCCCTGGCACGGCGTGGCAGAACGTGTGCAGCCGGCCCTTGGGGTCTTTGGTCGGCTCGGCCGTGGCGGCAAATACCACGCCCGATGTGCCGATGGTCGCCGAAACGCTCCCCGGCTGCAGAATCCCCATGCCCACAGCCCCCGCGCCCTGATCGCCCGCGCCCGCGGCAACTGGCATGCCGGCCTTTAGTCCCGTCAGCCCCGCGGCGTGCTCGCTGATACTCGCGCAAATCTCCGGCGACTCGTAAAGTTTTGGTAGCCAGCAACTGTCGATGCCCGCCGCCTCGGCCACTTCGCGCGACCAGCGGCGGTGCGTCACATCCAGGAGCAGGGTTCCGCTGGCCTCCTGCACGTCGATCGCAAACTCGCCCGTAAGCCGGTAGCGCACGTAGTCCTTGGGACACATCACGTGCCGGATCTTCGCGAAGATCTCCGGCTGATGGGTCTTCACCCAGAGCAGTTTGGTCAGCGTGAAATTAGGCAGTGCCGGGTTGCAGGTAAGTTCGATCAGCCGCTCGTAGCCGATCTTTTCCGTCAGCCAGTCGCATTCGGGCTGGGTGCGTGTATCGCACCAGATGAGCGCGGGCCTGAGCACCGCGCCGTTCTCATCGAGCATGACGGCGCCATGCATCTGCCCGGTGAGCGCGAGGGCTGCGATGGGCTCGCGCGGTTCGGCCGTCGCGGCGAGCGCTCCGCGAATCGCCTCCTGTGCGGCGCGCCACCAATCCTCCGGATCCTGCTCCGCCCATCCTGGATGCTCGGCGCGAAACGGCGCGTGGTCGCACGATGCCGCGCCCATCAGTTTTCCCGCTCCATTCACCACTACCGCCCGCGTCCCGCCTGTGCCCACGTCCATGCCCAGGAACCACATAAGCGCAATCCCCCTTGCCTAAATCGCTTTTCTCTGGCGCCCGCAGCATAGCAGCTTCACCGGGTTCCGGCAAAGATAGCTGCGCGCAACAATACGCATGAAGCCGCCTTACAATCACTTTGAACGCCTGCTCTGGACCTGCGCACGCGCATCGCGAGGTGATTCCGGTCTGTGCCGCCTGCTCTTGAATTCGATCCCGCCGATCCCAGGGCCGCACTCAGCCAGTTACCGCAGGCGCAAGCGGTGTTTGCGCTCTATTTTGCAGGGGCCCCCACGGACAGGTCTTTGTTTGTGGGGCGGGGCGCCGATGCGCGCGCCGAGCCCTACATCGGCCGCACGCCTGATTTACGTGCACGGCTGGAACGGCTGCTGCAACCCTCGGCAAAACATCCGCGGCGGCTCCATCTCGCGGGCCTGGTGCGCCGCATCGAGTGGCGGCTCACGGGCTCGGAGTTCGAGTCGCTGCTCGCGCAGTTCTCACTCCTCGAAGAGGTCTATGGCGCGAAGACATTAGAAAGAATGCATCTGCGCGCGCCGGCCTTCGTGCGCTTTCTCGGCGGCAATCCCTACCCGCGCATTACGGTCACAAACCGCCCCAGCCTGCGCGAGGCCGATTGGGCCTACGGGCCGTTCCCTTCGCGCGCCGCAGCCGAGCGATTTTCGGAAGAAGCCCTCAAGCTCTTTTTGCTGCGCCGCTGTACCTTCGAATTGAACCCCGACCCCAGCTACCCTGGCTGTGTCTATTCCGAGATGAAGATGTGTCTTGCGCCGTGCTTCAAGGGCTGCACGGACGAGCGCTACGCCGAAGAGGCGGAGGCCGTCGAAAGTTTTCTCGCGACGCGCGGCGGCAGCCGTCTCGTCACCCTCCGCACGGCACGCGATCAGGCGTCGGTCGAATTGGCATTCGAATCCGCTGCCGCGCTCCACGCGCAGGTGCAGCGCGTCGAAGCCGTGCGCGCCCTGGCCGCCGAAATCGTTCGCCCCTTGAGCAAGCTGCGGGCCGTCATCCTGCAGGCGTCGGCACAGCCCGGCGAAGTTGCCGTCTTTCTCTTTGAGAACGGCCGCCTGCGCGGCCCCGCAGCTTTCTCGACCCTCGGCATGAGAATTCAGAACGAGCAGTCGGGTTCGACGTCGCTGTTTTTGCAGCCAGTGGCGGTCGAACCTGTCCCGGAGGAAATACGGAATAGGCAACGGGGAGCAGAAAACCCGAATCCAGAAACCCTCTCCGCTGAGCACGAAGTGTCAGGGGTCGAACCCTCAGCGCTCGATAGGAAGCTTCAAGTCGAGCACGAAGTGTCAGGGCACGACTTCAGTCGTGCCGAAAGTCTCCCCTTAAATGAGGGGGCTTTAGCCCCTGAGCCGCCCGCCACACCGGCAAAAATTCCTCGCGGCCTGCTCGAGTCCCGTCTCGAAGCCGCGCTGGCCGAGCTTGCGGAACCCTCCGGCGCGCCCTCGGCCACCATCCGCCAGGGCCATCTCGCGCTCCTCAAGCGCTGGTACTATCGTCCTGAGGCAAAACGCAACGGCGAGATCTTCTTCCCCGACGCCGAAGACCGCTGGCCCATCAAATCTATCCTGCGCGGCATCGGCCGCGTAGCGGCGAAGGCGGTCGAATCCGTGGCAGGCAAGTAGGGAATTCTACGTATGGGAAAGCCGAGCGAGATCCGAGCAGTTCTGGCCGATGCGCGAAACCGGATGGGTCCAGGGCAGGCCTTCGATGCAGCTATGCGCGTGCTCGAGAATCCCCGGATGTGCCGGCAGCTTGTGAAGTGCCTGTGGGACGAGGACGAGGGAGTGGCTGGCCGCGCGGCAGACGCTTTGGAGACTGTAGCCGCCGACTCGCCGCGGATAGTGGCTCGTTGGAAGGACGCGCTGCTGGGCCTGCTCGTCGAGGCCGGGCCAGCCAAGCTGCGCTGGCACCTGGCGCTCATCGTGACCGGGATAAAGCTCACACGGCCTGAGTGCCGGCGCGTTTACGGTGCATTGCAGCGCTGGCTCGATGACAAGAGCTCCATCGTCAAAACCTGCGCCATGCAGGGCCTTGCGGAATTGACCCGTCAGGACACGTCGCTCATGGGAGAGGTTGTGGATCTGTTGCAGGCGCTCAGCCGCAACGGGACTCCGGCGATGCGGGCTCGCGGGCGCGTTCTGGTCGAGCAGCTCGAGAAGGGGAAAGACCTGACCTGGGCGCGCGGAAATCTCCGGGCCAGAAAGGCCAC
>Ga0335078_10013086_pt1 | contig 12297 bp, 12 predicted proteins | sample Lox_Sample_32_FD_206711 | JGI IMG/M metagenome (GOLD analysis project Ga0335078, IMG submission 206711) | Soil microbial communities from Loxahatchee National Wildlife Refuge, Florida, United States - Lox_Sample_3.2 | ecosystem: Environmental > Terrestrial > Soil > Wetlands | place: USA... | reverse complement strand
GGACGTGCTCGACGCTACGGCGCTGAAGCCCTGCGCGCACGCCCCAGCCCTGACACACGCCGATCCCCGAGCCGAAGTTGCGGAGGCTCATCACCAGGTAGATGTTTCCGTCCACGTTCTCGGCGTTGGCGTAGCCGCCGGTCGACACGAACCCAGTGCTCGTCGACGAACGTGATGTTCTGCTCGGGGTCGATGTTGATGCGCGACCCGGCCAGCAGCGGCCGGCGCTGCTCCTGGAGCGCGATCTCCGCGATCCGGGCCGAGCGGTTCGACGAACGGACCGCGGCGAACGTCGCCACCGCCAGCACGAGCGTCCCTCCGGCCGTCGCGAGCGACGAGATCGTCGCCCAGTCGGCCATCAGGCGCCGGTGAACGCCGGCGCGCGCTTTTCGACGAACGCCGCCGTGCCCTCGAAGAAGTCCCTGGTCCGCCCGAGCGCGTGCTGGAGCTCGGCCTCGAGCTCGAGCTGGGCTTCGAGGTCGCCGTAGATGAACTGGTTAAGCGCGCGCTTGCTCGCGGCGTAGGAGCGGGTGGGGCCGGCGGCCAGCTTTTGCACGAGCGCCTCGGCCTCGTCCATCAGCCGGTCGTCGGGATAGACCCAGTTGACGAGGCCCCAATCGAGCGCCTGCGGCGCCGGGATCCGCTCGCCCAGCATCGCCATCTGGAACGCCCGTGCCCGCCCGACCGCGGGCGGCACGAACGCGGTCGAGCCGCCGTCCGGCATCAGGCCGATGTTCACGAACGCGAGACCGAAGAACGCCGATTCGGCGGCCATGACCAGGTCGCAGGCCAGCGCCAGCGAGCAGCCTATGCCGACCGCGGGGCCGTTGACCGCAGCGACCACCGGCTTCTCGAGGCACCGCAGGCCGGCGATCGCGGGGTGGTAGACGTCGTGAAGCTCCTTATGGATGTTCGGCATGCCGTCGTCGGCGGGCTCGAACCCGGCCTTCAGGTCCGCGCCGGAGGAGAAGCCGCGCCCGGCGCCCGTGATCAGGACCGCCCTAACCGACTCCTCAGCGGCGTCGCGCTCGATGATCGTCCGCAGATCGAGCCCGAGCTCGGGCGTCCAGGCGTTGAGCGAGTCCGGGCGGTTGAGGGTCAGCCGTCCGACCCCGCCGGACTGCTCCCAGATGATCGTCTCGTAAGGCACGGTCGACTACTCCTCTCGTTCTAGCTTCAGCGGAAGCTTCTCGAGCCCGTAAATCCCGGACGGGGTGCCGAACTCCGGCTCGCCGTCGAGCTCGATTGCGGTCACGCGCTCGGCCAGGAAAGCGAGCCCCTCCTGCATCTCGGCGCGGGCCAGGTTCGCGCCCACGCAGTAGTGCGTCCCGGCGCCGAAGGTGAGCAGGCGCGCACCGCCGCGATCGGCCTTCAGGTCGAACTCGTCGGGCTCGACCCCTTCGCGGTTGGCGTGCCAGGCGGACACGAGCACGATCGATCCGGCCGGGAACGTGACCCCGCGATGCTCGACCTGATCGATCAGGATGCGAGCGGTGAATGGCGTGATCGGCTCGAACCGCAGCGCCTCCTCGACGGCCTTTGACGCCAGTCCATGCGGATCGGCGCGGAGCAGCTCCCATTGGTCGGGGTGCGCGGCCAGCAGGCGGATCGCGTGGGCGAGCTGGCTCTGGCTCGTGTCGACCCCGCCGACAAGGATGTTCAGGATGAGGTTTCGGAGCTCGTCGTCGTTGAGTCGGTCGCCCGCCTCCTCGGCCTTGATCAGCGCCGAGATCAGGTCGTCCCCGGGCGCGGGCCGCCGGTCGGCGATCAGCCGGTCTTCGTATTCGTAGAACTCGGCGACCGCCCGCTCGATCTCGGCGCGCTCGACCATCAGGCTGGTCGGGTCGAACTGGCGCTGGATCATGTTCGACCAGTGGTGAAGCCGGGGCGCGTCCTCGAGCGGGGCGCCCATCACCTCGGCGATCACAAGCGACGGGTACGGCTTGGCGAAGTCGCCGATGAACTCGGTCCGGCCGTCACTGCGGACCTGATCGAGTAGCTGCGCCAGGAATCGCCGCATCCCGGGGCGATAGCGGTCGACGGCCCGCGGCGCGAGCGCCGGGTTGACGAGGTTGCGTAGCCGCCGGTGGTCGCCGCCGTTGATGTTGATGATGTTCTTGACGATCTCCTCGCGGAGAGGGCCCTCGGTCACACCGAACAGGTCGGCGATCGTCAGGCCCGGGAACACGGCGGCGCGGGTTCGGAGGAAGAACTCGCCGGCCGCGCGGTCGAGCACGATGTAGCCGAACGGGCTCGACGCAAGCCACCCATCGTGGCCCTCGAGCTCGGCCATCGCCGCGCGGTAGCGATCGCCGCGCAGCTCGGCGTCGGTGTGGTCGAAGGCCGGAAGTTCGAGCTCGGCGGCGAGCGTCACGGGCGCGAGCATACGGACCCGGGCAGGAACTCGCGCGGGCGCGGGGAAACGACCGCCATGAGCCGCTCCGTCGCGATTGCCTTGACCGTTGGTGCAGGTCTGCTGGTCGGAACGCAAGCCGCGGCCAACTCTGCGCTGTCCGATCGGGTGGGCGACTTCGGCGCCGCGTTCGTCAGCGTGGCGATCGCGTTCGCGATCATCTCGCTGCTGCTGGTGGCCGTGGGACATCCGGGCCGCCTGGCGCAGATCGGCTCGGTTCGGCCGGCCGAGCTCATCGGCGGAGCCGGCGGTGCGGCGGTGATCACGGTGGGCTTGATCACGATCCGGACACTGGGCGCCGGGGCGGTGATCGCGCTGCTCGTCACCGCCCAGCTGGTGATCGCGCTGGTGATCGACCGGTTTGGCTGGTTCGGGCTGGCCCACGTGACGATCGGGCCCATGCGGCTGCTCGGGCTCGCGCTCGTGATCGCCGGCACCGTGCTGGTCACCCGCACCTGACGAGCGCCAGTTACAACTCGACAACAAGTCGGTCACAAGTCGACAACTCCTGGCCGGTCGCGGATCGAAAGAGTGCTGTCGGCGGCGCACCGGGCGGCGGCGCCGTTCGAATGCAAAACGGAAAGGAGACCCTTCATGGCGCGTAAGCGCGTGCTATTGCTGCTGGTAGCAGCACTCGCGATCGCCGGGGCCAGCGTTGTCGCGGTGGCGCAGGCATCGACAGGCGGCCGATCGCATAGGCGTGACGGCGACTGGGGTGGTGGTCCGGGCGGTGGTTCCGGGACCTCCACACCGATCAAGCACGTCGTCGTGATCTTCCAGGAAAACGTGTCGTTCGACCACTACTTCGGCACCTATCCGAACGCAGCCAACACTGACGGCCAGACCTTCTACGCGGCGCCGGGAACGCCGGCGGTCGATGGTCTCCTGCCGGCGACGAGCAGTTCGTTGCCGCCGAATCTCCGGCACAGCAACAACCTGCTGACAAGCAACCCCAACTCGGCTCTGCCGAAGCGTCTCGACAGCACGCCGACGGGCGCGAGCGGTAGCGCGGGCGGCCAGCTCACGTGCGACCAGGACCACGACTACAGCGACGAGCAGCAGGCGTTCGACGGGGGCAAGATGGACCACTTCGTGCAAAGCGTCGGCACCGGTAGCGGCAACAGCCCCTTCGGGACGCCATGCCAGGCCGCGCAGGTCATGGACTACTACGACGGCAACACCGCCACCGCGATGTGGAACTACGCCCAGCACTTCTCGATGAGCGACAACTCGTTCGGGACGACATTCGGGCCCTCGGCGCCTGGCGCGATCAACGTCACCGCCGGAGACACCGGGAACGTCGACACCTCGCACATGGCCAACAATCCATCGGTATCGACCTCGACCTCGCCTGACGGCGACATCACGCCCGACGGCACCGGCGGGTATTCGCTCACGAGCGACGCGCAGCCGTACTGGGACGACTGCTCGACCCGCGACGCGGTTGCGCTGAAGGGGACGAACATCGGAGACGAGCTGAACGCGCGCGGGCTCTCGTGGGGATGGTTCGAGGGCGGCTTCCGGCCGACCGAGTCGTACGCCGCGGCGGCGCCCGGCCAGCCGACGAGCACCTTCACCCCAGATCAGTTCAAGAACTCCGGGTTCCAGAATAACGTGCCGCACTCGAGCAACCAGGGACTGTGCGACGCCGTCCATCCGGTCGGCGTGGCGCTTGGCGGAACCGGCCAGTGGGGCTACAAGGACGACTACATCCCGCACCACGAGCCGTTCCAGTTCTACGCCTCGACGGCTAACCCGCACCACCTCACGATCCCGACCGACGGCGCCGGCCAGGACACCCTGGCCGGCCTCGAGGAGATCGGGACCGACACGCAGTCCTACGTCAACGGCGTCCCGCAGTTCAACACGCCGAACCATCAGTACGACACCAGCGACTTCGACCAGCTGGTGACGGCGATTGGTGACGGCGAGGTGTCGCCGTCGGCGCTGCCCGCGGTGAGCTTCCTCAAGGCCCCGGGCTACGAGGACGGTCATGCGGCCTACTCCGATCCCGCCGACGAGCAGGCGTTCGTCACCCGCGAGATCGACTCGCTGATGCGCACGCCGGATTGGCGCAGCACGGTCGTGCTCGTCAACTGGGACGACTCGGATGGCTGGTACGACCACGTCTACAGCGGCGTCACCAACCCGTCGCTGTCGCCGGCCGACAACCTGACCAACACGAACACGAACACGATCGGAACCGGGCAGCCGACCTCGGGTCAGTGCGGACCGAGCCCGCAGACGACGGCTCCGCTCGCGGGCGAGCAGGGTCGCTGCGGCTTCGGGCCACGGCTCCCGTTCCTGGTGATCTCGCCCTACGCGCGTGTCAACCACGTGGACAACGACCTGTCAGACCAGGCCTCGATCATCAACTTCATCGAGTACAACTGGCGCCTGCCCGGGATCCCCGGGTCGGCCGATCAGGTTCTGTCCAAGGTGGACCGCTCGGAGGGCGTGCCGTTCGACCTCGCCGGGATGTTCAACTTCCGGTATCCGCAGGCGGGACGGCTGATCCTCAGCCCGGTGACGGGCGAGCCCGCGCCAGGGCACCCCAACTGGCAGTAGCGCCTAGCTGACGCTGGTTCAGGGCGGCCGGGGCCTGCGGGCCTCGGCCGCCGGCGCGTCGGCGGGACGCCAAGGATGGGCGTGATCGGCTAGAACTCGCATTAACAAGTCGTTCACAACTCGACACGCCTCGCCCCGCCGCCGCCCGGAACGGGCTTGGCGGCCGCGGCGAGAGGTGCCGCCGGCCCAAAGCAAACGAAAGGAGCGGTTCATGGCGCGCAACCGTGTTCTCCTGCTGCTCATGGCAGCACTCGTCGTCGCAGTCGTCAGCGGTGCGGCGGCACAGGCTTCGACCAAGGGCCGGTCTCAGCATCGGGCACGGCACCACGGCCACGGTGGCGGGTCGGCCACCGCCACGCCGATCAAGCACGTCGTGGTGATCTTCCAGGAGAACGAGTCGTTCGACCACTACTTCGGCACGTACCCGAGGGCCGCCAACACGGACGGCCGTACGTTCCATGCCGCGCGCGGCACGCCGGCGGTCGACGGCCTGACGCCGGCGACGAACCGTTCGCTGCCGCGGAACCTGCGCCACACCACGAATCTGCTGACGAACAATCCCAACGCGAGCCAGCCCCAGCGGCTCGACAGCAGCCCGACCGGTCTCGCCGGTAACGCCGGCGGACAGCTCACCTGTGACGAGGACCACAACTACAGCGACGAGCAGCAGGCATTCGACGGAGGGAAGATGGACCGCTTCGTCCAGAGCACCGGCACCGACGCCGGCACCAAGAGCCCGTTCGGCACCACGTGCCAGGCCTCCCAGGTCATGGACTACTTCGACGGCAACACCGTCACGGCGCTTTGGAACTACGCCCAACACTTCTCGATGTCGGACAACTCCTTCGGAGTCACCTTCGGGCCCTCGGCTCCGGGCGCAATCAACGTCGCCGCGGGCGACACCGGGAACGTCGACGCGAGCCACACGGCCAACAACCCCTCGGTCTCGACATCCACCTCGCCGGACGGCGACCTGACGCCGGACGGGAAGGGTGGCTACTCGCTGACCAACGACGCCCAGCCGTACTGGGACGACTGCTCGACGCGCGACGCGATCGCGTTCAACGGCACGAACATCGGCGACGAGCTGAACGCGCGCGGGCTCTCGTGGGGATGGTTCGAGGGCGGCTTCCGGCCGACGACGACCTTCGCCGCGGCCTCGGCCGCTGTCGGACATAGCGGCCAGCCGACCTCGCAGTTCATTCCCGATGAGTTCTCCGGCAGCTTCACCGGCAAGAACGTTCCGCCGAACGCGTCCAACCAGGCGCTGTGCGACGCGGTCAACCCAGTCGGCGTGGCTCTGGGTGGCACCGGCCAATGGGGTTACAAGGACGACTACATCCCGCACCACGAGCCGTTCCAGTTCTACGCCTCGACGGCCAACCCGCATCACCTCACCGTGCCGGCGAACGGCGCCGGCCAGGACACGCTGGCAGGGCTCAATGAGATCGGCCGGGACACGCAGTCCTACGTCACGGGGGTTCCGCAGTTCAACACCCCGAACCATCAGTACGACACCAGCGACTTCGACCAGCTCGTGGCGGCGATCCACCGCGGCAGGCTGCCGGCGTCGGCGCTCCCGACGGTCAGCTTCCTCAAGGCCCCGGGCTACGAGGACGGCCATCCCGGCTACTCCGATCCCGCGGACGAGCAGGCGTTCGTCACGAGGGAGATCGACTCGCTGATGCGCACGCCGGACTGGCAAAGCACGGTCGTGCTCGTCAACTGGGATGACTCGGATGGTTGGTATGACCACGTGTACAGCGGGATCACCAACCCGTCGCTTTCCCCGGCGGACAACCTGACCAACACCAACACGAACACGATCGGGACGGGCCAGCCGACCTCGGGTCAGTGCGGACCGAGCCCGCAGACGAAGGCTCCGCTCGCCGGCGAGCAGGGGCGTTGTGGCTTCGGACCGCGGCTCCCGATGCTGGTGATCTCGCCGTATGCGCGGGTGAACCACGTCGACAGCGACATGACCGACCAGGCCTCGATCATCAACTTCATCGAGTACAACTGGCATCTGCCCGGGATCCCCGGGTCGGCCGACCGGGTTCTCTCTCAGCTGGACCGCTCTGAGGGCATCAAGTTCGACCTCGCGGGGATGTTCGACTTCACGCATTCCCAGGCGAAGACATTGATTCTCAATCCGAGCACCGGCGAGCCGGAGCGCAAGCGCTGAACGATCGGATCTGACTCGCGGGGCGGCGCGGTTGCGGCCGCCCCGCGGGGACCGCTGCTCAGGGCGCCGGCAGCACGAGGTCGAGCCAGGCGGTGATCCGCGGGATGTCGCCGGGATCGACGTTGTGCCCGGCGTCGGACTCGCGGTAGTCGACGTCGAAGCCTGCCTGCTGGAGTAGGTCGCGGGCGCTCCGGGCGAACGTCACCGGGATCACGGGATCGAGCCGGCCGTGGGCGATCAGGACGTTCGTGGCGGTTCGGTCCGTGAGCGACGGCTCCCAGCCGTCCACGGTCGGGATGAACCCTGAGAGCGCGAGGATGCCCGCCGGCGCCGGCCGGCCGCCTTCGAGACCGAGGGCGTAGCTCATCACGGTCCCCATCGAGAAGCCGCCGAGGATCGTCCGCTCAGGTCCGACGCCGGTCTCGTTCCACAACCGGTCATGGAACGCCGCTAGTTCGGCGCGTGCGGAGCGGAAGCCGTCGGGATCGGGATAGCCGACCCGATGGACCCGGTACCAGTGGTAGCCGGGGGAGCCGGGCAGCTGCAGCGGCGCGCGTGGCGTGACGACGATCAGTCGCCCGTCGGGGTCGAGCACGCCGGCGAGCCCCATCAGATCCTGCTCGTCGCTGCCGCGGCCGTGGTGGAGGACGAGCAGACCTTGCGGGTCCCCGGTCGCCGGCCGTTCGAGCGCGATGAGGGGCACGGCTGGAGGGTAGTGGGCCTGGCCGCGGGTCCACAGGTGGCCGGGGGCCTCCGGGTCCACAGGTGGCCGGGGGCCTCCTACACTCGGGTGTGGTGGCAGGCAAGCTGATGAAGACCGCGAAGGTGATTCCGATGGCCCGGCTGGTTCCGGCGGCCCAGGTCGTGATGCTCGCGCGCCGGCACTGGCACCGGCTCGAGCCGTACGAGCGCCGGCGGCTGATCACGCTCGTTCGAGTAGCTGGGGGGCGTCGAGGTCGCCTGACGCCGGCGGAGCGCTATGAGTTGGTCCGGCTCATCTCGAAGGCCGACCCGCGGCTGTTCGCCGGCCTCGTCGTCGAGAAGTTCTCGCCGGTGCGGCTACCGCGGCGGGTCGTTCAGGGCAAGCGCTGAGACGGGGCCTTGACTCTCACCTCGGGTGAGGGTCTACGGTCCTCTGCATGAAGACTGTCGGTGAAGTCGCGGAGCTCGCGCACGTGAGCGTGCGCACCCTGCACCACTACAACGAGCTCGGATTGCTGGCGCCCAGCGAGCGGTCCGAGTCCGGCTACCGCCTGTACTCCTACGACGACGTGGCGCGCCTCCAGGAGATCCTGATCTGGCGCCAGCTTGGGTTCTCGCTGACCGAGATCAAGTCGCTGCTCGACGACCCGGAGTACGACCGGATCCACGCGCTCGAGCGCCAGCGCGAGCTGGTCGAGCGCGAGATCGACCGCCTCGGGGCGGTGGCGGCGGCCGTCGATGCCGCGCTAATGGCTCACCGCAACGGCAAATTGATCGAGGAGGCGCGCATGTTTGAGGGATTCGACCCGACCGAGTACGAGGACGAGGTGCGCTCGCGCTGGGGCGATACCGAGGCCTACAAGGAGTCCGCGCGGCGCGCGCAGGGCTACAGCGAGGAGGAGTGGCTCCAGATCCGCCGCGAGTCCTCCGAGATCGTTCGCGATTTGGTGGCGGCGATGCGTGCCGGCTCCCCGGCCGACGGCCCGGCCGCGCGCGCCCTGGCCGAGCGCCATCGCGAGCACATCTCGCGCTGGTTCTATCCGTGCTCGCCGCAGATGCACCGCGGTCTCGCCGAGATGTACATCGCCGACGAGCGGTTCACGCGGACCTACGAGCGCGAGGCCGAGGGGCTCGCGGCGTACTTCCACGGCGCGATCGTGGCGAACGCCGACCTGTTGTCCGAGGCGAGTCCGGCGGTGTAAAACGCAGCAAACCCGACCTCCGAGGCCCCCCGCCGGCTACATAAGCGCCTCCACGGCGCTTACGTAGCCAAAGTGGGTCGCAGGCCGGGGGGTTTGCTGCGTTTTACATGGAGGTGGTGGCTGGGGTGCGATCAGTCGGTGATCGCGATGTGCCCTGGCTGGGCCGCCACCCGCGCGAGCCACGCGTTGATCGCGGGATAGCCGTCGAGCGCGAATCCGCCCTCGGGCGCGACGTGCGTGTACGCGTACAGGCCGATGTCGGCAATCGAGTAGCGGTCGCCAACGAGAAACTCGCGGCCGTTTGCCAGGTGGTCCTCGATGGCCTTCAGTGCGGCGGTGCCCCCGCGTCGCTTGGCCTCGGCGTCGGCCTCGGAGGGGGTGATGCCGGCGATCGCCCAGAACCGTGCGACCGCGATATTCGGCTCGTGGCTGTACTGCTCGAAGAACAGCCACTGGAGGACCTGGGCGCGTTCGAAGCGGTCGTCGGGCAGGTACGGCGTGCCCTCGGCGAAGTAGAACATGATCGCGTCCGACTCGCCCATCGAGCGGCCGTCGTCGAACACGAGCGTCGGGACCCGGAGCGCAGGGTTGAGCGCCCCGAGCAGCTCGCGACGCCCCGACCGGTCGATCACGTCGACCTCGCGGCGCTCGTACTCGATCCCCAGATGGGCGAACAGCTGGCGGACCTTGTAGCAGTTGCCTGACACGCGAGAGTCGTAAAGGAGCACGGTCGCTGGTGTGTATCAGCCGCCGCCGTTCCCGACTATGGACGTTGTGCTTACGGGTGTGGTCAAGCGCGGCTAACGAAATCCTCGTCTTGACGACGCTCGTGCGTAAGACTAGACTTACCGTTCGTGGAGACTTACCGACAACGGCAGGCGCTACACGCTCTCGGCGATCCGACCCGACGGGAGATCTTCGAGCGACTTACCGACGGTCCGCTGGCGGTGGGCGAGCTCGCGCAGGAGCTTCCCGTCAGCCGGCCGGCGGTCTCGCAGCACCTCAAGGTGCTCAAAGACGCGGGCCTCGTGTTCGACCGCGCGTCCGGCACGCGACGCGTTTACCAGGTCGATCCGGCGGCGGTGGCGGCGCTGCGCGAGTACTTCGACTCATTCTGGGGCCAGGCGCTCGCCAGCTTCCGGGCGGCCGCCGAGAACCCATCACCCGATCAGGAGGAAACATGAGCACAGACACAGCCGTCCGTCATGCGATCACGGTGGCGGTCCCGCCGGCGCAGGCGTTCTCGACGTTCACCGCCGGCTTCAACCGCTGGTGGCCGCGCTCGCACCACATCGGCCAGGCCGAACTGGACGAGGCGATCATGGAAGGGCGCGAGGGAGGACGCTGGTACGAGCGCGGCGTCGACGGCAGCGAATGCGACTGGGGCAAGGTGGTGGTCTGGGATCCGCCGTCGCGGATCGTGCTCTCATGGCAGCTCAGCAGCGAGTGGGCGTATGACGCCAACCTATGGACCGAAGTCGAGGTCACCTTCACGGCCGAAGGCCCGGATCGGACGCGGGTCGAGCTCGAGCATCGTGGTCTCGACGCCTACGGCGACGACATGGACGAGATGCGCGGCAGCGTTGGTTCGGATGGCGGCTGGCCCGGGATCCTCGAGGCGTTTGCGACCGCCGTGGCGGGCGGCTGAGGCGGTCCGCTACGCCGCGTAAGGGCGAGCGTCCGCGAGCCCGACCTGCTGGAACAGCGGGCCGGCGGCGTCGTTTGCCCACATGAGCGATCGGAGGTACAGCTCTCCGGCGTCGGGGACCAGCTGTCGCGCACGATCGAAATCGCCTGACTCGATCGCGGTCACCGAGTCGAGCAGCGCGCCCTTGTCGCCGGCGCGGGACACGAGAGCCGCGCGCATGTCCGCGGGGAACGGGATCAGCGCGATCACGTCCTCGATCGGCGCATCCATGAGCGCATCGATCACCGAGAACAGGCCGAGTGTGAACAGCTCTCCGGGACGGGGCCCGGGGAGATGCTCGCCGGCGAGCTCGCAGAAGCGCGCCCGCACGAGCGCGGTCACGGTCAGCTCCGGCGGCTTGCCGTCGATGCTCGCGAGCACGGTGAGCGTCGCCCAGCGCCGGAGGTTCTCGACGCCGAGCAGGGCCAGGGCCTGGCCGATCGAGCTGATCTCGAACCGGAGGCCGAAGAACGCGGAGTTGATGTAGCGGAGCAGCCGGAAGCTCAGCGCCACATCGCGGCTGATCTTGCGCTCGAGCTGCGCCAGCTGCACGCTCGGATCTTGGAGGGCGGCCACGACCTCGAGCATCGACGCGCGGTTGGCGACGATCCCGCGCTTGTGGACGAGCTCGGGCTGGCAGAAGAAGAAGCCCTGGAACAGGTCACAGCCGTGCTCGACGCACCAGGCGTGATCCTCGCGGGTCTCGACCTTTTCGGCGAGCAGGGCCACGCCGTAGGACTTGAGGCGAGCCACCTCGCGCGACAATCGGTCGTGCCCCATAGCGACGAGGTCGAGCTTGACGACGTCGACGAGTCCGAGCAGCCGCTCGGCGCTGACCGTGTACTGGAAGTCGTCCAGCGCGAGCCGGTAGCCCTGGCGCTTGAGCTCGATCAGCGCGTGCACGAAGCGCTCGTCCAGCAGCTCGTCCTCGAGGATCTCGAGCCCGACCACGCTGGGCGGGAGCGTCCCGGCCAGGCCGCTGAGCACGAACTCGCGCGAGACGTTGACCCATGCCGGGTTTCGGCCGACCAGCCGCTCGAGCCCAATCTCGGTGAACGAGTTGAGCACGACGGAAGCGGTCGCGCCCTCGGGGTCGGCGACCAGCGCCTGGGGTGCCTCGCTGCCCCGGAACAGCAGCTCGTAACCCGCAACGTGGAGGGACCGGTTGAAGATCGGCTGTCGTGCGACGAAGACTTCTGCCATGGCATGTGCGGTCGGTGATTTCCCGCAATACGCCTAATCGACCCGACGCCCCGGAAACTGAACCCCTCTGTACGGATGCTGACCGACGTCCGGCGGGTCTACGCTTTTGCCTCGACGTGAGCGCGACGACCAAGAGCCGCCAGGCGGCGGGGCGCGGGCGACGTCACAGGCATACGCGGGCCGCCGCCCCCGTCTCGGTCTTGCGGCTGCGCGTCGTCGCGTTCTTCGTCGGCGCCGACAGCCTCGGGGCCGAGATTGCCGCCGCGCGGACCTGCCCGGGCTGTGCGCGATCGTCCTGTGCGCTGCGGTCCTGCTCGCGATCGTGCCGTTCGTCTCG